>Ga0160431_100554_pt1 | contig 14564 bp, 6 predicted proteins | sample HID1971K_E0MG_FD_108212 | JGI IMG/M metagenome (GOLD analysis project Ga0160431, IMG submission 108212) | Enriched millipede-associated microbial communities from UW Madison campus, WI, USA - HID1971K_E0 MG | ecosystem: Host-associated > Arthropoda: Insects > Digestive system > Unclassified ...
ACTTTACTCACGCTGACTAATACACTCTACAAAGCAAGCTGGAAACAAAACAAAAATCTGATTGCACAATATTTGCGAACGATTGTGACAGAGATCAATAATCTTGCCGCTGAAAAAGCAAAAGGTGTAAATTCACGGATTCAGCAAGACCTTACCACTCGGTATGTACAGCTCGTCAATAGTAACATCAGCAATGGCCTCCATATTCGCGATTATGCGGATATGCTGCATGTGACTCCCAATCACCTGAACAAAATGGTTAAAATGAGAATGGGGCTTTCAGCACAAGCTGTATATAATAAAATAATACTGCAGGAAGCCAAGGTACTTCTGCTACAGACGACTATGGATATCAGTGAGATTGCCTATACACTTGGATTTGGAGATGTGTCATATTTTGGGAAGTTTTTCAAGAAATTGACACAAAACACTCCACTGCAATATCGTAAAATGATTGGTATTTACCATAGTAGGTCTGAAACGTACTAAATTTGGGTCTGTATTCGATTTATTTTTGCATAAAATAAATTTATAATATGACGCAGATCAAATCGCTCTATATGAGCATGGCATTGTTTCTTTCGGTAGTAGTAACCTACGCTCAAGAAAAATTTCCGGTGGTGCAGAATCCACCCGTATCAATGGAAGCATTCGGCGGTAATCGGGCCTTTGCCTATCAACTCATCCTAAATAAAAAGATGCAGTCGGTCCCAAAATTAGGATTCTTTAGTGTTACCAACTTTCAGACAACATCCTGGAAAAGTTCGAAGATGAATGATTACATGATTCAGGGTAATCTGTCCTATAATTTTGCGAAGAGACTGGACGTGACTGCGGGTTTTCTATGGAATCCCGTTGACGGAATTCGTCCCTCGGCCGGACTTCTGTATTCATATGGTACGCGCGATTTATTGGCGTTGGCCAATCTGCGAACTGATCTAACGAAAAGAGCCAATACAGATATACTGACATTGGTGGAGTATAAACCAAAAGTAACGGATAAACTCAATCTTTACACGCGATTCCAGGGACTTTACACGTATAATTTTGCGAATGATTTTCACACGAGAAGTTATATTATGCTACGTGCAGGGCTGACCTATAAAGATCTGAGTTTTGGAGTGGCAAATAACTTTGATTTCTACGGACCGAACAGAGTGTATGAAAACAATTTGGGAGCATTTGTCATGATCAACTTATTTTAGGCTATAGCACTGTTATCCCGTAGATTACTTCCTATCAGGCACCGGTGTCCCAACCAGTGCCTGAATGCTCTGATAGTATTTAGAATCACCGGTTAGCATCCGGCTCTATCCGAAGATTGGATTTTAAAGGCTGACGCTGGTTCTCCAATCAGTAGCCTGTCGATTCCTAAAAGTGGGACCCTGTGTTCGCTTTTCGCCATGCCAACTTCGCTCTCTGCTTGTACCTCGTTGGGCAGTCCTCTACCCATTGTCCTTAAGAATATCTATCCATCGTTTTCCCATAGAAAGGATAGACGCGAGATAGAGACTTTCAGAATCTAGGATGAAGCAGGTACAAATAGGATTGTACAACACTAAGCTAGAATGAGAGTGTCCCATTGTACACTTCTTTATTAAACTGCCGCAGGTGACAGAAAAAGCTAGTCAAAATTTTACTTTCGAGGATATGATTATAGAATAAATGTTGGGACAATTTTTGTTATTGAAAATTAAATAAAACATTACTATATTAGCTTACGTTAACCTGTATTATTTTTAATGTTTCTTATGCCTAAAGAATTGTTGAAGTTTCTCAGGAGTTTCGATTTGTAACTCCCTTTGGTTTCGGGATAAATCTATAGGCTACAACCAATATATGCGATTATGATAAATTTTATTTTCGAAAGAGTCCTATTGATCATTTTTCTTTGTCTATGCCATCCGGTATTTGGGCAGAATGCTGCTTTCGTAACCCGACAGCCACCTGCGCCGTCTTCTGGTGGCATGAGCAAGATCGGTGAGATTCCGGTCAATCTGCATACGGGTATCCCAGATATATCGATACCGATTACCGAGATTGACGTATCGGGTTTCAAGGTACCTATTAGCATCAGCTATATTGCTTCCGGACTGAAGACAGAAGAAGTTCCTTCCAATGTTGGAACGGGCTGGGTATTACAAGCTGGGGGACAGTTGAATAAGTTGGTTGTTAAATATCCCGACGAGGGTGTAGAAATGGATTATGTGCCGCATGACAGTGTTGCGCAGATTAAGGACGGATTTCACAATATCCTGACCAGAAACCCAGCGAACAGATACAATTGGAAGTATCAGGAAGATCTGCCGGATATTTATAGAGCTGCTGCGCCGGGTCTGGAGTGCCGTTTCAGTGGTATGGAAGTGGTTGCGCCCAAGAAGAGGGCGAAAGTCTCTAAGCTTGCACAGTCCGGTTATGTACTGACTAATACTGAGGGGATACGATATCTTTTTACCCTTGCAGAGGATAGTAGCCTGACTTACCTCACCAAAATAGAACTGCCCAATGGGAGAAACATTTCTATTGAATATGAGTCCTTTTTGCTGGATATGCCCGGGACTAATATGAAAGAACTCTATTACCAGGCTCAGGGGGTAGATATCCAAGATTTTACAGATGATGGTCTGGATAGAATCCTTAGTGCTACCACGAGAAAATCCTTCCGTATCAGCAAGATTATCTTTCCCACCGGAAATGTGGAATTTGTATATAGTCGTGATCGCAAAGACCTTACGGGAGGATCCATGCTGACATCAGTCAAAAGGTACGATAAGGTGGATGGTGATTATCTTCGGATGACAGGTGATGTCAGATTCCATCAGAGCTATTTTGTCAGTTATTCTTTCGATCAGCAACAGACCAGTGGGGTAAGCGATAAGTTCAGGTCGCTTTTTTACAGGTTGCGTCTAGACTCGGTGTCCTTTATGGGGTATTCTGGACCGCAGACATTCGCATTTAAATATAATGCTACGGCACTGCCTCCACAGAACTCACTTTCACAGGATCACTGGGGCTACTACAATGGACAGCAGAATCAGAGTCTGATCAGGACCTTCATCAGGAAAGACAACAGTATGTCCTCGTACAGTAACCGGGAGGCCAACAGCACATTTGCGCAGGCCGGGATCCTTCAGGAGATCGTGTATCCTACAGGCGGACGGTATAAATTTGAGTATGAGCTGAATACCGTCGCGGTACAGTTCCCAGACTACAGTTCGACCTATGACAGTGGTGGGGCACTTAATCATAAGGGTGTAAAAGTACATCCTATCCCTATTGTATCGGCTCCCTTATCACCCGAGCGTTTCTCCGGCTTTAATCTGGAGGTGAAGGGAACGGGATCGGGACTGGCACCCGAGAGTGTTTCGTTCGCCGTTCGGACTAAAAGACCTTTAAGCGCTCATCCCGTCTATGTCAGTCTGAGCATAGTACCACTCGCTGTGGCCGGTGAGGTATCTAAGTTGAGGCTTGATACCGTAGTAGTGATGTCGGGTACCGCGACCTTTGGTATGGCTTCATTTCAGAAGTCTCTAGCACCGGGTCTGTATCGGGTTTTATGTGGAAAACTGGATCGGTATAGTGTGAACGGGGAAACGGATGGCGATCTGTTTGTGCCCTCCGAACTAACTGTACAGACGGGAGTACTGGATCCTGGAGTTACTCCAGCTCCGATCACAGCATATCAGTATCCAGCGGGCGGGCTAAGAATCAAAAAAATAACGCTTAGTGACGGTGTAGGTCCTGATCAGGTACAGACATTCTCTTATCATCAGTTTCAGGATCCGTCCCGATCCAGCGGGAGCTTGGGTAGTTTGCCATCTTATATCGAATCTGTTTCCGAATTAGCGGTGCCCAGTGGACAGATCGTCTATGCAATAGGTACCCGTGCGCTGTATATGTACGATGCGGTGCCTTTTCTGGATGTCTTTTATGTGCCGAACATGCCCGTTTCGTCACAGATGAATCAGGAGGCGTACTCATCTATCTATTTTCTCAATTGGAGACCTATAGTTGTGGAGAATTATGTCCCAATTTTCTCCTCTTTTCTCAAATATGATCCGTATTTATTCAGTGTCCGAATGGCAAATAGCAGCAAAGTGGCCTCCAAGGCGGTTGAGTCATATGTGGGATATGCTAATGTGACCATCGATTATGGTGGCAATGGCAAGCGGGAACTGACCTATACCAACACCGGTGATGCCTGGCAGCGGGGGCTTTTGGTTTCCGAGAAAGTCTATTCCAAGCAGGGTAGTAGCTATGCGCTGCTAGAAGAATCTACAAACACATATGCTGTTGATAATGGCTGGGACAGACCTACTTCCAAGGTAAAGACAACGCTACCCGTCATCTCCGGTGCTCCCGTTGTTAGCGAGCGGACAGTTTTTTCGTATAGACATCCCTATTTTGCATTTCCTTCGCGTGCAGTTGGGATCAGCTCCAATGGTGATTCTACCGTGAGCGAACGTCGCTATGTTCTGGATTTTCCCGGCCTTGTCCAGAATGATGATCTGAGTGTCGGAATAAAGGAGCTTTTTAATAGAAATATACTTTCTTCCATTATTGAGGAGATATCCTACATTGCTGATGTCCAGGGAGTAAGGAGGGGGGTGCATTCGAAGTTTACTGAATTTAAAAGAGATTTACCTGTACCGGTACGGTTACTTGGCACTGACCGGATCAGCACACCGGGTGGGTTCGTAGCGGCCAGTGTTGGATCGGGTAAGTTGATCCGTAGTAATTCCTACCGACCACTCGTCGAGTTCAACCGATATGATTCCTTTGGCAATCCGTTGGAGCAACGTAGGGTAGAAGGCACATCGACCGCCATGATCTGGGGCTATGATAAGAGCCAGTTGATCGCCGAGGTAAAGAATGCAAAGGCGGATGATGTCTACTACGAAAGTTTTGAGGAGAATGCGGGAACTTTTGATGTACAGGCTAAGGCTGGAGAGAAAAGTTATGTAGGTAACTATACGATGACGTTCACACCTCCGTCCTCCCGGACTGATCTATTGATCAGTTACTGGACTTATTCTACTGGTAAATGGCTACTTCGCAAAGCACCATATGTGAAAGGTATGGTCCTGTCCGGGGACAAGATCGATGAGATCAGGATATTCCCCCCTGGAGCGCAGATGACCAGCTTTACCTATAAAGCCGGAGCAGGGGTCCTGTCGAGATGCGATGCGAATAATATGTATACCTACTATGACTACGATAACACGGGTAAGCTAATCGCTATTCGGGACGGAGATAAGCATATCAGGGAAATCTACCAGTACCAGTCTAAACTGTCCAGATTATATTAATCATTGAAAACAATGATGTAAATGAGGTTGGCAAATGGTATGCTATTATTTATCGGGTGTTCAATAGCAGTTGGGTCGAGTGGAAGGATCTTATTCTGAGTATTGACCTCATAATAACAATTAATTATAAGAAAAAAATAAGATGAAACCGAGATGCAAATAATATGGCTATATAGCACGATTATTATTTACTTGAGATCTCATCAGTAACTGAAAAGAAAATAATAGGATGAAAAAAATTATCATAATCTGTATATCCGCGATATTGATACAATTGCTCACCAATTTCTGTGTACATGCTCAGAAGGGGGAGGCTAGCGGCAGTACAGTGGAGCTGGGAGATCGGGTGACCCTGAACGGGAAGACCATAGTCCTTGAGGCACCGGATATGGTCACAGGTCTGGGGTTCAATTTTCAGCTCAAGATTGGTCCTACGGGGCCTTTGGCCGAGATACCTATGCAGCGCAGTCCAATAACTGCAAAAACGGCCGATGGTCAGTTCTGGATCTGGCGTCAGGGTCAGCCTGTTTATATTACTCCTGATCAACTGCAGTATGTAGATGTGCCGGCTAATATTGTTAACGGCATTGGCTTTATTAAGATCACCGTCACCATAATATATAGAGGGGTCGATGGACAGGACGTACCGGTGACCTACAAGCTGAATAAAAATGTCATTGCTTACAATGGAAATTTTAATGCTGGGAGCGTGCTACAGTCTACCTCCCGATGTTATATAGAGAATAGCCTGACTGATACGCTTCGGATGACAGCACCCACTGGAGGATTTAGCAGAACATATAGGTATCAATGGCAGCAACTCAAACGGTCGCTCACAGGAACGCTAGTATGGGAAAATGTAACACAAGAAAACAAGGCTTATCTAAGCCCACAGAAGGTTACTTCCAGTGCCCGATACCGACGCATGGCGATTTCTGACTCCCTTGCCCTGAGCAGTGCGAGGATGACTACTATAGGCCCTGAGATACTGATCTATGCCATTAAGAGACCATCCGTTGCCGCTTCAAAAGAGTATGTAGCCTATAACGGTACAGTAGCGCTGACCGGTAACAGCCAGGATTTTGTGAGCGGCGGCGCAGGTATCGATGGCCCTGTTGTATCACTGACCTATCAGTGGCAGCGTCGTCAGGGCAGTTCGTTTGTGGATATTGCTGGCCGCGTTCAGAAGGATCTGGGGAATACTGCTCCAGCGACCAGCAGTACTGCATATAGGCGTAAGACTGTCTGTCTGGGGCTCACCGGCTATTCGGAGGAACTTTATATTGATATGTTGTCCCCCATACTGGAGGCTCTTTCCCGTGTGCCAGTGCCGGTAGGGGGGACGCCAAGCTCCCCTCTTCTGCAGACACTTCCGAGCAAAAATCAAAATTATATACTGACCCGTGTCTTTAGAGAAGGTATACCAGTCGAGCAGCTGGCACAGCAACGTACAGTTGGCCAAGAAAATCAGATCGTGCAGTATTTTGATGGTGTAGGACGTCCTTTGCAACAGGTTCAGGTCATGGCGTCTCCAACATATAAGGATATCGTACAGTATATGGAGTATGACGCCTTTGGTCGGAATGGTAAGCAGTATCTTCTCTATGCAGAGAAGTTCAGCAATGACGGTAGTTTTAAAAGTACGGCTAAAGGCAATCAGACTGCTTATTATGCAGCTACTGGCAGCTGGGATCAAGATATTGTAAAGACTCCAGCGCCCTATTCGTTGGAAGTATTTGAGGAGAGCCCGCTTAATCGTGTCCTGGAACAGGGGGCACCTGGTGCCCCCTGGCAGCCCTTGGCTACATTGGGGACCGGCCGCACAGTTAAGACCACCTATGGGACCAATACACTTACCGGAGCAGATGCAGTCAATCATTGGGGAGTCACCGCCACTGGGGCTGCGTATACCAAGACCTATGCTGCAGGTAGGCTCTATCGTAAGACTGTTCGGGACGAGAATACGGTCAATACTACGGCTCGCACAGGATCTGTGGATGAGTATACAGATTTTGACGGTAAAGTGGTCCTGAAGCGAGTCTGGGAGAGTGAGACCAAAGCTATTAGTACCTATTATGTATACGATGATTTTGACGGATTGAAATATGTCATCCCGCCGATGGTGACGGCAGCAAGCTTCAATGAGTCGAGTACTGACTTTACCCATTACGTTTATGCTTACAGGTATGATAGCAGGGACAGGATCATAGAGAAGAAGATCCCTGGTAGGGGATGGGAGTATCTGGTGTACAATAAGAAAGATCAAGTGATCCTAACACAGGACTCGGTACAGCGTGCCGGCAAAAAATGGAGCTACATTAAATACGATGCCCTTGACCGGGTTGTCTCTACGGGTATCTATAGTAATAGTGCCAATGGTCAGATCACAAGAGGGCAGATACAGGCACTTGCAGATGCTGCCGTATCTCTGCATGAGACCCGGAATGGGACGGCAGACTATACGAATATATCGTTTCCGTCGTCGGGACTGTTGCCGCTGACCGTCGAGTATTATGATGACTATACCTTCAGTGGGGCATCCACAGCAACCTTGCAACCTGTTGGAATCACTAGAAGTATGATGACGGAAGGTCTACCGACCGGTAAGCGAATCTATAAAGTGGACGGTACTCTACCATTGCTGACGTTACTCTATTATGACGACTACGGCCGCATGATCCAGCGTGCGGCACAGAACCACCTGGACGGTAAGGACTATGTTACCAACACCTATAGTTTTGTGGGAGAGCTGTTGACCAGTACCCGGGCGCATACACCTAAGACAGGAGCCTCCACTACTATCATCACTACTAATACCTATGACCATGTCGGCAGACTGGGCAGCACCAAGGAAAGGATAGGCAGTCAGGCCGAGGTGACACTGGCCGCTAATAGCTATAATGAGATCGGTCAGCTTAAAAGCAAGGCCGTGGGAAAGGCCGGTATGGAGACCGCCTATGTCAATGCCACTGCTTATAGCTACAATGAACGCGGTTGGCTGGCCAAAAGTAGCTCGGCCAGATTCAGTCAGCAGCTGAAATATCAGGACGGCACCAACCCACAGTGGAATGGGAATATCAGCCAGCAGCTCTGGGGCGATGATACCACCCTGCCCAATACCTTCAGCTACCAATACGATAAGCTTAATAGGCTATCGAACGGTACCAGTGCCCCGGCCGGCCCAGCCAGTATGACCGAGGCGATCACGTATGATGATATGGGTAATATCAAAACTCTCAAGCGAGACGCCGGGGCTGTGACCACTTATGCCTATACCGGTAACCAGCTGACCGGTCTCACCGGAGGTATCAGTGGTACCTATACCTATGATGCCAATGGCAATGCCAAGACCGACCGTACCGGGATGGCCTTTACCTACAATTATCTCAATCTACCCCAGACCGCTACCAAGTCGGGTACTTCTGTAAGTTATCTGTATGATGCTACCGGTACCAAACTTCGCAAATCCGCAACTGTCGGCTCCACGACGACGGTACGTGACTATGTAGGCGGTATCGAGTACAACGGTGCCAATATCGATATCATCCACAATTCGGAGGGTTATGCGCTCAGGAGCGGCACCAGCTACGTATACCACTACAACCTGACCGATCACCTGGGTAATGTCCGGGCTACGCTCAAGCGTGGAGGTACGGCCACAGCAGTCGATGTCGTACAGCGGGACAATTATTATCCATTCGGTATGCGCAAGGTTGTAGTAGGTGGGAATAATAAGTATCTTTATAATGGCAAGGAGATCCAGGGCGAGCTTGGAGATCAGTATGACTACGGGGCAAGATATTATGATCCAGTGATCGGTAGGTGGAATGTGGTGGATCCGCTAGCGGATGAATTCGAAGATGTATCCCCGTACAACTATGGGATGAACAACCCGATTTTGATGGTTGATCTCGATGGGATGGCGGCTGATACGATAATTAGGCAAGGTGGTACACTTCCGGTAGCAATAGTTGTAAATACAGTAACTACTGGAGCTGTGACTCAGTTAGGGTCTATTGGAATTGCTGCCGGAACAGGTTGGATGGCAGGAAATCTGATTGCTAAAAACGTAAGAGGAATAAGTGTGGGGGTTGGAGCAGGACTGGTTTGGTTGGGAGTCGATCCGTACAAGCTATTTGATCCTAGTATCATGCCGGATCGGTACAAGATTAACATAGAAAAAACTGTTGACGATTTAAAGGAAGAATCTGAGAAAATAAAAATTAAAAATCAAAAAGATAATAACTTTTATAAAAAAGAAGGGGGAGTAGCGCAGGCAAATAAAGATTTTGACTCTCTCGGACCTAAAAATGTAAGTACAAAGCCTAACGGAACAAGAGTTGGAAAATTGCCTGATGGCTCCACTATTAATGTTAGACCAGCAAGCACTGATGGTAGACCCACATTAGAGGTATTACATCCAGATAAAACTACTACAAAAATTAGATATGATTAACAGTAAAATATACAAATGGAATCCGATAGGTAATATTCCCAATCAACTTTATTTGCAATCGGTAACGAATGAAAATAATAATCTTACTATCTTATTGAGCATGGCGGACAGTGAATTGATTTTGTCTATTGTTTTTGATAAAGTGATTTTTTATAAAAGCGTTATTGAAACATGCAGCTTAGAAAGGCTTGATAGCCACCCTATTTTAAGTACTGAATGGCCCCTATTTATGGACGAACAATCCGAATACATTGAAGATTTAATTGGTCAAAGTTATCAAATATACACAAGAGAAGACTTGAATCATTACATTATTACTCACGGAGGTGGGATAATAGATGTGATATGTTTTTCTCAACCATTTGTAAAATGGCTAATAGAGCCAAGTGTGATATCCTAATTATTAAAGTGCCATTTAAGAGGGACTGGTTAAAATAGCTCTTTGGATTGGTGAATGTTCTTTGGGAAAACCGTTTTGGGACTTCTACAGGATCGGGCCAACTGTGAAAAAGCTATAGTGCCCAGTATGATTACTGGGCTAGGCACGAGCATGTTATAGGCAGATGGAATGTGGCGGATCCGCAAGCGGATGCATTCGACAATGTATCCCCGTACAACTATGGGATGAACAATCCCATATTGATGATCGATCCAACTGGGATGGCGGCTGATACCATAGGTCGTAGCGTTGTAGGGCCGATCGTTGATGTATGGCGAACTGTGAGCAATTTCAATTTCAGGTGGCCTACATGGAACAGGGTGTTCAGAAAGTAATTATTGAAGGTGCCAAGAGAACTACAGGTGCAAATCCAGGTAAGGTACCGTCTCAAATGATATTTAATGTTGACTAGGTATGAAAGTAATTTTTGAAGGATGGGAACCGGGGATGAGAAAAATTCCATTTATAGAGTTATTGAAAGAAAAGGCCGGTTTGTCTTTGTCGGAGGCGAAAAATCTCAAAAATAGACTGGTTGATAATGGAGAAGTAATAACGTTGAATTTGGAAGGCAAAATTGTTGCTAAGGATATAGTTGAAAGAGCAACTGAGTTGAGGGTTAAGGCTCGACTAGAGGAGTAGTGATCTGTTTATTGATAAGAAAAGCAGCTAACAATACCACCCAATCTAGTAAAAGATTAAGCTATTTTGCTTTCCGGAGTTTATACTGAAGAATCTTTACTTTACCTTATCTTTTTCTAGCTGGGGCAGTCGCTCACAGAGTTCGATGACCTTGTCCATGGCATTGTAGTTGCACTCGAAATTGTGGGCGTAGGCAGTTGAACTGTCGTAATGGAAGACCATCTAAGCCAAGGACTGTGATCAATAAGGGCAGAATTATTGATAGTAATACTTTTCCGTTAAATCATAAACGCAGCAACTATGAAGAAGGAGAAAGGGAAATGAATGCGACATACAAATTACACGCGGTTAAGAATAAGCCAGATAGTGAGAATCGATTCATCAAGCCAATGAAAATAGTAACGCGCTAAGTTATATTTGATATCAGGCATATTTATTGTTGCGAACTAACAATATCATCCAAACCAATATGGATCCAAGTGGAAAACATAAGATATTGCCCTATCAGAATAAGGACCTTGAAGACCTGGACGGCGAGATCTGGAAAGATATCCCTGGGCTGGAAAGCTATGGGATGATATCCAACCGTGGTAGGGTCAAGCGGCTTGCCTTTGAGCTGTACAGGAGTGACGGCAAGCTCTATAGGTATGAAGAGCGCATTCAGGCACAGAAGGTCACGACCTATTTCAACAAGTTCAAGCAAGATTCTGGGGGACATCTCAACTCACGCATCCAGATAGGCGGGGTATGCCATAGCCTATCGATTGGCCGGATCGTATATTACTGCTTTGTGGAGAAGTTTGATCTTTCCGACCATTCCATCTACATTTCGTACAAGGATTATAACAGGTTAAATCCGATACCGGACAACCTTTTCCGTACTGACCTTTCCGGCCTGCAGCAGCATATTATCAAGGCCGGACGGAAGGACCTCCACTTCGGGCACAGCGCCGAAAATCAGGAGGTGTTCTCTGAGCGTGGACGCCAGGCGAGCCGCAAGAAGATCCACCAATACGACATGCAGGGCCATTATGTTGCTACATATGATAGCGTGACAGCTGCAGTTGAGCATACCGGAGTTGGCCTTTCGCATATCAGCGCAGCCGCCCGGGGTTCGGCACTTACAGCAGGGGGCTATATCTGGCGGTTCGGTCGTCGACGCGCCAAGGTCGCCGTGAAAGATATCCACGCTGCTATCCGAGCCACTAAAGGTACGCCGGTGAGCCGCTATGATATGCATGGAAATAAGATCGCCACATACTACAATATCACCCAGGCCGCCAAGGCCATAGGTGTCCAGCGGGAGAGCCTCCGTAATGCTGTACATGGCAAGATTCTGATCTTATCCGGTTCCGTATGGCGCAAAGGAGAGGCCAAGCGGATTGATACCGCACGGGAGCGACAGTCGGCTGCCCTACGTAGGGGCTATATCCTGAGCCAGTACACTCCGGAAGGCATAAGAGTCGTTACTTTCAGCTCCAGCAAAGAGGCCGCCGAGTATGCAGGTGTGGCCGTAGAGCGTATCAATGCTATGACCATCCGGGACGACCTGTTGCTGGATGGATTTATCTGGAGGTACGGTAATAAGGATGCTCTACCAGCAGCAGAAGTGGACCGTATCAGACACAATATCAGGCAAGAGAAAAGAAAGGACGTTACCCAGTACGATCTCACAGGGAGACGGATAGGCCATTTTATGACCATGACCGAGGCAGCAGGACATACAGAATTAAATTTGGGGTCCATAGTGGGATCCGTCAACGGGTATAAAGCTACCGGGGGCGGCTTTATATGGCGTAGGGGAGATGGGCCACTACAGCTAGATATTCCAGAGACCCCACGCCCGTTGGGCAATAGACTGATCAGGGGAGTGTCCCAATATTCGATGGAGGGGAAGCTGTTACGCAGTTATGCTACCATAGCCGAGGCCTCAAGAGAGACCGGCATACACAAGACCAATATTTCGAATGTCACAACGGGACGTATCAGGTCAGCAGGAGGTTATCTCTGGAAGACGCAAGGCGGGTAAGACCTCCGTTCGGTATTCCTGTGGGGCCCTTTACACTGCTGCTTTCTCTGTTTTTTTGATAGCTAAATATCGTTTGATGTATCAGGTGTACTATATCCAGCACCTGGAATAGACATCGTATTTATGATACGCCAGAAATAGGATCTGTAATTTGTCATTTTTTTAGAGTAGATGTTTTCGGATATCATGGTTATATTATTAGTACGGGATCCCTTGCTGCGGGCTGGCTGTAGTGAATGATACAGATGTATGCAGATTAATTAATTGTAATTTTTAAGAAAATTGACGCTATATTAATTTGTTATTTAATAAAATTGCTTACATTAGATTATTATTAGCTATTTCGGATTTTTTTAATATACTGAGGGGGAATGTATTGTTTTCATAGTTACGATAGTCTGTTGTGATATATATCTAAAAGACAGATAGAAATATGCTGTAATGAGGATTATCACTAACAAGCGCATGAAAATGCACGGTCGGTATGCTCAATGAATTCCTTATTATTGCTTAGCATAGCAATCTGAGTAATTGTCTCTCTTTAATATAAAAATAACACATTGTTAATTCAGGTGATTGTTCCGATAGATTTTATCAGTGTATATTTAAAATGTGTAATGTTGGTCTGTAATTGCTTATAATAAGAGTTTTGAGATTACCCCTGATTTTGATAATTATTATTACAAATATGTCAATCACTTTTTTTTGTCGAATAGCGACAACCCTTATGATGGTGCTTTCCATTATAAGTATCAGTAATGGGCAAGAAAATATCGATAAAGGACCGAGGATCGATATTCCGACTCCGACCGGACTTTATAAGTATGTAACCTATCCGGTCGGTAATTTCACAGGTATCCCAGATATCAGGGTTCCTTTGCATCAAGTTGCATTGAGTGGAATGGAGCTTCCTATTTCTATTTCGTACCACGGATCAGGACACAAAGTCAATGATATTGCAAGCTGGATAGGTCTTGGATTTGGGCTTCATGCAGGTGGCGCTATTACTCGTACCGTGGTCGGTCGTCCTGATGAAGATATCGCAAGTGGCATTTTTGAGATCCCGGTAAGAGAGAATGTTTTCACCGGCAATTGGGAGCGGGATTTCCACTATCAAAGTGATATCGTTACTCGGAAAATTGATTCCGAACCAGATGTATTTTATTATAACTTTATGGGAATGAGTGGGAAATTCTCTTTTAATTCCCAACGAGAGATATTGCAGCAGCCCTATACCGATATCAAAATAGAGTTTACGAATGACCTTTTTAAGATTACAGATGAACTAGGAAATCAATATTTCTTCAACGACGTAGCCAGAACTTTTTCATATATTGATTTTGACGGCGGTCTTCTAGAATCGGCAACTAGTTGGCATCTCACCAAGATTATAACTGCCGATAAGAAAGACGTCGTTGATTTTATCTATGTAAAAGATAGTGAGGGTGGTATATTGACCGTCGATTATTCGCTGCAGGTCGGGAGCTTGGCCAAAGCGATTAGTAATTATTCAGGTGATGTCAGAGATGCAGGGATTGAAAATCTCCCCGTGAAGTCTAAGTATTATAGTATACCCCAATATTGCTTTCTTTCTCAAATTAATTTCTCCAACGGTTCTATCACGTTCAAGTCTACGCAAAATAGGATGGACTATGGTAAACGGACACTGGATTCTATTGTCGTTCGTAATAG
>Ga0160431_100555_pt1 | contig 14562 bp, 2 predicted proteins | sample HID1971K_E0MG_FD_108212 | JGI IMG/M metagenome (GOLD analysis project Ga0160431, IMG submission 108212) | Enriched millipede-associated microbial communities from UW Madison campus, WI, USA - HID1971K_E0 MG | ecosystem: Host-associated > Arthropoda: Insects > Digestive system > Unclassified ...
AGAGCGCGACCAGCCAGGGAGCCGCGACGGTGGCGAGCACGGTCGTTCCCAGGAGGACGACCGTGCCCAGGGTGAACAGCTTCGAGACGAACGCGCGCCCGCCGTCGTCGTGAGCGGCGGCTTTGACGATCTGCGGCACGACCACGGCGCTGAGCAGACCGGTCGAGATGATCGCGTAGATGTTGTTCGGAAGCTGATTGGCGACCGCGAAGGCGTTGCCGCCGGCGGTGGTCGCGCCCACCGCCGACACGAGCACCACCGCGCGGAGGAACCCGCTCAGGCGCGAGACGATCGTGCCGGCGCCGATGAGAACGCTGGCGCGCCCGATCCCGCTCACCGCGCGGCCCCCTCGTCGTCGGCTGACTCGTCGTCGGCTGTCTCGTCGCCGTTCGCCTCCGCAGCGCCCCCGGGCGCGGCTTCCGTCCCCCGGCGCCTGCGCCGCATTCGCAGCACGGTGCGGACGATGCCGATCACGAGGAGGATGCCGACGAGCGCCGCGAGGGCGGCGATGCCGCCGGCCTCCCAATCGGCGTAGACGCTCACCTGCACCGTCTCGAGGGCGCCGATGGCGACGAAGGCGGGGCTGCGCAGCTGGAGCGTCAGGGTGACGTCGCCGCGGCCGACGCGCGCCTGCACCGGCACTTCGACGCGGGTGTTGCTCTGCGGCGTGGCGACGACGGGCGTCTGCGGCTGGACGTCGAGCCGGGCGTTGTCGGGAGCCGTGTAGAGCACGAGGTTGACGGGGTACGGCAGGTCGTTGCGCACCCAGAACCGCAGCGCGGCGCTCGATCCGTACAGGTCGCTCGGACTCGTCGGCAGCAGCGCGACCGAGCCGAGGGTCGCCACGCTCTGCTCACGGTGACCCGCGATCGCCGTGGCCCAGGTGGCGTCACCGATCCACGCGACACCCAGCAGCTGCAGGATCTCGGCCCGTTCGGGCCCGGTGAGCAGGGACGGCTGGTCGAGGATCGTCGCGAACCGTGCGATCTCGCTCTCATCGGCGACGAGAGCGGATGCCGCAGCCGCGCGCTCCGCCGACGACTCCACGTCGCCGAGCGCGATGTCGCGCGCCTCGCTCGCGGCGACCGTCGCGATGGTGCGGGGGGTGACGTTCGGTGCGGAGAACGCGGCCGAGATCGCTGCGCTGAGCTCCACCCGCGTGCGGCCGTCGCCTCGGCCCACCGTGACGAGCAGCGGTCCGTCGGCCTCGGCCGTGGCGAAGGCGAGGTAGGCGGTGGCGGTGGTCAACGGCGCGCCGCGCAGCCAGGACTCCTCGCGCTGCGACGCGTCGTCGAGTGCGGTCGAGACGTCGCTGTCGTACACGAGCACCTCGCCGGCGCCGAGGCGTCCGTGCGCCGGGACGGTGCGGCCCGCGGCGCCGGCATCCGTCGTCGCGGACGGCAGGAGGGTCAGCGGCGTGATGCCGTCGGAGGCGGTGTCGGCGAGCCGGGAGACGATCTCGCTGTCTGCGGTGCCGTCGGCGGGCCAGTAGACCCCCTGACGCGTGGCAGGGCCGACCGCCAGCAGCTGCTCGGTGGTGGGCAGCGAGGTGGCGGGTGTCGGCGTCGGCGTGGCCGTCGGCTCGGCAGGCGGGGTCGCGGTCGGGGTCGGCGTCGGCGTCGGCGTCGGTGTCGGCTGGGGCGCGGGCGCCGTGAAGTCCGACGGCGACATGTACGCGGTGAACGACGTGGGTGCGAGCGGCCGGGGCAGTCCCGACTGGAGCTGCGCGGTGACGTCGGCGTCGCCGAACTGGAGGGCGAAGCGGGAGTTCTGGATGCCCTCGAGACGCGCAAGCCACTCGAGTGCGGACTCCGGCGCCGACGTGCCGAGCACCCGGACGGACGCAGGTACGGCCGGGTCGACGGCCAGGATCGCGGACGTGCCGGTGACGCCGTCGAGCTGGTTCGTGAGGTCGCCGTCGGGCGCGGTGAGCTCGGCGAGCTGCTCGGCCGTGAGGAGTCCCTCGCCGAGGGCCCCGGCCGTGATCGGGACGATGACCCCGAGACCGACGTCGGTCGCGTCGTCGGGCGGCACGATCATCGTGCTCGTCGAGGTGACCGTTCCGGTCTCGTCCTGGTAGGACGCGGCGAGCGGGTAGACGCCGGGAGCAAGGCCCTGGAGGGCGGGGTCGTCGGCCGGGACGGTCATGCCCCGCACCTGGAACGAGCCGGGTTCGACGGCGCCGAGGGCGTCGGAGGTGATCGGCTGGAGTCCGGACGTGGAGCCGTCGGAGTCGAGCCAGTCGCTGAGCGCGTCGCGGTCGGCGATCGGGGTCCTCCCGAGAGAGAGGGTCACGGTGACGGCGGCGAGTTCGGCGTCCGTGCCGTTCTGCAGCGAGACCGAGACGCTCAGCGCCTCGCCGGGCCGAACGATGCCGTTCGCCAGCGGCGAGAGCGTGAACGACGTGGTGCCTGCGGCGACGGCGGACGTCGCGCTCGGGGACGGGGTCGGTGCGGGATCCGCCGCGGTCGCCGCGACCGGCAGCAGCAGTCCGGCGAGCACCGCCGCGGCCGCGAACGCGGCGGTCGCCAGACGCGCTGCGCGGCGGGGGGCTCGCCGCAGGGCTCGCGGTGGGGTCACGATCATCCTGTCGGGGGGTTCGCTCCTGTGCGATGTCCTGACCGCACGATCGACTGCGATTCTACGGTCCGCGCCTCCGAGCCCGCCGGATGCCGGGCCGCGACGCCCTGATGACCGGCCCGGCGATGGGTGCGGGCGCGACGACGGAGCACGAGCGCGGTTGAATGGACCCGTGCTCCCCGAACCGGATACCACCGTGTGCCGTGACCTCGCCGCCGACCTCCAGGGCGCCGGCTACACGGCCGAAGCCCTGCGCGACGCGTGGGGTGCCGCGGCCGACGACGCCATCGCGCGAGGGCTGCGATCGCCGGCGTCGCGGGCCCTCGGGGATCGCGAAGACCCCCTCGCCGTGCTGGGCAGACTGCTGGTGCTGGGGATGCCGCAGGCCGCGGCATCCGTCGACCGGGCGCTCCCGCGCGCCGGCGCCGAGGGGCTCGTGCACCTGGGGCTCGCGACCGTCGCCGCCGGCGAGGTCCGCCCGCTCGCGCTGGTGCGTCCCCAGTCGTACGCGGACGCGTCGGGATCCGGACAGTGGCTGATCGCCAGTGACCTCGACGAGGCCGCGCTCGGCGGACCGCTGCCGGAGGACCACGTTCTCGGTGTCGGCGGAGCGTCGCTGACGCTCGCCGGCCTGCAGCTGCCCACGCCCGCCGCTCGTGGGCTCGACATCGGCGCCGGATGCGGCATCCAGGCTCTCCGCGCCCGCGCGCAGGTGGACCACGTCGTGGCGACGGACATCTCGCCGCGCGCCCTCGTCTTCACACGGCTGAACGCGCTGCTCAACGGAGTCACCGGCATCGAGGTGCGGTCGGGGAGCCTGTTCGAACCCGTGGCCGGCGAGCAGTTCGACCGGGTCGTGTCGAACCCGCCGTTCGTCATCACGCCCCGCGTCGCAGACGTGCCCGCCTACGAGTACCGCGACGGCGGGATGGTGGGCGACGACCTCGTGGCGGCGTTCGTGACCGGTGTCGGCGCGCACCTGGCGCCCGGCGGCGTGGCGCAGCTGCTCGGCAACTGGGAGACGCGGAACGGGATCGCGGGGCTCGAGCGCGTCCGGGGCTGGGTCGCGTCATCGCCCGTGCCGCTGGACGCCTGGGTGGTCGAGCGCGAGAGCCTCGACCCGCTCTCGTACGCCGAGCTGTGGGTGCGCGACGGCGGCACGCTCCCCGGCACACCCGGGTTCGCGCGCCTCGTCGACGCGTGGCTCGACGACTTCGCTGCGCGCGGAGTCAGCGAGGTCGGCTTCGGGTATCTGCTGCTGCGGCGTCCGCTCGTGGGTGCGCCGACGCTCGCCCGCTACGAGACGCTGCACACCGCGCTCGCCGGTGACGGCCTCGGGGCGCACCTGGCGGCCGCCCTCGACGCACATGACCGGCTCGGCGCGGTCGACGACGCCGGGCTCGCGGCGTGCATCCTCGTCGTCGCGCCCGACGTCACCGAGGCGCGCCATCACCTGCCGGGAGCCGAGGACCCGACCGTCATCGAGCTGCGCCAGGGCGGGGGCTTCGGTCGTGCGCTCGGTGTCGACCCCGGGCTTGCCGCCCTCGTCGGCGCCTGCGACGGCGACCTGCCCGTCGGCGTGCTCATCGACGCGATCGCCGACCTGCTCGAGGTCGATGCCGGCGCGTTGCGCACGGACCTCCTGCCCCGCGTACGTGAACTCGTCTTCACGGGATTCCTGCGCTTCGCGGACTGAGCGGGAGCGGCCTCATTTGATGCTGTACGCGACAGTATCTTGACACCGGCCCCGGAACAGGAGCATCATCCGACTCGGGTGCCGGCGTAGGCGCCCGCCTCGATCTGAGGCCCTTGGGGGGCAGCGGTGAGCAAATCGCGGGGACTTCTGCGCGTTGAGCGCAACGTCTCCATGGCGCGCGCTCGCTCCGGCGTCGTCGCCGCGACGGTCGCCGTCGCGATGGCCCTCACCCCCATCGTCGTTGCGCCCCCTGCCGTCGCCGACGAATTCGCCCTGCGCTCTGCAGCCCCGGACGGTGCGGAGCCCGGGGCCCGGCATCTCACGACGGCCGACATCGACGCGATCCTGCCCTCGGCGCTGGCGCTGTGGGGGGCGTCCGACCTGGACGGCGCGGTCGTCCGCATCGGCGACGTGAGCGGCGACCGGCTCGCGGTCACCTCGGGGAACACCATCACGATCGACGCGGATGCCGCAGGCCGCGGCTGGTTCGTCGACGCGACGCCGTCGACATCCCGCGAGTTCTCGCAGCGATCCGGTGAGACCGCTCGCGCGGGATCCTCGAGTCCGGCCGCCGGCCGCTTCGACCTGCGCACCGTGCTCGCGCACGAGATCGGGCACCTGCTCGGCCGTGCCGACCTCGGCCGATCCGACGCCCTCATGCACGAGACCCTGCGGCCCGGCGAGCGGCACCTGACGCGTGGTGCGGATGCCGGTGGGCGCGACAGCGTGCTCCGTGCCCTCGCCGCCGGAGCGGTGCTGCCGCTGAGGGCGGCGGCGGATGCCGTCACGGGCGATCCGGCCGCCGAACCCTCGGCCACCGATACGGCCGCCACCGAACCGGCGGTCGAACCCGTCGCTCCCGCCGAGCCTCCTGTCGCCGAACCTCCGGCTCCTGCGGCGGTCACCGAACCCGCCCCGGCCGAACCGGCACCGGCCGCCGAACCGGCAGCGGCCACCGACCTGGCCGCAGCGAGCGAGCCAGCTCCGAGCGGCGACGCCGCCGAGCCGCCGGCGGCCGCGGATCCTGCCGCGACCGCGGCCACCGCGGCCTCTGCCGCCGAGCTCGCGGCCGTCACCGCCCCAGGACCCTGGACCATCGCGATCTCGGGCCGGGTCGTCGTGCGCGTCGAGGGCGGCGACCTCGTGGTCGGGAACGAGCGCCGGCCGCTGGCATCCGTGACGGCGTTGACCATCGTCGGATCGGGCGGTGCCGACGACGTCGTCTTCGACGCGGGGGCGCTCGCCACGCTGGCCGGCATCCCGATCACGTTCGACGGCGCCGGCGGTGCCGACACGCTCAGCGGGCCCGGCGTCACGTCGCGCTGGATCGTGAGCGGCGCCGGATCGGGCGTCCTGCTCGCGGCCGCGGCATCCGTGTCGTTCACGGGTGTCGAGCACCTCCAGGGCGCGTCCGGCGGCGACGACACGTTCGTGGTCGAGGGTGCGGGGTCGATCGGCTCCGTCGACGGCGGCGCGGGCGGGTTCGACACCATCAGCGTGGCGTCGGGGGCATCCGGATCCGTCGCGTCGCAGGTCACCGGGCCGCAGTCGGGTGTCGTGGCGCGCGACGGCGGCTCGATCGCATACGACGGGCTGGAGCCGGTCGACGTCGTCTCGTGCACGACGTGCCTCGTAGCGGCCGGAGGCGGCGGACACACGGTGCGCGTCTCGATGCAGGGCGCCGAGGTATGGGTCGAGTTCACCGACGGCTCGGGTGAGACGCATCGGATCTCCGTGACGGCCGCACTCGACCTGACGGTGCGCGGCGGCGCCGGCGACGACACGTTCACGATCGGCGAGCTGTCGGACCTCATCACGCTGATCATCGAGGGCGGCGCGGGCTCCGACACGCTCATCGGCCCCGACGTCGACGTCGACTGGGCGGTCACCGGAGCGGATGCCGGCGCGGCGGACTTCGCGACCTTCACCGGCGTCGAGAACCTGCGCGGGGGCTCGGGCTCCGACACGTTCGCGGTGACCACGGAGGATCCCGCGACGACACCCGGGCGGGTGTTCGTGCTCAGCGGCACGATCGACGGCGGCGGCGGCGCGGACGCGCTCGTCGCCGGCGACCTCGTCAATCACTGGCGCGTCACCGGTGTGAACACCGGCACGCTGCAGAGCGTCGATCCTGACGATGAGACCGTCACGACAAGCACGCAGGCATTCACCGGCGTCGAGAACCTCATCGGCGGCATCGCCGCCGACACGTTCTGGATCGAGACCGGCGGATCGGTGACCGGCCGCATCGACGGCGGGGCCGCCGACGCCGACGCCGAGGAGCCGGTCGTCGACACGATCACCTTCGAGAACCGCGGCACGCCTGTCACGGTGACCTTGACCGGCGGAGCGTTCTCGATCGCCGACCTCTTCTCGGCGGCGACCACGCCCGGCGACCCCGGCGACGGGCGAGTCGCCTTCGACAACGCGACCCAGAGCGCCGCGACCGTCATCCGCGTGGACGACGAGGACGGATCGGGTGCGTCGGTGGCAGCCGCGGTCGCGAGCATCGCCGGTTCGCCCGGCGTGTACGGGCAGGTCCGCATCTACGCGACGAACGACCCGACGCGGTGGCTGCTGTTCCAGGTGCTGGGCCTCATCGGCAGCGAGTCCGGGTATCGTTCGCTCTCCGTCGCGGGCCTCGACTCGAGCCACGTCTCGCCGTTCTCCGCCGGCGACGCGCTGACGTTCGTCTACCTCCCGGCCCTGCACACGGCGACCGGTGTCGCGGAGTTCGTCAACATCTCGCTCGTCAAGGGCACGAGCGGCGCCGACTCGGTGCGCGGCCCCCCGCTCGCATCCGTCGTCTGGACCGTCGGCGGCGCGGATTCGGGCTCGGTGGCGGGCGTGTCCTTCGCATCGTTCGAGCGGCTGATCGGAGCCACGGGCAACAGCGACGCCTTCGTGATCGGCGACGGAGGCTCGGTCAGCGGCTGGGTCGACGGCGGCACGGGCGGCGACGACGCCATCCTCTTCCTCGACGCCGCCGGCGACTACACGATCTACAACCCGACCACAGCTGACGCATCGGGCACGACCCCGAATTCCGGCTCCTTCACGGCCGTCGCCTTCTTCGGCATCGACCACCGCATGTTCTTCGGCGGAACCGCCGCAGCCCCGGTCGTCCGGGCCAGCCTCCTCGGCGACACCATCGTCATCTCGGCCGCGGACGCCGGCCATGTGTCCATCAGGTTCGACCGCACGAGCTGGTACGACGTCGCGACGGGCCAGTACCTCGACTCCCTCGTCATTCCCAACCCGGTCGACCGCCTCATCGTCGAGGCCGGTCTCGGCGCGGATCACATCGAGGTGCAGGGCCTTCCGTCCGGCTGGCTCGCCGGCGCCGGACTGTACATCTACGGGCTCCAGCGCTTCAGCGACCAGCTCCCGATCTTCCTCGACGACATCAGCCCCGACACGGTCGAATTCACCGGCGACGTCGACACCAACGGCGGGAACATCGAGGTCTACGCGGCGCACATCACCGTGAAGTCCGGCGTCACCCTCAACGCCGGCGGCGGGTGGATCACCCTGCGCGTCCGGCAGATCGGCGGCGTGCTGTGGGAGAACATGCTGCCGGCCTTCGGCACCGACCGGAACGTCTCCATCACCGTGGAGCCGGACGCGGTGCTCAGCGCCACCGGCATCTTCCTCATCGCCCAGGCCGAGGACCGCAGCCTCGCCGAGATCATCGGCGCCGTCAAGGAGATCCAGAACTTCGTCATCGCGCCGATCACCGACCTGCTCGGCAGCCTCTTCGCCCTCCCTGTCAAGGTCCTCATCAAGCAGTCGACCGCGACGATCACGATCGGCGACCGGGCGCAGCTGATCGGCGACGACACGGTGGGCATCTACGCCACGGCGACGGCGGACGCGAGCGGCACCGCGAGCGGCAGCATGGTCAGCATCGGGTACGCCTACGCCGACGCGAAGGCGTCGGTGACCGTCGGCGAGCACGTGACGATCTCGAGCACTGCCGCGATCGTCATCACGAGCTCGGCGACGGCGGTCGCGGGGATGGAGGCGTCGACCGAGAGGGAGCTCGCGAGCACGCCGAATCCCGGCAGCTCCCAGGTGGCGCTCTCTCTCGCCATCTCCAGCGCGGTCGCCACGTCGACGATCACGATCGGCAGGTTCACGAAGATCGACGCCGCGAAGACCGCGAACATCAAGGCGACGGGTGGCCTTGAGTCGGAGGCGTCCGCGGAGGCGGGCATGTACTCCGACGGGCGCGCGGGTCTCGCGTTCTCGATCGAGCTGTCGGATGCCGACATCACCACGACGGTGCTCGGCGAGGTGTTCGCCCGCATGGAGCCCGGTTCGGTCGTCAAGATCGAGATCGATCCGACGGTCGCGGAGTTCAACGACGCGGGCCAGCGCAACAGCGGCTACGTCGACTACGCCAACGACCGCATCTACGTCGGACCTCACTCCCTCGTCACCGAGGACACCGTCGTCTACACGAACCGGCGGGGGGTCAGCATCGGCGGACTCGCCGACGGACGCGCGTACTGGGTCGTGTGGCAGGAGGCCGACGACGGCGGGTGGATCAAGCTCGCCGGCACGGAGCGTCAGGCGATCATCGCGGGCATGGGCGCGCAGTTCGAGGCGGGCAACGTCATCGATCTCGTGCTCCTCGTGGGCGAGTTCCAGGTCGACGTCAACGACCGGCCGTTCTCGGCCGGCCAGGTGAACGGCGCTGCCGACGAGATCACGGTGCCGTGGGCGGCCGGTACGGTCAACAACACGTTCCAGCTCGGCCAGGCGGTGGTCTACCACGAGAAGAACGGCATGTCGATCCCCGGTCTCAAGAACGGGTCGACCTATTACGTCGTCGCCAGTACCGGCCAGAACAACCTGCAGGGAGACACGCGCTTCACCGACGCGCAGGTCATCGGCCTCGCCGAATCGGAGAACGAGGCCCGCGCGGGCGTTCGGATCGACATCGGCGACGCCCCGGCCGGCGCTCTCTTCTCGCTGGCGGCGACGCACGTGCTCGACTCGGGCTTCGCGACCGGCCTCGGGGTGTTCGCCGCGCTGGAGGCCACCGACGGCTCGTCGGCCTCCGCCGGTCTCGCCCACGAGAACCGCAACCAGACGATGTGGGCGGGCGTCAAGGAGAAGCTCGCCACCAACCTTCCCGACATGCTCTTCACGAAGCTGACGGAGTCGTACGCCCAGAACCACGGCAAGGCGGGTGCGGGGTCGAACAGCTTCGCCGTCGCAGGATCGCTGGCGTTCATCTTCGCGACGCACCGCGTCGAGACCATCATCGGCAGCGGTGCGCATCTCTGGTCGAACGAGGACCTCGAAGTCAAGGCGAACATCACGCAGTCGCTGTCGCTCAATGGCGAGGCGAACGTCGAACCGCAGACCGACGGCAACAGCAGCGGCTCGAGCGCCGACATCATGGTCGCCGTGGCGGTGGCCGTGGCGGTCATCGAGAACACGGCGCAGGCGACGCTGCGCCAGGGAGCTCAGCTGGACGCGCTGCGGGCGACCCGTCTGATCTCCGACATCTCCTACCCGTTCGCGCAGCGGTTCGACGAGTACCTTCCGCTGTCGTGGGGCGAGGTGCTCGACCGCATCCGCAACGAGGGCTACGACGCCATCCTCAAGTACGTCGACACGACCATCGGCCTGCAGGACTCCCTGTTCAACACGTGGACGACCTCGACCGCGAACGCCGGAGAGATCGGCCTGGCGGGCGCGGTCACGGTGCTCGTCCTCACGAACGTCTCGAAGGCCACCGTCGAGTCGGGCGTGCTCATCAACGAGGACGACGGCTGGACGCTCACCGACCACCCCAACAACGACAACGGCAGCGCCGCCACGCCGGACGACGACGGCAAGCTCGGCGAGCAGACGGTCTCGATCGAGGCGACGAACTACCAGCAGTTCATCAACATGGTGGGCGTCTTCTCGCTCCCCGACATCGACCTCGACAAGAAGGACCAGTTCTTCAAGGAGCGCATCACGCTGAGCCCGCTCGGCACCTCGGGCGACAAGGGCGGCGCCGGCGGATCGTTCTACATCCTCGTGCAGAACAACACCACGCACGCGACGGTCGCCGACGGCGTGAAGATCACCAGCGGCGCCGACGGCGGGTTCAACATCAAGGCGGAAGAGGCCATCTTCCACATCGACCTGGTGCAGTCGGGTGCCGGCGGCAAGAAGTTCGCCGTCGCCGGCAGCGTCGCCTACATCGGGCAGACGAGCGACACGCTCGCCCAGCTCGGGGCGAAGACGCTCGTCGAGGGTCGTGACGTGCGGATCTACGCCGGCGACCTGATGACGCAGGCGACCTGGGTCGGCGGCGTATCGGTCGGCAACGGCGTGGGCGTGGGCGTGTCGATCGCGATCAACGATCTGAAGCGCACCACGAAGGCCGTCATCGGCAGCGCGAGCGCTTCGCCCGACCAGGCCGGCGCCCCCGGCGGCACCACGTACATCAGCGTGACCGGAGCCGTCGACATCCTCGCCAAGCTGGACGGCGACCTGTGGGCCTTCGCGGTCGCCGGAGCCGTCTCGGCCCCCGCCGACCCGTCGCAGTCGCCGACCGGCCCGAACGGCGCCCAGCCGTCGCCCAAGGCGCTGGCGGTTCTGGGTGCGAGCGTGAACGTGCCGATGACCGGGATCGGCATCGCCGGCGCGGTGTCGATCAATCTCGTGAAGGACGTCACGCAGGCCTCGATCGCGGACGCGGGCGTGGTGCGCTCCGGCAGCGTCACCGTCAAGGCGATCAACGACTTCTTCGAGCTCTCGGTCACCGGCGCCGCCGCCTTCGTGGTGAGCGCGAAGCCGGGCGGCAAGGCCATCGCCGGCGCTTTCAGCATCAACGTCATCGATGCCACGACCCGCGCGTTCATCGTCGCCACCCGGCTCGAGTGCACCGGTGCGGTGACCGTCCAGGCCATGCGCTCGGGCGACCTCCTCTCGATCTCCGCGGCGATGGCCGGATCGACGGACTCCGACGGAATCGGCGGCGCCGGATCGTTCGCAGGCAACGTCATCCTCAACGACACCGTCGCGGCCCTGCAGAGTGTGGACGCGGAGGTCGGCGGCGACGTCGTGGTCGCAGCATCCGACAGCACCCGCATCATCTCGGTGGGCGGCGGCATCGGCTTCGGCGGCAAGGCCGGCATCGGCCTCGGCGTCGGGATCAACCTGCTCGGCACGCCGGAGCGCCCGATGCTCACCAGCGCGCGCATTTCGGGCTCGACGATCACGATCGGCGGCAAAGTTCTCTCGGTGACCGCCAAGAGCCTCAACGACGACACCGGTCAGCGCATCTTCGCGATCGGCGCCGGCATCGGCGTCGGGGCGGGCACGAACTCGGCAGCCGGCGTCGGGTTCCAGTTCGCCGTCAACATCCTCGCGCTGCGCACCGTGGCCGAGATCGTGCGCACGGCGATCCGGCAGTCCACGAGCACGACCGAGGTGCTCGACGTCACCGTGAAGGCGACCGACGACTCCGGCATCGTGGCCATCTCGGGAGCGGTGGGCATCTCCACCAGCAACGCGGTCGGCGCGGCGATCGGGTTCAACGAGATCCAGGGCGAGGTCCTCGCGCGTCTGAACGACGTCGACCTCACCACCAACGGCTCGCTCGAGGTCGCCGCTTCGTCCGAGGCGGAGATCGGCGGCGTCGCTGTCGGCGTCGCGGCGAGCGTCTCGCCCAACGGCAAGATCGCCGGCGCCGGATCGCTCCTCATCAACATCATCGACAACCGCATCGAGGCGCAGATCGTCGACACGATCCCCGACGCGCAGTCGACCGTCGGCGCCTCGGTGATCGACGCGGTCGGGCCGGTCTCCGTGACCGCGAAGGACACGTCGCTCATCGTCTCGATCGCCGGCGGCATCGCGCTGTCGACCGGCGGCGCCGCGATCGGCGCGGCCTTCAGCTACAACCTCATCTCCAACGTCATCAGCGCCGTGATCGACGGGCCGACGGTGCGCGCGACGGGGGCGGCGTCCGATCTGGTCGTCTCGGCCGAATCCGCCTCGACGCTCGTGGCCATCGCCGTCGGCGGCGCGCTCGCGCTCGGGCAGTCCTTCGCCGTCGGCGGCGCGATCACCGTCAACTCCATCGCGAACGCACTCGTCGCCAGGATCGCGAACAGCCCCGACGTGCGCGCGGGCCGCGACGTCACGGTGACCGCGACCGAGTCGGTCACCCTGGTGGTGGTCGCCGGAGGCGTCGGCCTCTCACTCGGCAGCGCCGCCGTCGGAGCCGCGTTCGCCTACAACTTCATCGGCGGCCACTTCGACCCCGCGAACCCCGACCTCGTCAACAGCGACAACGCGACCGAGGGCGGCGACGTCGATCAGATCCTCGCGGCGATCGACAGCGCGCAGGTGCAGGCGGGGCGCAACATCGTCGTCAAGGCGGGCTACCAGCCGTCGACGACCGGTGTCCCCGCGTCGATCACGGTCGGGTCGGGAGCGGGCAGCTCGTACACGTTCGCCGTGCCGGGCGATCCGACCACGGCAGAAGAGAAGCCGTTCACGTCGACGATCGTGAGCGTCACGGTCGGCGCGGCCGTCGCCGACAGGCTGGCTCTCGGCGGATCGATCTCGATCAACGTGATCGCGCACGACATCGTCGCGCGCATCACCGGAAGCCGGCCCGTGACCGCGGGCGGCAGCATCCTGGTGTCGGCGTCCGATGATCTCACCGCGGTCGCCGTCGCCGGCGGCGTGGCCGTCGGGCAGAACGCCGCCGGAGCGGCCGTGCCGCTGCAGATCGACGTCAGCACGGTGCACGCGTACATCGGCGACGGAGCAGTCGTCGACGCCCGTGGCGCCGCCGCCCTGTCCGTGCCCACCGGGCGCAAGCTCACGGGCGGCGCGCACGAGACGGTCACCCGCAGCGGCGTCGCGGTCGTCGCGTACGGGTTCGAGAACGTGCACACGATCGCCGTCGGACTCGCCGGCGGCCTGCAGGTCGGCGTCGCCGGATCCGGCGCGGTGACGGTCATCGACCGCGAGACGCACGCGTGGATCGGCGACGGGGCACGCGTGAACCGCACGGTCGGCACCGAGTCCGTCGCGCAGGGCGTGTTCGTGCTCGCGTCCGACCGCACCAGCCACGTCGGCGTCGCAGGCTCCATCGCGCTCGGTGGCAGCGCCGGCATCGGGGCCGGCATCGAGGTCGGTGTGCTCACCAAGGACACGCAGGCGTGGATCGGAGCGTCGGCGCAGGTCGAGGCGCAGGGCGACATCCGCGTGCTGGCGTTCTCGGAGGAGGACCTCGTCTCGGTCTCCGGCGCCGTCGCGGCCGGCGTCGACGTCGGGATCGCCGGCGCGGCCGGGATCTACGTCGTCGACATCACGACGAAGGCCCGCATCGTCGGCACCGCGAGCAGCGTGAACCCCACGACCGTGCTGGCGGAGGGCAGCGTCGTCGTGTCGGCCTCCTCCGACACCGAGGCCGACTTCATCGCCGGCAACCTCGCCGTCGGCGGCACGGCTGCCGGCATCGGCGGCGCGGTCGTGGTCCCGATCCTGATCAAGACGACGGATGCCTCGATCGGCGCGTACGCCGTGGTCGACGGACGCGCCAACCGGGCCGGCATCGCCGTCGACACTGGTCTGTCGCACGTCTTCGACCCCTACATCGGCGACCCTGACCCCGGTCAGGTCTCGGCGCCGCAGGTGTCCGACGGGGACGTCGGATACGACCCCGGCGACTCCGAGTCCGAGGATCCGCTGGTCGACCAGCAGCTCACCTCGCGCCGCGTCGTCACGCCGACCACCCGCGACGACTTCCGCGGTGTCGCGGTGGTCGCGCTCAACCGCGACGACATCGGCCTCTACGGCATCGGCGCCGGCGGATCGGCGACAGCCGCCGTGCAGGTCTCGGCGACGGTGCACGTGATCACATCGACGACGACCGCCACGATCGCCGACCGCGCTCGGGTGAACGCATCGGCCGGCGCCGAGGGGTCGATGCAGACCGTCCTCGTCTCGGCGGCGAACGACTACCAGCTGCTCGGGGTCGCCGGCGGCGCCGCGCTCTCGGGTGTCGCCTCGGTCACACCGGGCATCGGCGTCGCGGTGGTGCTGAACACGACGACGGCGCGGATCGGCGGCGCCGCAGTGGTCGAGGCCCGGCGCGACGTCGAGGTGCGGGCCGCGGCATCCGAGGACATCCTTGCGCTGGCGATCGCGATCGCGGGAAGCCTGCTCGTCGGCATCGGCGGGGCGGTCGCGGTGATCGTCATCGACAACGACACCCAGGCATCGATCGGGGCGGGCGCGACGGTGACCGCCGGCGGCAA
>Ga0160431_100556_pt1 | contig 14542 bp, 10 predicted proteins | sample HID1971K_E0MG_FD_108212 | JGI IMG/M metagenome (GOLD analysis project Ga0160431, IMG submission 108212) | Enriched millipede-associated microbial communities from UW Madison campus, WI, USA - HID1971K_E0 MG | ecosystem: Host-associated > Arthropoda: Insects > Digestive system > Unclassified ...
CGATTTCGAGGTCGCGACGCCCGACGGCATCGAGCGCGCCGGCCGTCTGGTGCTCGCCACCGGCATGCGCGACGAGCTGCCTGCCGTCCCCGGTCTCGCCGAGCAGTGGGGGCGCCGCGTCGCCCAGTGCCCGTTCTGCCACGGTCACGAGTTCGCGGGCGAGCGCATCGGCATCCTCATCGACGGCGAGCACGGCGCCATGATCGAACGGATGCTGCGCCCCGTCGTCGCCTCATCGCTCATCGTCCGTCCTGCCGATGTCGCCGAGGTGGCCGAGATCGACGGCGGCCTCGAACTCCGGCTCGTCGGCGGCGGTGTCGAGAGTGTCGCCGGCGTGTTCACGGCCGCGACCTCGTCGCAGCGGGCGCCTTTCGCCGCGCAGCTGGGATGCGGCATCCTTCCCGGCGGCGGCGTGGAGGTGGATCCGCTCGGTCGCACCACCGTGCCGGGCGTCTACGCCGGCGGCGACATGGCCCACGTCGCCGCCGTGCCCGGCCCGATGGTGTCGCTCGCGGCAGCGATCGCGTCCGGACAGCTCGCCGGCGCCAGCGCGGTGCGCGACGCGATCCTGCCCTGACCAGGCGAACGTCGCGGCACCGGCGATGAGACGGCAAGTCCACGAATGTTTCGCGTCCACAGGGGCCTCCCGGCCAGGCCTTCCTAAACTGGGCGGGTGGACCAGGGGGCGTTGGACACGGCATCCGGTCGCGCGAGTGCGCCTCCGGCGGCCGACGCGACCCCTGCCGCCGCGCCTGAGGCCGCGGACGGGCAGGTCATCCAACCGCCCCGCAAGCGGCGCTCCCGTCGCCGTCTCGCCCTCGACCTGACGCTGCTCGGCGCGGTGGGCGCACTGCTCGTCGGTGCGGTCTTCGCCGCGTGGGCTGTCATGCAGCGGGAGTTCTACAGTCCGGCGGCGTTCGTCGAGCGATACGTCGGCCTCCTCGCCGAGGGCCGCGCCGCAGACGCCCTCGCCCTCCCCGGCGTCGCTGTGAACTCGGCCGAGCTCGAAGACGCCGGCCTTCCGCCGACGGCGTCCGAGGCGCTGCTGCGCAGTGCGGCGCTCGCGTCGCTGAAGGACGTCCACGTCGTGTCGGAGGAGCAGGACGGCGACATCACCCGCGTCACCGTCGAGTACGAGGCGCGCGGCTACGACGGCAGCACCACCTTCTCGGTCGAGCGCGACGGCTCGATCGGTCTCGCCCCGACATGGCGGTTCGCGAAGAGCCCGCTCGCGGTCATGAACCTCGGCGTCACCGGCTCGATGGTGTTCGACGTGAACGGCTTCGAGATCGACAAGCGTCAGGTGTCGCCGGAGGGGGCGGATGCCGACCCCGCCGCCCCGGTCTCGCTCCTGGTCTTCTCACCCGGCCTGTACTCGGTGTCGGTCGACACGGCGATCGCGATCACCCCGGGCGTCGCGGTGCTCTCGGACAGCCCCTTCCGCGCGATCCCGGTCAGCGTGCAGGCGCAGCCCACCGAGAAGTTCCTGGGCGTCGTGCAGGACAAGGTCGAGGAGTTCCTCACCTCGTGCGCGACCCAGGAGGTGCTGCAGCCCACCGCGTGCCCGTTCGGGTTCTTCGTGGAGGACCGGATCGGCTCACTCCCGAAGTGGTCGATCGTGCAGCAGCCGACGGTCGCCGTCGAACCCGACGGCGCCGGCTGGTCGATCCTCGCCGCCGAAGCCGTCGCCCACATCGATGTCGACATCCGCTCGCTCTACGACGGTCGGGTGCGCGCGGTGAGCGAGGACGTCCCCTTCATCGTCAAGGGCTCGATTTCCGTGCGCCCCGACGGCACCGCGACGATCGTCGTGACCGGACCCGACACCAACTGACCCGCGTACGGGACGACGGACCCCGCTTCCGCCAGAATGGATGCCGGGGTCGCTGATGACGACGGTGAAGGGCATCGCCCGCTGGGTTCCGGCTGTCGCCGTCGCGCGGAGCTACGAGCGCGCGTGGCTGTGGCCCGACATGCGGGCCGGAATCGTCGTCACGGCGCTGCTCATCCCCGCCGGGATGGGCTACGCCGTCGTCGCCGGCCTCCCTCCCGAGACCGGCCTGTACGCCACGATCGTGCCGATGCTCGCGTACGCGATCTTCGGGCCGTCACGTGTGCTCGTGCTCGGTCCCGACTCGGCGCTGGCCCCCATCGTCGCGGCCGCGATCCTCCCGCTCGCGCTCGGCGATCCGGCCCGCGCGGTCGCGCTCGCGGGCCTGCTGGCGATCATGGTCGGGGTGCTGCTCGTCGTCGGCGGTCTGGTGCGTCTCGGGTTCGTGACCGACCTGCTGTCCAAGCCGATCCGGGTCGGCTACCTGAACGCGATCGCCGTCATCGTCATCGTGTCGCAGCTGCCGGCGCTGCTCGGATTCTCGATCGACGCGCCGTCGCTGTGGCAGGACGCCGCCGCGATCGTCCAGCAGATCGGATCGGGGATGATCGACCCGGTCGCGGCCGCGTTCGGCGTCGGGTCGCTCGTGGTGATCTTCGCGCTCACCGCGCTGCGTTCGCCGATACCCGGAGTGCTCGTGGTCGTGGTGCTGTCGATGGCGCTCACCGCGGCGCTCGGCATCTCGACTCGCCTGTCTGTCGTCGGCGCGCTCCCGCAGGGCCTTCCCTCGCCCGCACTGCAGGGCCTGCGGCTGACGGATGTCGCCGCCCTGGCACTGCCCGCCGCGGGCATCGCGCTCATCGCGTTCACCGACACCGCTGTTCTCTCGCGCACGTTCGCCGCCCGTCGGGGCGACAGCGTCGACGGAAGCCAGGAGATGGCCGGACTGGGCATCGCGAACATCGCCGGGGGAGCGCTGGGCGGCTTCCCCGTGTCGGCTTCCTCGTCGCGCACCCCGGTCGCCGAACAGGCGGGCGCGCGCACTCAGCTCACGGGCGTCGTCGGCGCCGTCCTGCTGATCGTGTTCATCCTCGCGGTGCCGGGGCTCACGCAGTTCCTCCCGTCGGCCACGCTCGCCGCCGTGGTCACGAGCGCCGCCATCGGCCTGATCGACGTGCGCGGCTTCGCCCGGCTCGTCCGGATCCACCTCGTCGACGCCGTGCTCTCATCGGCCGCGTTCATCGGGGTGCTCGTCTTCGGAGTGCTCGAGGGCATCGTCATCACGATCGCACTGTCCTTCATCGCCTTCGTCAACCGCTCGTGGCGGCCCTACAAGGCCGAACTCGGACGTGTCGAAGGCGTGCGGGGCTACCACGACATGTCGCGCAATCCGGCGGCGAGCCGTGTTCCCGGGGTCGTGATCGTCAGGTTCGACGCGCCCCTGTTCTTCGCGAACGGTGCGATCTTCGACGACTGGGTGCGCTCACGCGTCCATGCGGCGGGCGCCGACGTCCGCACGGTGATCCTCGCGGCCGAGCCCATCACCGACATCGACACCACCGCGGCCGACGAGCTGGTCGAGCTCGACGAGTACCTGCGCATGCACGGCATCCGTCTCGTCATCGCCGAGATGAAGTCGCCGGTCATCGACACGCTGGACAGGTTCGGTCTGACCGACCGCTTCTCACCCGATCGGTTCGCCCCCACGGTCGGCGCGGCGGTCGACGAGGTGACAGGAACGCTGCGCGGAGACATCGCCGGCACGCGATGGGATGCCGCAGCCGGCCCCGCCGGCCCCCTCACGGAAGACGCCGGTGAACGGCCGGCTCCCGAGGACCCTCCCGCTGCGGAGACCTAGCCGTCAGCGCCCGGACCGGGCCTTCGCGTCGCGCTCGGCCAGGGCGGCGAGTCGGGCGTTGTACTCCTCGAGCTCGGCATCCCCGGTACGGTCGGCGTGGCGGTCGCGGCGCTTGGTCTCGCGGTCGTCGCTGCGGCTCCATTGGATCGCCACGGTGATCGCGAGGATGAGCGTCGGGATCTCTCCGATCGACCAGGCGATGCCGCCGCCGGTGTACTGGTCGTCGAGGGGGGCGGCACCCCAGGTCCGGCCCATCGAGCCGAACCACTCGGCGATCATGAGCCCTTCCTGCATCATGATCGCGATGCCGAAGAACGCGTGCATCGCCATCACGCCGATGAGCAGGAGCAGGCGCCCCGGGTAGGGAAGGCGGTACGGCACAGGGTCGATCCCGATGAGGCTCATCACGAAGAGGTAGCCCGTGATGAGGAAATGCGCGATCATCCACTCGTGCCCGAGGTGGTCGTACAGCGACCAGCGGAACAGGTCGGTGTAATAGAAGACCCAGAGCGATCCGACGAACAGCCCGGCGGCGACGAACGGGTTCGTCAACACCCGGGCGACCGGGGAGTGGACGGCCCACAGCAGCCACTCGCGGCCGCCGCGCGTGCCGTCGTCGCGCTTGTGGATGGCGCGCGCCGCGAGCGTGATCGGCGCACCCGGCACGAGCAGCAGCGGGATGGCCATGGTCAGCAGCATGTGCCCGACCATGTGCATGCTGAACAGGTAGTCCTGGTAGACGTTGATGACGCCGCCGGTGACCCACACCAGCAGCAGCCAGCCGACGACCCACATGATCGTGCGGTACACCGGCCACGCGTCGCCGCGGCGGCGCAGCCGCCACACGCCGACGAGGTAGAAGAAGATCGCGAAGCCCGCGACGACCGCCCACAGCAGGTCGATGTTCCAGGCCGTGAACCAGCGGTCGATCGTGAGGTCCGGAGGCAGGGGCGCTCCGGTGAGGCGCTCGGCCGGCGTCGGCGTCTCCGGGATGAGCGGCGCGACCGGCGGGGGCGTTCGCGCGAGGGCCGCCGCTGCGCCGCTCGCGACGCCCATCAGCACGAGTTCGAAGGCGATGAGGGTCCAGAAGGATCTGGCCGCGGCATCCTGGTTCCCCATGCTCCCGATGAGGCGCGTGCGGTACCAGGCGCCGAAGAGGCCGAGCGCGACGAGCGCCAGCACCTTCACCCCGAGGATCACGCCGTACGGCGAGACCAGCGCCGACCAGTCCTGCAGGCCGATCGCAGCGCGCACCGTGCCCGAGACCGCGACGACGGCGAAGGCGGCGAGCGCGATGCTGGAATAGCGCGCGACGGTGGCGGCGCCGTCCTCGCGGGACTGCAGCGGCCGCACGATCACGATCAGCAGGAGCCCGCCGAGCCACACCGCCGCGGCGAGGATGTGCAGGATCAGCGCCGTCATCGCCTCGTGGTGGAAGGCCTCCTCGCCGGAATGGCCCTGAGTGCCCATCGGGACGAGGGATGCCGCGGCCAGGAGCGCGACGAAGAAGGTCGCCGTCCACGACCTCACGGCGAAGGTCAGCACGGTCAGCGCGGCGCCGGCGATGGTGGTGATGAGCCACGTGCGGCCGACCTCGGTCTCGACGATGTACCGGCCGAGCTGGGCGCCGAACTCGGGACCCATGCTGATGACCGGGTTGAACGCGTCGACGAAGGTGAGGAACCCCGTGAAGGCGGCGGCCATGGTGAACACCGCGGCCGAGATCGATGCCGTGTCGAGGGCGATGTCGAACTCGCGGTCGCCGGCGCGAAGGGCGAACAGCGCCGTCACGAGCACGCCGACCATGCCGGCGGCGGAGAGGTTGACGACGAGCTTCGCCGTCGGCAGACCCCATCGCACCCAGGGTCCGGGGTCGGCGATCGCGAGGGGCGCCGCGCCGCCGCCGAACGCCAGCGCCCACACCATCACCGCGAGCGCGGCCACGACGAGGATCGCGGGCCCGACGGCCCGCAGCGCGCGCGGGTTCACCCCTCAAGCCTACGTTGCCCCGCTCCCCGCCCCGCCCTCGCGGCCCGGCGCCCGCGTCCGCGCCCGGCGCCCGGCGCCGCCGCCCGGCGCCGCCCTGGCGTCCGGGCCCGGGCCCGCGCCCGACTCTCCGGTGAGACTTCAGTGCACCGCCGAGACCGTGGGTCTCACCCGCTGTCTCGGCGGTCGGCTGAAGTCTCACCGATCGTCTGAGGGGCGGGACCCCGTAGACAGCAGGAGAGGGGATGCCGCGGGTCGCGGCATCCCCTCTCCGGAGGTCTGCGTCGGAATTACTTGACGGCGGCCTTCAGCTTCGAGCCCGCGGTGACCTTGACGCGCTTGCCCGCGGGGATCTTGATCTCCTCGCCGGTCTGCGGGTTGCGGCCGGTGCGAGCCGAGGTGGCGACCTGCTCGAACGCGATCCAGCCCGGGATCGAGACCTTGCTGCCGGCGGCGACCGCGTCGGAGACGGTGGAGAAGAGGGAGTCGAGCACGCCCGAGACGGCGGACTGGCTCTGGCCGGTCGCGCTCGCGATGCTCGCGACGAGCTCGGTCTTGGTGATGGTCTTGTCGGCCATTTGGTATGTCCTCCAAAGACGACGACTGCCGTCTTGTCATTTCTCGGACCGGATGGCTTCGCCCCCCGGCTGGTCCTATCGACCGGGACCGAATGTACCCGACGTGACCGACAGTTCCGCGTATTTTCGCGGAATTCTGCCGTTTCCGGCCGCGTGTCCTGTGTCAGGAGTGACGAATGTGACTCGTGTGACGGTCTGCGACGAGTTCGCCGGGTCGTCGGCGGACGCGCGGGTCAGGCCCGGTGAGCGGCGATGATGTCGCGGGCGGTGCGCGCGAAGGCGGGTCCGACGCGATCCTGGCCGTCGAGATAGCCGCCGACGAGCGCGGCATCGCGCAGCAGCACGAGGGATGCGGCCACCCCTTCGGGATCGCGCAGCCGGGCACCTGCGGCGAGCTGTCGGAGGGTGCCGCGGAACCACTCGCGGTGGTCGGCGATGAGCTCGCGCACCGGGCCCTCGTCGGGATACTCGGCGGCCGCGTTGATGAACGGACAGCCGCGCGTGTGCCGGTCGCGGATGTCCTGCTCGATGCCGCCGACGACGAGGTCGAGCAGCACCTCCGGGTCGTCCGATGCCCGCGCGGCCTGAGCGAACAGGGTGCGCAGGCCCTGGTCCTCGCCCTCGAGGTAGGCGAGGACGAGCCCCTCCTTGCCCGCGAACTGCTTGTACATCGTCGCGCGGGTGACGCCCGCCTCCTCGATGATGCGGTCGACGCCCACCGAGTGGATGCCCTCGTTGTAGAAGAGGTCGGTCGCCGCCTCGAGAAGCCGCTCTCGTGCGGCCGACGGACGGGCTGCCGCGGTCGTCGCGGCGGCGGTGGTGCTCATGGATCCCCCTCCAGTCCCTCCATCGTGCCACCGTTTCTGCCCGCTGACCGGGCGTGGAAGCAGTGCGCGCGACGGCTCCGGAATCTTTTCAAGAATTTCTGGGAATAGTCTTGCCTAGATAGAACGTTCGGTCTACCATCAGGATACATCAGCCGGGGACACACCAGGATCCGGAACCTGAGACCACGACAGAACCCACCGCAACATCGCACCCAAGGAGCACGAAATGTCCACCACGACCAAGACCCCCATCGTCCTCATCCACGGCCTCTGGATGACCCCCAAGAGCTGGGACACGTGGGCCGAGCGCTTCCGCGCCGCCGGCCACCAGGTGATCGTCCCCGGGTGGCCCGGAATCGACGACCGCAGCGTCGAAGACATCCGCAAGAACCCCGAGGCGCTCAAGGGCATCGGCCTGAAGCAGATCGCCGACAACTACGAGCGCATCATCCGGACCCTCCCCGAGAAGCCGATCATCATCGGCCACTCCTTCGGGGGAGTCCTCACCCAGATGCTCGCCGACCGCGGCCTCGGCGTCGCCTACGTGGGCGTCGCCCCCGGACAGACCGCCGGCGTCACCGCGCTGCCGCTGTCGACCCTGTGGACCGGCACCCCGATCCTGTCGAACCCGTTCGGCATCAACGGCGCGAAGCCGCTCAGCAAGCGCCACTTCCACTTCACGTTCGGCAACGACCTCCCGCGCGAGGAATCCGACAAGCTGTGGGAGGAGTACGCGGTCAACTCGTACAACAAGGTCTTCTTCGAAGGCGTGAGCTCGGTGCTCAACGAGAAGGGCGGCGTCACGCACGTCGACTACGGCCGCACCGACCGCGCACCGCTGCTGATCATCACGGGCGGCATCGACCACGTGGTGCCGCCGGCCATCGGCAAGGCCATCGTGAAGAAGTACGCGAAGAGCGGCAGCCCCGCCGTCGTCGAATACAAGGAGTACGCGGGTCGCACCCACCGCCTGGTGAGCCAGGACGGCTGGGAGGAGATCGCCGACTACGCACTCGAGTGGGCGACCACCCACCAGGTGCGCGAGAGCGAGCAGGCTCCCGAGACGGAGACGGCGAAGTAGACGGATGCCCCGCGGCGACGCCGCGCCGATACCACTCGGTTGTCGAGCTCCCAGTCACGTCTGGTGGTTCGGTGGCCGGGTGGTGTCTCGGCCGGTGTCCGCGGTGGGACGCACAGGCCCGGGGTTCGCAAGAGCCCCGGGTCTTTCCGCGCGCGGCGCTCGTTCGCGGACCCGGAGTTCGGAGGATCGCCGCGTTCTCGGAGTCTCCGGGGCCACAGCATCCGGAATCCTGCCGGAAGTCCGAACTCCGGATCCGCGGGGTGAGCGGGGTGAGGTCAGGCGTGGAGGCGGCGCAGCGCCGCGACGACGTCGTCGTGCCAGCGCCGGGAGGCGGGGAGGGCACCCGTGAAGATCGGGGTGTCGTGCGTCACGCCCTGGTACCGGACGACGCTCGCGTCGACCCCGGCCCTGCGCAGTGCGGCGCCGTAGGCATCGCCGTCGCCGCGGAGCGGGTCGTACTCGGCGGTGAGGATCACGGCCGGCGGCAGCCCCTCGTGCGACGCGGCCCGAAGCGGTGAGGCGTACGGCTCTCGCGCGTCGTCGGGGCGTGCGAGGTACGTGCGCGCGACGGAGCGCAGCTCCCGCATCGCCAGGAAGCGCGGGATGCGCAGCGCCCGCGTCGCGCCCAGGTCGAGGTGCGCGCCCGTGAGGTCGACGACGGGCACCTCGAGCACCTGCAGCATGAGCTGGTGCGCGGCGCGGTCGCGGTTGACGAGCGTGAGCGCGGCGGCGATGCTCCCTCCCGCCGAGGTGCCCAGCACGCCGATGCGGCTCGGATCCACCCCGACCTCTCCCGCCGCTGCGAACAGCCAGTCCAGCGCGGCGGCCGCCTGCTCGATCTGCACCGGGTAGCGGTGCTCGGGCGCGAGGGCGTAGTCGACCGCGGCGATCGCGACGTGTGCGTCCACGCAGCGGCGGCGGTAGGCGGCATCCGTCGTCGGGTAGTCGATGCCGCCGATGCGGAAGGCTCCGCCGAAGAACGCCAGCACGGCGGGCACGGGCGCGTCGCCCACGACCGGCGGGTGATAGACCCGCACGCGGACGGACGGATGCCCCGGCACGGCGACCTGGTGCTCGGTGAGGCGCACGTCGGGCCCGGGAGTGCCGACCGTGCTCAGCTCGGTGCGGTCCCATGCCAGCGCCGCCCGGCGGTGCCGCGCGCGTGCGCGGGCGTGCGGCCCGAGCGTGGACGCGGGCGCGCGGGCTGCGGGCGACGTCGCAGGTGCGGCGGTCGCGGGCGCCGCCGTGGGGAGAGGATTCGGTCGCGCGAACGGCCACAGGGCCGTCAGCCTCGTGCGAGCCGCGCTCATCGCCCGGTCGAACATGTGCCTGCGGTGCACGCGCAGGCGCTCTTCGAAGAACGGATCCAAGGGCATGACCCCCATCCTCGCGCTCGCCCGTGGGCGCCCGCAGGCGGTTGACAAAGCGGAAGGCCCGGAGTTCCGAGGAACTCCGGGCCTTCCGGCTGTGGTCTCAGCGACCGATGCTCACCAGCTCGACTTGGTCACGCCGGGCAGCTCGCCACGGTGCGCCATGTCACGGAAGCGGACACGCGAGATGCCGAACTTCGTGAGGACACCGCGGGGGCGGCCGTCGATGACGTCGCGCGAGCGCACGCGGACCGGCGACGCGTTGCGGGGCAGCTTCTGCAGGCCCACGCGAGCGGCTTCGCGCTCCTCGTCGGTCGACGTCGGCGAGACGAGCGCCTTCTTCAGCTCGGCGCGCTTGGCGGCGTTGCGATCGACGATCACCTTGCGCTGCTCGTTGCGCGCGATCTTGCTCTTCTTAGCCATGGATCAACGCTCCTCTCGGAATTCGACGTGCTTGCGGACCACCGGGTCGTACTTCTTGAGCACGATGCGGTCGGGGTTGTTGCGGCGGTTCTTGCGCGTGACGTAGGTGTAACCCGTGCCCGCGGTCGAACGCAGCTTGATGATCGGACGGACGTCCTGTGCCTTCTTGGCCATCAGAGCTTCACACCCTTCGCCTGGAGGTCACGCACGACCGACTCGATGCCGCGCGCGTCGATGACCTTGATGCCCTTGGCCGAGACGTTGAGCTTGATGTTGCGACCCAGCGACGGAACGAAGTAGGTCTTCTTCTGCACGTTCGGGTCGAAGCGGCGCTTCGTCCGGCGGTGCGAGTGCGAGATGTTGTGACCGAAGCCGGGAACTGCTCCAGTCACCTGGCACACTGCTGCCATAGTGATGTCTCCTTAGTACCGTGGAGCCGGACGGCCCCACCCAAGATCCCTTGTCTGCACCCCGCGCTCGATCCGGCCGGTGAGGGCCAGGATCTGGGTGTGGGATGCGAACTGCGTGCTGGAGTGCGCGCAGACGAAGAGTCAGTCTAGCACGGGCGGCGTGTCGCGCTTGACTCGGCGCATCCTGACACCCATGCCTCGCGTCGTCCGACGCGCCTCCACTGCGGCGACGCATTCCGGCGCGGGAATACCTCTGGTGACGACATCCAAACCGCCCCTGCTCCGCGGGCGCCGTCACTGGGATTGCCGACAAATTCTCTGGAGGATGCCGCGCTGGTGGGAGCATATTGCTCACTTCCGGAGAGGGGGCGGTCATGACCGATTCGCGCGAGGAGACCCGGCTGTGGCCGGCGTCCCCGTTCGACCTCGCCGACGCGCATCGATGCCCGTCGTGCTTCGCCGTCATCTCGGCGGCCGTCTGCCCCGCGTGCGGCTTCGCGCTGACCGACCCCCGCGCGCCGCGCGTGCTGGAGCTCGGCCGAGAGATCGTATCGGCCGAGCTCGCGCGCCAGCGGCTGATCGACGAGATCCGCCTCGCCCACGCATCCGCGTCGACCTCGCCGTCCGCGACGGCTCCGGCCGGGGTGACGGATGCCGCGGCCGGCGCGCACGCCCCCGCGCCGGAGCTCGTCGCCGCCGAGGCCGTCGACACGGGGGCAACGGCGACCCTGCTCGGCGCACCCACGGCACCGGCGCCGATGTCGCTGCCCGCCCCGGGATCGCTCGCGGAGGCGTCGTTCCCGATCGGGGGCCCCCTCGAGGCGGCCTCGTCGACGGTGTCCGCCGAGGAAGAGCCGGCGCGCGACATCGCGTCGGATGCGCCCACGGCATCTCCGGCAGCGCCGACGGCACCCCGTGCCGACGGGCCGGTCACGCCCCCGCCCGCCGCGGTGACGGCATCCGCTCCCCGCCGGCGCTTGACGGTGCCGGTGCTGCTGCTGATCGTCGGCGTCTCGCTCGTCGGGGTCGCCGCCGTCTTCTTCCTCCTGCTGGCGTGGTTCGTCGCCGGGATCGCGGTGCGCGCGCTCATCATCGGCGGCATCACCCTCGCGACCGTCGTGCTCGCGTCCTGGCTGCGTCGCCGCGACCTCGGGGCGACGGCCGAGGCGATCGGCGTGCTCGGGGTGGGACTGCTCGCCCTGGACGCCTGGGCGGTGCGGGCGAACGACCTGTTCGGCACCGGATCGACCGATGCCGCCGCGTATGCGGGCGTCTCGGCCCTCGTCGTGGCCGTGATCTGCCGCGTGTGGGCGCGGGTCTCGGGTCTGCGCGGCCCCGACCTCGCCGCCTCGCTCGCGCTGCCGGCGGGCGCGGCCTTCCTCGCGGGCGGACTGGGCGATCTTCCCCCCGCCGAGGCGGTGACGGCGGGATTCCTCGGCGCGGCGGCGGGCGGCCTCGCCCACGCGCTTCCCGCGCCGTGGTCGGCGGCGAGCAAGGGCGCGGCGGGCGTGCCCGAGCGTCTCGTGCTCGCGGTGGCCGGGGTGGGCGCGCTGATCGGCGCCGCCGTGACGGCGGCGTTCGCGACCGGCGACGCCGCCGCGGTCATCGTGTGGTCGAGTGCCCTCGTGGCCCTCCTCGGCGCCGCGCACACGTGGGCGGTGCGCCCGCGCGCCGGCGCCGAGCCGCTGCCGGGAGCCCGCGTCATCTCGGGTGTCGCCTCGAGCGTCGCCGGCGCGGCCGTGGGTCTCGCGGGCTGGCAGTCGGCGTTCCGCATCGACGAGCCGGTGCTCGCGGTGTTCGTCGGCCCCGTCCTCGCGGTGGCCGTCGCGGTCGCGGTGGACGTCGTGCGCGCGCGGCGCGGGGCGGCCACCCTGCTCCCCGCCGCGATCACCACCGCCGCGATCGGCGCGCTGTCGATCGTCGCGAGCGTGATCCTGTGGCTGCTGCAGGCGCAGACGGCGATCGCGTCGGGCTGGACGCTGTGGCACACGGATGCCTTCACCGTCCCCGTGACCGCCCCCGAGGCACCCCTGATCGGGGTGGCGGCGGCCGTCGTCATCGCAGCGCTGCTGTTCGCGGCGCCCACGCTCCGCCGGCCCGTGCTCGGCGACATCCGCGCCATCGTGGCCGCGGTGCTGCTGCTCGCAGCCGCGACGCGCACCGCCGTCCCCGCGGTGGTCGTCGGCGCGGCACTGCTCATCGCCGCAGCGGCGGTGGTCGGCGCCGCGCGCGCCGCCGCCGATCGACCGCGCCCCGGTGGCGCGTACGCCGGATCGCTCGCGGGCTCGAGCATCGCGGGCGCGATCGCCGTCGTCGCCGCCTTCGCCGCAGGCACCGCGATGCCCTGGCTGTGGCTCGTCGGCGTCGGCGTCGCCGCCGCCTACCCGGTGGTGCTGCGGGCGGTGCGACGCGCGACGGGACCGCTCGCCGTCATGCTCGCCCTGGCACCCGTGTCGGTCGGGGTGGTGGCGGCGATCATCGCCCCCGCCGCTCTCGGCGCGGCGACCGGAGTCACCGGCTCCGGGCCCGCCGTCGCCCTCGCGCTGCTGCAGTGGGTGGCTCTCGTGACGCTCGCCGCGGCGGCGTACCTCCGCATCGACGCGGCGAGCCGGACGGCCCTGGTGGTCTCGGGCTACGCGCTCACCGCGCTCACGCTGATCTGGATCCTCGTCGCGGCGGCGGACGACGTCGCCACGGATGCCGCGACCGTCGCGACCGTCGCCGCGATCGGCGAGCCGCTGCTCGCGCTCGTGCGGGGGATCGCGCTGCTGGCGCTGCTGGCGCTCATCGCCGCGCGACGGACGCGCCTGCACGGCCACGCGGTGCCCGCTGCCGCGCTGCTCGCCGCTCCGGCGGTCGCCGCCCTCGCCCACGCCGGCCTCGACATGGCGGGCGCGAGCGACGAGGGGTGGGCGGCTCTCGTCCTCGCCGCAGGGCCGGTGCTCGTCACCGTCGCCGGCGCCGCGGTGGCCGCGGTGCGCATCGCCACGGGCCACCCCGCCCCGGCCGCCTCGAGGCCCTCCTCGAGTCCCGCCGCCTCGGTGCCGCCGGCCACCGTGCCCGCGTCCCCCGCCGTCGCCGACCTCGCCGCCTCGCCCGCAGCCCTCGCGGTCGCCGATCCCGGCCCCCGATCCGCGACGGTCGCAGCCGCTCCCGACATGGCGGGGTGGGCGCCTCCCGTCGTCACGACGCCGGTCGAGGAGCCCCGTCCCCCGCGCGCGCCCGCCCGCGCACGCACGGCGGCCGATCTCGGGGCGCTCGTGACCGGGATGTGCGTCGTCTGGGGCATCGCGCCCGACCTCGTCTGGGCGCTGCTCGCGATGCTCGCGATCGCGTGCGCCGCGGCATCCGTCACCCGCGGCTGGGCCGCCCCGGCTGCCGCGGACCCGGCGGACGACCGGCTCGCCACGCACCGCTCCGGCGTGCCCTTCGAGACGGCTCCGCGCCGTCTGCTGGTCTGGCCGGCGATCGCCGCCGCGTGCGCCGCCTGGTGGTCGTGGCTGGGCGCCGGCACCCCGGCCGCCGGCTTCACCCTCGAGGCGTACGCGATCCCCGTGACCGCCGTGCTCGCCGGGTCGGCCGTGGTCCTCGTGCGGCTCCGGCGTCGCGCCGAGGCGAGCATCGCGCTCGGTGCCGGGTTGACAGTCGGTCTCCTCTGGCCCGCGGCCGCGAACTGGTACGCCGTGGGAGTGATCGGGGTGCAGGTCGCGGCCGACGAGCCGCTGCGCGGCACGGTCGTCGCCCTCGTGGCCGCCGCGGTGTGCCTGGCCCTGTCGCTGACGCCGGTGCGCGGCATCCGTCCTCCGTCCGTCGTCGGTGCGACCGTCGCGCTCGGCGCCCTCGGACTGGTCGCCGCGGATCGGGCGACGGCCTGGCCGTCGGATGCCTGGCCCTGGCCGACCGCGTGGCTCGCGCTGGTCGCCGCCGTCGCCTACGCGTCGGCGCTCGGCCTCGCGGGGGCCCGACCGCAACGCCTGTCGTCGCGCGGGTATGCGGTGGTCGCGCCGCCGATCGTGCTCGGTGCGGCCTCGGTGCTCGCGGTCGGGGCCGCGGGCCACGGCTGGGTCGTCACCGGCGCCCTCGCCCTGCTCCTCGCGGCGCACGTCGCCGCCGCCGCGATCGGACGGCCCCCGTTCGCCCGCGCGACCCGATGGACCTCGCTCGCGGGGGCGCTCGCG
>Ga0160431_100558_pt1 | contig 14520 bp, 12 predicted proteins | sample HID1971K_E0MG_FD_108212 | JGI IMG/M metagenome (GOLD analysis project Ga0160431, IMG submission 108212) | Enriched millipede-associated microbial communities from UW Madison campus, WI, USA - HID1971K_E0 MG | ecosystem: Host-associated > Arthropoda: Insects > Digestive system > Unclassified ...
ACGGAGAAGGACGGCTCCGGCAACACCATCGTCCAGGGGATCTCGCTCATCCAGGACGGGGACAACCACACGGTGCATCCGTTCCTGTCGCTGCTCGACGCCGCCGGCGGCGAGTTCCTCGCGCCCGACGGCACCTCCGCGATGGACGACACCGCGGAGGACGTGATGCAGCTCGAGGCCGACCTGGCCGAGACCGGCGCCACCTCGACCTCCATCATGCCCACCAAGGCGTTCCCGACCGGCGGTGTCGCCATGGCCGTGCAGGCCGGCTGGTGGATCGGCAGCCTCAAGGCGTCGATGGGCGACGACTACGCGAACGTCGGTGTGGCTCCGGTCCCCGGACCGAAGGACGGCGACGTCGGCTCGCTCGCCTACACGTTCTTCACGGGCGTGAACTCGGGCAGCCAGCACCAGGAGGAGGCGTGGAAGTTCCTCAGCTGGCTGAACTCCCACGAGAACGAGGACGGCGTGACCGCGCTCGGTGACTTCCTCGCCGCGCAGGGCCTGATCCCGCCGCGCACCGCCGACGCGGAGATCCTCGGACCGAAGTACCTCGCCGAGGAGCCGAACCTCGAGGCGATCTATGCGGCCGCGAACTACGCCATGGCGGAGTCCAACGCGTCCAACGCCTACGAGGCGAAGACGTCCACCAACACGGCACTCAACGACATCATCGTCAACGGCGCCGACGTGAAGACCACCTTCTCGAAGCTGGTCAAGGAGATCGACGCCCAGTAGCAGCACAGAGGGCGGGGACATCAGAGTCCCCGCCCTCTGCCGAGACCACCCACGGAGGGCCGATGGCCAACCCCACACTCATGACGGCGGCGCAAGAAGCCGCCGAGGACACGATCGCGGTCACGGTCGGCACGACCAAGACCAAGCCGCGGGCACGGCGCTTCCGCCGTGAGGCACGCGCCGGCTACCTCTTCCTCGCGCCCTCCCTGCTGTTCTTCACCGTCTTCCTCATCCTCCCCACGTTCTTCGCGATCTTCCTGTCGCTGTCGACATGGGGCGGGTTTGACCTGACGAAGATCGAGTTCACCGGCTTCCAGAACTACGCCGCGATCCTGCAGCTGGACAGCAAGTTCGTCTCGCCGATCCTGGTGAACACCTTCCTGTTCGCGATCATCGCCGTGGTCCTGGCCGTCGGCGGGTCCGTCGTCGTCGCCCAGCTCATCGAGCGGCTGAAGTTCCAGGGGTTCTGGCGCTTCCTGTACTTCCTGCCCGTCGTCGCGACCGTCGTCGCCATCGGCAACGTCTGGAAGATGCTCTACCAGCCCGCCGGGCTCATCAACGCGCTGCTGAACGCGGTCGGGGTCAACTCGATCGGGTTCCTCTCCGACCCGAGCCTCGCGCTGCCCGCCGTGGCCGTGGTCCAGGCCTGGGCCTCGATCGGCGCCGCGGTGCTGATCCTCACCGCCGGCATCAAGGGCATCGACAAGACGATGTACGAGGCCGCCGAGATCGATGGTGCCGGGCCGTGGCGCACGTTCTGGAGCATCACCCTGCCCCTGCTGCGTCCCTCGCTCGTGTTCGTCTTCATCACCCAGTGCATCGCCGGACTCCAGTCGTTCGCGCTGATCATCGTGATGACGAAGGACGGCGGTCCAGCCAACGCCACCAACGTCGCGGCCTTCGAGATGTACCAGCAGGCGTTCAAGTTCGGCGCCTGGGGCACCGCGAGCGCCATGGCGATGGTCCTCTTCCTCATCATCTTCATCATCACGCTGCTCCAGCTCTGGATCAGCCGTCGCACCGGAGGAGACGACCGATGAGCGCTCGTCAGCGAAAGCGTCACCCGTTCCCCTGGATCTCCTACCTCGTCGTCGCGATCGGCGGCGTGATGATGGTGGTCCCGTTCTTCGACACGGTCTTCAGCTCGCTCAAGGGCCCGGGCGAGTACGGCATCTTCCCCTACCGCTTCTTCCCGGAGACGTGGACGTGGGACAACTACACCGCCGCGTTCGAGCAGCTGCAGCTGGACAAGCTGTTCTTCAACAGCGTCGTGGTGACCCTCGTCGTGACGGCATCCGTGCTGATCACCTCGGCGATGGCCGGCTACGCCCTGGCGAAGCTGCGGTTCCGCGGGCGGGATGTCATCTTCCGCTTCGTGCTCGCCACCATGATGCTGCCGCCCTTCCTGCTGCTCATCCCCGACTTCCTGATCATGCTGAACTGGCCGCTCGTCGGCGGGAACAACATCCTCGGTCAGGGCGGCTTCGGCGGCATGACGAACAACATCGTCTCGCTGATGCTGCCGTTCCTGGTGAGCGGATTCGGCATCTTCCTGATGCGGCAGTTCATGGTGGGCGTGCCCGACGAGATGCTCGAGGCCGCGCGCATCGACGGCGCAGGCGAGTGGCGGCTGTTCTTCAACATCGTGCTGCCGCAGGCCACGCCGGTCGCGATCACGCTCGGTGTGATCACCTTCGTCGGGCAGTGGAACGAGTACATCTGGTCGTCGCTGATCGCCTCGGCGAACCCGGACCTGATGACGCTCCCCGTCGGCATCCAGATGCTGCAGAGCTTCATCGACCCGAACCGCACGATGCCGATCGTCATGGCGGGCATCGTGATCAGCACGCTGCCCGTGCTCATCATCTTCCTCTTCCTGCAGAAGTACTACGTCCGCGGCGTGATGCTCAGCGGGATGAAGTAGACCTCTCAGCCCTCAACATTCACGAACGGAGTCACAACAATGGGCAGGACAGTCCTCGCCATCGGCGGCCACATCGGAGACATGGACCTCACCGCGGGGCCGACCCTCGCGAAGATGGTGCAGGAGGGGGATCGCGCGATCATCCTCGCCTGCACCTACGGGGAGCGCGGGCACCCCACGATCAGCCCCGAGGAGTACCGCGTGCAGAAGGTCGCCGAAGGGGAGGCCTTCGCCGCGGCCATCGGCGCCGAGTTCCGCGTGCTCGACTACTCGGACGGCTTCCTCCCGGATGATGACTCCGCGGCGGAGCAGATCGCGGACATCATCCGTCAGGAGAAGCCCGAGATCCTGATCACGCACTGGACGAAGAGCATCCACCGCGACCACGAGCGGGCGGCGATCCTGGCCGAGCGGGGGCGCTTCCTCGCGTCGCTCCCGGTCGGCAGCCCGTACGGTCGGCACGGCATCTCGCAGTTCCTGCACGCGGACAACTGGGAGGACGCGGAGGGCTTCGTGCCCGACATGTACGTCGAGATCCCCGACGCGGCTTACGAGACGTGGCGCGCGGCGATCCAGGGACAGGCCTTCGCCCGCGGCGAGACCTACGGCTTCCGCTACATCGACTACTACAGCGCCAACATGCTCGCGAAGGGCTGCCTGGCGAACACGACCCGTGCCTGCGGATTCGTCCGTGCCGACAAGGGCGCCAAGCTCGCAGGGCCGTGAGCTCCGCACGTTCCACGGAAGGGCCGGAGGTGCGACTGCGCCTCCGGCCCTTCCGGCGTGGCGACGAGGAAGACCTCGCCGACGTCTGTCTGCGCACCGGGGATGGCGGCGCAGACGCGACGGCTCTCTACCGCTCGCCCGGCCTGCTCGCCGACATCTTCGTGCTGCCGTACGCCGCGCGGCACCCGGAGAGCGCCTTCGTGATCGACGACGGCGAGCGGGTCCGCGGATACATCGTGTGCGCGCCGGACACCGCGGCCTTCGAGCGGTGGTTCCGCTTCGAATGGTGGCCGCCGCGGGCTGAGGCGCACCGGGCGACGGCGGGGCACTCCGACAAGGACGCCGTGATGCTCCGCTACGCCGCCGAGGTCGGGGTGCGGCCGGTGCCTTTCGTGGACGAGTATCCAGCGCATCTGCACATCGATCTGCTCCCGGAGGCACAGGCGAGTGGCTGGGGCAGGAAGCTCATCGATGCACTCCTGCAGCACCTGCGTGCGCGCGGAGTTCCCGGTCTGCAGCTGACCGCCGGTGCCGGCAACGAGGGGGCCGTCGCGTTCTACTGTCACCTGGGATTCTCGCAGCTGCGCAGTCAGGACGCCGGGGTGACGTTCGGGATGACGTGGGAGGCGCCCGGACGCGCGGGCTGAACGGGTCGCCCGTGCGTACGCACACAGAAAGGGCCGCACCTCCCCGGGAGGTGCGGCCCTTCGCGTCAGGAGGGTCAGCCGATGAAAGCGGCGAGGTCCTTCTCGAGCGCGAACTTCGGCTTGGCGCCGATGATGGTCGTCTTGACCTCACCGCCGTGGAAGACCTTCATCGCCGGGATCGACGTGATCTGGTACTTCATCGCCAGCTCGGGGTTCTCGTCCACGTTCAGCTTGAGGATCGTGATCTTGTCGGGGTTGTCGGCCTGGATCTCGTCCAGCACCGGCGCGACCATGCGACACGGACCACACCACTCGGCCCAGAAGTCCACCAGCACGGGACCGTCGGCCTGCAGAACGTCCTGCTCCCAGGTCGCCTGGCTCGTAGCCTTTGCACTCATCAGAGTTTCTCCTTGATTCGAGGTTCGCCTGCTACAACAGCGGGCGAGGGGAAAGTGTTCCCGAACTATGCCGAGGCGGTGAGGATCTCGGCGGCCTCCGCAGCCGGAACCTCCACGGAGGCATCCTCGAGATCCGCGAGGAAGTGCTCTGCATCGAGAGCCGCGACCGTTCCGGTGCCGGCCGCCGTGATGGCCTGTCGGTAGGTGGGGTCGATCACGTCGCCCGCAGCGAACACACCGGGGACCGAGGTCTTCGACGAACGGCCGTCGACCCAGATGGTGCCCTCGGCGGTGAGCTCGAGCTTGTCGTGCACGAGGTGCGTGCGCGGGTCGTTGCCGATCGCGATGAACAGGCCGTCGAGCGGGAGGTCGCTGAGGGTGCCGTCGACCGTGGAGCGCAGCTGCACGCCGGTCACGGAGTCGCCGCCGAGCACCTCGGCGATCTCGCTGTTCCACACGAACTCGATCTTCTCGTTCGCGAAGGCGCGCTCCTGCATGATCTTCGAGGCGCGCAGGGTGTCCTTGCGGTGGATGACATAGACCTTCTCGGCGAAGCGCGTGAGGAACGTGGCCTCTTCCATCGCCGAGTCGCCGCCGCCGACGACCGCGATCGTCTTCTCGCGGAAGAAGAACCCGTCGCAGGTCGCGCACCAGGAGACGCCGTAGCCGGAGAGGCGCTCTTCGCCCTCGATGCCGAGCTTGCGGTATGCCGAGCCGGTCGCGTAGATGAGGGACTGGGTCTCGTGCTCCGCACCGCTGCCGAGGATGACCTTCTTGACCGGTCCGTCGAGCTGGAGCTCGGTGACGTCGTCGTAGACGACCTCCGTGCCGAACTTCTCGGCCTGCTCCTGGAACTTGGCCATGAGCTCCGGACCCTGGATGCCCTCCGGGAAGCCCGGGTAGTTCTCGACCTCGGTGGTGTTCATCAGCTCGCCACCGACCTCGACCGAGCTCGCGATGAGCAGCGGCTTGAGGTTCGCTCGGGCCGCATAGATGGCAGCCGTGAATCCGGCGGGGCCGGAACCGATGATGATGACCTGACGCATGTGCTCTCCGTCGTAGAAACTGCGGTCGAATGACCTTCGACTGCTTCAACCCATGGTAACCGCGGGGCATTCCCTGAGCAGTGTGCGCCACCGGGCTGGGAGACGCCTCCGTGCGCACGGATCAGCGGCCGGGGAGGAACCGTCGTACGAGACCGCCGGCGGCCTTGAGCTCGGGAGCACGCATCGCCGCGAGGATCGCGATGTAGACGACGACCACGACGAGGCCGATGATGGCGGTGCCGAGCACTCCGAGGATCTGACTCCCGATCATCCACCCGTCCGCACCGCCGGTGAGCACGAAGATGCCCCATCCTGCGACCCCCGCAGGCACTGCGGCGACCGCGAAACGGCCGATGGCCGCCATCCAGGAGCCGACCTGCAGTCCACCGATCTTGCGGTGCAGCAGCCAGGTGGCCAGCAGGGTCTGCAGGATGCTCGCGATCGACTGGCCGAGCGCCACGGCTGCGGCGAGCGAGGTGAGCGGGATCACGTCGGCCTCGTACAGCGCCCACGCCGCCAGCGTGGTGAGGACGATCAGCGCGCATTGGGCGATCGTGAACCAGAACGGCGTGCGGGTGTCGTCGAAGGCGTAGAACGTGCGTTGGACGATGAAGAGGATCGTGAGCGGGATCAGGCTCAGGAGATAGCAGAGCAGGACGAGCGCCGCGGACTGGGCGGCGCTCGCCGCGGTGACGCCCTCGACATCCTTCGTGAACACGCGGGAGGCCGGGACTGCCGCAGCGGCGACGGCTGCGGTCGCGGCGACGATGAAGAAGAGGAGCGTGCGGATGCTGCGGGAGATGTCCGCGCGTACCTCGTCGTTGCGACCTGCCGCGGCGTGCTCGCTGATCTGCGTGAAGTAGGGCGTGCCGATCGACAGCACGATCACCGAGTAGGGGAGCATGAAGATCAACCAGGCGTTCGTCGTCACGGTCGCCGAGGCTCCCGCTCCCGCAGCCTCGCTGACGATGAATCCCTGCAGCATGCCGGCCGCGAGGCTCGCGAACGCCATGAGGAAGGTCCACCCGGCGAGGCGACCCACGGTGCCGAGACCCACGCCCCGCCATCGGAAGTCGGGCTTGAGGGCGAGACCGGTGCGACGCCAGAACACCAGCAGCACCACGGCCTGCAGGGCGATGCCCAGCGTCGCGGTGCCGCCGAGCGTGTTGATCATCGCGGGGGTCCAGGAGCCGGCATCGGTCGACACGGGCGCGAATACGGCCCCGAGGATCAGGAAGCCGATGATCGACACGATGTTGTTGACCACAGGAGCCCAGGTGAACGGCCCGAAGATGCGACGGGCGTTGAGGGCCTCTCCGAGCAGTGCATACAGCCCGTAGAGCAGGATCTGAGGCAGGCACCAGTAGGCGAGAGCCGTGGCGAGAGCCAGGATCTCGGGCTTCGCATTGCCGGCGACCAGATGGACCAGCCACGGCGCGGCCGCCGTCGCGATCCCGGTGATCACGACGAGGACCACGGTTCCGAGCGTGAAGAGCTTCGAGATGAAGGCGTTGCCGCCATCCGCATCTGCCGTCGCCTTCACGATCTGCGGGACGATGACGGCAGTCAGGATGCCGACCGAGATCAAGGAGAAGACGCTGTTCGGCAGCTGGTTGGCGTACGTGAAGGCGTCGGCCGGACCCGACTTGTACGACCCGATCACGCCGACCAGCACGATGCTGCGCAGCAGTCCCGTGACGCGCGAGACCATGGTGCCCGCGCCGATGATGGCGCTCGCGCGACCGAGGCTACTCATGCGTGTCCTCGGTCGTCGCGGCATCCGGGCGAGCTACCACGGCTTCCTCTTCCAGTGCTTCGATCTGCGCCTCGACGGCGGATTCCTCGGCCGACTCCCGGCGCTTGCGACGGACGGTGCGGATCACGCCGAGCGCGATCAGCAGGACGGCGAGGCCTCCGAAGATGAAGAGGCCGATGGTCTCCCAATCGGCGCGCACCGCGACCCGGACGGACTGATCTCCCTGGATCTGCACGCCCGTGGGGCTGTACAGGCTGAGCCGGAGGTCGACCTCGCCGCTTCCCACGCGTGCGGAGACGGGCACCTTGACGCGCGTGGTGGAGTTCGCCTGCACGACGGTCGTGGGCATGGGCTTGACCTCGAGACGCGGCTCCGTGGGAGAGACGATCAGCTGCACGGTCACCGGCCACGGCAGGTCGTTGCGGATCGCGATCGGGAGGTCGGCATTGGCGGTGAGCAGCTGGATCGTGCTCGACGGCGGAACGCTGACGGCGGCCAGGGTCGTCGCCGTCTGCTCCTGATGGGTCGCGACCTTGTCGGCGAAGGTCTTCGCGGACGTGCCGACGGAGAGCGTGCGCAGGATGCCGATGCGCTCCCTGCTCAACAGCACCTGGGGGTCGGCGAGGATCGAGGAGAAGGCGGTGAGCGAGCCCTCGTCGGCGAGGAGGCTCGTGACGGCGATGGCGCGGTCGGGATCGGCGCCGTCCGCGACGGTGGCGGCGACGGGGGTGGTCGACCGGAGGGCGGACAGGTCGAAGCCGATCGTGTCGACGGACGAGATCGAATCGCGCAGGGCGTCGGCGGTGCGGTCGTCGTCGCGGTCCAGGCCGATCAGCAGCGGAGCACCGGGCGCCCGTTCCTGTGCCAGCTGGAGCCGAGCCGCCGCCTCGGCCAGCAGACGCTGTCGACTCACGGAGTCGGCCTCGGCCGCGGCCTTCGACAGCGACTCGGAGGCCGCGGCATCCGTGACGAGGAGGTCCTGACCGCCGGCCACGGCATGTGCGGAGCTCTGACCGCCGACCGCCGCCGACGACACGATCGTGGTCGTGCCCTCTCCGAGGTAGCCGGCGAAGGCGGCGAGGTCGTCCGGCGTCAGAGCGTTCTCCGGCCAGACGACGCGGGGAAGGGCGCCGTCGATCGCGGTGATCTCCTCGTCGCTCGGGAGCGCGGGAGAGGTCGTGGGCTCGGGGTCGGGCGTCGGCGTCGCGTCCGTGGAATCGGTGGCCGCCACCGTGGCAGGAGCCTGCGGGAAGTGTGCGGGATCGAGGAACGGTGCGAACGTCGTCGGCTGGAGCAGCTCGGGCAGCTCGGCCTGGGCCTGCGCGGCGGCGTCCGCGTCGGCGAACTGGAGGGCGAAACGGGTGTTCGGGAGACCGTCGAGGCGCGTGAGCCACTGCCGCGCATCCTCCGGCGCAGCCGACCCGAGCACCCGGATCGCCGCGGGGATGGAGGGATCGATCGCCAGCACCGCCGTCGTTCCGGTGACGCCGTCGAGCTGCGCGGTCAGCGCACCGTCGGGCGCGGTGAGCTCTGCGAGCTCCTGAGCGGTGAGCAGCACGCCGCCTGCGGGGGTCGCCGTGATCGGGACGAGCACGCCGACCTGCGACTCCTGGGTGTCGGAGACCACGAGAACGCTCGTCGCCGTCGTGTCGGCGCTGTCGCCCGAGTCGCCTCCCGTCTGCGCGCCGGTGAGCTCCGCGCGCAGCGGATAGACCCCGGGGGCGAGCGCCCCGAGCGTCTCCTCCGGCACGAAGATCGTGGTCGTCGATGCTCCACCGGCGTCCACAGGAGCGGTGTCGTCGGCGCCGATCGGGGCGAAGTCGCCCGATGCCTCGCCGTCGTCGAGCCAGCTCGAGACTGCCGCATCGTCGGCGAGAGGTGTCCGGTTCAGCTCGACCTCGACCTGCCCCGCGGTGAGCTCCGCATCGGTGTCGTTGTTCACGGTGAGCACCGCCGACACCGAGGAGCCGGGTGCGATGACACCGCGGAGGCCGGCGGAGACGTGCAGCTCCACGCCCTGCTGATCGTCCGACGGCGACTCATCGGCGGCGATCGCCGGCCCCGGAGCCGCGAAAGCGCAGCCGCCGACGACGATCGCGAAAGCCGCGGTCCTGCCTGCGAGCCGTCGCAGGCGCGCACGGAGGCCGGTATCGGGGGTGGTCGCGGTCATGAAGGTCTTCCTCGAACGCCCGGAGAGAGGCTGCTCGTGAGTACTGACCTAGCGATTCTAGGAGGCCCGGGGCAGGAGAACCCTGAAGACGCGTAGAGTGACGGCCGTGTCCGTCGCCCCCGCACCCGTTCCCGACCCGCTCCGCAGCGCCGCTCTCGCCGCCGACCTCGACACGGCGGACCTCCGCTCCGAGCCGCTGCGACGCCTCTGGGGGGAGGAGGCGGACGACGCGCTCGCCCGGGGGATGCGGGAGCCGATCCTTCGCGCGATCGCGGCCGACGCCGGGGTGCTCGCCACGCTCGGTCGACTGCTCGTGCTGGGGATGCCGCAGCCCAGGGCGGCTGTCGCCGACGCACTGCCGCGGCTCGGGGTGGACGGGCTCGTCGCTCTCGGCCTGGCGACCGCGGATGTCGACACGGTGACGCCGACGGCCCTGCTGCGGCCGCAGTCGTTCGTCGACGCGGACGGCGTCGGGGAGTGGTGGATCGCCAGCGACCTCGACGAGGTGGCCCTCGATGGCGCCCTCCCCTCCGACCATGTGCTCGGTGTCGGCGGAGCGTCCCGCACGCTCGCGGAGACCATCGTCCCGCTCGAGGTCGACCGCGCGCTCGATCTCGGAACCGGATGCGGCATCCAGGCGCTCCTCGTCGCGCGCAGGGCGGGCACCGTCGTCGCGACCGACATCTCGACGCGTGCCCTCGCGTTCGCGGAGCTCAACGCCCGCCTCAACGGGGTGGCGAACATCGAGTTCCGGCACGGCAGCATGTTCGAGCCGGTCGAGGGCGAGGCCTTCGACCTCATCGTCTCCAACCCTCCGTTCGTGATCACGCCGCGAGTGGAGGGCGTGCCCGCGTACGAGTACCGTGACGGCGGCCTCGTCGGGGACGCCCTGGTCGAGCAGTTCGTCCGCACCGCACCGGCGTTCCTGACGCAGAACGGCATCGCGCAGCTGCTGGGCAACTGGGAGTCCAGGGAGGGAGTGACCGGACTCGCCCGTCTGGAGGCCTGGGTCCCGGCCGAGCTCGACCTGTGGGTGATCCAGCGCGAGGAGCTGTCACCCCTCGGCTACGCGGAACTGTGGATCCGAGACGGCGGCACCACGCCACGCGATGCCGCATTCCCTCCGCTGCTCACCGCGTGGCTCGACGACTTCGCGGCGCGGGGCGTGACCTCGATCGGGTTCGGCTACGTCCTGATCCGGCGGGGCACCTCGGGGACGGCGCTGCGGCGCACGGAGCGACTCGCGCAGCACGTCTCGAACGTCGGTGCCGCACTCGGCCTCGGCCTGGCGGCGCACGACGTCCTCGCCGAAGGGCTGCCGGCGACCCTGGTCGTGGCATCCGATGTGACGGAGGCACGGCACCTCCTCCCCGGCAACGACGATCCGAGCGTGATCGAGCTGCGTCAGGGCGGGGGCTTCAGCCGCACGGTCGCCGTCGACCCCGCGCTCGCCGGATTCGTGGGGGCGTGCGACGGCGAGCTCACCGTGGTGCAGATCGTGGCGGCGCTCGCCGACCTGTTCGAGGTGCCGCTCGCCGACCTGTGGGCGGAGCTGGAGCCCCGCATCCGCTCGCTCGTGCTCGACGGCATCCTGGTACCAGGGGAATAGAGCATCGATCCATGCGTTGGAATAGATCATGAAGGCTTTCGGATTCCTCTCTTTCGGGCACTACGCCGACGTTCCCGGTTCGGCGACCCGCACGGCGGGCGACATGTTGAAGCAGACGATCGAGATCGCCGAGGGCGCTGACGAGATCGGCGTGAACGGCGCCTCGGTGCGCGTGCATCACTGGGCCCGCCAGGCGGCGTCTCCCATGCCCCTCCTCTCCGCGATGGCCGCGCGCACGAAGCGCATCGAGGTCGGCACCGGCGTGATCGACATGCGGTACGAGAACCCGTTCCAGTTCGCCGAGGAGGCGGCCGCCCTCGACCTGATCGCCGATGGCCGCATCGCTCTCGGCGTGAGCCGTGGTTCACCCGAGACCGCTCTGCGCGGCTACGAGACCTTCGGCTACGTCGATGAGGAGGACACCGAGCGCGGCAGCGTGCTGGCGCGCGAGAAGTTCGACCTGTTCCTGCGGGCGATCGACGGCGAGGGCATCGCCCCGGGCGACCCGCGGATGGTGGGCGCCGGTCGATACCTGCAGATCGAGCCGCAGTCGTCGACGCTCCGCGATCACATCTGGTGGGGCTCCGGATCTCGTGCCACGGCCGAGGAGACCGGACGCAAGGGGCTGAACATGATGAGCTCGACCCTCGTGACGGAGGCGACCGGGCAGCCGTTCCACGAACTCCAGCGCGAGCAGATCGAGCTGTTCCGCTCCGCCTACAAGGCGGCGGGCCACACCGGTCGGCCGCGGGTGTCGGTCAGTCGCAGCGTGTTCCCGCTCGTCTCCGACATGGACCGGGCGTACTTCGGGCTGCGCAGCGAGGAGAATGCCGACCAGATCGGCATCATCGACGGGTTCCGCTCCACGTTCGGCAAGACCTATGCCGCCGAGCCCGACGTGCTGATCGCGCAGCTGAAGCAGGACGAGGCCGTGATGGCCGCGGACACCCTGCTGCTCACGATCCCGAACCAGTTGGGGGTTGATTATTGTGTACATGTCCTGGAGGCATTCGCTACGCATGTCGCTCCGGCGCTCGGCTGGCAGCCCAACACCGAGGGGCCTGTTCAGGGATACGCGATCTAGGGGCGTAGTTCGTCGCCATCGTGTCATCGATCGCATCGACGCTGTGAGCGCCTGAGATCGCCTCCTACGGGCTGACGCCACGCCATCCTTCGTTGATTGAGGATTCAGCCTGCCCGCTAGGCTGACCCTTGATTGTCTGAATCTGCAATGAAGGAGCAAGCATGGCCGGTGGGATCTACAAGGTGATCGTTCTGGAGCCGAAGGAAGGTGAGCCGAAGGACGAGCTGCTCTCAGACCTCCAGCTCGTTGAGCGCTTCGCCCCGTCGCTCAAGACGGGAAAGCCGAGCCACAGCAAGCTGATCGATGACTGGATTCACGCCTTCACCACCATCGAAGCTCTCCAGACTGGCGTGGGAGTCAAGTTGGAGAAGAAGGACTCCAAGGAGGTCTTCGATGAGCGCGAGAAGGCCTACACCCAGGCCAAGAAGGACTACAAGGAGACCTCGGGCGCTCTCGCTGATGCGCTTGTTTCCGTACTGTCCGACATCACCGAAGATGAGATCGCAGAGGGCGCGATTCACAAGAGTGGTACCCGGACCCTCGGCATCGTCGAGTACTACACGGCGAAGATCACGCCGACGCCTGTGAAGGGCATCCTGGAGAAGCATGAAGCCCACCTCCCCAAGCATGTGGTCAAGGCTCTCCGTACGATTCAGGACAGCAACCGCAAGAGCACCGAGAAGAAGTTCGGCTCGAAGACCGGCAGCTGAATATGACGCCGGATCAGCTTGAGAAGGCAATCGCGGGGATCGGGAGCGTACACAGCACGGCAGGGCACGAGGGAGTTGCGGCGCTTGCCATAGCCGCGGGAATGGCGCGGGTCGAAGGTACAGACAGCTTCGACGGGATCACCTTCGACTTCAACCAAGCCTTCCCAATCTCTTCCGTGATCCTCCCTCCGCGGGATCTGGATTCCGCCATGCCCGAAGGGTGGACTGTTCAACAGCTCGACCCCTGGTTCCAGCAACTCAAGAATGCAGCAGGCGGCAGTTTCGGGTTGGAGGTTGAGCCGCCCAAGGGGTTGAGTCTCGATCAGCTTCTAGCCGCCTGGCATATGGTCCGGTTGTTCATTGACTCTGGCGCGGTACTTCGGCAGAACACTGCGCACAACATCGCGACCGCGCGGCTCCAGATCGAGGAACGGGGTATGTCCTCGATTCTCGTAGTGCTTGACGAGCAATGCCGGGTGATCGCGGGTCTGCCCTACCTCTGGGCGCTATCAGAGATGGAAGAACAGCGCGCCGTGCCCGCAGTGATCCTCCATGGCGCTCCAGTGGATGCTGGCTGGCTCCACACCCATGCCGAGGCGTTGAAGTGGGGGCAGACGCTCTGGAAGAAGGGCGAGATCCAGGGGGTGCTGGAGGAATCGACCGACGCCGAGCGGGAGTTCTTCCAGAGCTTCGGTTTCCATCAGGTACCCGAGATCACTGTGCTCACTCTCTCCTGGGATACCTTCGACCGGCTCGGCCCGCTCGTCGAAAAGCAGATCGGCGGCGGCACCAAGCACGATCCAGCTCAGCTCCTCTTCGTGGAATCGCTCAGGGAGGCAGTTCTGGACGCGCGGCAGCGGATCATCAGCGATGGCAAGGCCGACGAGGATGACAGGGCCAAGCTCAAGGTACATCTCCGCGAGGAGAGGGACATTGCTGCCAAGGGGCGAAAGATCGCAGCAAAGAACGGGTGGAAGTGGCACAGGAATGAAGATCAGACCTGGCAGCATCCTGCGCTCCCCAAGTTCCGCTTCAAGATCAGAGAATCTCAGCCGGAAGGTCCTGCGCGAGTTGACGAGTCATCGCAGTCCGATCCGTACCTGATGCCTCTGGCTCAGTTCCGCCTCCTTGCCCGAGATCACTTCGGCATCCATGCATCGACAGCGCGACAGCTCTACGAAGCTGAATCGGCGGAGAGCTTTATCGGACGACTACGCCGCTATGTCGAGGCCGTCGAGCCGATGGAGCGCAAGGGCCCGATACAACCCCCGGACGAGAAGGTCAAACAGGCCGAGCGGCTAGCTCTCTGGAACAGCCGGTAGCAGCGTCAAGTCATCAAGGTTTGCTCCCTCTCGAAGGATCAGCTCCTTGGGGATCTTGCTGTAGGCAACTCGGTGATGGGGGCGACTGTAGTTCCAGACGGCAGTGGCAACAGCGGGAAAAAGTGTGGCCGGAAGCTTCGCCTTCGCCAGCGTTCCTCTGTAGTCGCTCTTCATGACTTCCTCCTCGGTAGCCCCTGGGAGCGCAAGGACCTCAAGCAGCTCCGCCTTCGCTTCGCTATCTGCCTGAGCCTTCCAACCGTCCTTTGTATTCATGCCGCCCCCTTCCTGCTGTGAGGATGGGGTCTGGTAGCTGATGATCTTGCTGGAGAGATTCACATAGCCTCGCCAGAGGTAGTCGAGCGAGTAGATCACATCATCATTCCAGCGCCC
>Ga0160431_100559_pt1 | contig 14502 bp, 12 predicted proteins | sample HID1971K_E0MG_FD_108212 | JGI IMG/M metagenome (GOLD analysis project Ga0160431, IMG submission 108212) | Enriched millipede-associated microbial communities from UW Madison campus, WI, USA - HID1971K_E0 MG | ecosystem: Host-associated > Arthropoda: Insects > Digestive system > Unclassified ...
AATGGCAGCTTGTGCTCCCACTCGTGCTCAAGGCACCTCCGGCAGTCAGCTTGCCATTCACCGCTCTCACTCCAGATTCTAATCCCCTCTCAAGACACAAGCCGGCTTGCCGGCGATGAGGCCAGATCAGACTTGCGACCAAGGGCTGCGTTCGACCCAAAGCGGACGCTCCGAACTTTGAAACCATGCGCTACAACAATACATACCACTCTGGGGCCGACAGGAAGCGCGTGAATGTGCATGACACACAAATCCTGCGCCGCCGCGTCACTTGCCCTGCTGGCCTGCACGGCCGCTGCCGAAGATCTTGAACCCAGGTCGTACAGCAATACCCCGGTCGGCATCAATTTCTTGCTCATGGGCTACAGCGAGCTTGATGGCAGTGTCACTGCCAGCCCTTCGGTACCGCTGCAGGATGGCAAGATCAAGATCAAGTCGGCGGTGGTTGCCTTTGCCAGGTCTCTGGACGTATGGGGTCGATCGGGGAAGTTCGATGTCGTCATACCCAGGGCGCATTTGAAGGGGTCTGCGCTGTTTGCCGGTGAACCCAGGGAGCGTGATGTCACCGGCCTGATCGATCCAAGATTTCGTTTCTCGGTCAACCTGTACGGCGCACCGGCGCTGTCCCTTGCCGAGTTCGCTGACTACCGGCAGGACGTGATCATCGGTGCCAGCCTGGCGATCACCGCGCCCCTTGGCCAATATGACCCCGGCAGGCTGGTCAACCTGGGCAACAATCGCTGGTCATTCAAGCCCGAACTGGGGATCTCCAAGCGGCTGGGGGCGGTGACCTTGGAGCTGGCCGCAGCGGCAACCTACTTCACCGACAATGACGATTACTTCGGCAATCGCACGGCGTCCCAAGACCCGCTCTATCAGCTGCAGGGGCACATGATCTACGCCTTCACCAACGGTGTGTGGGTGTCGCTGGATGCCACTTACCTTGCCGGCGGGAGCACCTCGATCAATGGCGTCGGCAACCACGACTATCAAGAGAACACACGCTACGGGGCCACCCTCACCCTGCCGGTCAACCGCAACCATTCGCTGAAGCTGTCTGGCAGTCATGGTGCGTACAGCCGCACTGGCAGCGAATACGATGGCTTTGCCATTGTCTGGCAGTACCGCTTTGGCGGAGGGCTTTGAGTTGCGTGCTATTTACTGCCGTTTTCGGGCGATTCCGAAACCGGCATCGAGGACTCGCCTGCAATTCGCTTGACCAGCGCAGCATGACCGCTGGCTTGGTCGCCGCGGGAAATGACCTGGATGACGGCCATGCGATCACCGGAGCCTGCAATAAAGGTGCTGTTCAACGTTTTGCCGCCGCCCAGGGTTGCCGTACTGTCGACTTGTCGCACTCCCAGGCCGTTGAGGGTGAGGCGCGATTCGCCGGTTTGTCGAAAGTCCGGCAGTTCGGCGCTCTGGCGGTTGACGAAGCCACTGACGGCGCCGTCGAGGAAGGCATCGTCGTTGTCGCCGGGGCGAGAAGCTTCGGGGAGCGGTTTCTCGACCACCATGACCACGCGCTTTTCCTGCGCATTGGCATACAGGGTACCCACGCTGCCGGCGCCTTCGCTGCTCTGTTCATCAGCGCTCAGAGGGCTCGCGGTGAAACCTGCCGGCAGGTTGAAGCTGAACTTGCCACCGAGCACCGTGACGTTGATTTCAGGTGCCAGCTTGGTGGTGGGTTTGCTGGCGGCATGCAGGTTCGACAGCCCCAACAGGCCGACGACGGCCAGGGTCAGCGTCAGGGTTCTTTCGTTGAAAATCGACATACAGCCTCTCGTTGGGGCATGGGATGGGGCATCGCAGGGTGGGTATGCTCACATAAACCTAGCCGCTCGGTAAGCCTGCGTTTCCCGTCGGTCAGACGGTGATGGCGGATCGCCTTGAGGGGGCTATCGTTGCTTGTCTGGGCAACGACTACCGACCGAGGGCGGTACCATGAACACCAGCGATCTACTCGAACAGTTACTGCGGGCCGGGCAAGGCTCGCGAGCGCAACAAGGGAGCGGCGGCATGTCATCGCAAGACGGCCTGGGCGGTTTGGGCGGCTTGCTGGGTGGTCTGCTTGGCGGCGGCGGTGCAACGGGTGGCGGTGGTGGCCTGGGTGGTTTACTGGGCGGCCTGTTGGGTGGCGGTGGTGGCAGCAGCGCTAGCGGCTATACCCAGGGGCGCTCCTCCGGTGGCACCAATTACGCGGCCCTGGCGTCGTTGGGCATGATGGCGTTCCAGGCCTATCAAAGCTGGCAGCGCAGCCAGGCGGCAGCCCCGCAACAGGCGGTGCGTACTGTCGATCAATTGTCCGGCCCCGAGGCCGAGGATCACAGCCATGCAATCCTGCGCGCGCTGATTGCGGCAGCCAAGGCTGACGGTCGCATCGACAAGCAGGAAGAACAGCTGATCTACGCGGAAATCAAACGTCACACCAGCGACCCGCAACTGCAGCAATGGCTGGATGAGGAAGTCAGCAAGCCACTCGATGCCGCCGAGGTGGCCCAGTCGGCGCAGGACCCGGCCATGGCCGCGGAAATGTACCTGGCCAGCGTGATGCTGGTGGATGACCAGCAGGACGCAGAGCGGGCCTACCTTGACGAACTGGCCGGCGCACTGCAAATCGATCCGACCTTGCAGGTGCACCTGGAGCAGCAGGCCAAGGGAGCCGCTTGACCGGGCCTTGCCTGCGCAGGCAAGGCCCTGGAGATTGCATTCACGCCAGTCGGTGCCAAAACCTGAAAGGGCTGCCATTGGGCAGCCCTTTCAGGTGTGAGCGGCATCTTTCGACCCAGAGCGGGCACTGACTCAAAGCTCTTCTGTCAGTGCTGGCCTCATCGCCGGCAAGCCGGCTCCCACAAAAGTATCAACAGCCTCAGGCTTGCGTTGTACCTGTGGGAGCCGCGCTTGCCGGCGATGGGCCGCGAAGCGGTTGACTGACTGCTTTCGACCCATAACGGACGGTGGCGACATGCTTCTTTGGGCCAGAAGCTGCCGTTGGCGGAGGCCTCTCTGGCAATAGGGCCAATGTGGGCAAAGTCGCTTCCCGTAAGCGTCAATGAACAATGCGTCCGGGCAATTTGAGCCCAGCCCGGTAAAGTGGCGCTCTGTAGACCGAGTGTCATGCACACGGTCCCGAGCAACCTTCGTCCCCTCATCAACACCCCACATTTGGACCGCTTCAGGTTTGGATATGACTCGGTCTGCACATGTCCTATCTTACGGAATCAAGAATTGTCACGGCCAACAAAGAACAAGGCAGAAAAGCAAAAGGCTTACGTGCTCTTTAGTAAGATAATTTCCGCGCGAAACACGGTTTCCAGCTTCCATGGAGGGAAATTATGACTGCAATAATTGGCCGTTTGTCTTTGATAATCGCCGTGCCCTTCTTTGTACTTTTGTTTACAAATGCAAAACCTGGAATAGGCCTTGCTTGGGATTTTGCAAATATCTCAGGGCTTTTCTCTGCTGTGTTTATGCTTATTCTATTCATCTATAGCGGCCGACCTCTTGCCAAGCCGTATTACGATGGAAAATTTTTCATGAACCTTCATCGAGACCTTGGGTATGCAGCAACAGCGCTAGCGGTCATACACATTGGCATTCTATTGATTAAAGAACCTTTAACCATAGAATACCTACTGCCTTCAGCATCATGGACCATGCTGAGCGGCCTGTGGGCAATGATCCTGCTGATGTTCGCTTTGCCTATTAGCCTCCCGAGTGTGCGAAAAAAAATATGGGGAACTCAAAAAAGCTTCAAGCGCTGGCATTACGGACTCAGTGTCGCCATAATGCTTTTGATATTGCTACACATTGTCGGCGTTGGATTTTATATAAAAGAGATTTGGAAAGTTACCTTTCTTTCTGCCTTGGCGGTCTTGATTACTTTTCTACCGCTACTGCCACGCAAGCCTCTAGAACGGGGTGACGGGCCAAGAAAGCGCAATACTGGGATATTAGCAAGTTGGTTGACCTGCAGCTTCATGATTGTCGTCATACTCCTGTCGGCTGGATATGCTTTGCTGGCAAATAGCGATTTACCTTATGAGTAAATTAAACCCATTATTGCCGGCGCTGTTGGTCGTCGCACTCGGATGCGCACTTAATTATGGTCACGGCGAGCTCGTCAAACATCGCCCCCTGCTTCCTCTCGATTTCAACCACCAAGCGCATGGAAGGGTTAACTGCCTGACGTGCCATCATGACTATGCCGATCATTCTCCCTCCGCGCCCTCCGGTGAGCGAACCTGCCTGCTGTGCCATAAAAAAACACCGACCTTAGCCCTGCGCATCGAGGAAGACTTCCATAATCTTTGCCGAGACTGCCATTTACAAAATATTCAGCGACTGCATACTGCTGGCCCAGTACGAGAGTGCCAGGTATGCCATGCGCAACCGATGATTGAGACAGCCGTTGCAAGACCGTAAAAATGTCTTGAGTCGAGATCGAAAGCAGTCAGAGAACTACTTTCGATCACCGCTTGAATTTAACGACACTCACTGCCTATGTTTCTTGGTGACAGACAAGTAATCAACCTTGCTTTGAACACCTTTCCATCTGGGAAGGATAGTCTCGCCTCGCCTGCTCTTTCGAAATATAGCCGTCATGAATATCCATAAGGATTGCTTCAAGACTGCGCTCTGTGGCGGGTCCCCAACCACCGCCGTTGGCGGTGATCAGCCGTAACAAATCTCCTTTCTCCATCGCTACGCGGTTTGCCCGGCTGAAGCGCTGGCTCTGTCCGTCCACACGGATGACTTCGGCGAAATTGCAAGAGCCTTCCTGACCCCCATCAATGCCCCACGGAGGGGTAATGCCCCGCCCGAAGAAGGTCGAGATCCAGGCCTTCGGCGAGAGGATCCGGTAGTCCAGGCGTACCCCGCGTCCACCCGCATGCCGCCCTGCACCACCGTCCTGCTGGTGGAATCCGTAATGCTCCACCAGTACTTCATAGCAGCGCTCGGTCAACTCCACCGGAAGGTTGCTGGTCTCACCGTTGCCGACGCAGAACTGGCCACTCTCCCCGTCCTTGTCATGCCCCGCGCCCCAGCCCCCCACCAGCGGCTGCACCAGCAGGTATTCCTCGTGGGTGCGCGAATCCCGTCCATTGAGCACCATCGAGCACACCGAGCCCAGCTGGCCAGCAATCAACCGGTCCGGCAAGGCCAGTGCCAGGGCGCGGCGCACCACATCGGCAGCCGTTACCATGGACTCGAAATAGGCCGACACCGGCGCTGGGCGCTCGGCCGTACAGATGGTTCCTGGAGGACAGATCACTTCGATGGGACGGAAACAGCCTGCATTGGCCGGTATTCCGGGGCGCACTACCCCCATGAAGACTTCACGTACCGCCGACTGCAAGCCGCACAGCGTATTGTTGATCGGCCCCTGGGCCTGCAGGCTGGAGCCGGTGAAGTCGGCCACGAAGCGCCCCTCGCCGATCTCGACACGGACCTTCACGGTAAACGGTCCATTGCCCAGGCCGTCTTCATCGATCACATCTTCGGCATGGAACACGCCCTTGGGCAAGCCGGCGAACGCCGCCAGCACCATGGATTCACCGTGCTCCAGGAGGCGCTCGATGGCATCCAGGGTAGTGGCCTCACCGTATTTGCCGACGATCGACAGCAAGCGCCGCTCACCCACTCGCAGGGCGGCCGCACAGGCATGCAGGTCGCCGAGGGTCATCTGCGGCAGGCGCACGTTGGCTGCGATGATATCCACCAGGGCCTGGTTGATACGGCCCTGGTCATAGATTCGCACGGTAGGGAATTGCAAACCTTCCTGGTAGATCTCGCTAGCGTCGGCACTGAAGCTGCCAGGGTCCTTGCCGCCAACTTCGGTCCAGTGCGCCTTGTTAGCCGTCCAGGCCAGCAGGCGGCCTTCATGGAACACCGGCATGATCATCGACACATCCGACAGGTGCGTGCCGCCGCCGGTGTAAGGGTCATTGGTGATGAACATGTCTCCCGGGCGGATCTCGTCCAGCGGGAACTTGTCCAGCACGCTGCGCACGGCGCCATCGAGGGTACCGATGAAGCCGGGAATGCCATTACCCTGGGAGATCAGCTGGCCGCGGGCATCGGTCAGGCCGATGCCATAGTCCAGCGCCTCGTAGATGATCGGGCTCATGCTGGTGCGCTTGAGCGCCAGGAACATTTCCTCGCCGATGGCCACCAGGGCATTCTTGATGATTTCGCGGGTGAACGGATTGGCCGTGCTCATTGCGCCATCTCCTGCACGTTGATGTGGATGTGAAGCCCACCGTAGGCATCGACTTCCAGCCGGTCGGCCGGGCCCATCACGGTGGTGGTAGTGGCTTCTTCGATGATCGCCGGGCCGTCGATGCGCATGCCATGAAGCAACGACGAACGCCGGTACAACGGCGTGTGCAGCGGCTGCTCGGGCTCGAACTCGACCCAGCGGTGTCCGAACAGTGCAGCTTCGGCCGAGGTGCAATCGGTGCTGCCAATGGGGTTCATCGGCGACTTGGGTACCGTGCCAAAAGCCACGAGGTGCAAGTTGACGACTTCTATGGGCAAGTCGAGTCGGAAGGTGTACGCCTGTTCATGGCGAGTATGGAACTGTTCAAGGATGGCACCCAGCTCCAGGCCTTCGAGCATCACCTTGACCGTGTGTTCCTGACCGCTGTAGCGCGCGTCGATATGCCATTCGAATCGCAAGGCCTCGCGGGGCATATCGTCCTTGGCGAACGCCGCCACGGCTTCGGCTTGAAGGCCTTCGAACGCAGCCCCAAGCCCAGCCAGACGATCGTCGTCCAATGCTTGCAGATAAGTTTGGATATAGTCGCGACGCGCATCGAGCATGAGCATGCCCCAAGCGGAGAAAACCCCCGCGAACGGCGGGATGATGACCTTGGGAATGCCCAACTCGCCCGCCAGTGCACAGGCATGCAATGCGCCACCGCCACCAAAGGCCATCAGCGCAAAGTCGCGGGGATCATGGCCGCGGTTGACCGAGATGAGCTTCAGCGCATTGACCATGTTGGCGTTGGCGATCTGCAGTACCCCGTGGGCGACCATCTTCGGGGTTACACCGAGCTTGTCACCCAGCACGCCGAAGGCCTGCTCCACGGCGCCGAGGTCTGGTGTGATGTGGCCACCTGCGAAATCTTCCGGGTTGATACGCCCGGTATAGAGATTGGCATCGGTAGTCGTCGGCACCTGACCACCCCGACCGTAGGCCACCGGTCCAGGTCGTGACCCTGCGCTCTGCGGCCCCACCCTGAGGCTGCCGGCAGCATCGATCCAGGCCAGGCTACCGCCGCCGTTGCCGATTTCAACGATATCCACCACCGGCGTCATGATCGGGTAGCCCGCACTCACCGCGTCTTTCTCGATCACGTAGTCATTGCTGATATCCACCTTGCCCTGATGGATCAGCGAGCACTTGGCTGTGGTGCCACCTATGTCCAGCGCCAGCACCTGGGATTCACCGATCAGCTCGCCGTAGGCCTGGGCACCGAGCATACCGCCCACAGGTCCGGATTCCACCAGGCTGATGGGGTCTTGGCGGGCGGCGCGTACCGGGGAGATGCCACCGTTGGATTTCATGATGAACGGTTCGTGCTGCAGACCACGTTCCGCCAGGTGCCGCGACAGGTTGTCCAGATAGTCGCGGGTAGCGGGCATCACATAGGCGGACAGCACCGTGGTGTTGGTCCGCTCGTACTCGCGCAGGGCGCGGCTGACCTGATGGGATGCGATTACCGCCACTTGCGGCCAGTGCGCTTGCACCGCCGCCATCAGTTGCTGCTCGTGAACCGGATTGCAGTAGGCATGCAGCAAGCAGATGGCAATCGCCTGAACGCCTTCAGCGCGCAGACCATCGAGCAGCCCGGGCAGCGGCGTCAGGTCCAGCGGCGTCAATACTTCACCGTGATGGTTCAGTCGTTCGCTGACTTCCAGGCGCAGATGCCGTGGCACAAAGGGAGGCGGCTTGCGGTAGCGGGTGTTGAAGATGTCTGGGGTGTTACCGCGTGCGATTTCCAGCACATCGCGAAAACCACGGGTGGTGAGCAATGCAGTCTTGACCCCTTTGCGTTCGGTCAGGGTATTGATCACCACGGTGGAGCCATGGGCAAAGAAGCTGATATCGCCATAGTCCACGCCACTCTTGGCCACTGCATCAAGCAGCCCCTGTTCGAAATGCGGTGCAGTGGTATCGGCCTTTACAGCCTTGATCACACCGTCCTGCAGGTACACCAAGTCAGTGAAAGTGCCACCGATATCGGTAGCCACACGAATTGTCATAAATCCTCCGGCAGTCGTGCAGGCGCCGGCAGCCGCAGCTGCCGGCTGTATTTTCAGAATGTGTGGGAGACCGCGAAGATCAGGCGGCCATCGTTGCGTAGGTATTCGCCGTCGTTGTAGAAACGCCCGGACAGGTCGGTATCGACCCAGCTCAGCTTGGTATTGATTGGACCGAAGCTGCGTTTGAGAGCAACTTCCCAGTTGGTGTATTCGTGGCCGCCTGTCTCGTCGCGACGACGGTAGTAATCACCATAGGCGTGACCGACCATGAAGGTCAGGTCCAACGCCAATGGCAGATTGAAGGTGTAGTCAGCGGCAACGTAGCGCGAGGCCCGCGACGTACTGATCAGGTCGGGGGTGTAGTAGTAATAGGTGTTGAAATTGCCGTAGCCGAGGCTGAGACCGAGTTCTGTGTAGTTAATGTTGTAGTTCGTCGATGGGAAGGTGTAGTAGTACCCGATGACGCCATAACGCACACCATTCTCCAGCTGGCCGTTATAGCCGCCATAGAAGTCCCATTCGATATTCGCACCGTCATCATAGGGGTCACCGCTTTCAAAACTGTCGGTGCTCGATATCCAGGTACCGACGAAGGCGCCACTATCGCCTGCCCAATCCAGACTAAGGCTCAAGGCAGGTTTGTTGCCGGAGTAACCAATGCCCCGGGTCTGGTATTCCGTCGTCAGCGCCAGGGTGCTGGACACTCCAGCATTGGCGGCGCTGCCCCATCCGAGGATGCCCAGCAGTACAAGAAAAATGCGAATCAAGGAATCTGCTCCTGAACTTCTTGAGGTTGTTATTTGCGTTTCGGTTGGCAGAAGAACTGTCGTTGTAGCCAAATCGCGGGCATGGCTTCGCCCGCCGGGGACACGCCCGGAAAATACGGTCAGGGTCAATGGATCAGGGTGCTGGGTGTGAGGACGCAGTCAACGGCACGGGGGCGAAGCGATAGAGCACCAGGTAGGCGACCAATGCCACCAGCAGCGAGTCCACAGTGGGTTGCGACGTCAGGGTCCATCCTTCGAACGAAGTCATCCATGCAACGCCACTCGCCAGCGCCCAGCTAAACAGCGCGGGCCAGCCGAATGGCCGCGAACGGGCCAGTTCAGCAAGAGCGTAGTGCTGCCGGCGAACCACGAAGAAGTCGGCTACATAGATGCTCGCCAGCGGTGGAATCAGGATGCTGAGGGTCAGAATGAAGTCGAGGAAGTGACTCATGAAGCCACCTACCGCAAGCACCGTCGCGACAAGGCTACCGGCCAGGGTGAGTTTCCAGTTTGCGGCGCGGCTGACCGTCGCAAGGGTAAGGGTCGCCGAATAGAGGTTGGCCGTATTGGTGATCCAGGTGGAGAACATCAGTACCGCCAAAGCCGGTAACAGAACGCCCAACACCGCCATCACCTGCATGATCTCCGCTTGGCCGGTGATGATCGACAACACCCCGCCAACGCCCAGCACGAAAGGAAAACCCAACGCCATGCCGAGAACGGCGATCAGCGCGTCCTTCTGGGTACGGGCATAGCGGGTGAAGTCTGGCATCAGCACCGGCGTCAGGATCACCATGCCGATGGTGCTGGCGATCACCAGCGACAGGCTGTCACCCGAACCTGCAAAGCCTGCCAGTTGTCCGGGCACAGTGCGCTGCAAACCCAGGTAGAGGGCGAACAGCATGAACGCGGCCATGAGCGGCACCGACCAGACCGACAGGCGGTCCAACCCGCGCAGGCCATAAATGGCCATCAGTGTCATCAGGCCGCTGCCCCAGATACAGTGCACCCAGGCCGGCGTGTCTATGCCCCAGGCGCTATGCAAGGCACTGGCCACGGTACTGCCAAAGATATCCGCTGTGGCCGCATAGAACCCAAGCAGGGTCACCGCCATGATCAGGTTGATCAGTCTTGCGCCGTGCCGGCCAAAGGAAAATTGCAGCACCATGTAGGTGCTGAGCCGGGTTCGAACTCCTACCAGCGCGGTCAACGCACAGAGTACCCCGAGCAATCCGCACACCCCGATGAATACCCATAGAGCGGCGCTGAAGCCCACCTTCTGCGTCACATCCGAACCCAGCCAGAACACCGGCAGGGTCATGCCGATGCCCAGGGTGATCAGCGCCAGCCCTACCCCGGAGACCGTTTCGGACTGCGGCACTGGCCGTCGATCGTAGCCATCGGGAATCACTTCTTCATTACTGCTCATGTTCGCCTCTAGACCGGCTGTGGCCCTGCCCCGGGCGATGGCCCGGGATGAACCGATTATTGGAATTGTGTCAGGCGCTCGCGAACGCAGGAAACATGTTGCCAGCCCGGTGAAACGCTAACTGCGCTTTTGCCGGGCCGTGGAAAAACAATCGACGGTTATTTTCCCTCAAACTGCAAATTGTTCACGTTGGTATGCCGCACCAGCCAAGCGGCCACGTCCGGCTCCAGCAGCGGCGCCAAGGTGAGACAAACGCGGCTGTGGTAGTCATCCAACCACTGGGCCTCGTCCTCACTGAGCAATGCCCGGTCGATCAATTCGATGGACAGCGGCACCAACGTCAATGCCCGGAATGCCAAGAATCCCGGGTGGCTTTCGCACTCGACCACTTCGTAGAGGTTCTCGATGCGAATACCCAGTTCACCGTCCAGGTAAACCCCGGGTTCGATGGAGGTGACCATGCCCACCTGCAAAGGTACTTCGCTGGCATGGGGTGCAATGCGCTGCGGACCTTCGTGGACGTGCAGGTAACTGCCAACGCCGTGCCCGGTGCCGTGGGCGTAATCCAATCCCTCCCGCCATAGAGCTTGGCGCGCCACGCTGTCCAATCGCTGACCGCTGGTGCCGGCAGGGAAGATGCAACTCGCCAGCGCGATATGGGCCTTCAGTACGGTGCTGTACAGGTAACGCTGGCGCCCGGTGGGCGGGCTGCAAGCCAGTACCCGAGTTATGTCGGTAGTGCCTTGTGGGTACTGACCACCGGAATCGATCAGCAGCAGGTCGCCCCAGGCGATCTTTGCTGCTTTTCCAGGCTTCGGAAGGTAGTGCGGTTGCGCGCCATTGGCGCCGCTCGCAGCAATGGTGTCGAAACTCACGCCACGGTAGTCGTCATGCAGGGAGCGCCAGCGCTCCAGGGACTCCACCACTGACAATTCACTCTGCCCACGAAACCGATCACAGTGTTCATAGAACCCATGCAGGAACCGGCACAGCGCCACGCCATCGATACGATGAGCCTCCTGGCTGCCCCGCAACTCTGCGGGCTGCTTGCATGCACGCCGCAACAGCAACGGATTGGCCACCTCATGAATGCTGCAGTCTGCCAGCTGGAACTGGCGATACACCGCAGCTGTGCAGGATTGACGATCGATCCAGACAGATTGCCCACGCAACTCGGCAATAGCGCAATACAGTGCCTGTGGCGGACACACACTGACTGATGACGGCAACCACCCCTCGGGAAGCTGCAAGCGTTCGTGATCAATGAACCACTGAAGGCGGCCGCTGACATCGAGCAGGCCGCAACTGAATGGCAAAGGCGCGATGGAGATATCCTGCCCACGCACGTTGAGCAGCCAGGCAAGCATGTCCGGTGCGGGCAACCACAAGGCATCACAGCCTGCGTCGCGCAGCTGTGAGGTTAACCCGGCGAGCTTTTCCGTACTGGATATCCCCGCGTAATCGAGCGCCCATGGCAACACCGGGCTGCGTGGCGTTTCGGGGCGATAACGCCAGCAGCAATCCACGGGATTGTCGAGCGTCTCGCTCCACGTAATGCCTGCCTGTCGAGCCATTGTCTGCCAACGATCGCACGCCTCGACACTGTGCAGGCGCGCATCACAGGCCAGCGTCCCGCCATCAGGCAAATACGTGCGCAACCAGCCGAACAACTCAGCGTCGTCCAGCGCCAGGACATCCAGATGCCGCCCACACTCCAGCCGGGCCTGCTCGGTATAGCGGCCATCGACCAGCAAGGCGGCCCGGGTTGCAGTCACCAGCGCCAATCCGACGCTGCCAGTGAACCCGGTCAACCAGTGCAAGCGCTCATCCGCGGGAGCCAGGTCTTCATTGAGATAGCCATCGCTTCTGGGCACCAGAAAGGCATCGATGCGCCGACAGGCCAGCTCCTTGCGCAGCGATTCGAGACGCTCCATCACAAGCCTCGCGGCTGGCGATAAGCCCGCAGAATGCGAATCTCTTCCTCGGGCTCCAGGTACTCCTGTGCTCCGGCACGGCCCCAGATCGCCTCAACCACTGCCATCCCTGCGCATACTTGGCCGAAAGCGGCGAAGCCCAGGCCATCAGGATGACGCGCGCCACCATAGTCAAAGTGCGGCTGATCACTGATGCAGACGAAGAAATCCCCTTCGGCGCTGTCGGCTGCCTCTCGCCCCAGGGAAAGGGTGCCATGGCGATGACTGAGACCGGTCTGTCGTGTGGTTTCGAGGGCGATCATCGGCAGGTTGCTGGGTGCCAGGGGTCGTGTGCCGCCATGGATCACACTGATCCGCACGGGGTCCTCAGCGTCCTGGTTGTCGGGATTCACGATGCGAAAGATGCTGCTGCCGTCATAGCGGCCGCTGTCGACGTAAGCCAGGAAGTTAGCCGTGGTCAAGGGCGCTTTTTGCTCGAAGAGCTCGACGGTGAAGGCGCCCAGGGCCGTTTCAAGGGTGACGAAAACTGAGTCGGACATCGCGGTTCTCCATTGAAAAGAAACCGCTATTTTCCGCAACAGTGACGGTGCAAAAGGTCGAGTTAGCGCCAATGGACGGCAGTTGCTGCGGCATCGCTACGCCTTTAGCGCAGATTGTGCAGCTATTCACTCACGCCAGATCAGATTCTCCAGCGGATAGCCTGCGAACCACTTGATCTTGTCGAGAATCATATTGCTTTTGATCTTCAGGATGTTGGGGTTCTCATCCAACAACTCTTCACACAGCTGATTGAAATCTGCGACCGTAGAGCAGGTCGCAAAAGCGATATAGTCGTACTCACCGTCCACTTTCAAGCAATCCAGCAACTCGCGGCGCTTGGCGATGAGGCGCTCGAACTGCACACGATGATGCCCGGCGTGATCGCGCAGGCTGAACATGACGTAGGCCATCACGTTGATGCAAATGGCGTCGAGATCGATCGAGGCCATGTAGGCTCGAATGTAACCGGCATCCTCCAATGCTTTGGTACGTTGCAGGCAGGCGCTGGGCGACAGGTTGACCTTTTCCGCCAGCTCCAGATTGCTGATCCGCGCGTTATTTTGCAGGTTTTCCAGGATCGCCCGATTGATACGATCGAGCTTCATTCTTTTCATATGCCCCTCATTGGCCTTCGCTCCAACCCAGCCTGCACTCTAACTGAACACTTCAAGCGAATGGGAATTTGAGCAACAGTCCAGCCTTGCGCGATAGCCTGCTACGTGTCTAACACGGACTAAGTGGTGTCCGCTTTAGACCGGTTACTTACCTTGATGAAGGGTAGCTTTGGGGTCGATAGCTGCACCTGTCCAAAGTGATGATGCCAGTGCTGGCCTCATCGCCGGCAAGCCGGCTCCCACAAAAGCATCACCAGCCCCAGGCTTGCGTTGTGCCTGTGGGAGCCGCGCTTGCCGGCGATGGGCCGCGAAGCGGCACCAACTTCCAGATATTTACCTGACTGCTTTCGACCCATAGCGGCCATTCGATGTGGGCCGCTAGCGGCCCAAAGTTGAGCCGTGCTGATCGGTAGTAAGACAGACCCTGTTCGGCCACAATCGATCACTCAGTTCAAGCTGGGACGCACCGCATGCTCACCACGCTCGCCATCGGCAACTACCGCTCGATCAACCCTCTTGTATTGCCGCTAGGCTAGCGTATTCGAGCACAGCGCAAGTGGACGTGCTCCAATCGGTGGGTGTCGCAATTCCTGGTTGCTCATGCGCTGCCTAAATCTGGCTTTGCCCTGTGACCACCCTAGTCGTTTCTGCCTGCGGCAACGCCAAGGCGGGCAGTACTGAAGGCAAATTCAACTGCCGCAATAGCGGCGTGTCGTAGCCATAAATGTCGGGTTTGAACGTCACCCGCCCCTCGGTGCTCAAGTCGACCGTCCAATAGGCCAACAACACCGGTACCTTGACCGGAAGCTTGATGTTCCTGGTCCTGCCATTGGCCAACTGCTTTTGAATCCCCTCGCTGTTCCAGCGCACCGGGTCGTTGAACAACAACTCGACCAACTGCAGTGGATTCTCCACCCGAATACATCCGGAGCTGGTGGTGCGCACGG
>Ga0160431_100561_pt1 | contig 14481 bp, 11 predicted proteins | sample HID1971K_E0MG_FD_108212 | JGI IMG/M metagenome (GOLD analysis project Ga0160431, IMG submission 108212) | Enriched millipede-associated microbial communities from UW Madison campus, WI, USA - HID1971K_E0 MG | ecosystem: Host-associated > Arthropoda: Insects > Digestive system > Unclassified ...
ACCGACGTGCTGCAGCACCTGGTGGGCGTGCACGACGTCGAAGGAGTCGTCGGCGAAGCTCAGCGCGTGCACGTCCTCGACCGAGAATGCGAGGTTCGTCAGGCCCCGCTCGGCCGCCAGCCCCCGCGAGAGAGACAGCGCCGCCTCGTCGATCTCGGTGGCGGTGACGTGCGCGACCATGCCCGCGAAGTCGACCGTGATGCTGCCGGGGCCGGCACCCACATCCAGGAGGCGCGTCGTGGCCGTGAGGTGGGGGCGAAGGTACGCGGCGGAGTTCGCGATATCGCGCACGTTGTGCGACCGGAGGACGGATTCGTGGTGTCCATGCGTGTACGAGGCCATGCGCCTCATTCTGGCACCGCGCGATCTGCGCCTCCGTCACTCGGCTCCCCGAGCCCCGACGGCATGCGGCCGGGCAGATCAGTGCAGGTCGGCGACCATGCGGCGGATGGCCTCGCGGTCGGGCTTGCCGGAGGAGAGGAGCTCGATCTCGTCGACGACGATCAGGCGCGATGGGCGCGCGTGCCGGCCGAGCTCGCTCTCGACGGCGTCCCGCGCGTGTGCGAGCTGCTCGGATTCGCTGCGTCTGAGCACCTCCCCGCGTGCCGCGACGATCACGGAGGCCTCGCCCCACCGCTCGTCGTCGACGCCGACCACCACGGCCTCGTGAAGCCCTGCGATGCGTCGGACGATGCGCTCCACCCTGTCCAGGGAGATGTTGATCCCGCCGGACACGATCACGTTGTCGGCGCGGCCGTGCACGCGCACCACCCCGTCCTCCACGAGGCCGAGATCGCCGGTGCGGTACCAGCGGATGCCGTGCTCGTCGTGGACGAATGTGCGGGCGGTCAGCGACCCGTCGCCCAGGTACCCCTCGGCGAGCATCGGGCCGGCGATGCGCAGCTCACCGCCGACCGTGCGCACACCGACCGTGTCGAGCGGCACCCCGTCGTAGACGCAGCCGCCGCTGGTCTCGGTCGAACCGTAGGTGCGCACCAGCCGGGCTCCGAGGTCGGCTGCGCGCTCTCGAAGCGGCTCGGGGAGCGACTGACCGCCGACGAGGATCGCACGGTACGCCGTGAGCGCGGCGCGCACCGCGGTGTCGTCCGCGGCGTCGAGCAGCGTCGCGACCTGCGCGGGCACGAGCGACGTGTAGAGCTCGGGGATCCCCGAGCCCGGCGCCGACCGCAGCATCGAGAGGGTCGCCTCGGCGAACGACATCGGGGAGAAGCGGCCGTCCAGGAGCGCCGGCTCGGTTCCGGCCAGGATCGAGCGCACCACGACCTGCAGCCCCGCCACGTACCCCGCAGGCAGGGCGAGCAGCCAGCGTCCGCTGCCGATGCGCGCCGCCGTGGCTTCGGCGCTCGCCCGCAGCGCCTCGCCGCTCAGGGCCACCCGCTTCGGGATGCCGCTCGAGCCCGAGGTCGCGATCACGGCCGCGATGCCGTCGGCGACCTCCTCGGGCGCTCCAGCCACCATCCCGAGTCCCAGTGCGGGGCCGCCCTCCAGCGCACGCTGCAGGGCGTCCCGCAGCAGATCCGGATTCTCGGCATCCGTGGGGATGAGGGCGGTCATGCGGGGCTCCGACTCAGTAGTGCCAGGGGAACGACGACCAGTCGGGGTCGCGCTTCTCGAGGAAGGAGTCGCGACCCTCGACGGCTTCGTCGGTGCCGTAGGCGAGGCGGGTGGCCTCGCCGGCGAAGACCTGCTGGCCGACCAGTCCGTCGTCGACCGCGTTGAAGGCGAACTTCAGCATGCGGATCGCGGTCGGCGACTTGGTCAGCACCGTGCGCGCCATCTTCAGCGCCTCGCGTTCGAGCTCGGCGTGCGGCACCACGCGGTTCACGGCGCCCATCTCGTAGGCGCGCTGGGCGGAGTACTCCTCGGCGAGGAAGAACACCTCGCGGGCGAACTTCTGTCCGGTCTGGCGGGCCATGTAGGCGGAGCCGTATCCGGCGTCGAAGCTGCCCACATCGGCATCCGTCTGCTTGAAGCGCGCCTCCTCCGCGGAGGCGATCGTGAGGTCGCACACCACGTGGAGCGAGTGCCCGCCGCCGGCCGCCCACCCCGGCACGACCGCGATGACGACCTTGGGCATGAAGCGGATGAGGCGCTGGACCTCGAGGATGTGCAGCCGGCCCACCGCGGCACGGCTCGCCCCGTCGACGATCGCCGTCTCCGCGTCCGAGTACTTGTACCCGTCGCGACCGCGGATGCGCTGGTCGCCGCCGGAGCAGAACGCCCAGCCGCCGTCCTTCGGGCTCGGCCCGTTGCCGGTGAGCAGCACCGCGCCGATGCGGGCATCCTGACGCGCGATGTCGAGGGCGCGGTAGAGCTCGTCGACCGTGTGCGGGCGGAACGCGTTGCGCACCTCCGGGCGGTGGAACGCGATGCGTGCGACTCCGCCGTCATGCGAGACGTGCGCGGTGATGTCGGTGTAGTCCTCCGCACCGGGCGCGAGCACCCATTCGGCGGGGTCGAACAGGTCGGAGACGAATGCGGTGGTCACGGCATCCAGCCTATTCCTCGCGGTCTCCCCGACACACGGCACGCGCCGCCCCGGGAGCGGCGCGGCGCGTGCCGTGTCGTGTCGTCCGCGGCTGTCAGAGCCGGCGGGCACGCCAGGCCTTCATCCACCCGTCGACGATGGTCCACACCTGGACGGCGACGATGCCGACGCCCGTGATCACGGCGAGGACGCGCAGCGAGTCGGCCTCCACTCCGTTGTCGGAGAAGACGAACTGCACGAACTCCGGGTTCAGCAGCTCCCCCCGCACCAGCAGCGTCACCGCCCAGACCGCGAAGGCGATCGAGAGCACGGTGTTGACGACGGCGAGTCCGACCGTCCACCGGCGGCGGAGGTACACGGCGACCGCCAGGAGAGCGTCGGCGAGCATGATCCCGAGGAGCACGGTCATCCCCCACGGCCAGAGCCCGGGGTTCAGAACCGGGATCGGGTCGCCGCCGGTCGGGAAGAAGCCGCGCGTCGCGTCCCACAGCACCGCGCCGATGAGGATGCCGAGGAAGACGAGCGAGGCGATCATGTCGCTGCGCGCAGCGCCGTTCTCGGTCGGCGTCGGCAGCTGGTCGACGTCCCACTTCTCCCCCGTGTCGGCGCCGGTGCGCTCCAGCACGACGAAGACCAGGGTCACCCAGAAGCACACGTGCACGACGACCGAGATGGTGACGACGACGATCGTCCCGATCACCTCTCCGACGGTCGCCCCCTCGATGAGCTTCGCGATCGCGACACCGAACGCGGCACAGGCCGGAACGATGATCAGCAGCAGCTTCAGCAGCCGCCACCAGATCAGGTAGTAGCGGGGCCCGAGCAGGTGCAGCGGGCGATCGGCGTAGCCCGCGGCGAGGATGCCGGGGTCGCCGAGTTCCGTCAGGACCGCACGCTCGGCCGCTTCGGGCTCCTCGCCCTGCTCGACCCGCGCCTCGATCGCATCGGCGATGGAGGCTTCGAGCTCGGCGCGGACGTCGGCCTGTGCGGTGGGGCGGAGGCTGCGGATCGTCGCACTGATGTAGCGCTCGGTCAGCGTCGCTGTGGTGGCCATGTCAGTTCTCCTCTGCAGTGAGGGAGGCGATCGCCGTGGTGAGCGAGCGCCATTCGTCGGTGAGGGTGTCGGCCAGCCCGATGCCGGCATCCGAGGTGCGGTAGAACTTGCGGGGCCTGGCCTCGTCGGTGTTCCACTCGCTCGTGAGGTACTCCTGCTTCTCGAGACGGCGAAGCAGCGGGTACAGGGTGTTCGCGTCCGTGGCGAAACCACGACGCTCGAGCTCTTCCAGCAGCCCGTAGCCGTACCCGGGAGTGCGCAACAGCTGCAGGCAGGCCAGCACGATGGTGCCGCGCCGCAGCTCCTGCAGGTGCGTGTCGAGCGTCTCGTTCATGTCGATCACATTACTGTGTGCCACACACCATTGTCAATCACACGTCTATGGGTGACCCCCTGGGCCGACGAAGTAGCGTGGAGGCATGACGCTCGAGATCACGCGCATCGATCCCTTCGATGCCGACGCCGTGGACGCGTGGTGGGACGCGTATGCCGCCGCCGAACGCGCCGACCGCGGGCAGGACACCCCCGTCTGGACGCGGGAGGAGAGCCGCAGCGAGCTGCAGCAGGAGTCGCAGGTCGTCGAGCGTCGCGCCTTCCTGCTGTGCGACGGCGAGGTCGTCGTGGGATCGGCGTCGCTCGCACTCCCTCAGAAGGACAACACGCACGTCGCGCACATCGCGATCGACGTGCCGCCCGCACACCGTCGGCGCGGCATCGGATCCGCAGCCCTCGCCTTCCTCGAGCAGGAGGCGAGGGCCGATGGACGCACCACCATGCAGGGGAACACATCCTGGCGATACGAGCTCGGCGCGGACGGTGCCGGTTCGCCCGGACGCGAGTTCGCCCGACGACACGGGTACGCGCTCGCGCTCGGCGACGTGCAGAACCGCCTCAGCCTCCCCCTCGACCCCGCGCTGCTCGACCGCGTCGAGGCCGACATCGCCGCAGCGACCGGCGGCTACGAGCTCCGCAGCTGGATCGGCCCCGTGCCGGACGAGATCGTGGAGGGCTGGGCGATCCTCGACGCCTCGGTCGAGACGGAAGCACCGAGCGGCGACCTCGACATCGAGCCGGTGAAGCCCGATGTCGCCGCCATCCGGGAGCAGGAGGAGCTCCTGGTCCAGCAGCATCGGACGTCGGTCGGCACGGTCGCCCTGACACCGGAGGGCGAGGCCGCCGCCTATACGCAGCTGGTGATCTCGGGCGACGACGGCAACGCCTACCAGTGGGGCACGCTCGTGCGCACGGCCGATCGCAGCCACCGGCTCGGCACGGCCGTCAAGCTCGCGAACCTCCGACTGCTGCTGCACCAGGCCCCGCAGGTTCCCGCGGTGTACACCTACAACGCCGAATCCAATGCGCATATGCTGGCCGTCAACACGCTGCTCGGATTCGTTCCGACCGAGCGGATGGGCGAGCTGCAGAAGCGTCTGGGCTGAGCGCCCGACGACTCACCCCGCGCAAGAAACGCTCGGCGCTCAGGCAAATTCTTTGCGAGCGTAGAAGGCATGTTTCCCGCATGAAACAAGGGATCCACCTGCACATCGGGCAAAAAGTCTGGCAGAATCGGAGAAAGTTCCACGGCAGATCGGAGAACTCTCGATGATCGACCTGTACCGACTGCCGCAGCCCGCGTTCGACTCAGAACTCGTCCCGCTGCTCTTCGAGATCGAACGCCTCCGTGCCGACGTCGGCGTCGGAACGACGCACCGCGAGATCGTCTCGGAGCTGCATCTGCTCTTCGATACCGTGATGAGCGTGATCTCCGCCCGCATCGAAGGCAATCACACCACCGTGTACGAGGCCGTCGAGGCCATGGGCGAGGCGAGAACGCGAGATCTCGCCGACCACCTCGGCGAGATCTCCAACATCGTCGAGGCCGTGCGTCACCTCGACACTCTCGATCCGCGCCACCCGCTCACGCACAGCCTCCTCCGAGACCTGCACACGAGAACCGTCGGCGGCCTCGTCCGCGAAGGGGATCCGACGCCCGGGGCCTATCGCGACCAAGAGGTCGCCATCGCCGGCTCCACCCACGTCCCCCCGTCCTGGGTCACCGTGCACGCGGAGATGTCGGACCTGCTCGATTTCGCGAACACCGAGCGCCCTATGCACGAGCAGATGATGCAGATCGCACTCGCCCATCACCGCTTCGTCTGGATCCATCCGTTCCGCAACGGCAACGGTCGCGTCTCGCGCCTCTTCACGTATGCGATGCTGCGGAAGACGGTGTTCGCGACCGGCGGCTACAACGCACTGAACCCCGCCGCGGTCTTCGGCAACGATCGATCGGCCTACATCGCCGCACTCGAGTCCGCCGACTCCCTGGACGAGGAGGGCACGGTCTCCTGGATCACCTTCTTCGCCCGCGGAATCCGCGACGACCTCGCCCGCCTCGTCCGACTGCACGACCGGACATTCGTCGAGTCCGCACTCGTGGGGCCCACCCTGGCGCAGATGACGCGGGACGGGGTCATCGACCGTCGGGACGAAGCCGCTCTGCGCGCGGTCCTGACCAGCGGGGTGGTGAAGGCCGGTGATCTCGAATCGGCGATCCCCGGCACCGCCTCGCAGCGCTCCCGGAGCATCCGCAGTCTCCTCGATCGCCACCTGCTCCGGCAGGCAGCTGACGGCCCTCGCTTCTACCTCCTCTCACTGAGTCGCGGACCCTTGGCCTCACGCCTCATCCGACGACTCAACGAACTGGGGCAACTCCCCAAGATCCTGGAGAACGACTGACATGATCCCGCCGCTCGCAGACCTGCTCGACTCGGCCAGGGTCGTCGCCCTCCCGATGCACAGTCGCTTCCGCGGCGTCGACGTGCGGGAGGCGCTCCTCTTCGAGGGGCCGGAGGGCTGGGCCGAGTTCTCGCCCTTCGTCGAGTACGACGACACCGAGGCGGCCACCTGGCTCGCGGCCGCGATCGACTTCGCGTGGCGTCCGCAGCCGGCTCCGTTGCGGGACCGGATCGGCGTGAACGCGACCGTCCCGGCCATCGAGGCCGCCCGCGTGGCCGAGCTGCTGGCGCGATTTCCCGGATGCCGTACGGCCAAGGTCAAGGTCGCCGAGCCCGGCCAGGCCCTCGCCGACGACGTGGCGCGGGTGCGCGCGGTGCGCGAGGCCATGGGCCCGGAAGGACGCATCCGCGTCGATGCGAACGGCGCCTGGAACGTCGACGAGGCCGAGCACGCCGTTCACGCGCTGTGCGAGTACGACCTGGAGTACGTGGAGCAGCCGTGCGCGACCGTGCCGGAGTTGGCGGATCTGCGCAGACGGGTCAAGTACATGGGCATCCCGGTCGCGGCCGACGAGAGCGTGCGGAAGTCGTCCGACCCGCTCGCGGTCGCCCGCGCCGGCGCCGCCGACCTCCTCGTGGTCAAGGCCCAGCCCCTCGGCGGCGTCACGCACGCACTGCAGATCGTCACGGCTGCGGGGCTTCCCGTCGTGGTCTCCAGTGCCCTGGACACGGCGATCGGCCTGACCCAGGGCGCCGCCCTCGCAGCCGCCCTCCCGACACTGGACTACGACTGCGGGCTGGGCACGGCCTCACTGTTCCTCGACGACGTGGCCGACCTGCGCCCGGTCGACGGCTCGATCCCGGTCGGCCGGGTGACACCGGACACCGAGGCCCTCACCCGTCTCGCCGCCTCCGACGAGCGCCGCGAATGGTGGTTCGCCCGGCTGGCACGGTGCCACTACGAACTGGCGGCCGCCGCGAGCTGAGCCTAGGGCTCGATGAACAGCTGCACCAGACGGCCGAGCTGCTCGCCGCCCGAGTGCCGCAGCTGCACGTCGTCCTGCCCCGCCATCGCCCCGCGCACGGTCATGCCCTCCCAGAGGATCATGAGCATGCGCGCCGCGGTCTCCGAGGGGACCCGCAGCCGCAGCAGTCCCGCCGCCACGATGTCCTCGATGATCTGCGCGATGCTCGCGACCATCTCGCTCTCCTGCGCCAGATACGCCTCGCCGAACCGGGCGTCGCGCAGCGCCCTGATGCGGATCTCGCTCATGAGCATGACGCCGAGGCGGTCGTCGCCGCCGAGCTCCATGATCTGCTGCACGAGCACGATGGGGTCGCACCCCTCCACCAGGGCGCCTTCGGCCGTCATCTGCTCGACGCGCTCGCGCACCGCGTTCACGCGCACATCGGAGACGCTCGCGGCGAGCATGAGGAACAGCTCGTCCTTGGATTCGAAGTTGGAGTAGAACGCGCCGCGGGTGAACCCCGCCCGCTCGCACACCTCCTCGACGGAGGCGCCGTCGAGGCCGACCTCGGCGAAGACCTGCGCCGCGGCCTCCAGCAGGCGGGCGCGCGTGTTCTCTCGGCTGCGGGTTGCGGGTATCGACATCGAAACCTCCTGACCCCTCACTCTCGCACGATTCACACCCCGCACACAGGCTCAACCGTGCGGGTCACCTTACGATACATCTATGTATTGGATACACCTGTGTATCCACCCCGTACCCCTCGGAGGAAACCCGCGTGTCCACACTCCTGTCCTCGCTCGGACGCTGGTCCTTCCGGCACCCCTGGCGAGTTCTCGTGTCCTGGCTGCTCGCGCTCGGCATCGCCGGCGCCGGAGCACTCGTGCTGGGGGCGGGCACCGACAACACGTTCTCCATCCCCGGCACCGAATCGCAGGCCGGGCTCGAGCAGCTCTCGCGCTCCTTCCCCCAGGTGAGCGGGACGAACGCCCAGTTCATCGTGGTCGCGGCCGACGGCGACAAGATCACGGATGATGACTACCGCGAGCACATCGAGGATGCGGTCGACGAGCTGGGCGACCTCGACGGCGTGCTCGCCGCCACCTCCCCCTATGACGAGATGGTCAGCGGCATGATCAACGAGGACGACACCTCGGCGATCGTGCGCGTGCAGTTCGACGGCGAGTCCACCGACGTCTCGGACGACACGAAGGACGCGCTGCGCTCCGTCGTGAGCGACCTGGACTCCGAGCTCCCCTCGGGTGCGCAGACCTCCCTCGGCGGCGACCTCTTCGCGATCTCGATCCCCGGTGTGACTCTCACCGAGGCCGTCGGCCTGCTGATCGCGCTCCTCGTGCTGATCGTCACGTTCCGCTCCTTCGTCGTCGCCGGCCTCCCTCTGCTCACGGCGATCCTCGGCGTCGGCATCTCGATGGCCGGCATCTTCACCGCGACCGCCTTCGCCACCGTCTCCTCCACCACGCCGCTGCTGGCCCTGATGCTCGGCCTCGCCGTCGGCATCGACTACGCGCTGTTCATCATGGCGCGACATCAGGATCAGGTGCGCGAGGGCCTCGATCCGGAGGAGTCCGCCTCCCGCGCCGTCGGCACCGCGGGCTCCGCGGTCGTGTTCGCCGGCGTGACGGTGCTCATCGCGCTGATCGGCCTCGGCTTCGCCGGCATCCCGTTCCTGACGACCATGGGCATCGCGGCCTCCGTCGCCGTGGCCGTCGCCGTCGCGATCGCCGTCACGCTCACCCCGGCCCTCCTCGGCTTCATGAAGGGCAAGGTCGTCGGGCGCCCGAAGCGCGCGCCGAAGGCGAAGAAGAAGAGCGCTGAGGACGGATCCGCCGATGCGCCTGCCGCTCCTCCGGCCCGTGTCGCGGGCAGCACCCGGTGGGTGAGCGGGGTCACCAAGCGTCCGATCCTGGTGTCGCTCGCCGTGGTGATCGGCCTCGGCATCGTGGCCATCCCCGCGCTGAGCCTGAACCTCGCACTCCCGAACGCCGGGGTGCTGCCGAAGGGCTCCGAGGTACGGCAGACCTACGACCTCGTGGGCGAGCAGTTCGGCCCCGGCTTCAACGGCCCGCTGATCCTCACCGGAACGATCGTCACCTCCACCGATCCGCTCACCCTGATGGAAGACCTCGGGGATGCCGTCGAGAAGATCCCCGGCGTGAAGGAGGTCGCCCTCGCGACCCCGAACGAGACCGCCGACACCGGCATCGTGCAGATCATCCCGGAGACCGCTCCGGACGACCCGGCCACCGCCGACCTCGTGTGCGAGCTGCGCAGTCACCACGACGAGTGGCTCAAGGAGTTCGGCATCGACCTGAAGGTCACCGGCTTCACCGCGGTCGGCATCGACATCTCCGACCAGCTCGGCCACGCGCTGCTGCCGTTCGGCATCTTCGTGATCGGCCTCTCGCTGATCCTGCTGACCATCGTGTTCCGCTCCCTCTGGGTGCCGATCACCGCGGCGGCCGGATACCTGCTGTCGATCGTCGCCGCGTTCGGCGTGGTCGGCGCGGTGTTCGAGTGGGGCTGGTTCGCCGACCTGCTCCACGTCGCCAAGGTCGGGCCGATCATCAGCTTCATGCCGATCATCCTGATGGGCGTGCTGTTCGGGCTCGCGATGGACTACCAGGTGTTCCTCGTCTCCCGCATGCGCGAGGACTTCGTGCACGACCCCGACTCGAAGAGCCCGGATCGTGCGAAGCGCCGCGCCGCCGCCCTGCGCACCGTGCGCAGCGGCTTCACGGGCTCGGCGAAGGTCGTCACCGCGGCCGGACTCATCATGTTCGCGGTGTTCGTGGCCTTCGTCCCCGAGGGCGACTCATCCCTGAAACCCATCGCGCTCGGCCTCGCCGCCGGCATCGCGATCGACGCCTTCCTCGTGCGGATGACCCTCATCCCGGCGCTCATGGCGATCCTCGGCGAACGCGCCTGGGAGCTCCCGCGCTGGCTGGAGAAGATCCTCCCCCGCGTCGACGTCGAAGGCGAGGCGGTCGAACGCGAACGCCACCTGGCCGCGTGGCCGGGCGACGGCTCGATCGTCGCGGCGGATGACCTCGGCATCAGCGCCGATGCGCCGATCGTCGAGAACCTCTCGCTGCGCATCGCCGAGGGCGGAGCTCTCGTGGCGACCGGCGGCGACCTGCGGACACGACGAGCGCTCGCGCTCACGATCGCCGGGCGTCTCACCGCGACCGACGGCCGCCTCCGCGTCGCGGGACACCTCCTCCCCGGACGCGCAGCCTGGGTGCGCTCGCACGTCGGCTGCGTGCTGGTCGACGACGCGGATGCCGCTCTCGCCGACCTCGCCGAGGCCCTGCGCGGGAAGTCGCAGCTCGTCGTGATCGACGGGATCGACCGCTTCACGGGCGGGCAGCGCGACCAGGCGACGGCGATGCTGCGCGATGCCGCGGCCTCCCGCACGCTGGCGGTGTTCGCCACCGCCTCCGACGCCGACTCGGCGCGGACCACACTCGCGGACGCCGGCTGGCCCACCGCAGAGACTCTCGACACGCGCGCTCCCCGCCGGAGCGCCGCAGAATCCACCGAGGTGACCGCATGACCCTCCCCATCGAGCGCGCGCGCTCCCGCAAGCCCATCACGTGGCTGACCATCCTCGGCGTGCTGCTGCTGCCGGCCGCAGTCGGCGGCATCCTGGTCGCGGCTCTGCAGAACCCGACCGAGCGCCTGGACTCGATGACCGCCGCGATCGTCAACCTCGACGAGCCGGTGACCATCGACGGCCAGATGACTCCGCTCGGACGCCAGCTCGCCGCGGGTCTCGTCGAGGGCTCGGACGACCTGGACTCCAACCTCACCTGGGTCATCTCCAACGAGGACGACGCCGCCGACGGACTCGCGGACGGCTCGTACCAGGCGGTCATCACGATCCCGGAGGAGTTCTCCGCCGCCGCCACCTCGGCCGGCACCGCCATCTCCGACGGCGGGGGAACAGCCGAGAAGGCGACCATCACCGTCACCACGCCCGACGACGGCCTCGTCGCCGACGACCTCATCACCGGCCAGATCGCCGACGTCGCGGCTTCGACCCTGGGCACCATGCTCACCGAGGCGACGACCGAGAACATCCTGGTCGGCTTCACCACGATCGGCGACCAGATCGGCGAAGCGGCGGACGGTGCGCTCAAGCTCGCGAACGGTGCACGGGATGCCGCGACCGGTGCTGCCGCGATCCCGGACGGCGCCACGAAGCTGGCCTCCGGCGCGGGGCAGCTCGGGACGGGCGCGTCGTCGCTCGCGACCGGGCTCGACACGATCGCGGGCAAGACCCGGGAAGCCGCAGACGGTGCGGCGCAGATCGGATCGGGGCTCACGGCCGGCGGAACGACGCTGCAGCAGAACGTCGGCGGCACGCAGCAGCTCGTCGGCGCGATCCAGGGCGCATCCACATCGGCGAAGTCCGCTGCGGACGGATCACTCGCCCTGGCGGGGAAGCTCGGCGGATTGGCGCAGACCGCGTGCACGCCCCCGGTCGCGGACCAGACCCAGTGCGAGCTGCTGTCGTCCCTCGCCGCCGACGCAGGCGCCGTGGCGAAGGACGCCGGCACGGCATCCGGCATCCTCAACGACCCGAAGGTCTCCGGCGGCGTCGCCGCACTCCCTGGCACGTTCAGCACCCTCGCGTCGAGCATGACGCAGGCCGGCGCCGGGGCCACCGCGCTCGCGGGCGGCCTCACCCAGCTCGCGGACCAGGGCATCGGCACATCGGCGACCGGCGCCCGCGGCCTCGCCTCCGGCGCGACCCAGCTCTCCGACGGAGCGACCGCCCTCGCCGACGGCACGACCGAGCTCGCCACCGGGCTCGACACCCTGGCGACGGGGACCGGCGACCTCGCAGGCGGGCTGCGCACGGCATCCGACTCCCTCCCCTCCTTCAGCGACAGCGACTCGAAGTCGCTCGCCGCGGTGATCGCCGACCCGGTGTCGTCGAACTCGTCGATGAACACGATCTTCGGACCGACCGCCATTCCGCTCCTCGCGGCCGTGGTGCTGTGGTTCGGCGGGCTCGCGACGTTCGTGGTGATGCGCGCTCACACGGCGCGCACCCTCACCTCCCGCCGCTCGTCCGCGACCCTCACGCTGCGCGCTTTCGCGCCGGCGGCACTGATCGGCGCAGGGCAGGGGCTGCTGGTATCGCTCATCGTGCAGATCGTGGCGAGCTACGATGCCGGAACCTGGTGGGCCTTCGCCGGCACCGCCGTTCTCGCCGGCGTGGTGTTCGCCGCGGTGAACCAGGCGCTCGTCGCCCTGTTCGGCGGGGTCGGGCGCTGGATCTCGGCGCTCGTCGGCGTGCTGGCCGTCGCGACCGGGCTGATCTCGACCGTGCCCGACTGGCTCGCGAGCATCGGCGCGGCGCTGCCGACCGCCCCCGCCTTCGCGGGCTTGATCGCCGGCAGCGGTTCCGCGGTGGCGGCTCTGGTGGTCTGGGGCGTGCTGTCCCTGGTCGCCACGACGCTCGCGGTCACGCTGCGCCGGACGACCTCCGCGAAGGCGGTCCTCGCCACCGCCTGACCCCTTCCGCCTGACCCGTCCGCCCGCCCCGCCCCGCCCCGTCCGCCCGGGTGAGAGGGGCGAGGGGCGGCGGGGTCAGGAGGCTGGGGCGAAGGTGCGCGCGGTCTCCAGCAGCAATCGTGCGCCGAAGCCGGTGGCACCGGCCGTGCGCCAGGAGTCGTCCTTCTCGGTCTGCATCGTGCCGGCGATGTCGAGATGCGCCCACGGTGTCTTCCCCACGAAGTGCTCCAGGAACAGGGCCGCGGTCGTGGCGCCGGCAAACGGACCACCGAGGTTCGCGATGTCGGCGATCTCCGAGTCCAGCTGCTTCCGGTACTTCTGCTCGAGGGGCAGCTGCCACACCGACTCGTCGACCGCGTCGGAGGCCGCCCGCACCAGGTCGATCGTCGACTGATCGTTGCCGAACACCGGCGCGGTCGCAGACCCGAGCGACACCAGGGCGGCGCCGGTCAGGGTGGCGATGTCGATGATGGCGTCCACCTCGTCCTCGTTCGCCAGCACCAGGGCGTCACTCATCACGAGGCGCCCCTCGGCATCGGTGTTCTTGACCTCGATCGTGGTGCCGCCGCGCGCGGTGAGCACGTCCCCGAGCTTGTACGCCGTGCCAGACGGCATGTTGTCTGTGCACATGAGCCATCCCGAGACCTTGGCCTGGACCCCCGCGTCGCGCAGCCCGACGAACGCGCCGAGCACCGCGGCCGCGCCACCCATGTCCATCTTCATGAGCAGGTGCATCGGGTCGCTCGGCTTGAGGCTGATGCCGCCCGAGTCGTACATGATGCCCTTGCCGACGAGGCCGAGATGCCTCGTGCCCCCGCCGTCCGGCGTGTAGACCAGCTTGATCATCCGCGGCTCCTCCACGGAACCCTGATTCACGCCGAGCAGTCCGCCGCAGCCGAGGTCGATGAGCGCCTGCTTGTCGAAGAGCTCGACCTCGAACCCGAAGCGGGCCCCGAGCTCGACGGCGATCTCGCCCATGTTCACGGCGGTGAGGTGACCGGGAGGCGTGTTCGCGAGGTCGCGGGCGACGACGGTGGCCCTGGCCGCATTGCGCGCCGCGTCGATCGGCTCGGCGGTCGCGCCGGGCACGTCGATCGCGAACGCCGCGAGCGGGACGTGCTTCGACGACGCGTTGAGCACCGTGTACCGGTACCGGGCGAGCAGGGCCCCTTCGGCGAGCGCCCGCACGGCATCGGCGGCATCCACCTCGGCGAGGTCGTCGAGTCGCAGGCCCAGCGTCGCCCGCCGTGAAGCCGCACGGACGAGCGTCGCTGCGGCATCCCGAAGCCCACGCACCCCCGCATCGCCCCTGGCTCCGAGGCCGATCAGCACCAGATCGGCCTCTCCTGCGCGCGGCAGCAGGAGCGAGGTGCCCGGCTTCCCGGTGAACCCCGCATCCTCCAACTCGTCTCGATCGAACCCCAGGCCGGCGGGGACGTCGCCGTCGAAGTACACCCCGACGCCGAGTGCCTCGACATCGGAGCCGGCCTCGCCCACGCGGATGTCCACCGCGTCCAGCGCATCCAGGCCGGGGGTGGTCTTCAGATCCGCGGGGATCAGCTTGTTCGGTCTGCGGTCCATGAGCTCTGCTCCTCGTCTGGCGTTCGTTGTCGTGCGCTGCTGCGTCGATGCGGCCGTCGTGCTCAGGACGAGCCGACCGGGACG
>Ga0160431_100564_pt1 | contig 14378 bp, 13 predicted proteins | sample HID1971K_E0MG_FD_108212 | JGI IMG/M metagenome (GOLD analysis project Ga0160431, IMG submission 108212) | Enriched millipede-associated microbial communities from UW Madison campus, WI, USA - HID1971K_E0 MG | ecosystem: Host-associated > Arthropoda: Insects > Digestive system > Unclassified ...
CGGGATCATCAGCGCGATGATCGTGCCGATGCCGGCCTCCTTCTTGTAGCGCTGCGCGACGGTCACCATGAACGGGAGGTAGACCATGAGCGGAGTCAGCACGTTCACCGGGGAGTCGCCGACGCGGTAGGCGGCCAGCAGCGTCTGCGGCGCCACGTCGAGCGAGGCGAAGATCGGGATGAACACCGGCGCGAAGATCACCCACTTGGGCACCAGACCCGGGAGGATGAAGTCGAGGATCACGATCACGACGATGAACGCCAGCAGCAGCACGATCGCCGGGACGCTGGCCTGCTGCAGCAGCTCCGCGGCCGAGACGGCGGCGACGGTGGGGAGGTTGGTCCAGTTGAACAGGGCGATGAACTGGGCGATCATCAGGAACATCACGAGCAGACCGCCCAGGCTCGCGAACGTCTTCGCGATCGCCCGGACCGTGTCTGTGCCGCCGCGCAGGGTCCTCGCCCCGGCCCCGTATGCGACGCCGCAGACGAGGAACGCCAGGGAGATGATGAAGACCAGACTGGCCATGAACGGCGTGGTGCCGATGATGTCGCCCGTCTCCGGGTCGCGCAGCGGTGCCCCCGGCGGCAGCGTGAGCGCGAGGATCAGCGCGATGAAGCCGAGCAGCGCCCAGAACGAGAACTTCAGCCCTCGGGCCTCGGCGTCGTGGTCGACGCTCTCGGCCTCATCGGCGATCGTCATGTCGTTGCGGTCGTACGTGCCGAGGCGCTTCTCCGTGACGAACACCGTCACGAGCAGGGCGACGGTCGTGAGCAGGAAGGTCGACACGATCCCGAAGTAGAAGTTCTGGGTCACCTCGATGGGCTGCATGCCGGCGCTGGTGAGCACCTCGTTCGTGATCTCGGTGAGCATGCTGTCGCTCGGGGTGATCAGGAGGTTCGCCCCGAAGGCCGCACCGACGCCGGCGAACGCCCCCGCCAGTCCGGCGAGCGGATGCCGTCCCACGGTGAGGAACGCCGCGGCCGCGAGCGGGACGAGGATCAGGTACCCGGCGTCGGTCGCGACGGAGGACAGCACACCGACGAAGATCAGGATGAACGCGAGCCACCGGCGCGGGGCGACCTTCACCACGCGGCGGATCATCGCCCCCATGAGCCCGGCGTGCTCGGCCACACCGACACCGGCCATCGCGATGAGCACGACCGCGACCACCCCGAAGCCGGCGAAGTTGTCGACGAAGGACGAGAAGAAGAACCGGATGCCGTCGATGGACAGCAGGTTGCGCACCTCGAAGGTGCGCTCCTCGATCGTGTAGTCGGGGATCTCAGCCGGCATCCCCGTCGTCGTGTCGTAGATCTGCCAGTTGCCGCCGAACTGCTCGTTCACCTGGGAGAACTCGTCCTTGGGAACGGGCACCACGACATCGTCGGTGACCGACACCCCGACCCACGCGAGGATGGCCGAGAGTACCGCGATCAGGCCGATCAGATAGACGAACATGATCGTCGGATCCGGCACCTTGTTGCCGACCTTCTCGATCCAGTTCAGAAACCCCTTGCTCTCGGCATCCGGGGCGCTCAACGACTTCTCTGCAGCCATAGCCCCCATGATCCTGTCGAGCGAGAAGCTCCTGCAAGCACACCCCCTAGAACTAGGGGGGTCGCCGCGATCCGGACCGCGCCCTATCGTGGGGCCGTGGACCCGATCGTCGCGACTCTCGTCATCCTGCTGTGCGCGGTGATCGCCTTCGTCTCCAACCGCATTCCCCTCGGCATCGTCGCGGTCGGCGTCTCCGTCGCGCTGTATCTGACCGGCGTGCTCGATCTGACATCGGCACTCGCCGGGTTCGGCGACCCGACGGTGCTGTTCATCGCCTCCCTCTTCGTGGTGAGCGAGGCCCTCGAATCGACCGGCATCGTCGCGTGGGCGGGGCAGCAGGTCGTCGCCCGCTCCGGCACCGGCCGGTCGCGGCTGCTCCTCACGATCGGCGTGCTGACCGCCGTGATGACAGCGGTCATCAGCGTGAACGGCTCGGTCGCCTCGCTCCTCCCCCTCGTCGTCGTGGTCGCCGCCCGCGCCGGCATCCGTCCGTCCCAGATGCTGATGCCGCTCGCATTCTCCGCGCACGCCGGGTCGATGCTCGCCCTCACCGGCACCCCGGTCAACATCATCGTGTCGGAGGTCGCCGCCGACAACGGCGCCCGCCCCTTCGGCTTCTTCGAGTTCGCGCTCGCCGGGCTCCCGCTGCTCGTCGGCACGCTCGCGATCATCCTGCTCCTCGGCAACCGCCTGCTGCCGGACCGCACGCCGGCGTCCGCGCCGATCGACCTCGAGCGCCTCGCGTCGACCCTGCGGGCCGACTACGCCCTCGCCCCCGATCAGGCGCTGCTGTCCGCCTCCCGCGGGGTCGCCGAGGTCGTGGTGACCCCGCGATCCAGCCTGATCGGACTGCATGTCTTCCCCGGCATGTGCACGCCTTCGGGCGATCTCGTGGTGCTCGGAGTACGACGCGGGCAGGAGGCGCTCGACGAGTCGGGCACCGATCTGCAGTCCGGTGACGCGCTGCTCCTCGACGGGTCGTGGGACGATCTGCATCGACACACGTCTCAGCGCGACGAGGTGCTGGTGGTCGACGCACCCCTCACCCTCCGCCGCTCGGTCCCGCTCGGGGTGGGCGCCAAGCGCACCGCCGTGATCCTGCTCGCGATGATCGTCCTCCTCGCGACCGGCATCGTCCCCGCCGCGATCGCAGGGCTGCTCGCGGCGGGAGCGCTGATCCTGACCGGGGTGGTGTCGATGGCCCGCGCCTATCGGGCGATCTCCTGGACCACCGTCATCCTCGTCGCCGGCATGATCCCGCTGTCCACCGCGTTCCAGGAGACCGGGGCCGCCCAGCTGATCGCCGACGGACTGCGCTCCTTCCTCGGCGACGCGGGCCCGCATGCGGCGGTCGCCGTGATCGTGCTGATCACCCTGGTGCTCGGACAGCTCATCAGCAACACCGCAACCGTTCTCATCGTGGCGCCGGTGGCGATCGCCCTCGCCGCCGCGATGGATGCCTCGGTGCTGCCGTTCCTGATGGCGCTGACCATCGCCGGAGCAGCCGCGTTCCTCACCCCGGTCGCGACGCCGGCGAACCTCATGGTGATGGAGCCCGGCGGCTACCGGTTCGGCGACTACGCCCGTTTCGGCTGGCCGCTCATGATCCTGTTCTTCGTGGTCGCGGTGTTCTACGTGCCGCTGATCTGGCCCTTCACGCTCTGACGCGTCACGGCACGCACCCGTCAGTGCGCCTGCAGGACCAGTCCGTCCTCCACGGCCCGACGGAACAGGTCGACCTTGGTGGGTGCCGCACGATCGACGGCCGCGTACTTCGCCCGGATGCGGCGGATGTGGTCGAGGACCGTCTCCCGCGACAGGAAGAGGGTCTGCGCGACCCGCTCCGCCGTCTCCCCCGAGGCGTAGAGCGACAGCACCTCGGACTCGCGCCGGCTGAGGTGGGCCGCGACGAACCCGTGGTCGGAGTCGAGCGCCGCCGCCCACTCTGCCGTGGCGAGGATGTGCCCCTGCGCCGCGCGTCGGACCGAGGAGGTGATGGCCTCGAGCGAGTCCGCCTTGCTGATCATGCCCGCGGCTCCGGCACGCGCCGCCTCGCGGAGCCGATGCGGCTGATCACCCGTCGTGTACGCGACGACGCTCGCCCCGAGCGGCTCGAGGGTACGCAGGTTCTCGGTCGGCGTCGAGCCGTCGGAGAGTGCCAGATCCAGCAGGATCACATCGAGCCGCCTGGCCCTGCCCGCCACCTCGTCGGCGGTCGCACCGCTCGCCGCGACGCGGATGCCCCCGCTGCGATTGAGGATCGTGGCCATGCCGAACAGCATCGCGGGGTGATCCTCGACGATCCCGACGAGAATGGGCATGCGGCGCTCCTGCCTTCGGCGTGCTCACTTGCGATGAGCATACAACCGCGTCTCCGCGGGCCGACGGCACGTGACGGCGCACGTCCGACGCACGAGACCCGTCCGCGCGGATGCTGCCGCGGACGGGTCTCTGAGTCGTCGTTCGACGGGATCAGTTCAGGCCGGAGTAGGCGTGCAGGCCCTTGAAGAAGACGTTCACGATCGTGAAGTTGAAGATCACGGCCGAGAAGCCGACGATCGCCAGCCACGCGGACGGGTTGCCGCGCCAGCCGCGGGTCGCCCGCGCGTGGATGTACCCGGCGTAGAGGACCCAGATCACGAAGGTCCAGGTCTCCTTGACGTCGAAGCCCCAGAAGCGGCTCCACGCGTAGTACGCCCAGATCGACCCCGCGATGAGCGTGAAGGTCCACAGGATGAAGCCGATGATGGTGAACATGTACGCCAGGCTCTCCAGGCGCACCGACGTGGGGAACGTGCGGAGGAATCCCGGCCCCGTCTTCGCGGCGCCCTCGCCGACGAGTCGTTCGCGTCGCGACTGCATCAGCTGGATCACCGAGAGGGCGAACGCGAGCGCGAAGAACGCCGTCGCCAGCGAGGCGACGAACACGTGGATGACGAGCCAGACGCTCTTCAGCGGGTCCATGAGCGGCGAGACCTCGACGTAGAAGTTCGTCGCCCCGAGGCCCAGGAGCACCACGACGAGTCCCGTGATGAAGGTTCCGAGGAAGCGGAGGTCGAGACGCGTGAGCACCACGAGGTACACGGCGATGATGAGCAGCGTGCCCATCATCGCGAACTCGTACAGGTTGGCCCAGGGCACTCGCCCTGCCGCGATGCCGCGGGTGACGGTCGCAGCGAGGTGGAACAGGAAGCCGAGCACCGTCAGCGAGGTGCCGATCCGCGCCATCACGTAGCGCTGCGGAGCGACGCCCGCACCGGGTGCGCCGGAGGATGCGGTCGCGCTCCCCCCGCCCGCTCCGACGAGCACCGTCTCGCGCACGGTCTGCGCGTCGGCCGTCGCCTGTGAGCGCCGTGCGAGATCGAAGGCGTACGCCACGAAGGCCGCCGCGTAGATCGCGATCGCCGTCCAGAGCAGGATCGGCGAGATCACGTTGAGCTCGAGCATGGTGTCAGTCTACTTTCCGGGTGTCGGTCGCCGGGGCCTCCGGCTGCGCGGACTCGTCCGCGGTGTCGTCGATGGCGGGGCGGGCGGTCGTGCCACCCGCGGCGTCGAGCAGGCGGGCGTGACCTGCGACGAGGTCGTCCACGGCGGCGGCGAGCGTCGGGTCCTCACCCCGGGCGAGCGCGGCGTATTCCAGCGCCACCTCGCCGTCGTGCGCGGTCGCCTTGACCCACACGCGGCGACGCGGCACGAAGAGCGCGACCATCAGTCCGCCGAGCGCCAGCAGCGCGAAGCCGAGCACCCACACGCCCGACTCGTCGCGGTGGATCTGCAGCGACGCGAACCGCTTCACGGACTTCGAGGCGTCGGTCGCTCCGGCGGGCGACTCGTCCTCGAAGGTCACCGAGCCGAGGCCCTTCGGAAGCTGGGCGGTCTGACCGGGTGAGAGCTGGATCGACTCCACGTTCGTGGTGCGTCCGGTGAGCTTGGTCATCCCGGTGGTGTCGAGCACGTAGACCGAGCGGGGCACGCCCTCGTTGATGCCCAGGTCGCCGGTGTACACGTCGAGCGTGAGGGTCGGGTTGGTGAGGTCGCCGTACGCGGAGAAGAACGCCCCCGTGTCGAGCACGCCGGTGGTCGGGTAGAAGAACCCGACGAGGCCGACCTGCTCGGCCAGTCCATCCGGGACCTTGAGCACGCCGAGCGAGGTCATGTTGTTGTCCTGCGGGAGGAACGGCGTGCTGTTCGTGAACACGACGTTGCCGTCCGGATCGCGCACCGTCACGGTCGGCGCGTAGCCGTTGCCGAGGAGGAACACGTCGTCGTCGGCGACCGCGAGGGGCTCGTTGACCTTGACGGCGCCCGTGCGCTCGTCGCCATCCTCCTGCACGGTGACGTTGGCGGAGAAGTCGCCGGCCTGACCGGAGCCCGGCTCGCCGAAGGGCTGATAGGTCACGTCGAAGGAGTCGAGCCGCATGGAGTAGGGCGAGAACGCGTCATCCCCCACGAAGCGGCCGCGGTTCATCGAGTCGTAGTCCAGCAGGGTGTTCGCGAACGTCTCGCCCTCGACCAGGACGCGCTGGCCGGTATACGAGAAGCCGCCGCCGATGCCGACCGTGACCAGCACGCCGACCAGTGCCAGGTGGAAGAGCAGGTTGCCGGTCTCGCGCCAGTACCCGCGCTCCGCGGAGACCGAGAACGTGCGTCCGCGGTCGTAGCGCTCGACCCGATAGCCGAGCGCCTTGAGCTGCTTCGTGGCGACGTCGATCGACGCGGCGGCCTCGGCCTCGGCGTCACCGGTCTTCGTGCCGGAGTCCGCGGCGGGGTCGCGAGTGACCGTGCGGTAGTCCTCGAGGCGCTGCAGGCGTGCGGGCGTGCGCGGCGGACGCGCACGGAGGGCCTTGGCATGGTGCTTGATGCGCGGGATCACGCAGCCGACCAGCGATGCGAACAGCAGCAGGTAGATCGCCGAGAACCACGGCGACAGGTACACGTCGAACATCTTGAGTCCGTCGAGCACCGGGAAGAGGTCGGGGTTGTCGCGCTCCCACTGCGTGACGCCGTTCGGGTCTGCCATCCGCTGCGGGAAGATCGAGCCGGGGATCGCGGCGATCGCGAGCACCAGCAGCAGCACGAGTGCCGTGCGCATCGAGGTCAGCTGACGCCAGCCCCACCGCAGCCACCCGACGAGACCGAGGCGCGGCTGGGTGATCGAGTCGTCGCCGTCGACGTGGTCGGACGGGCGGAGCGGATCGCTGGAGTCGCTGTTCACGGCACTCTTGTTCTTCGTCATGGTCTTCTCGGAGGGAGCGGACTTCTCTGAACGGTCAGAGCGGGAGGATGACACTGCCCATCACCGCCGTCAGCCGCGACATGATGTCGGTCCAGAGCCCGGTGACCATCAGGATCCCGAGCAGGATGAGCAGCACGCCGCCGATGACGTTGACGACGCGGATGTGGCGGCGCAGGAAGCCGATCGCCTTCGTCGCCCAGCCGAAGCCGAGTGCGACGAGCAGGAACGGGATGCCGAGCCCGAGGGAGTAGGCCAGCCCGAGGGAGCCCGCCCGCACCGGGTCGCCCGCGTTGAAGGAGAGGGCGAAGATCGCCGTGAGCGTGGGGCCGAGGCACGGTGCCCACCCGATGCCGAGGGCGATGCCGAGCAGCGGAGCGCCGATGATGCCGGCCTTGGAGTCGACGTGGAAGCGGAGTTCGCGCTGCGCGAAGCCGAACAGGCCGAGGAAGACCAGGCCCATGACGATGATGACCACGCCCAGGATGCGGGTGATGAGCTCGCCCCACTCCAGCAGGAAGACGTTGGCGACTCCGCCCAGTGCCGTGATCGAGACGAACACCAGGCTGAAGCCGAGGATGAACAGCAGCACGCCGAGGACGAGCCGGCCACGCGTCGCCGTCTGGGTCGCCGGGCCCTGCGAGCCCGCCCCGGAGACGGACGCCGTGCGCGGCGCGACCGTTCCCCCGAGGAAGCCGAGATAACCGGGCACGAGCGGGAGCACGCACGGCGACAGGAACGAGATGAGTCCCGCCAGCATCGCGACCGGGATCGCGATCCAGAGGGCCCCCGAGCCGATGATCGCTTCAGGGTTCACGACGCTCCCTCAGTGATCACGACTTCTCCGCGAGTGCGTCCTTGACGAGCGTGGAGAGGATCGACTTCCCATCGATCGGTCCGATGATGCGCGCGGCGACCCGGCCCTGCTTGTCGAGCACGAGCGTGGTCGGCGTCGCGGCGATCGGCGTCACCTTCGCGAAGGCGAGCTTGGCCTGGGCGGTGTCGACGTCGATCAGGCTCGGGTAGGTGATGCCGTACTCATTGGCGAACGCGACGGCCGTGTCCGCCTGGTCACGGGTGTTGATGCCGATGAACGTGACGTCCTGGTCGCTGTAGTCCTGCCAGACGGCTTCCAGGTCGGCGGCCTCCAGGCGGCACGGCGCACACCCGGCGTACCAGAAGTTGACGACCGTGACGTCGCCGGCGATGTCGGCGCTGTCGAACTTCTCGCCGGTCTCGGTCACGCCGCTGAACTCCACGGGCTCGCCGCGCTCGGCGACGGGGATCTCGACGATCGCGCCATCGGCGGCGACATAGCCGGTGTTCTCGCCGCTCAGGAAGGATTCACTGACCGGATCGGGAGCGCAGGCGCTCAGACCGATGGCGAGCACCGCAGCGAGCGCGGCACCGACCGCACGACGCGAACGCCGGGTGCGGGAGGAGCGGCCGCTGCGGATCGGACGGACCGTCGAATCGCTTGGCACGACTCCGAGTTTACGCAGAGCTTCCTATGCACGAGCCGGAAACGGACCCCTCGACGAGGGGCTCAGAAGCGCGCCAGGACGTCGTCGACGCCCGCCCGGAAACGGGGGCAGGTGGCGATGTCGTGCGCACGGCAGCCCATCGCATGCTCGGTCATCTCGCGCGATCGACGCATCTCCTCCATGCGCCGGTCGAGGTCGTCGAGGTGCTGCTGGAGCACCTGATGTCGGCCCGCGCTCCCGTCGTCGAGCAGCACCGCGATCTGGTCGAGGGTCATGCCGGCTGCCTTGCTGCGCTGGATCACCGCGATGCGCACGACCTCGTCCTCGCCGTACCGCCGTCGCCCCGCGCCATCTCGAGGGGGCCGGAGCAGGCCGACGGACTCCCAGTGCCGCAGGACGTTCGTCGGCAGTTCGAACCGGGCGGCGACGTCGCCGACGGACCAGGGATGCTCCTCGCTTGACTTCATGTTGACATGAAGTCACAGACTGGGGTGAAAGGCAAGATCCCCCTCGGAAGGACGACCCCATGTACGACGCGATCGTGATCGGCGCAGGACCGGCAGGGCTCCAGGCCGCGCTGACCCTCGGACGGATGCACCGCTCGGCACTGCTGCTGGACTCGGGCGAGTACCGCAACGGCACCGTCCTGCACATGCACAACATGATCGGCGCGGACGGGATGCCCCCGGCGGAATTCCGCTCGACCGCCCGCTCGGAGCTCGCCGCGTACGACGACGTGGAGCAGCGCGCGGGCTCCGTCACACGGGTATCGGGTGCCGACGACGCGTTCGCGGTGGACCTGGCCGATGGGTCGACGGTCGAGGGGCGCAGGATCATCCTCGCCACCGGCGTCGCCGACGATCTGCCCGACGTCGCGGGGCTGCAGGAGCTGTGGGGCACGCTCGCGTTCAGCTGCCCGTTCTGCGACGGGCACGAGCACGCGGGAAAGCCGATCGCGATCCTCGGCGCCGCACCTCGGGCGGAGCACCTGATCGGGCTGCTCGGACGCATCGTCGGCAGCATCACCGTGTTCCCCGTCGGCGCGGAGTTCTCGGAGGACGAACGCCGGATGCTCGAAGCTCGGGGCGTGCAGGTGGGCGGCGCCCCGGTCGCCTCCGTCGAGAAGGTCGAGCACGGAGTGCGAGTCCGCACGGACGCCGAGGAGTCCGTCGTGGCGGGGGTCTTCGTCGCGTCGGGCACGATGCGCCAGCGCGCATCCTTCGCCGCAGACCTCGGACTGCACGTGCTCGACTCCGGGTGCATCGAGATCGACGACTTCGGCCGCACCTCGCTCCCCGGTGTCTTCGCTGCGGGCGACCTGGCGCACCGCGCGACGCTCCCCGGGCCTATGGCCTCGGTGCTGCTGGCGGCGGCCGCCGGTCAGCTCGCCGCGATCGGCATCATCCAGTCGCTTCTCGCCGCCGAGCATTGACACCCACGCCTCGAATCACGCAACCGGTCGGGTCCGCTGCGGAAGTCGGGCCGGTTGCGTGATTCGAAGCCGGGGATCAGACCGCGCCGACGTCCACGGCACCGCCGGTCGCGGCGGGCTCGGCGTACGCGACCTCGCGCCACACGTCGCCGACCCGCTCGAACGACGTGACGCTCGACAGGGCGCAGCGGCGGGTGCGCGGGTCGTGCCGCAGCGGCAGGCCGGCGACCCGGAGGTGCGTGATCCAGATCGGCGCCTGGTGCGACACCATCACGACGTCGCCGTCCGATGCCGCGTCCCACGCCTCATCCATGACGCCGAGCATCCGCTCCGCGATGGAGGAGTACGGCTCTCCCCAGCTCGGCAGCGACGGCTGGCGCAGGTGCCACCAGTTCAGGGGGTTCATCAGGGAGCGGCGCATCTGCGTGCCCTCGAACACGTTGGTCGGCTCGATCAGGCGGATGTCGATCTCGGGCACGAGGTCGAAGCGCTCCGCGAACGGTTCCGCCGACTCCTGCGCGCGCTCGAGCGGCGAGGCGTACAGCGCGGAGACCGGTCGATCGAGGGATGCCACGTGCGCAGCCGCCGCTGCCGCCATCCCCCGACCCGCGTCGCTCAGGTGGTAGTCGGGAAGACGACCGTAGAGCACGCGGGCCGGGTTGTGCACCTCGCCGTGTCGGACGAGGTGCAGCCGGGACGCCGTCATGTCACGCCTTGCTGTAGCGCGCGTCCCCGAAACCGAGGATCAGGTACCCGATGTACGGGAAGAGGAACAGCAGGAAGAAGGAGAAGACCCCGCCCTTGCCGAAGCGCTGGCCGAGCTTGAACGCCACGATGATCGCGAGGATCACATTCGCGACCGGGATGAGGTACAGCAGAGCGAACCACCCGGACAGGCCGGCGATCTTCACGAGGAAGACGAGGTTGACGAACGGGATGATGGCGAGGATGCCGGGGTATCCGGCCTTCGTGAACACCTTCCACAGACCGACCGCGACCAGGATGTAGAAGACGAGCGCGATCAGGCCCGTGGTACCGGAGAAGATCGACGCGTAGAGATCGGAGATGCCGTTGTTGTCCACGGTGCACCCTTTCTGTGTGTGAGCTGTGTCGTGGCGATCCTACTGATATGCCGACTCGGGCGCCGCTGACCGGGCCGATGACCTCCCGACAGCCCCCGTAGAATGGGCGGGTTCCCCATTTCCCAGATCAGAAGGAATACTCCGTGCTTCGCACCCACTCGGCAGGCTCTCTGCGAGCCGAGCACATCGGTCAGACCGTCACTCTCTCGGGTTGGGTCGATCGCCGTCGTGACCACGGAGGAGTCGCTTTCATCGATCTGCGGGACGCCTCGGGCATCGCCCAGGTCGTCATCCGCGATGAGGAGATCGCGCACCCGCTGCGCAACGAGTTCGTGCTGAAGGTCACCGGCGAGATCTCGCAGCGCCCCGAGGGCAACGCGAACCCGAACCTGCCGACCGGCGAGATCGAGCTCATCGCGACCGACGTCGAGGTGCTGAACGAGTCCGCTCCCCTCCCCTTCCAGGTGTCCACGGCTCTCGCCGAGACCGAGACGGTCGGCGAGGAGGCTCGCCTCAAGTACCGCTACCTCGACCTGCGCCGTCCGGCTCCGGCATCCGCGCTGCGCCTGCGCTCGAATGTCTACAAGGCCATCCGCGACGTGCTGCACGCCGAGGACTTCACCGAGGTCGAGACCCCGACCCTGACGCGATCGACCCCTGAGGGCGCCCGCGACTTCCTGGTGCCCGCTCGTCTGAGCCCCGGCAGCTGGTACGCCCTGCCGCAGTCGCCGCAGCTGTTCAAGCAGCTGCTGATGGTCGGCGGTGTGGAGAAGTACTTCCAGATCGCCCGCTGCTACCGCGACGAGGACTTCCGCGCCGACCGCCAGCCCGAGTTCACGCAGCTCGACATCGAGATGAGCTTCGTCGACCAGGAAGACGTGATCGCGCTCATGGAGTCGCTCATCGTCGCCATGTGGGCGACGATCGGCGTCGAGGTCGCGACCCCGCTGCCGCGCATGACCTACGCCGAGGCCATGGCGAAGTACGGCTCCGACAAGCCCGACCTGCGCTTCGGACTCGAGCTCGTCGACGCGACCGAGTACTTCCAGGACACCCCGTTCCGCGTCTTCCAGGCCGAGTACGTCGGTGCGGTGCGCATGCCCGGTGGTGCCTCGCAGCCGCGCAAGCAGCTCGACGCCTGGCAGGACTGGGCCAAGCAGCGCGGCGCCCGCGGCCTCGCCTACGTCCTGTTCAACGATGACGGCACTCTCGGCGGCCCCGCCGCGAAGAACCTGTCCGAGGCCGAGCAGGCCGGGCTCGCGGAACTCGTCGGCGCCGAGGCCGGAGACTGCGTCTTCTTCGCCGCCGGTTCCACCAAGGAGAGCCGTGCGCTGCTCGGTGCCGCCCGCGTCGAGATCGGCCGCCGCCTCGGCTACCTGAACCCGGACGAGTTCGCCTTCACCTGGGTCGTCGACGCCCCGATGTTCGAGCCCGCGGCCGACGCCGTGGCCTCGGGTGACGTGGCCGTGGGCGCCGGAGCGTGGACCGCCGTGCACCACGCGTTCACGGGTCCGAAGCCCGAGTTCCAGGACACGTTCGACACCGACCCCGGATCCGCTCTCGCCTACGCGTACGACATCGTGTGCAACGGCTCCGAGCTCGGCGGCGGCTCGATCCGCATCCACCGCGAAGACGTGCAGAAGCGCGTGTTCGAGGTCATGGGCATCAGCGACGAGCAGGCCGACGAGCAGTTCGGCTTCCTGCTGGACGCGTTCAAGTTCGGCGCACCGCCCCACGGCGGGATCGCGCTCGGCATGGACCGCGTGCTGCAGCACCTGACCAAGACCGAGTCGATCCGCGAGGTCATCGCGTTCCCGAAGTCCGGCAACGGCTTCGACCCGCTCACCTCCGCTCCGGCGCCCATCACCGACGCGCAGCGCGCCGAGGCCGGCGTCGACTTCGAGCCCGAGGACGACGAGGCCTGACGCCCGCGTCGCAGATTCGCGCCCGGGTCGCACGGAATCCTCGGATTCGGTGCGACCCGGGCGCTTTTCTGCCTGGTTCAGCCGAGGAGCGCGAGCGCGGGGACGATGTTCTCGTTCCACACGTCGACGCCGAGCTTGGCGATCAGGGCCACCACGACCACGAGGAACACCACGCGGATGAAGGTGGTCCCCCGTGAGATGGCCATCCGCGACCCCAGGTAGCTGCCCGCGACGTTCGCCACCGCGAGGATGCCGCCCAGCAGCCACAGCACCGCGCCGTGCGGGATGAACAGCATCAGCGCACCCGCGTTCGTGGCGAGGTTCACGATCTTCGCCTTGGCGCTGGCCTGCAGGAAGTCGTAGCCGAGCAGCGCGACGAGGGTGATCACGAGGAAGGTCCCGGTCCCCGGACCGATCATCCCGTCGTAGAAGCCGATGCCGAGGCCCGCGGCTCCGGCCATGACGTGGTGCTTGTGCCCGTGGAACCGCAGCTGCGTCGCCGCCCCCATCTGCGGCCGGAACGCGGTGAACAGCGCGACGACGAGCAGGGCGATCACGATGATGGGCTTGAAGGCGGCGGGCGGCAGCACGGTCGCGACGGCCGCGCCCCCGAACGAGCCGATGAACGCGATCGCCGCCATCGGCAGGGCGGTGCGGATGTCGGGTTTCGCCCGGCGGTAGTAGGTGACGCTGCTGGTCGCGGTGCCGAACACCGAGGCGAGCTTGTTCGTGGCGAGCGCCTGCACCGGGGAGATCCCGGGGATCAGCAGCAGTGCCGGAAGCTGCAGCAGTCCGCCCCCGCCGACCACCGCGTCGATCCAGCCGGCGCAGAAGGCGGCGATGACGACGAGCAGCAGCATCCCCCAGGTGAGCTGCTCGAGTCCGAGCACGGCGCCGATATCCACCTCGCCATGATTCCAGAGAGTCGGCGCCGCGCCGACAACCGCCGCACGCGCTGGCAGACTGAAGCCATGCTCGACGCCCTCCCGCTGCCCCACCCGTTCGAATCCCGCATCGGAGCAGCGCTCCTCCGCCGCGCGACGGTCGGCGACACGGATGCCGTGATCGCCCTGCTCGCCGACGACCCGATCAGCGCGGCCCGCGGCGACGTCGCCTCCGCCGAGGACCGGCCCGCCTACGCGCAGGGGCTGGTGGAGATCCTGGCCGAGCCGTCGAACGACCTGCTCGTCGTCGAACTCGACGGCGCGGTCGTCGGCACCCTCCAGCTCACCTCCATCCCCGGCATGGCACGCCGCGGCGCGCGGCGGCTTCTCGTCGAGGCGGTCCGCGTGCAGAGCACCCTGCGCTCGTCGGGCATCGGCTCCGCGGTGATGCGCTGGGTCGGCGAGGCCGCAGCACCCGCGGTCGGCGCGACGATGGTGCAGCTCACCTCCGATGCCGCCCGCACCGACGCGCACCGCTTCTACGAGCGCCTGGGATATGTCGGCTCGCACCGCGGCTTCAAGTACACCGTGCCCCAGGACTGACCCGCCCGGCGCCTCGGCCCCGGCCCGCCACCGCCCCGACACTCTCCGTTCACCCGACCCGCGACGGTCGGCAACCTGGGCCTCATAGTGTCCTCTCGCAACCCGAAACCGGCTCACAGCGCCGGACACCGAGAGGACACTCATGGCTCGCTTCACCCGCCGCGCGCGCATCGGC
>Ga0160431_100565_pt1 | contig 14305 bp, 11 predicted proteins | sample HID1971K_E0MG_FD_108212 | JGI IMG/M metagenome (GOLD analysis project Ga0160431, IMG submission 108212) | Enriched millipede-associated microbial communities from UW Madison campus, WI, USA - HID1971K_E0 MG | ecosystem: Host-associated > Arthropoda: Insects > Digestive system > Unclassified ...
AACGGGGTGCTGCTGTGCGAGACCTGCCACCACCGCATCCACGACAACGGGTGGGAGATCCACATCGACCCCGGAGACCCCGGTGGGCCCGGTGGCCCCGCACGCGTCTGGTTCCTCCCACCCCCGTACGTCGACCCCGCCCGCACCCCCGACTCGGCGGACGTGCCCGCTTCCACATCGCCGCCTGACCCCCCGGAGTCGGACAGCGCGCTGGGTGGCTGACGTGCTGGGTGGCTGACGTGCTGGGTGGTAGACGTGCCGCTGGCAGACACCCCGGGCTCGACAGTCTGACGGGCGGTCGACGATCAGCCGCCCGTCAGACGTGCGGGGCTCAGCGGCGTCCGCCGACACCCGCCTTGCGAAGACGATCGGCGATCAGGATGCCGAGTGCCGTTGCACCGATGCAGCTGGCGGTCGTCACGGCGAAGAACGCGACCTGGGCGAAGAGCGTCATCGACCCGAGGTTGAACCATGCCCACGCGGAGATCGGATACACGATGCCCACCGCGACAGCTCCGAGATAGTGCATCCAGGTGCCCCAATAGCGCCACAGCACGAAGAGGAACGGCAACTCCGTGAACGCCGCCCACCACAGGTTCGTGAGCACGCTGGTGAACCCGTGGCCGGAGAAGGGCACGAGCACGAGCCCGGCGATCAGAGCCACGAGCAGGCCCGCGAGAGGGCGACGCAGCAGTCGCAGGGCGATCACCGACGGCAGCAGCCACAGCCCGGCGAGGGCCATGCCGACGAACGGCAGGGGGCCGGTGAGCGCGGTCGAGAGCCAATTCATCGGTGCGAGCAGCACCGCCCCCGCGACGCCGAGCGCCGCGCAGGTGAGCAGGATCGCCGTGGGGAAGCGGAATCGTCGGCCCGTACCCGTACCCGTACCCGCACCCGCACCCCCACCCGCACCCGTCATGCCAGTACCCGCGTGATCCGTGGAGGCGACCCCACCCGCCGCATCCGTCCCGCTCATGCCAGCGGCTCCGCAGCCGCCTCGCGGGCCGCCTTCGACGCGGGGGACGCCGCGCCGATCTTCCAGTACCCGCAGAAGCTCACGTCGTTCTTGTCGACCCCGCGCTCACCGACGAGGTGCTTGCGGACCCCGGAAGCGAGAGCCTGTTCTCCCGCCGCATACGCATGGAACGGTGCATCCGGCAGAGCGGTGCTTCCCAGCACCTCGAGGGCGAGAGCACCGGGAGCAGCGTCATGCGGTCGCACGATCCAGGCGACCTCGATGCCGGACGGATGCGAGAACTCGAGCGCATCCTCCAGAGCCGGCACCTCGATGAGAGCGGTGCCGACGGCATGGGCAGGCAGCGATGCGCAGATCGAGGCGATCGCCGGCAGCGCCGTCTCATCCCCCACGAGCACGACACGGTCCGTGCCGCGCTGCGGGTTGAAGGTGAGGCCCTCGTCGATGATGAGCACGTGCTCGCCCGGGCGGCAGGTCTCCGCCCAGCGCGACGCCGGACCTGCCGTGCCATCGGCGGCCGAACCGTGCAGCACGAAGTCGACGTCGATCTCGGCGCTCGCATCCGCTGTGGCGGGACGGTACGCGCGGACGCTGTAGTTGCGCATCACCGGCCGCTCGCCGTCGGGGATGCGCAGGAACTTCAGGTACCCGAACATCTTGTTCGCCTTGGCAGGCACCCGGTCGAGCCCCGCGTCGCCGCCGATCGGCAGGAACAGTCGGAACCACTGGTCGAAGCCCATCGGGCGGAACTTCTCGATCTCGCCGCCGCCGAGCGTCACGCGGATCCAGTGCGTCGAGAGACGCTGGGTGCGCAGCACCGTGAGCTGGATGAGCTCCGTCGTCTCGGGCTTGATCATCTTGCTGAATGCCATCGGGCGCCTTTCAGGGAAGCTGCCAGGGGAAGAACACGACGAAGAGGGCTGCGGAGGCCAGCAGGGTCGCGACGGTGAAGACGGTGTCCCGCGTGCGGAACGGCACCAGGTGTCGCTCGGTGCGCGTCGGGTGCGCGCCGAAAGCCCGGGAGTCCATCGCCAGCGCGACGCGTTCGGCATGACGGATGGCGCCGGCGAGCAGCGGCACGATGTATCCCCAGCCGCGGGCGATGCGTGCGAACGGCCCGCGCCCACCGTGGTAACCGCGCACACGATGGGCCGCCCGGATCACCGCGAGCTCGTGGCCGAACCGCGGCACGAACCGGAACGCCGCCAATGCCGTGTATCCGATGCGGTACGGCACTCGCAGCTGCTGGACGCTGGCCCGCACGAGATCGGGTCCGCTCGTCGTGAGTCCGCCGATGAGCGCGAGCGCCACGATCGAGCCGAGACGCAGCGCGGTCGCGAACCCGATCACGAGCGCCCCGCCGTACAGCGTCCAGTCGCCGATCCGCACGAGGGGAGCGGTGTCGGCGACGAGCCGGGCATCCACCCACAGCGAGAAGCCGACGCCGATCAGCACCATGCCTGCCGGGAGGGCGACCACAAGCAAGCCGAGCACAGTTGCGGTGGCACGGGCGCAGAGCACGGTCGGGGCGTAGGCGAGGACGAGGAAGGCGGCCGGCGTCGCGAGATCCCGCACGAACACGAGCAGCACCATCGCCGGGGCGAAGCCCGCCACCTTGGCCAGCGGGTTCAGCGCGTAGAGGAACTGCCGCGGCGACGTCGCCGTCATCCGCGCGTACGGGTCGAAGGCGCGCGTCGTCGCGGCTGCCGGGGTGCCGGTGCCCGCGCTCACGAGGTCACCCCGAGCCCGGCGGATGCCAGCACCCGCTGGAGCGCGGGCATCCGGAGCCCGGCAGCGGAGAACAGCTGCTCGTCCTGGAAGAGGGTCGCAGTGGGGCCCGTCGCTCGCACGCGTCCGTTCGCGAGGATCACGACGTGGGACGTGTGCTCGGCGACGAGCTGCAGGTCGTGCGTGACGATCACGATGGTCGTGCCCTCGGCGCGCAGACCGGCGAGCAGGTCGAGGAGCTCGGCGGCCCGCGCTCTGTCCTGCCCGAAGGTCGGCTCGTCCAGCGCCAGCACGCGTGGGCGGGTGATCAGCGCCGTGCCCACCGAAAGGCGCCGCTTCTCGCCGCCGGAGAGCAGGAACGGGTGCACATCCTTCTTGAGCTCGAGCCCGAAGCGGGTGAGCATCTCGTCGACACGCGTCGCGATCTCGTCCTCGGGCACGTTCCGCAGCCGCAGCCCGTGCGCGAGCTCGTCGAACACCGTGTGCGCGATGAACTGGTGCTCCGGGTTCTGGAACACGAAGCCGACGCGGGCGGCGAGGTCACGCGGCGATGCGGTGCCCGGATCGATGCCGTCCACGACGACCTGGCCGCGCGGCGGCGGCACCACGCCGGCCAGCGCCTGGATCAGGGTGGTCTTGCCCGCACCGTTCGCGCCGACGATGGCGGTGAGGCTGCCGGCTTCGAGGTCGAGGTCGATCCCGTGCAGGATCTCGGTGCGCCGCCGTCGGACGGTCAGCCCGCGAGCCCGGATGATCGGCTCGGCGAGGCTCGTCTGATCGCTGCGCCCCCCGCTCGGAGACCGGACGTCCTCGCTCGCGGGAATCCCGGTCTTCGCGGGCCCCTCGCTCGTGGGAACTCCGGTCGTCGGAATCCCGGTCGTCGGAAACCCGGTCGCCGAGCGAGCGGAGCGAGACGAATCGTCCGCGAGCGCACCCGCGAGCTCATCCGGCGTGAGCGGCAGCACCGCGAACGCGTAGCCGTGCTCGCGCAGCCGCAGCGCGGCCAGCGTCGCCCCGGGCAGCCAGACGCCCATCCGCACCAGCTCGTCGGCGTGCTCGCGGATGATCTCGGCGGCCGGCCCGTCGAAGACCATTCGGCCCTCGCGGTCGAGCACGATGGTGCGCGTCACGAAGTCCATCGCGGCATCGAGGTTGTGCTCGACCAGGAGGATCGCGCGGTCGCCCGCCGACACCACATCGGCGAGCGCCGCATACACGTCGTCGATGCCCTGCGGGTCGAGGTTGGCGGTCGGCTCGTCCAGCACGATCAGCGGCGACCCCAGGGCCAGGGCGCACCCGATCGCGAGTCGCTGTCGTCCGCCACCGGAGAGGTGGTCGGGGTTGTCGTCGCGACGCTCCCAGAGCCCGACCCGGCGCAGCGCCTCCTCGACCCTGCTCTGCACGACGTCGAGCGGGAGTCGCAGATTCTCGGGGCCGAAAGCCACCTCGTCGTAGACGGTGCCCGTGACGATCTGTGCATCCGGGTCCTGGAACACCATCGCCACGTGCGTGCTCAATGCGGACGTCTGCGCGTTCGCCGTATCGATCCCGCCCGCTTCGACCGTGCCGACCATGGTCGCCGGCAGCGCATGCGGGATCAGCCCGTTGAGCGCGAGCGTGAGAGTCGACTTGCCGGAGCCGGACGGGCCGAGGAGCAGCACGACCTCGCCGGGGTGGATGTCGAACGAGACGTCGCGTGGCGAGGGGTGCGCGGCATCGGCGTGGGTGAGGGAGAGCTCACGCACGCGGAGCAGGGGCGCGGATGGGCGCACGGCGGAGTCCCGGGTCGGCGGATCGTACTCGTCTAACTTAGCTGAGCCTTACCTGATCCGCCATCGAGCGGGGTGAGCCTCAGCGCCGAGCGACGCCGGCGGTGCGCAGTGCCGAGCCGATGGCGAGGCCCACGGCGGTCCAGGCGATCGGACCGAGCACCGAGATCGCGAGGTAGAGGATCTGCGCCCACAGCGGCATGACCGAGAGGTGGGCGGCGAAGAACACCACGACCGCGACGAAGACGCCGATGATCGCGGCCGAGATGAAGAAGCGCCAGGGACCCCAGGCGCGGTAGCGGGTGAGTGCGGCCACGCCCTCCTGGATGAGGCCGAACAGCAGAGCCGTGCCGATGAACCGGAGCGCCCATGCCGGATTGAACGCACTCGCGATCAGGGCGGCGAAGACGTGCGTGATGAGGGCGACGAGCGGAAGCCGCAGCACCTCCTGGGCGATGATCCCCGGCAGGACGTGCGAGCCGAGCACCAGTCCGTACAGGAAGAGCAGCGGACTCGCCAGGAGCACGGGAGTGACCCACCCGGCGATGCCGGCGAGGATGCCCGTCGCGACGCCGATCGCCGCGCAGACGAGCAGCACGCGGGTCGACAAGACGGAGGTACGGGCCACCTCTCCAGCTTACTGTCGACCTATCGGGAGGCAGGCCGTGGATAACCCTGGCCGATCGGCGAAGCGGCAGTGACCGATCGGCCAGATCTCGGAGCGATCGGCGAGGGCGGGGCTATGGTGGCCGCGGCGCGGCAACGAGGCCGCGTCCTGATCATCGGGAGCACCACATGGGTCGAACACCCCTCCGGATGGCAGCAGCCACCACCCTGGCCACGCTGTTCATCGCATCGACGGCAACCACCGGCTACGCGGCGACGGAGGAGGTGACGCATCCCGTTCCCGTCGCCGGCACTCCAGGGCACTACATCGTTGTCATGAAGGCCGATCCGCTCGCCAGCTACGAAGGCGGCGTCAAGGGCCTGAAAGCGACCAAGCCGGCCGAAGGCGACCAGCTCGAGACGCAGTCGCAGGATTCGCAGCGGTACGTGGAGCACCTCGAGACCGAGCAGACCGACCTCGCCGCCCAGATCGGCGTGACCCCCGACACCACCTATCAGGTCGTGCTCAACGGGTTCAGCGCCGACCTCTCCGGGGAGCAGGTCGACCAGCTCCGTGCCTCGAAGGACGTCCTCGGCGTGTATCCCGACGAGATCCGCCACCCCGATGCGCAGACCTCGACCGACTTCCTCGGGCTCGGCGACGACCGCAAGGGCCGCGGCGGCGTGTGGCAGCAGACCGGAGGGGTCGACAAGGCCGGAGAGGGCGTCGTGGTGGGCGTGATCGACACCGGCATCGCCCCGGAGCACCCGTCCTTCGCCGGGAAGAAGCTCAAGAAGCAGAAGAAGCAGCAGAGCCGGCACAAGGGCGGCCAGCCCTACACCGACGGCACCCATGTCTACTTCGACAAGTCGGACGGCGGACAGTTCCGCGCCGCGATGGTCGAGGGTCAGGACTGGGACGAGCGCGACTACTCGTCGAAGCTCATCGGCGGGCAGTACTTCTTCGCGGGAGCCCAGGCCGCCGGCTTCGACTTCCAGTACGACTACCTGTCTCCGCGTGACGGCGACGGCCACGGCTCGCACACCGCGAGCACCGCGGCGGGCAATTTCAAGGTCAAGGCGGCGATCGAGGGCGTCGACTTCGGCACGGTCTCCGGCGTCGCTCCCGGATCCAAGATCGCGGCCTACAAGGCCTGCTACGTCGGTCCGGACACGACGGTCACCACCGACGACATCTGCGCGCTGAGCGACCTCGTCGCCGCGATCGATCAGGCCGTCGCCGACGGCGTCGACGTGATCAACTACTCGATCGGCGGAGGTGCCGCGAGCACCGTCCTGGCGCCGGAGGACCTCGCGTTCTTCAACGCCGCGGCCGCCGGCGTCTTCGTCGCGACCAGCGCCGGCAACGACGGCCCCGACCCGGTCACCGCCGACCACGCGTCGCCCTGGTACACGACGGTCGCCGCATCCACCATCCCGACCTGGGAGGGCACCGTCCAGTTCGACGGGTTCGCGCAGGCCGGGGCCTCGGTGAGCGTGCCGTTCGGCGAGAAGGTCACCGGGCCGTCCATCGCCGCCGTCGACGCCGCGGCGGCTGGAGCCGTCGACGCCCGACTGTGCCTGCCGGGCACCCTCGACCCGGCGAAGGTCTCCGGTCACATCGTGGTGTGCGATCGCGGGAACAATGCGCGCGCCGAGAAGTCGCAGGTCGTGAAGGATGCCGGAGGGATCGGCATGGTCCTGGTGAACGTGCCCGGTGAGGCGGACTCGCTCGACAACGACTTCCACGCCGTGCCCACCGTGCACCTGAACGCCGTGCACCGTGCGGCCGTGCTCGCCTACGTGCAGGGCGGTGCGGACCGGCCGATCACCCTCGTCGGTGAGAACACGACGGGCGTGACCACCCCGACGCCGCAGATCGCGGGCTTCTCCAGCCGCGGTCCGATGCTGGCGGACGGGAGCGATGTGCTGAAGCCGGATGTCGCCGCTCCCGGCGTCGCGATCCTCGCGGCGACGAACAACGGTCCGGACGAGAAGCCGACCTTCGGAATCCTCTCCGGCACGTCGATGGCCTCCCCGCACGTGGCAGGACTGGGTGCGCTGTACCTCGGCGAGCACCCGCGGGCGACGCCGGCGGAGATCCGCTCGGCGATGATGACCACCGCCTACGACACGGTGCTCCCCGACGGCTCGAAGAACACCAACCCGTTCGAGCAGGGTGCGGGCCAGGTCGATCCGAAGCGGTACCTGAACCCCGGCCTGCTCTACCTCAACGGAGTCAAGGACTGGGCGGCCTTCCTCGACGGGAAGGGCCTGTCGGACTTCCCCGGCATCGACCCCATCGACGGCAGCGACCTGAACCAGGCGTCGATCTCGATCGGCTCGCTGGCCAGCGCACAGACCGTCACGCGCGCGGTCACCTCGACCGAGAAGGGGGTCTTCACCGCGAAGGCCGCCGTGCCCGGCGTGAACGTGAAGGTCACGCCGTCGCAGTTGACGTTCGACAAGCCGGGTCAGACGAAGACCTTCACGGTCACGTTCGACAACGCCGACGCTCCGGTCGAGCAGTGGGCGACCGGCTCCCTCACCTGGACGAGCAAGAAGAACACCGTGCGCTCGCCGATCGCGGTGTTCCCGGTGACGGCGGATGCTCCGGCAGAGGTCACGGGCACCGGCGTCGACGGCAGCACGTCGGTGGAGATCATCCCCGGTCTCGACGGCGACCTGTCACTCGGGCTCTCCGGCCTCACCCCGTTCCAGCTGCTCAGCGACCCGGACAACCCCGTCGACGGGCACTCCGGGAACGAGAACTCGGGCGATGCGAACAAGGACGTCGCGTGGATCGTCGACGTACCGGAGGGCACCACGCTCTCCCGGTTCGACCTCGACTCCTCGGACGACGACGGCAGCGACCTCGACCTCACCGTGTACCGCGTGGTGAGTCCGGACGACCTGCGCTACTACGAGAGCTGGCAGTCGGCGACCGGGTCGGCGGACGAGCGGGTCACGATCCCCGCACCGACCGCCGGTACGTACCTCGTGGTCGCGAACGTGTACTCGACGACGGGTGCGATGACGTGGGACATGTCCTACGCCAACGTGCAGCCCGACGGAGAGGGCGCGTTCGCCGCGACGCCGAATCCGATCGCCGGGGTCCGGGGCGAGAAGACGAGCTACGAGCTCAGCTGGTCGGGCCTCACCGCCGGCACCCGCTACCTCGGACTCGTGCAGTACGGCGACTCGGCGGTGCGCACCGTGGTGACGGTCACCACGCCGGCCGCGGTGGCGCCCGAGACGGAGGCGCCCGAGGTGAAGGTGCCCGAGACGGATGCGCCGCCGACGGACGCACCGCCGACGGAGGCACCGGAGACGGACCCGCCGTCCGAGACACCGGAGACCCCGGCCCCGCCGACGACGGCGCCGGAGACCGGTGCCCCGGAGACGGACGCGCCCCGAGAGTAGGGATCGGAGCACGCCCCACAGCGCAGCGCCCCGCGGCCTCCCTCCGCGGGGCGCTGTGTGCGCGCACATCCGTTCATCGCGTGATCCGCGCCGCTCGTCGCAGAGACCTCGCCGACCGTCTCCTCCGGCGACGGCGTCTTCCTAGCGTGGGGGAACGCAACGTCGCGTATCCCGAGGAGACTCCCATGACCGCACCGGGCAGCACCGAACCCGTCATCGTCACCGATCCGAACCTCCCTTCCGTCGCGCTCACCGAGGAGCATCACGAGAAGGCCAACCGCTGGACCTGGCCGAAGATCCTGATCTGGTCGGCGATCGCCCTGCTGGGCGCGGTCGCCTGGACCATGCTCGCGATCGTCCGCGGCGAGACCGTCAACGCGATCTGGTTCGTGTTCGCGGCCGTCTGCACGTACCTGATCGGCTACCGCTTCTACTCGAAGGTGATCGAGAAGTACATCACCCGACCCGATGACCGCAGGGCCACCCCCGCCGAGGTGAAGCAGGACGGCAAGGACTACGTCCCCACCGACCGCCGCGTGCTCTACGGGCACCACTTCGCCGCCATCGCCGGCGCCGGCCCGCTCGTCGGCCCCGTGCTCGCCGCGCAGATGGGCTACCTCCCCGGCACGATCTGGATCATCGTCGGCGTCGTGCTCGCCGGAGCCGTGCAGGACTACACGGTCCTCTTCTTCTCCATGCGCCGCGGCGGACGCACGATCGGCCAGATGGCCCGTCAGGAACTCGGCAAGATCGGCGGCACCGCCGCGATCATCGCCTCGCTGCTGATCATGCTGATCATCGTCGCGATCCTCGCCCTCGTCGTCGTCAACGCGCTCGGCGAGAGCCCCTGGGGCGTGTTCTCGGTCGCGATGACCATTCCGATCGCCCTCTTCATGGGCGTGTACCTGCGCTACCTCCGTCCCGGCAAGGTCACCGAGGTCTCGATCATCGGCTTCGTGCTGCTGATGGCCGCGATCATCGCCGGCGGCTGGGTCGCGGGCACCGACTGGGGCCAGGCGATCTTCCACCTCGACCGCACCACGATCGCGTGGGGCATCATCATCTACGGCTTCATCGCCGCGGTGCTCCCGGTCTGGCTGCTGCTCGCCCCGCGCGACTACCTGTCGACCTTCATGAAGATCGGCGTGATCGTGATGCTCGCCGGCGCCATCGTGCTGGTCCGCCCCGAGATCACCGTTCCCGCGGTCAGCATCTTCGGCGAGAACGGCATGGGCCCGGTGTTCGCCGGTCCGCTCTTCCCGTTCCTGTTCGTCACGATCGCCTGTGGAGCGCTCTCCGGATTCCACGCGCTGATCGCCTCCGGCACCACGCCGAAGCTCGTCGAGAAGGAGCGCCAGACGCGTTTCATCGGCTACGGCGGCATGCTCATGGAGTCGTTCGTCGCCATCATGGCCCTCGTCGCCGCGATCTCGATCGACCAGGGCATCTACTTCGCGATGAACGCGCCGACCGCGGCGACAGGGGGCACGGTCGAAGGGGCCGTCGCCTTCGTGAACTCGCTGGGGCTGACGGGGGTGAACCTCACGCCCGAGATGCTCACGGGCACGGCCACACTGGTCGGCGAGGAGTCGATCGTGTCCCGCACCGGCGGGGCGCCGACCCTCGCGCTCGGCCTCGCGCACATCATGCAGCAGGCCCTCGGCGGTCAGGCGCTCATGGCGTTCTGGTACCACTTCGCGATCATGTTCGAGGCGCTGTTCATCCTCACCGCGGTGGATGCCGGCACGCGTGTCGCCCGCTTCATGCTGCAGGACTCGATCGGCGCCTGGTTCCCCAAGTTCCGCGACGTCTCGTGGCGTCCCGGGGTCTGGATCTGCACCGCGATCATGGTGGCCGGCTGGGGTGCGATCCTCATCCTCGGCGTCACCGACCCGCTCGGCGGCATCAACACCTTCTTCCCGCTGTTCGGCATCGCCAACCAGCTGCTCGCCGCGATCGCGCTCGCCGTGGTGCTGGCGATCGTCGCGAAGCGCGGCCGGAGCTACTTCAAGTGGCTGTGGATCATCGCACTGCCGCTCGCGTTCACCGCGGTCGTCACGATCACGGCGTCGTTCTACAAGATCCTCTCCCCGGTCCCGGCGATCGGCTACTGGGCGAACCACTTCAAGTACGTCGCCGCCCGCGAGAGCGGAGACACCTCGCTCGGGGCGCCGGAGGTGCTCGAAGCGGTCATCCGCAACACCGCCGTGCAGGGCACGCTGTCGATCATCTTTGTCACGCTCGCGATCATCGTGATGGTCATGGCCGTGATCGTCACGGTCAAGGCGATCCGCAACGGCGGCGGCGAGAACACCGAGGACGCGCCGATCGCCTCGCGCCGCTTCGCGCCCGCCGGGTTCCTGCCGAGCGCCGAGGAGCGCGAGCTCGAGAAGCAGTGGGAGCCGATCCTGGCCGACGAGCGCAAGGCGTCGACCCACTGAGATGGCCGACATCGTGAATCCGACGGATGCCGCGACCACCCCCCTGCGCGCGCTGCTCAGCGCCGCGGGGCGGGTGGGCCGCGGCATCCGCTGGTACATGACGACGCTGATGGGAGACACCGCGTACGCCACGTACGTCGCCCATCACCGCCGTGTGCATCCGGGCGAGGATCCGCTGACCGAGCGGCAGTTCTGGCGGCAGCGGATGGACGATCAGGACCGCAACCCCGGTGCCCGCTGCTGCTGAGCCGTTCACAACTCAGGAGGATCGCGCCCGCGCGCGGCGGGAACGGCCGGAACCCGCGCGATGCGCACCGATCTTCCTGAGTTATGAACCGCGTCCGTAGGCTGAACCCATGACCGACGTCGTTCTCCCCGCAGCGCTGGGCGTGCTCGGCGGCGTGGTCCTCACCGTGCTGCTGCTGCTGGCCCGCCGACTCGCTCGCGGGGCCGCCGATCTCGGCAGCGAATCCGAGCAGGCCGCGCTCACGGCGCTGCACCAGGCGAGCCTCGCGGCGCCGCACCTGCGCGCAGGTCTCTCCGGGCCCGAGGTCGTGAAGGCAGCACGCCACCTCCGGGTGCTGCTCGGCAGCGCGGCGGTCGCGATCGTGAGCACCGAGGGCACGGTGTCGTTCGACGGGCCCTCCGATGGACTCGAATCGGCCGCGCGCCGCATCGCCGCTCAGGTCAGCGCCTCGGGCCGGCGGCAGGTGTTCCCGGCGCAGGGGCGGGACGACCACCTGGAGGCGGTCGGGGCTCCGATCCTCGTCGACGGACGCGTGGTCGGCGTGGTCGTCGCCTTCGGGGCACCGGTCCGTGCCGCGCTCGTGCGCGCCGCCGAAGAGGTGGCCGACTGGTGCTCGGCGCAGGTCGAGCTCGGCGGGCTCGATGCCTCGCGGACGCAGCTGGCGGAGGCAGAGCTGCGGTCGCTGCGGGCGCAGATCTCCCCGCACTTCATCTACAACGCCCTCACGGCGATCGCCTCCTTCATCCTCACCGATCCGGAACGCGCCAGGGAGCTCGTGCTGGAGTTCGCCGACTTCACCCGCTACTCGTTCCGACGTCAGGGCGAGTTCACGACGCTCGCCGAGGAGCTAGGCAGCATCCACTCCTATCTCGAGCTCGAACGCGCGCGTTTCGGCGAGCGGCTCCGCATCACGCTGCAGATCGCCCCGGAGACCCTGGCGACGGTCATCCCCTTCCTGTCGGTGCAGCCCCTGGTCGAGAACGCCGTCCGCCACGGCCTCGAACCCGGCGTCGGAGGGGGAGAGATCCGCATCACCTCGCGCGACGACGGCACCCACACCGAGATCATGGTCGAGGACGACGGCGTGGGCATGGACCCCGACGGTCTGCGGGCTACGCTCACCGCGGGCGACGACGGCGTGCACGTGGGGCTCCGCAACGTCGACACCCGGCTCCGCCAGCTCTACGGCGCGGACGGCGGGCTGGTGGTCGAGACGAACACCGGCGCGGGTACCCTGGTGCGCATGCGGGTCCCGAAATCCCAGCCGCAGCACGATCCGGACGGCGACTGACGGCCATGACCACGAACAGCGCACACCGGATCGACATCCTCGTCGCCGACGACGAGAGACCCGCCCTAGACGAGCTCGTGCACCTGCTGCGCACGGACCAGCGCATCGGCGAGATCGTCACGGCATCCTCCGGAGCGGAGGCGCTGCGGCTGCTGTCAGAGCGGGCGGTGCGCATCGCGTTCCTCGACATCCACATGCCGGGGCTCACCGGGATGGAGCTCGCGCGCGCCCTGCTGACGCTCGCCGAACCGCCGGCGGTCGTGTTCGTCACCGCCGACGAGGCCAAGGCCGTCGAGGCGTTCGAGCTGCGGGCCGCGGACTACCTCCTCAAGCCCGTGCGGATCGAGCGCCTGCGTCAGGCGGTCGATCGCGTGGTGGAGCTCGGCGACACGGCAGCCCCCGGCGACGATGAGATGCTCCCCATCACGGTCGGCTCCGTGGTGCGGTTCGTGCGTCGCAGCGAGGTGCGCTGGGTCCAGGCGCAGGGCGACTACTCGCGGCTGCACACCGGCGACGGCGTGGGGCATCTCGCACGCATCCCGATCTCCGAGCTCGAGGCCCGATGGGCGGAGGCCGGGTTCCTGCGCATCCATCGCTCCTCGCTCGTGCGCACCGCGGCGGTCACCGAGGCGCGGCTCTCCGGATCGGAGCCGGCGGTCTCGATCGGCGCGGTCGCCCTTCCGGTCAGCCGGCGCCTGGTGCCCGCGGTCCGGGAGGCGCTGCTGCGCGGCGAGGGCGCGGGATGACCGAGAAGCCGAAGCGCGTGCGGGTGACGGCCGACCTGCCCGACCGGCGACCGGCCACCTTCACCCGCGGCATCGCCCTGCCCGGCGCTCCCGTCGATGAGGCGGATGCGGTCTACGCGAGGGCCCTGATGCGCAGTCAGCTCCGTCTGGCGCTGGGGACCGTCGCCGGGTTCGTCGTCGTGGTCATCGCGCTGACGCTGACGATCGCGCTGATCCCCGAGGTCGGACAGGTCATGGTGTGGGGCCTGCCGCTGTCGTGGCTCCTGCAGGCATACGCGTTCTATCCGATCATCGTCGTGTTCGCGGTGCTCTACGTGCGCACGGCCGCCCGCAACGAGCGCCGGTATCGGGCGCTCCGGGATCGCGAATGAACGCGGTCCTCGACCTCATCGGGGTCGCGCTCGTCATCGTCGCCACGCTGCTGATCGGCGTCTACGGCCTGCGCATCTCGCGCACCACCGGGGACTTCTTCGTGGCCTCGCGCACGGTCCGCCCCGTGTGGAACGCGTCGGCGATCAGCGGCGAGTACCTCTCCGCCGGCACCTTCCTCGGGCTGTCGGGGCTCGTGCTGCTCGACGGCGCCCGCGGCTTCTGGTTCCCGATCGGCTATGCCGCCGGCTACCTCCTGGTGCTCGCGTTCGTGGCGGCCCCGCTCCGTCGCAGCGGGGCGTACACGATCCCCGACTTCATCGAGGCGCGGCTGGAGTCGACGTCGGCCCGGCGCGTCACCAGCATCGCGGTGCTGGTCATCGGCTGGCTGTACATCGTGCCGCAGCTGCACGGCGCAGGCATCACGCTGCTCGTCGTCACGGGGCTGCCGGAATGGGTGGGAGCGGTGACCGTCGCTGTGCTGGTGGCTGCGGCGGTCGCGGCCGGCGGCATGCGCGCCATCACCTACGTGCAGGCCTTCCAGTACTGGCTCAAGCTCACGGCGCTCCTGGTACCCGTCATCTTCATCGCGTTCGCGCTCAGCGACGGTCCGCACGACTTCGACCCGGCGCTGGTGTTCCCGGTGGAGGCCGGTCCCTCCGGCTTCGACGCCTACGAGACGGCATCCCTCCTGCTCGCCCTGCTGCTG
>Ga0160431_100567_pt1 | contig 14279 bp, 12 predicted proteins | sample HID1971K_E0MG_FD_108212 | JGI IMG/M metagenome (GOLD analysis project Ga0160431, IMG submission 108212) | Enriched millipede-associated microbial communities from UW Madison campus, WI, USA - HID1971K_E0 MG | ecosystem: Host-associated > Arthropoda: Insects > Digestive system > Unclassified ...
GGTGGCGCAGTCGCACGGGCTCAACAACCCGAACACGGGCACTACGGTCTCATGCGTTCGCTATGGGAACGTCATGTACTCGAGGGGGTCGGTGATTCCCCTGTTCATCCGCCAGATCAAAGCGGGGAAGAACATCACCGTCACCAACCCCGACATGACGCGCTTCATGATGTCGCTGGCTCACTCGGTGGATCTGGTCGAGTTCGCTTTCCGGAACGCTCAGCAGGGCGACCTGTTCGTGCGCAAGGCGAACGCGACCTCCATCGGCACTCTCGCGCAGGCCGTGCTGAACCTCTTCCGTTCGGATGCCAAGGTCGAGGTGATTGGTACTCGGCACGCGGAAAAGCTCTCCGAGGCGCTGGCCACCCGGGAGGAACTGTCTAGGGCTCGCGACATGGGGGAGTACTTTCGGGTCGTCGCCGACAACCGTGACCTCAACTACAGCGTGTATTTCGAAGAGGGGGACGTCACCCAGGAGCGATTCGAGGACTATGACTCGCATACGGTGCCCCAGATGTCAGTCAGGGAGGTCGAGGAGCTGCTCCTCACGCTCCCCGAGGTAAGGGCAGAGCTCCACCAGGCCGGGCTTCTCGAGGGCTGGTCCGCTTCATGAGTGGACTCGCTGTGACCGGCGCCGGTGGCTTTCTCGGATGGCACCTGCGTTCGGCAGTCAAGGAGTCGGGAACGCCGGTTGCAGCGATCGCGCTCGGGGCTGCCTTCGATCCGGCTCAGGCCGTGGCAGCAGTCGATGCGAGCGAGCGCGTCGTCCACATCGCCGGAGTCAACCGCGCGTCGGAAGACGACGTGACCTCGGGCAACATCGCCTTCGCGGAGCAGCTGTCGTCGGCGTTGCGTGCCGCGGAGAACCCGCCTCCCGTCGTGGTCTATGCGAATTCGACCCAGGCGACGAACGGATCCGTCTACGGAGAAGCCAAGGCAAGAGCGGCGGAGATCCTGGCCGAGGCGGCATCCGACATCGGTGCAGATTTCGTCGATGTGCGACTGCCCAACCTCTTCGGCGAGCATGGCCGCCCGTTCTACAACGCGGTCACCTCCACTTTCAGCCACCTGATCGCCGCTGGTGAGACTCCGGTCGTCGAGAACGACAAGGAGCTCACGTTGCTCCATGCGCAGAACGCTGCCGACATCCTCAGCGGGGCCGTGCCGGTGTCGGCTCTCGTCGATCTGCAGCACGAGGAGACCGTGTCAGGACTGCTCGCCCGTTTGAGGGGTTACGAGAGCCTCTACAGTCGGGGTGAGATCCCGGGCGTGGCCGATGCTTTCGATCGCGATCTCTTCAACACCTACCGCTCGTACACGTTCCCCGCACAGGCGCCGATCGGTCTGACACGACATGCCGATTCTCGCGGATCGTTCTTCGAGATCATCCGTTCTCATGGTGGTCCGGGGCAGTCGTCCTTCTCGACGACGGTGCCGGGTGTCACCCGTGGCGACCACTTCCATCGCCGCAAGATCGAGAGATTCACAGTGCTCCAGGGGCAGGCCCGGATCTCCTTGCGCCGCCTGTACTCTGAGGAGGTCGTGTCGTTCGAGATCTCGGGCGACGAGCCCGCTGCCGTCGACATGCCGACGATGTGGGCGCACAACATCACGAACATCGGGAAAGACGTGCTCTACACATCTTTCTGGACGAACGACATCTTCGACCCCGCAAACCCCGACACGATTGCCGAGGCAGTGTGACATGGCCGACAAGCTCAAGGTGATGACGGTCGTCGGCACGAGGCCCGAGATCATTCGCCTCTCCGCCACGATCAAGCTCTTGGACGAGCACACCGATCAGATCCTCGTCCACACCGGACAGAACTACGACTACGAGCTCAACGAGGTCTTCTTCGAGGACCTGGGACTTCGACGCCCCGACCACTTCCTCGAGGCGGACACGTCGTCGCTCGGCGCTGCGCTGGGCACCATCTTGATGAAGACAGAGGAGGTGCTGCGCGCCGAGCGGCCCGATGCGTTCCTCGTGCTCGGAGACACCAACAGCTGCATCTCCGCGGTCATCGCCAAGCGCATGAAGATCCCGGTCTTCCACATGGAGGCAGGCAATCGGTCGTTCGACGAGAACGTGCCGGAAGAGACCAACAGGCGACTTGTTGACCACGTCGCCGACTACAACCTGGTCTACACCGAGCACGCACGCCGGAACCTTCTCGCGGAGGGGCTGCATCCGTCGAGGATGCTTCTCACCGGCTCTCCGATGCGCGAGGTGTTGGAGCAGAATCGCGAGCAGATCGACGCGAGCGACGCCGTCCAACGTGCCGGCCTCACGCCGGGGGAGTACTTCCTGGTGAGTCTGCACAGAGAGGAGAACGTCGACAATCCGTCCCGATTGCGCTCCGCGATCGCGTCGCTGCAGGCTCTGCGAAACGAGTACGGCGTCCCCGTCCTCGTGTCGACGCACCCGCGCACCCGCAAGCGCATCGAAGCGCTGGATGACTCTGCAGCGATCGACGGCATCGTCTTCCACCCGCCATTCGGATTCCACGACTACGTGAAGCTGCAGCAGGATGCGAAGCTTGTGCTCTCCGACAGCGGCACGATCAGCGAGGAGTCGAGTGTGCTCGGATTCCCTGCCGTCACCGTGCGTGACTTCATCGAGCGGCCTGAGGCGCTCGACGCGGGGGCGATCATCACCACGGGGCTGACGCCGACCAGCGTCCTTCGGGCCGTCGCTGCCCGGCTCAGTGTCCCCTCCAGTCTGGCGTCGTTGCCGGCAGGTTACGAGATCGACAACACGGCATGGCGGGCGACCGCTTTCATTCTGTCGACAGCGCATTCGCACCGCGCACGGCTAGGTCTGCATGACTGAGAAGTCAGCTGCTCCGCTCGTCTCCATCCTGTCTCCGGTCTTCAACGAGTCCGAGCATCTGGAGGAGATGATCGACAGCGTCCTATCGCAGTCGCATCGCAACCTCGAGTTGGTCATCGTTGACGACGGGTCGACGGATGACACCGTCGCCAAGGCCGTCATGGCGAGTTCGCGGGATTCTCGTGTGAGGGTGATCAGTGACGGCAAACTCGGCAAAGTCGGGGCGTTCAACCGCGCGTATGCGGAGTCGCAGGGCGAGGTGGTGCTCCTTCTCGGCGGAGACGACGTGCTCCCCGTCGACTCGGTGGCGGTGCGCGCGGAGGCGGTGAGCCGTGCCCGTACAGCCTCCACGCGTCGTGTTGCGGCGTTTGCGCGGCTCGTGACGTTCTCGACGGACCCGAGGTTCGACGGGCAGACGATCCCGCGCGACCCGAAGCGTGGCGCGCGGTCCGGCGGCACGATCGCGATGTCGCGTGAGCTTGCCGAGGACGCCTTCCCGATCCCCTCATCTCTCGTCGCCGAGGATCTCTGGATCGGCGGCATCGCGGACGCAGCGGCCGAGGTGCGCTTGGACATGCCGAACGTCGTGTTGCGGTACCGCATCCACTCGGGCAACTCGAACCCTCGCGGGCAGAGCTTTCCCCGGATGACGGAGTCGATGCACTCACGAATGCTGGCGTATCGATTGTTGGCCGAGAACCGCGGCGCCTTGATCGGCGACGAGTATCGGCGCCGGTACGAGGTTCTGGCAGAGATCGAGGACAAACGTTACGCCGGCGACCTGATGGGGATATTGAGCCACCGCACGGCCCCGTGGGGTGCGCGGCTTCGTGCCGCATCGATGGCCAGGCCGTGGCTCTTCGCGTTGAGAACACGCCTGTTCAGGCTGTTCTCGGGCTGGTGACCGAAATGCGAGTTGAGTGATGCGCGCCATCGGATCGTCTGTCTCGGTCGCCCCGCTCGGGCAAGTGGATCTGGGTTCATCCAACGCGAAGACCCAGCAATGGGCCGGTGTCCTTGACGACATCGAGATCAACGTCCTCGCGTTGTGGGACGAACTCGGTGCGGAACCGATGCTCATCGTCTCAGTGGATGCGCTCTACGTGGGCGCCGAACTCCGCGACGCGATCGCGGATGCCGCGGGGCTTCCGCCAGGCCGAGTGCTCACCTTCGCCAGTCACACTCACCGTGCCCCGATGCTCGATGCGTCCAAGCCCGCTCTCGGTACGCCCGATCCACAGCACATGGAGAGAGTCCTGGCTCTCGCCACCAAGACGATCCGGGAGACACTCGCGACGTCGGCACCGGACGTGGAGCTGTGGAGCGCTAGCGGCTTTGCCGATCACAGCATCAACCGGAGGCGCTGGAAGCTGCTCACGCTGTCGCGGAAGCCGACCGTCGCGAAGTACGTGAACGCCCCGAACAAGGATGGGGTTCGCGATGAAACGGTGGTCACCGCCACGATCCGAGATCACGCGGGCGAGCCAATCGCAGTTCTGTGGAACTATGCCTGCCACCCCGTCGCCGGGCCGCACGGAAACGAGGTATCCGCTCATTTCCCGGGGTTCGTTCGAGATGAGATCCGTCGCCGGGAGGGGAAGGAAGATCTCCCAGTGATCTTCCTTCAGGGTTTTTCGGGGAACACTCGTCCTCGAGCAAGCGTGCGCGCGCGTTCTGCCGTGCGCCGCGTGCAGCAGGCACTCACCGGGCCGGTGTTCGAGACGATGGCGGCGCGAGACTACGAGCGCTGGGCGGCGAGTCTGGGTCAGACGGTTGAAGAGGTCCGGGACGGGGAAACCCGCCTCCCTGTCGACACACTGACGGTAGCTCGAGTCGATGTCGACTCCTCCGAGTTCTTCGCCCCCGCCGCGGAACCGGTGCGTTTCGCCCGGCTCGACATCGGTTCCGAGTTCACCATCGTGGCGGTGAGTGCGGAGGTGGTCGCAGAGTACGCTCAGCCGGTGAGACAGATGGCGTCGTCGAGGATAGTTTGCTTGGCGGGATGCTTCGACGATGCGTTCGGATATCTGCCGACGGCGGCGATCCTGCGAGAGGGAGGCTACGAGGGCGGCGAGTTCGCCCCCGAGTTCGGTATCGAGTCATTGGAATCCGGTATCGAGTCCGCCACGATGCGCGCGTTCGATGAGCTTCTGTCGGCTCTGCCAGTGAACGGAGATGAGGGGCATGGCGCGGATGGGTAAAGTATCCGCGCTCATCGGGGGAACGGCCTTCGGGCAGCTCATCGGATTGGCTGTCTATCCCCTGCTGACCCGCCTCTATGAACCTGCAGATCTCGGGACCCTGGCCATCTACACGTCGGCACTGGGGATCGTTGCCGTAGTGGCCTCATTCCGATACGAGCAGGCGATACCGCTGCCGACGAAGGACAGCGATGCCGCCGGGCTGTTTCTGCTGGCGGTTTCAATCGCAGCGGTCGTCTCTGCACTCACCGCGGTCGTCGTCTGGCTTTGGCCGGGAATCGTCGGTGGCGATCTGGCCCCACAGGACTCGCTGGTGGTTCGTGTCGCCCTGCCCATCGGGGTGCTCCTGCTGGCCATCTACCAAGCGCTCAGCATGATGGCCATGCGGTCCGGCATGTACCGACGCGTGGGGGCGACTCGAGCGGCTCAGGGGACGGTTGCTGGTGTCGTGCAGGTCGGCGGCGGGTTGATCGGTATGGGGCCGCTCGGCCTGGTCCTCGGTCACGTGCTGGGTCAGTCGTCTGGCAGCGTGAGCCTCGGTTCAGCACTCCGGAAGACGAACCTCGGCCACGCGTGGAAGTCCCGGAGCATGGTCCGCATGGCGAGACGCTATGTGCGTTTCGCGAGCATCGGTATGCCATCGGCTCTCCTCAACACGATGGCCCTTCTCCTCCCCGTGATGCTGATCGCGCGTTCGTTCTCCCTCGAGGAGGCTGGTTTCTTCAGCCTGGCGGTGCTGGTGTTGTCAGCGCCCGTGCAGCTGATCGGCAGGTCGAACGCACAGGTCTTCTTCGCCGAGGCATCCCGGGCATGGGCGGACGGAGCCAAGCCGGTTCGGCTGATGCTCAGCCGGATCACCCGTCGGCTCCTGTTCGTCTCGATCGTGCCGGCAGTGGTCCTCATGGCGCTCGCGCCTTCTCTCTTCCCTTTCGTGTTCGGACCTGGCTGGCACAGCAGCGGCGCGATGGTGTCGATCCTCACGCCGGCTTATCTGATGGCCGTCGTCTCAGCACCGGCGTCGCAGGTCTTCCTCGTGACCGAGCGGCAGGAGGTCAGCCTCCTGCTCAACGTCGTGAAGCTCGTGGTCGCTATCGCCTCATTCGTCCTCGTGCCGGCACTCGGTCAGACGTTGACCTTCTCCGTCTGGTGTTTCAGCGCAGGAATGTTCGTGTACTACAGCCTCGTCCTGCTGCTGGCATACCTGGCGTTGAGGCAATCGCGTGATCACCGAAGGAGTCCTAGATGAGCGGCAAGTTCCGTCGGATCGTCTCTCGAGACAGCTACGTGGTGGTGAGCGGCCTGGCCGCCGATGTGGCGAAGGCTGCTCCCGAGAACGATTTGGCGTTCGTGTCGATTGGGACCGAGACGGCAGGACTCGTGCTTCGCTCGAGACCTGATTACGAGCGCACACTCTCCTACTACCTCCGAACCGGGCACCGGGGGATCGGTATCCGCGTCGGAGATGAACTCGCGGCGCTTGCGTGGTACTTCATCAACGAGTCCCACAAGGAGGTGCGGGCGAAGGGCTACTTCCCTCTCGCGAGTGAGGATGCCTACCTTCACGCCGACTGGACGGCTGACTCATACCGCGGGCGGGGGTTCCACAAGGCACTGATCAGGGCGCGGGCCGCTGCAGTCGAGATCGCCAGCCCTGGCGCCCGACTCTATGCCAACATGTCCCGCTCGAACGAGGTTTCTCATCGGAATTACTTGAGTTGCGGCTTCGTCGAGGTGGGAACGCTCGAAGTGCGTACGATCGGGGGCCGGGCTCTGCCGAGCTCAGTCCGGAGGAGGAGTTGATGTCTCGAATCATGCTGCTGGACGGTCAGTACCAGCACACCCTCGCGATTGCCGGAGAGCTCTCCAGAGACCTGGAGGCGGACATCATCGGAGTCGCACCGAGCTCGCGATCGCATCTGCACCGCTCGCGCCATGTGCGGCAGACCGTCTTCGCGCCTCTGGCAATCGAAGATGACTACGTCGAGACGATCGTCCGTCTTGCGCACGAGCATTCACCAGATGCGATCGTGCCGGTCGGGTACTACTCCTTCAGCAAACTCATCGCCGCCGCGGATCAGCTCCCCGATGGCACCGCACTGGTTGCGCCATCAGCCGGTGCCTTCGCCGTGGCCGAGAGCAAGTACGCCAGTTATGAGCTCGCTCGGTCCGTCGGTGTCGATGCGCCGGCCGACTACACGGACGCCCTGCTCGACTCATCGGCGAGGGAGTCGCTCACCTTCCCCGTCTTCGCCAAGGCGAAGTTGGAGCGCGGTGGACAGTCGACTGCTTTCGTCGCCGATGCACATGCATTGGCGAATCTGGATGTCGCAGGCCTGGGCGGGGACATCCTCCTTCAGGAGTACATCGACTCCGATCCGTACACGTACGCATATTCCGGCTTCTTCGTCGACGGCGAAGCCGTCGTGACCCATCAGCACATCGAGTTGCGCTCGGTTCCCCGACATGGCGGAAGCGGGACACGGCTGCGGACAATCGACGAGAGCGATGTTCGGGAGCAGGGGCAAGCGCTCCTGCGGGACCTGCGATGGACGGGCGTCGCCCAGGTCGAGTTCAAGCGTCGTCGGGACGGACAGCTCGTTCTCATGGAGATCAACCCGAAGTTCTGGGCCTCATACGCCTTGGCGAGCAGGTCAGGTGCGCGTGTAGCGAGCGCGGCCGTACAGCACTTCCTGGGTTCGGCGCCGACATCACGGACGACGGCGTCGAGACTCAGGCCCGACTTGGAGATGGTCTTCCCGACTCGGGAGGCGTTGTACGTCCTCACTCATCGCCGAGAAGAAAACCTGATGAAGTCTCTTGGCGCGATGCTATGGCCGCCCGCGACGTGGGACCTGGAACTACTCGATCTGTACGCGCACATCCCTATGCGCGGGCAGAGACACAGAGCGGAATCATGAAGAGATGGGTCGCGGTCGCCTTCGGAGCGCTAGACATTCGTTCCCACTCCCTGGGTGAAGGCGTCTACGAGTATGTCGTGACGCCTGCTCGTCCCGCACCGCCGCTCTTCCTCGTCGCAGACGGAGCAGCGCTCTGGCGAAGGCTGGTGGACGGGCCGTTGTCGATGGACGATCTTGACCGGGACTCCATCGACATCTTGCTTGAAATGGAAGCGATGGGTATTGCGTCAAGCGACATCGACGATGACGCTCGGGTCACCGCTGTGGCGCCTCCGACGCTGTCGTCGCCGTTCCACGAACTCGTCTACGCCCTCGTCGGATCGGTGTGTCGGCAATCGAGCATCCGAGCTCTCTTCATCAAAGGACCGACCTTGCATGCACAAGGGCTGCGGTCTCGAGAGCACTCGGGCGATGTTGATTGTTGGGTGCCGCCGGGAGAGGAGCGACGCCTCGCTCGCGCCCTGCAGCAATGGGGGTGGACCCCCGCGTACTCTGCATTCTCCGGCACCGCCGTCTTGCATTCGTTGACCCTCCGGGCCGGCAGCTGGGGCTGTGCGATCGATGTGCACTCTTGGTTCCCCGGCATCACCCTGGAGGCTGCGGAGGCTTTCGATCTTGTCGAGCGGTCGAGCACGGATGCTGCCTTCGCCGGCAAGCTCGTCGTGGTGCCGTCTCGCCCGGTGCACGCGATGATCAGTGCCTTGCACGACACGCGACCCTTGTTGGGCGTTTCCGCCTCCGTGTCGAAGGTGGAGCAGGCGGCGGGTACCCTACGGCGTGCGGGAAGCGGAGTGCCGCAAGTCGTCCACGAGTTCCAAGCAGGGTACGCTCTCCGCGATGTGATGCGAACTGCGTTTCCCGACGACACCACCGACTGGGGCGGTGCTCCTATCCCGCCTGATTGGGAATGGCGCCAACAGCGTTCGACGCCGAGAATCTACCTGGCCGCCCTGCGGCTGATCCCGTGGCGGCGAAGACCGTCCGTCGTCGCACAGCTGCTCTGGAGCCGGATCAGGTCGGTTGCCGGTAGGTAGGCGCCGGTCGCCGCGTGCCAGTTCTCGCTGCCGAGGACGTCGCGGCGGTTCACCGGTGTGGTCGGCCGGCCGACCGAACGCCAGGGGAGGAGGCGTTTCGGTAGGGTGTTGCTCGAGGCGTCGAAGCGGGCGTCGTCGAGCTCGCTTCGTCTCCGGGCAGCACCACGCGGGCAGCTACGAGGAAACTCAGCGTGAGCAGGAACCAGAAGGTGCGACCGTTCAAGTCTCCTGAGACGAACACGTTCGCCGTTTCCGAACCGAGCAGCGCGAGCACAGCGATCGCAACCGGAGCTTCTTTTCCGCGGCGCAGCAAGAGGATGCCCAGCACCACCATGAGCACCATGAACGCGACTCCGATCGCGACACCGAACTCCGAGAAGATCTCGAGGAACAGATTGTGCGGGTACTCGAACTGTCTGGGAGCGCCCGCGTAGAGGCTCCAGTTCCCAACTCCGACGCCGCCGGGATGGCTCTTGATGACCCCGGGAGTGACGGTCCAAAAGATGCTTCGGGACAGGTCATTGTCGCCGTCGACCAACAACGACACGAAGCGGCTCTCCGCGAAGAACGGCAGGACGGTCACAGCCCAGTAGGCGGCCCCTGCCCCCACCAGGATCGCGATGACTTTCCGGATGCGGTATCTGTTGGAGAACATTGCGACCATGGCCGCACCTACTCCGACAGCCAGAATCGGCCCACGCGAACCGGTCGCGATGATTCCGACTGCCAAGAGCACACTCAACACCAACAAGACCGGGACACGGACTTTGCGCTGCGTCGCAAGCCAGAAGAGCATGACCAGGGCAGTGCCCATCGCTCGAGCAAGCCAGATCGGGTTGGAATCGAACCCCTCAGCGCGCTCGCCTTGGAAACCAGTCACTGCGACAAGGGCCAGCCCGGTGGACGCGACGATCCACGCCCAGCAGAACGTGTGGATGGACTTCTCGTCGCGCAACAGCGACGCCGCCAACGCTGTCATGAGCGTGATTGTGAGCCACTTCAGCACCTTGTCTTCGCCATATGCAGTGGCCGGCGGGACGAAGATCATATGGAGCGCGAAAACGCCGAACAAAGGAAGGACGAACAGGGCTACGGGGTGAATTCTGGGGAGCCACCGCAGAATCTCGTACACCACCACAGGCAATGTGATCGCTGCGGCGACGGTCGTGAAGCTGATCCCGAGGAGAGTGGGAAACAAGCTGCCGATGAGGAGCGCGACAAGGAGGATCGATCGCGAGACGCGCCCGGACTTCGACAGCGGGTGGACAGCGGTGAACTTCACGGGTCGATCTTAGTGCGCGCTGACCGTCGATGTCGGGCGGCCGCAGGCCGCGTGCGTTCGTGTCAATGGCCAGAGTTGCCCTGCCCAGGCAGCCCTGTCAGCGGATTTTCGGCGCAAGTGCGCTTGAATAGGGTTGATGTCCACTACACACCCCACTCGCGCCTCTATGCGCAATCGCTCCGGCCGAGACGACTCGAAAGGTCCGCGCCGTCGACGAGTGGCGTGGATCATCGTTGCCGTCGTTCTGCTTGTTCTGGTCGCTGTCGTCGTGCTTGCCGGCGTGGCGGCTTCGAAGGCGCTCGCCGTCCGTGACTCTCTGACGCCCGCAGTGCCGATCGCGAGTGGGCTGCCCGCGAAGGTGGTGTCCGGTGACACTGAGGGGGCTGCCTCAGACGCGGCTGCACTGAAAGCGCTGTCAACGACCGCGGTCAAGGAGACCGAGGGACTCGATTGGCGTATCGCCGAGTGGATTCCGATGGTTGGCGCGAACCTCTCCGCGGTACGCGCAGCTGCGGAGAGCGTCGACGAGATCGCGGACTTCTCCGTCGAGTCGCTTCCGAATCTCGACTTGGCCGCTTTCCGTCCCGTGGATGGTGCAATCGATCTTGCGGCCGTTCACCGTCTCGATGAACTCGTCACCAGCGGTGCTCGAACCTTCGCTACCGTGAGCACGCGAATCGATTCCGTCGACCAGACCTTCCTCTTGCCTCAGGTGGAGGATGCGCTCGGAACGCTCGATAAGGCGGTATCCGGCGTGGATGAGACCCTCGGCACTCTGTCTCCGATCCTGAAGGTCCTCCCCGCGGCGCTCGGTGAGGGCACCCCGCGCACCTACCTCCTGATGTTCCAGGGAAACTCCGAGCTGCGCGCCTCGGGCGGAAATCCCGCCGCGCTCGCTCTCGTCACCGCGACGGATGGGCGAGTCGAGATGACTACGCAGGCGACCAGCGTCCAGTTCGCGAACGCGCGACCCGACAGCATCGCCGAACTGGACCCGGAGACAGAGCACCTCTACTCGGACATCATCGGGCGATGGATCCCCAACATGACTGCCACCCCTGATTTTCCGACGACCGTCGAGATCATGCGCGCGTGGTGGGCCGACGAGGGTCTGCCGCCTTTCGACGACGTGATCTCCACGGACCCGGTCGCGCTGAGCTACATGCTGAATGCCACCGGCCCCATTCCGCTGGAGACGGGTGAGACACTCACGAGTGAGAACGCGGTCCCCTTGCTCCTGAACGAGGTCTACTTCAACTACGGGGAGTTCGTGAAGGGCAAGGTGTTGGATGCTTCCGCGCAGGATGAGTTCTTCGCCTCGGCCGCCGCGCAGATCTTCTCCACCCTCACGTCCGGTGTCCAGAACCCGGTGGCGCTGCTGAGCGCTTTCCAGCAGTCATCTGACGAGGGTCGTATGAAGATCTGGTCGTCGAACCCGGAGATCGAAGACATGATGGCCGGAACGAAGCTCTCCGGAACGCTTCCCACGACGAACGACGATCGCACGATCGCAGGCGTCTACTTCAACGACACCACAGGGGCGAAAACCGACTACTACGCCGACGCGAGTATCGTGTCGCGCAGCGATCAGTGCACGGCGGAGGGCCCGCCTTCCTTCCAGCAGACGATCACGTTTGCCAACAACATCACGCCTGACCAGGCTGATTCACTGCCGTACTTCATCACCGGCCCCCACTACCAGCCGGGATACATCGCAACGGATGTGGTCGTGTACACGCCCGTCGGTGCCAGCATCGAGTCGTGGAGCGTCGAAGGTGCGGAGAGTTTCCGGCTGGTGTCGGAGGGGTCGCATCTCGGCCGCTCTGCCATCCGCGTTAGCGTGGTGACGCCGCCGCAGACCGCCGCGATCATCACCGTCGACATGAAAGGCGCAGCGGACAGCGTCGGGACCGACTACGGCCCGTATGACGTGTGGACCACGCCGATGGTTCGGGCGACCCCCGTGACCTTGGAAACTCCGGGTTGCGGCTGAACGGTCGGAGTTACGGGCCGCCCCAGCGCGAGACGGGCCAGAGGATGGGCCCCGCCTTGCCGAAAACTGCGTCCCGTCTCATCCACCGCCAGCACGATTCCTGCGGGTCGGCGACGCCGCGGCACAAGAAGGCGGAGTCGTCAGAGTTCGCGCGGTTGTCTCCCAGCACGAGATAAGAGTCGTCGGGGATGGTCACTGCGGTGAAGCACCTCGTCGACATCGGCGTGGAATCGCAGTCGAGTTCCCCGCTGATGAACGGAAGATCCTTCACGACGTAGGGCTCGTCCAGTGGTGTGCCGTCGACGAGCACCTTGCCTCCAGCGTCGCAGCAGCTCACGACCTGTCCCTCGTACGCGATCACCCTCTTCACGAGCACGTAGGGCCGAACGCCGGTGGTCTCACCCACCCACTGCAGCGCGCCGGTTATCCAGTTGCCCGCGAGCGGGCGGGCGCCCCAGCTCTCGTCGGGTCGAAACACCACGATGTCGCCTGCGGCCGGATCGGCGCCGAGGAACGCCAGCCGATTCACCACGATCCGGTCGCCGGGCTCCAGCGTGGGGGACATCGAACGGGAGGACGGCTGACCGACGAACGTCACGATGATCGCGGCCAGAGTGAGCGCCAGCGCGACGTTGAACCATACTCCGCCGACCCGACGACTCCGCTGGGGAGGACTGTCTGCAGTCGTCATCTCGGTCTCCAGGTCGCGCTCACACGGGTGCACCCAATACTGTCAGGGAATGGCGCGAGAATCCGTGCGCGCCGGAGCCGTCTCACACGGGCGGAGCCTCCGACACCGCGCGGAGGCTGCCGATGAGCATGTCGATCTCCTCGCTTCCGAGAGCCAGCGGACCGGCCTGCGCTCCGTCCGTGCCGATGAGCGCTGCGACCGGCGTCGCCAGCCCCGTGCCCAGCCTCTCGCCGACGGATCCGCCGACGTCGAGGGCGAAGCGCGCGGACGCCGGGAGATCGTGGGTCCATTGCGCGGTCGCCGAGCCGCGGACCGCCGTCTGCACGACGTAGAGGTCGACGACGGCGTCGAGCGGTGCCGAGGCGGCGTGGAGCGATTCCAGGGCGGCTGCACAGGCGTGGCATCCCGGGCTGACGAACACGAGAAGCCGTGCGCGTTCGGCGGGTGCGAGGACGTCGATGATCTCGGCGGTGTCGACGCGGAGCAGAGCCCCCGATCCACGCGGGGTCGATCCGGCAGGGGACGGCAGCGGCCTCGCCGCCCCCACGATCGACCAGACCCCGGCGGCGATCAGCAGTCCTGAGCCGATGGCGCTCACGGCGACGACGGCGGAAGGACCGGCTACCAGGATCGCTGGGACTCCGAGGGGGGCGGACGCGAGGACGGCGAGGACGGCCGCGGCGAGGACGCATGCGGCGATGACCGTGAGGACGAGGTTGCGCACGACGAGGCGGGGGCCGATCGGTGCGGGGAGCCAAGTGCCGAAGCAGCCGCAGTCGTCGGTCGCACCGAGCCGGTGAGCGCGCAGCACGGCGAGGGACAAGCCCGCCGAAAGCACCAGAGCCGCCACTGCAAGGGCGACGAACGCCCCACCGGTCGTGACGACGAGGCCGATAGCGACCACGGCCTCGACCGCGATGAGCGTTGCGGCTGCGATACCGGGTCGACGAACCGGGACGCGCAGGGCGGCGAAGGCGCTACGACCATGATCCGCGGAGCGCAGCTTGCCGACGGCGCTCGCCCCGAAGACGGCGGCGAGGAAGACGGTGAGGGGGAGGAGGAACGCGCTCATGGGGTGGATCTCCTGTATCGGCAGAACGGCCGGACCCGTGATGGATCCGGCCGCTCCGCACTGCGATGGTTCAGAAGTCGCTTCGCTCGATCAGTCCGCCGAGCAGAGGATCAGCGTCGCGCTGACGCTGCCGGCCGACTTGCCGCCGGTTCCGACGTAGCCGTCGGGCAGCACGGTGGCGGCGTTGAGGGTGAACGCGACCGAGATCGAGAGCGTGGTGCGGAACGCGATCGTCGCGCCGGCGGGAAGCTCGGA
>Ga0160431_100568_pt1 | contig 14218 bp, 11 predicted proteins | sample HID1971K_E0MG_FD_108212 | JGI IMG/M metagenome (GOLD analysis project Ga0160431, IMG submission 108212) | Enriched millipede-associated microbial communities from UW Madison campus, WI, USA - HID1971K_E0 MG | ecosystem: Host-associated > Arthropoda: Insects > Digestive system > Unclassified ...
ATTCCGCCCAAGGGCTATTTCCAGCGCATGTGGCAGGTGTGCCAGACCTACGACATCCTCTTCGTCGCCGACGAGGTGGTGACCTCGTTCGGCCGGCTGGGCACCTTCTTCGCCTCCGAAGCGCTGTTCGGCGTCGTCCCGGACATCATCACCACCGCCAAGGGCCTGACCTCGGCCTACCTGCCGCTGGGCGCCTGCATCTTCAGCGAGGGCATCTGGAAGGTCATCGCCGAGCCGGGCAAGGGCCGCTGCTTCACCCACGGCTTCACCTACAGCGGGCACCCGGTGTGCTGCGTGGCGGCGTTGAAGAACATCGAGATCATCGAGCGGGAAAACCTGCTGGCGCATGTGAACGATGTCGGCAGCTACCTGGAACAACGGCTGCAGACGCTGGCGGACCTGCCCCTGGTAGGCGAGGTGCGCTGCATGAAGCTGATGGCCTGCGTCGAGTTCGTCGCCAACAAGCAGACCAAGGCGCTGTTCCCGGATGCGGTGAACATCGGCGAGCGCATCCATGTGCGGGCCCAGGCCAAGGGGCTGCTGGTGCGGCCGATCATGCACCTGAACGTGATGTCGCCGCCGCTGATCATCACCCATGCCCAGGTCGACCAGATCGTCGATACCCTGCGCAGCTGCATCCTCGACGCTGCACGGGAGCTGACCGCGCAGGGCCTGTACCACGGCCAATGAGCCAGCTGCACGCACAGGTGCGCGCGCATGCCCCGCCCGGTAGACTGCGGGGCATGAGCCGAGCACACGAAAACACCCCGATAAGCCTGCCGTTTCATGCCCTGCAGCAATGGCACAGCGCCCTGCAACAGGCCTTCGCCCACAGCGAGGGCCCGCAAGCGCTGACCTGGCTGGCGGCGGCCATCAGCCAGCTGGTGGGCGCCGAGTCGATGCTGATCAGCCTCGAACGCAAGGGCCAGCCCCCGCAGCTGCTGCATCAGCAGGGCATTCCGGACCGTTACCACGAGGCAGTGCTGGAGCGCTATTTCGCTGCCGGCTACCTGCTCGACCCGTTCTGCCTGGCCGTGGAGAAAGGCTTGGCGCAGGGCTTCTATCACCTCGAAGACATCGCCCCGGACAACTTCTTCGACAGCGACTACTACAAGACCTACTACCTGGGCACCGGGTGCAGCGAAGACAGCTATTTCATCGTCGACCTGGGCAACGACAGCAAGATTTCCCTGAGCCTGTTCCAGGGTTGCAGCGGGGCCCGGCTGGGGACCGCGCAACTGCACCTGTTGCAGGCGGTGGAGCCGATGGTGCGCGAACTGCTGATGCGCTTTGCCCGGCACGGTCTGGCCCAGCAGCCGGAAGGCAAGGGCAACGTGCAGGCGGCATTCGACAGCTTCGGTTGCGGCGTGCTGACCGAGCGCGAGCGGGAGGTGGCGCAGATGGTGCTGCAGGGCCATTCGGTGAAGTCCACGGCCCATGAGCTGGGGATCTCGCCGGAGACGGTGCGGATGCACCGCAAGAACCTCTACCTGAAGCTGGCGATCAACTCGCAGTCGGAGTTGTTCGCGCAGTTCATAGGGTGGTTGCGGCGCAGCTGAAGGCAGCCCTCATGCCTTGGATGGCGCGGCCTCGCTTTGCTCGACCGGTGCTGCCAGTGCCTTGTTGGCCACCCCGAACGGCACATGCACCATCGGCAGGTTGCCTGCAGCGGACATCAGGTGACTGCGCTGGTCGTCGAAGAACATGTGCGGCTTGAGGATCGACAGCACCCGGTTTTTTTCCATCCCGCCCAGGAAAAACGACTCATCCGGCGACACGCCCCAGTTCTTCAGGGTCGTCACCACCCGCTCATGGGACGGCGCGTTGCGGGCGGTGACGATGGCGATGCGCAGGATACGTTTGTAGCCCGGGTCCTGCGCCAGCTTGCGGTCTTCGAGCTGGCGGATCAGCGAGAGCTTGCGGTACAGGTCCGCCAACGGCCCTGGCTGGTGGGGAATGGCCTTGCGCGCCTGCTCATGGGCCTGGAATTCGGTCAGGTCGAGCCGCTGCTTGTACACGCTTTCCGCCTCGTCATCGGCAATCACGCCGTCGAAGTCGAAGGCCACGCGCAGCTCCGTGTCGATCTCGTCGTCGTAGATCCGCGTCGGCAGCACCAGCCCGGCCGGGTAGTTGGCATCGATGGCGCGCTGCACGTCGCCCTCATGAGCACTGAGGAACAGCGACGCGTTGAACGCAGGGATGTACTCGTAGGGCGAGCGGCCGGACATGAAGGCCGCACGGGTAATGTCCAGGCCGTAGTGATCGATCGAGCGGAACACCCGCAAGCCGGTTTCCGGCGAATTGCGCGAGAGCAGCACCACTTCCACCGGCAACTGCTCGGGGAAGGCCTTGTTGATGCTCAGGAACCTGCGGATGAAGGGAAAGGCGACGCCCTTGGGGAAAGGCTCGTCGAGGTGCTTCTCGTGGTGCTGTCGGTAGGCCTCGACGCCTTCGCACTGGTAGATGGCATCGGAGTCGGTCAGGTCGAACAGGGCGCTGGAGGCCACGCCGACCACGAGTTTCTGTTCGATGGGGTAGGGCATGGAAGGTTTCCCTGGGTGAATGCGGGATAGGTAAACAGGCCTTTTGACCTGAAGCAAGCTCCCCGCGCATTTCGCCACTATGCTGAAGCCTTCAACTCAAGCTCACTCAGGTAAACAAGGAGGCATTCATGAAAGCTGCAGTTGTTGCCAAAGGGCGTCGCGTCGAAGTGGTGGAAAAGACCCTGCGGCCGCTGGCGCACGGTGAAGCGTTGCTGAAGATGCAGTGCTGCGGCGTCTGCCACACGGACTTGCATGTGAAAAACGGCGATTTCGGCGACAAGACCGGCGTGGTCCTGGGCCATGAAGGCATTGGTGTGGTGGTCGAGGTCGGGCCGGGGGTGACCTCGCTCAAGCCGGGCGATCGGGCCAGCGTGGCCTGGTTCTACCAGGGCTGCGGGCACTGCGAGTACTGCAACAGCGGCAACGAGACGCTGTGCCGCGAGGTGAAGAACTCCGGTTACACCGTCGACGGCGGCATGGCCGAATCCTGCATCGTGGTGGCGGATTACGCGGTGAAAGTGCCGGACGGCCTTGATTCCGCCGCCGCCAGTAGCATTACCTGTGCCGGGGTGACCACGTACAAGGCCGTGAAGTCGTCCAACATCCGCCCGGGGCAGTGGATTGCCATCTATGGCCTGGGCGGCCTGGGCAATCTGGCCCTGCAATACGCGAAGAACGTCTTCAATGCGCGGGTCATCGCCATTGATGTGAATGATGAGCAACTGACGTTCGCCCGCGAGATGGGCGCTGATCTGGTGCTCAACCCGCGCAGCGATGATGTGGCCAAGATCATTCAGGAAAAGACCGGCGGTGCACATGCAGCCGTGGTCACGGCGGTGTCGAAAAGCGCCTTCAACTCGGCGGTGGATGCGCTGCGTGCCGGTGGGCGGCTGGTGGCCGTCGGGCTGCCGTCAGAAGCCATGAGCCTGGACATCCCACGGTTGGTGCTCGATGGCATCGAAGTGGTGGGGTCGCTGGTGGGTACCCGTCAGGACCTGCTCGAAGCCTTCGAATTCGCCGCGCAAGGCAAGGTGGTGCCGAAGGTGACCCTGCGTCCGATCGAGGACATCAATGACATCTTCGAAGAGATGCTCGAAGGCAAGATCAAAGGCCGCATGGTGATCGACTTCGAAGGCTGAACAGCCCTCTGTGGGGGCTGGCTCCCACAGGATTGTGTGATGCCTCGCCCATGTGGGATGCCTCCCACAGGGTTGGGTGATATCCGGGCCATCAGAGGCCGCCCGCCAACGGCCACTCGACCGCCAGGCGGAGCTGGTTTCCATCCAGCTCCGCTTGTGCGGTGTTCCCTCGGTGCAGGTTGTAACGCAGCGAGAAGGTCGTGCCCTTGGCCTTGCCGGCCTGCACCACATAGCGCGCCTCCAGGTCCCGCTCCCAGTGTTTGCCGCCCTGGCCATAGCCCAGGTAGGCGTAGCCACCGTCGGGGTCGACGTGACGACCATCGATATCGAACCCGCGCACATACAGTGCCGTCAGGTTCAAGCCTGGTAACCCATAAGCGCCCATGTCCAGGTCGTAACGCGCCTGCCATGACTTCTCGTTCGGGGCGTTGAAGTCGGACATCTGTACCGCGTTGCTCAGGTAGATCGCCCCGCGTGTCACATAATCGAAGGGCGTGTCGCCATGCACCTGTTGCCAGCCGAGGCTGACGCTGTGTGGCCCTTGTGTGTAGCGCGACAGAAGGCTCCAGCTGGTGTTGTCGATTTGCCCCGACAGGGCCTTGCCGGTATCGGTTGTGCGGTACAGGTTCAGGTCGAGGCTCAGGCTGCGGTTGTCATCGAGCACGTGGGTCAGGGTGCTGCCCAGGTAGTGCTGGTTCCAGCTGTCCTGATAGCGAGAGGTGAACAGGCTGGCACTGAAGGGGGCACCGGGGTTCCATGTCAGGCCGGCCAGATCGAAGCGGTTGCCTTGGCGGCCATCGGAATAGTTGACCACGAAGCCCTGGTCGTGACTGGACGCGTTGCGGTCGGTGCTTTCAGTGAAGTGCCCGGCAACCAGTTTGAGCGTGTCGCGCTCGTGGCTGGCGAGAAAAAAGCCGGTCGCGGTTTCCGGCAACAAACGGCTGTCGGATGAGCTGAACACCGGGGTCTTCACTCGCTGCTCGCCATACGCAACCAGCGTGTCGGACAGGCGCAGTTTCAGCGCTGCGCCGGCGCGGCTGTATTCACGCTCCGGATGTCCCTCGTTGTCCACTGCAAGCAGGCGCGCCTTGCCCGCGCGGCCACCGCCGCTGTCGAGCTGCACGCCCAGGTAGGCATGGGCGTCGACGCCAACGCCAATCAGGCCCTGGGTAAAACCGGACTGCAGCGTGCCCATCAAGCCGTAGGCCCATTCCTCAGCCAAACCCTTGCGGTCGCTGCGTGACTTGTAGGCATTGCGGGCAGCGCTGTTGCGGCCACCATGCTTGTAGTCGCGCTGGTCGTAGACCGTGCGGTTGAGCAGGTTCCAACTGCTGTCTTCGATCAGCCCGCGGCTTTGCGGCTGCGCGGCGTCGGCCAGCGCAGCAATGGGCAGCAGGGCGCTGGCGAACATCAAGGGCGTGGCGCGCAACAGCATGGCAACTTCCAGGTTCAAGGGGCGCGAAAGCGCAGGATGCGCGCGCCGTCGAAGGGGTCGGTGAGGTAGTGGGCGTGTACGCCGAATGTGCTCAGCAGGCGCTCGGGGGTAAGCACGTCCAATGGCTTGCCAAGGGCGACCAGGCGGCCGCGGTCGAGCACCGCCACGCGGTCGCAGGTCAGCGCCTGGTTGAGGTCGTGCAGGGCCACCAGCGTGGTCACCGGCAGCGCCTGGACCTGACGCAGCAGGCTGAGTTGGTGCTGGATGTCCAGGTGATTGGTCGGCTCGTCGAGCAGCAGCAGCTGCGGTCGCTGGGCCAGGGCCCGGGCGATATGCACGCGCTGGCGCTCGCCGCCGGACAGCGCGCCCCACAAGCGGGTACGCAGGTGGCTGGCATCGACGTCGGCCAGTGCCTGCTCGACGATGGTGCGGTCCTCGCTGGAGAACGGCGCCAGCGCCGACAGCCACGGCGTGCGCCCCAGCGCCACGGCGTCGAACACGCGAATGGCGTCGAGGGTGTCGGCCTGCTGTTCGACCAGCGCCAAGGCCTGGGCGATACGCCGCCGGGGCAGACGCGCGATGGGCTCGCCGAGCAGCTGGACGCTGCCGCTGTGCGGCGTGCGCAACCCGGCCAGGAGCTTGAGCAAGGACGATTTGCCCGAGCCGTTCGGCCCGACGATACCGAGGGTTTCGCCCGGCACCACGCTCAGGTCGATATTGCACAGCACCCGGTTGCCCGCCAATTGCAAGCTCAGGCCTTGGCAGGCCAGGGGGGCAAGGTGCAGCCCTGTCATGGCCGTCATGGGCGCCCCCTGTGGCTGACCAGGATCAGGGCGAACACCGGTGCGCCGATCAGCGCGGTGACCACCCCCACCGGAATCACCTGGCCAGCAATCAAGGTGCGCGACAGCACATCGGCAGCAATCAGGAACAGCGCGCCGCCCAGTGCACTGGCCGGCAGCAGGCGGTTGTGGCCGGGGCCGAGCAGCAGGCGCAAGGCATGGGGGATCACCAGCCCGACGAAGCCGATGGCGCCGACGATGGACACCATCACCGCTGTCACCAATGCCGCGCTGCCGATCAGCAGCCACTGTGTGCCGCGCACGTCCACGCCCAGCGAGGCGGCCGAGTCGGCGCCGAAGGTAAAGGCGTCCAGTGCGCGGCGCTGCCACAGGCATACCAGCAAGCCCACAACCGCTGCCGGCAGCGCCAGCCATACCGAAGGCCAGCGCACGCCGCTGAGGTTGCCCAGCAGCCAGAACAGGATGCCGCGTGCCTGTTCGGCGGTGGCCGATTGGGTAATCAGGAACGCCGTGAGGGCGTTGAACAGCTGCGATCCGGCGATGCCGGCGAGGATCACCGAGGTGTTCTGACTGCCGGGTTTGGCCGCGCGGGCCAGGACCAGCACAAGGGCGAAGGACAACACGGCGCCGATGAAGGCACCGGCCGACAGGCTCAGGACTGCACCACCGAAGCCCAGCAGACCTACCAGCACCGCACCCGTCGAGGCGCCTGCCGACAAGCCCAGAAGGTACGGCTCGGCCAGTGGGTTGCGCAGCAGCGCCTGGAGAATCACCCCGCACGTCGCCAGCCCGGCGCCGCAGGCGGCGGCGACGAGGGTGCGGGGCAGGCGGTAGTTCCAGATGATGCCGGCATCGATCGGGTCGACCGGGTAGCCGGCGTGCCATAGTTGGTTGGCCAGTACCTGGCAGACCAGCCGCGGCGACAGCTGGGCTTCGCCGATGGCGGTGCCGGCCAGCACGGCCGCCACCAGGATCACCAGGGCCAGGATGGCGAGCAGGAGCGTGAAATGCCGGCTCACAGGTACTTGAGCCAGGCGATGTCGCGTCGTTGCGCCTTGAACCGGGCAAACCCGCGCACCGGCAGGTACAGCGCGACGATCAGCAGCACGGTGACCAGCCAGACCGCAGTGATGCTGTCGAAACCGAAGTAATCACCGTGGTTGCGACCGAACAGTGCGACGCAGGCCAGGTACAGCACCTTCAGCACGTACAGGTGCAGCAGATAGAAAAACATCGGGACAGCGCCGAACACTGTCAGGGCGCTGATCCAGCGGGTTTGCCCTGCGCGTTCGAAGGCACGCAGCAACAGCAGACCGCAGCCCAGGGTCAGCGCCAGGAACAGCAGCGAAGGCGGGTATTTGGTGATGTTGAAGAAGCTCATCAGGGTCTGGGTCACGGTCAGGTAGCCGCTCCAGGGGGCTTCGCCGTAGCCGTTCTGGATACGCAGCACCATGAAGCCGAGCAGGGCGATCACGCCCGCCAGCAGCAACTGGTGCTGGCGTTGTTGCGCATCGCGGCCACGGGCGAACCAGGGGCCCAGGCCATAGCCCAGGGCGATCACGCCGATCCACGGCAGCACGGGGTAGGAGGTGCGCAGGCGCAAATGCTCGGAAACTTCCAGCCAACCACGGTCATGAAGGATCGCCCATGGCACGTGCATCGCCGATTCGACGCCGAAGTGCAGGCCATCGAGCAGGTTGTGCCCGGCGACGATCAGGGCACCGACGGCGAGCAGTGCTGGACGCGGCAGCCACACCAGCAGCGACAAGGCGATCATGCTGATGCCAATGGCCCAGATCACTTGCAGGTAGATCACGCTGGGCGGCAGCTGGAAGGTCCAGGCGAAGTTCACCAGGGTGAACTCCAGCACCACCAGAAACAGCCCGCGTTTGAACAGGAAGGCCGAAACGTCGGCTCGGCCTTGGTATTTCTCGCCGTAGAGCCAGGCTGACAGGCCTGTGAGCAGGACGAACACCGGCGCACAGAGGTGGGCCAGGGTGCGGCTGACGAACAGCGACGGGTCGGTGGCGTCGATGGTCATGGGGTCGCTGACCTGGCGATGCAGGAAGAAGGTCTCGCGTACATGGTCGAGCAGCATGAACAGGATGACCAGGCCGCGCAGGGCGTCGATGCTCTGCAGGCGCTGGGTGAGCAGGGGAGTGGGTATGCTTGTCATGAAGGCTTCGCAGGCGGGAATCAATTTCAAAATAAACGTTATATTATTACTTTTGTAGGGTGGCATGTGGATTATTTTTGTGCTGTTCGTACCGGCCCTATCGCCGGCTTGCCGGCGATAGGGCCGGATCAGCCCCACATCAACTACCTCTCGGATTTTCCACATGGATTTACGCTATCAATGACCAAATAATTGGAATCAGGAGTAGGTCGATAGCCCCCACAAGTAGTACAACGTTCAACCCATCCCATCCCATCCCATCCCGCCCAGCCTGAGCCTGCAGTCCGCAGGGCCGAAAAATGAAAATTATCAACTGTTATAAATGACAGTTTCGAGGGTGAAGCGTTCGCAGTATAAGTTACGTGTGCCTCAATGCACTCAACGCCGTTTTCAAGGAGATGAATGATGAGCGACGATTTTGAAGCGCTGATTGACAAGGTTCGCAACTGTGTTTCATATGAGGAGGCTGCAAGTCTGCTGGAGAAGATAGTTGAGCAGAAGAAAACTTCCGATGACCCGAATGCAGTGAGGGCGTTACGAGATGCTGAGGTGTATGCACTATGCTGGGGCGTTCATGTTGCCATGGAGGGAGAAGATGGCGGCGTTATATATGATGTTCTAAGCGGAGGAGGTGAAAGTGACAGCGTTTTATATATTGCCAGGCAGGCGCTGGTGCGTGATGTAGGGGCCTCGAGCGAAAAAGCCTCAGAAGAAGCTTATTCTGATTATCTTGCGGCCGAATGGGCAGATAAAGATTATATCGGAGTGCAGGAAATTAAATATTTTGAACGCATGGCTGAGCACGAAGATCCAACTCCCCCTCCGCAGCAAAGACTTTCATTGGCTGAATATTTTTATCTCAATGATAACGTTCGGGCCGAAAAGGAAAAAGCTGAACTCAAGGAAGCTATTGCCACAATTTGCAGCCTTAAAGGCCAATACTTGATGGTCACCAGAAAGACCACCACTGGCGGCGGCAACGTACTGATTGAGCAGGGGGTTTTGGAATCTGTAGATGAAGAGGGAGGGACATTTGTATTGAAAAGCACGGTTTATGAGGGGCGAAGGGATACTGTGTCGTTTTCCGATGTGAGGTCCGTTGATACGTCTCGATCCGGACCGGGAGCAAGGGGTCCGGTTTCCACACCGGACTGGCGGAAAAACTTCAAGGGGGATTGGGTCCGATCAGACAAACTTTAAAAGGAAATCCCGGGCGCGTCCTAGGTCGCGCCTGCCCCATTTATGGCCGCAGTTTCTGCAACCCCCAGCCCTTGAGGGGTAACTGGATTACGCAGATTCCCGTTCCAGGACAGTACGCCTCTAATGCACATCGTCGCACCGGGCGCCGTTGAAGCGCCCGCCGTTGCAGAACCACAGATACATCTCGGTTCTCAAAACATACGATTACCCTGTGGGAGCCGGCTTGCCGGCGATAGGGCCAGAACAACCCGCGCCTGTTCAGAAGCTGTAATCCACCGTCGCAAGATACGACCGCGGCGCGCCCATCACCCATTGCGTGCCACTGAACGCCGACGTCACGTACTCGCGGTCGAAGAGGTTGTTCACCTGCAACCCCAGCCGCACATCCGGCAGCACCTGCCAACCCAGGTTGGCATCGACCACGGTGTACCCCGGCGCGCTCTGCGTGTTGGCGCTGTCGCTGAAGCGTTCGTCCACATAACGCGCGCCAATACCGGCGTCCACCTGCTGGCCGAAGCCTTTGCTCAGCCACAGGTTGGCGGTTCGCCTTGGCACGTTGGCCGGGCGGTTGCCGCTGCGATCCTGGGGCACGCCGCCGACGCTTTCATCGAAGTCGTCGTACTTGGCACGCACCACCGCGGCATTGGCCGAGACCTGCCACTGCTGGCCCAAGGCAAGCTCCAACGTCGCCTCCAGACCGTCCGACGTCTGCTGCCCGGCCTGCTGCGGCTCATGGGTCAGCGGATCATCCACCAACAGCTTTTTCTTGACGATGTGGTAAGCCGCCAGCGTCCATTCGCCCCGGCCCTCCCAGAAGCGCTGCTTGAGCCCCACCTCGGTCTGCTTGGCTTCAGTCAGGTCGTAGTGCATCTGCGCCGGGTTGAGGCTGATCAGGTTGTTCACGCCATCCTCGCTGGTGGAGTACTGGCCATACAGCGACAGGTCATCGCTGAGCGCATACACCAATCCAGCGCGCCAGTTGCCGCCTTGCAGGCTGCGGTCGCTGCGGGTGCCGTCGGTGAGGTTGTCGCGGTCGATATGGTTCTGGTCGCGGCGCACCCCGGTCACCAACGACAGGCGCTCGCTCAGCTGCAGGCGATTCTCGGCGAACAGGGCGAAGCTGTGGGTGCTGGACAGGGTCTGCGGGCGCAGGGGTGAGGCGCTGTGGAACCAACCGGGCGTGGGCTGCCACGGGTCGATGTAATCGCCGCCGACATCGTTGTACGGCGCATTGCTGTCGACGTTGAAACGCACCTTGTTGTACTCGGTGCCCACCAGTGTCTTGCTGGCCAGGCCGAACAGCGAATGGTCGAAGGTGAAGGTCTGGCGGTCGCCGATCTGCTCCTGGTTGTGCTTGATCTCCAGGTAACTCTGGCGCAGCAACTGCTCGCGTTCGGCTTCCCAGCGGTAGTCCTCGGCGTTGCGCCAGTGGCGACGGCTCTTGATGTAGTAGAGCTGGTTGCTGGCGCTGACCTGGTCGCTGATGACCCAGTCGGTGGTGAGGCGGGTCCATTCGTCGTGGTAGCGCTGCACATCGTTGTGGATGTTGTAGTTCTTCTTGCGCAGGCTGCTGCGGTAGTGGCCGTCGATCAGCGGTGTGCCGTAGTAATTGGCAGGCTCGGCATCGCCGCGATCATGGGCCAGGGTAAAGCTCAGCTCGTCGCTGGCGTCGAAGCGCAGCGCGGCGCTGAGGGCCAGGCTGCGTGAATCGGTGCGCTCGACCCAGCCGTTGCCGGCCTGCTGGTTGAGGGTGAGGCGGTAGCTCAGCCGCTCGCCGAGGCTGCCGCCGCTGTCCAGGCCTAGTTGCTGGCGGTCCCAGGAGCCGTAGCCCAGGCGCAGGTGGTTGTGGATTTCACCGGCGAAGGGCTTTTTCGGGATGACGTTGACCACAGCACCCGTGGCGCCCTCGCCATACAGCACCGAGGCCGGGCCACGGATCACATCGATGCGCTCGACCATCCACGGGTCGACCGGGAACGTCTGGGTACCGGCGCCGGTGTACAGGCGCGCGCCGTCGAACAGGCTCATCACCGAGCCATGCCCGCTAAAGCCGCGCGCTGAGAGGCCGGTGCCGCCATCGCCCGGGTTGCCGATGAAGCTGATGCCCGGCGAGCGGGTCACAGCATCCTGCACGGTGAGGTTGTTGCGCTGCTGGATCTGCTCGGCCGTGATGCTGCTGGTGCTGGCCGGGGTGTCCAGGGCACTGAGGTTCAGGCGCGAGCCTGCCTCGGTCGGTGTGGCGAGGTCGATGCGCTGTTCATCGCGGGTATCGGTGATGGCTGTTGAGGGCAGTGCCAGCACCTGGCTGTCGTGCTCGTCGGCCAAGGTCGGGAAGGAGACGGCCAGGCAGGCCGCCAGCGGGTGAAGCTTGAATAGACGGGACATGTCGTTCCACTGCTGCAGGAATGAATGGATCCCGGTGGAAAACACGCAAAAGGCGAACCGCGCATGCAGGCGCGCACGCGGATACCGGCCTGCGCCCGCCCACCGCGGGTTGCCAAGTGAAGCTTCAGGCCGGTCTCCGGGCTTGCGAGGGTCATGAAGCCTTCACCTTCCCATGCACGTGCACAGTGGTGTGTCGAAGGCATCGCTCGCTTACCGTTGCGGGGGCAGCGCCGGACTTGTCGTGGACCACGACTCACCGGCTTCCCGTTTCACCCTGCGCACGGCGGCGCAGGACACCTGAAACTGGCGCGCATCTGACCATTGGTCGGCGCGCGCGTCAATCGTTTACTGGCGTGCGCCTCAGTGCGCGCCCGCTGCCTTGCTCAAGTCGCTCTGCGCCCACTCGGTGTAGATGCAGGCATCGGCCACCGCCCAGCGCACCTTCACCGTGTCCCCCGGCTGCATTGGCATGCCGGCTGCAGACAGCGCTTTCACGGTCAGTTCGGTGCCGCCTGGGGTCATCACATGGCAGGTCTGGCTTTCGCCGAGGAACAGCACTTCACCGACCTTGGCGATGACTTCGTTCCAGCCCGCCGGCAGGGGTTCGCGGGTGGCCTGCTCGACGGTCAGGGCCAGGGCTTTTTCCGGGCGCACCATGATCAGTGCATCTTGCCCGGCGGCAAGCCCGGGTGTCAGGCGGATGGCCACCGACTGCCCCTCGAAGCTGCCCGCGCCGTGGCTGCTGGCCTTGATCCGCAGGAAGTTGGAATTGCCCAGGAACGAGGCGACGAAGGCATTCGGCGGGTTCTGGTAGAGGTCGTAGCCGCTGCCCAGGCCGACGATCTTGCCATGGCTGAAGATGGCGATGCGCTGGGACAGGCGCATGGCTTCTTCCTGGTCGTGGGTAACGTAGACGATGGTGATGCCCAGGCGACGGTGCAGCTGGCGCAGTTCATCCTGCAGGTCTTCGCGCAGCTTCTTGTCCAGCGCGCCGAGCGGTTCGTCCATCAGCAGGATGCGCGGCTCGTACACCAGGGCGCGGGCAATCGCCACGCGCTGCTGCTGCCCACCAGACATCTGCGAAGGCTTGCGGTGGGCGAATTTCTCCAGCTGCACCAGCTTGAGCATGGCGTCGACGCGCTTGTTGATCTCGGCGGCGCCAAGCTTGCGGATGGCCAGCGGGAAGGCGATGTTGTCGCGCACGTTCAGGTGCGGGAACAGCGAGTAGCGCTGGAACACCATGCCGATGTCACGCTTGTGCGGCGGCACGTTGACCAGCGACTGGCCCTCGACCAGGATCTCGCCGCTGCTAGGCGTTTCGAAACCGGCCAGCATCGACAGGGTGGTGGACTTGCCCGAGCCGCTGGAGCCGAGGAAGGTGAGGAACTCGCCGTCCTGGATCTCCAGATCCAGGTTGTCCACGGCGGTGAAGTCGCCGTAGTGCTTGTTCAGGCCGCGCAGGCTGACCAGGGTCTTGTCGTGCGCGTTGTCTTTGATCACTGCACTCATTGTCATTGTCTCCGGGCACTCAGGCGTTGACTTCGCTACGCCGGCGCAAGGCGGCGGCAATTATCATGACCAGCAGCGACAGGCCGATCAGCAACGTCGAAGCGACGGCGATCACCGGGCTCAGGTCCTGGCGCAGGGTGGTCCACATCTTGACCGGCAGGGTCTGCAGGTCGGGGCTGGCCATCATCACGCTGAGCACCACCTCGTCCCACGAGACCAGGAAGGCGAACAGGCCGCCGGCGATCATGCCGGGGCGAATGGCCGGGAAGGTCACCTTGAAGATCGCCTGCAGGCGTGAGGCGCCGCAGATCACCGCGGCATCCTCGATCGACTGGTCGAACAGCTTCAGCGAGTTGATGATCGAGATGATGGTGAAGGGTAGGGCGACGATCACGTGGCTGACCACGAAAGCGAACAGCGTGCCGGTGTAACCGAGCTTGAGGAACAGCGCGTAGACCGCCACCGCGATGATCACCAGCGGCACGATCATCGGCATGGTGAACAGGCCGTAGAGCATCTCGCGGCCGGGGAAGCGGCCACGCACCAGGGCGAAGGCGGTGGGCAGGCCCAGCAGCACGGCGAACAGGGTGGTCAGCAAGGCCACCTTGAGGCTGGCCAGCGCGGCGTCCATCCACTCCGGGTTGGCGAAGAACTGGGCGTACCACTTGAAGGTCCAGCCCGGTGGCGGGAACACCAGCCACTGGGACGAGCCGAACGACAGCAGCACGATGAACACCACCGGCAGCAGCAGGAACGCGGCGATGACCCCGGTGGTCAGGTACAGGCCCGTGCGCAGCGGGCGGCCCATGGCATTGGGTGAAAGCAGCATGGCGGATTACCTCGCGTTGCCGACCGGGGATTCCGGCTGCAGCTTCAGGTACAGGTAGAAGAGCACCAGGGTGATGACCACCAGCAGTGCGGCGGCGGCGCTGGCCAGGCCCCAGTTGAGGAACGACTGCACCTGCTGGATGATGAATTCGGGCAGCATCATGTTCTGCGCACCGCCGAGCAGGGCCGGGGTGACGTAG
>Ga0160431_100570_pt1 | contig 14159 bp, 11 predicted proteins | sample HID1971K_E0MG_FD_108212 | JGI IMG/M metagenome (GOLD analysis project Ga0160431, IMG submission 108212) | Enriched millipede-associated microbial communities from UW Madison campus, WI, USA - HID1971K_E0 MG | ecosystem: Host-associated > Arthropoda: Insects > Digestive system > Unclassified ...
AGGTTCCTGCTTTAAACACGGGGGTTATGATCCGTGCATGATAGAAACGTTCCAGTGACGCCTTTATTAAGGGACGAACGAACCTGACTGGAACAGGGCAGCCAGAGAGAGCGCAATCAAAAGGTGGGCGCTTGGGCTGACTGGTAGGTACTTCAGAGGGCAGGCAGCATGCCGGGGCCGAGGTTCTGGGCCGGTCGGAATGGAATCCTGATCAATCGGTCATGTGATTCGTGTTGAACAGCGCGAGGCTGGCGTGGGAATCATCGAAAGGGCCGGTCCTGGTTTCAGCAGTGGTGCTCTTGGGGGGAGCAGGCCTGCAAGGACGCTTGTGGCCAGAATTGACTTTCAGCTTGGTACTAACGGAGCGCACCTTACCGCAATGCAACAGGCTTTGCAAGCATTGTACGTTTCCTGAGCCGAGCCGAGCAGTATGGCGTTTCCCGAGCGTGTTGGGAAGAGGGGCAAAAGGCTGGCAACGTGCCGGATGTATCGATTTCATGCATCCGTCTGCTGAGTTTTGGTGCACTTGTGCACATTTGACGCAGGGCCTGTAACAGCACGGCAACAGCCCGAAGACGACTCGCCAATGCCTTGACTGGCACCTTAAGTCAATGAAAAAAAACACTAATTTTTACTGGTGAAAAAATCGTCAGTTTGACTCAAAGCCCCATTTCATAGGGGTTTGAAGGGTGCTTGAGGGGGTTGTCCACCGAGTTATCCACAGGAACTGTGGATTGTCCCGAGCGCTTGCTCTAGAACGGGCGTGCCAGCTAATCAGCGAACTGTCCGACAATCGACAGGCACCTGCCGACCGTTCGGTCAGCTCGTTGAAAACGTCAAGAAAAGATCAATGAATTTTTTTTCCAAACCTTGGGAAATGGACAGGCCATGCGGTTAAAAAAAGGGTAGAGTGGCGCGCCTTTCGAGTTGCCTTCTCTGTTTCTCATGAAGTTTCGCGGTAAACATCTCGCCAGCCCCGCCGTTGCGTCACCTGCGCCCACCCCCAAACGCTTTTCACTGAAAGTGGCCCTTTGGCTGCTCGATAGCCCGCGCCTGGGGGACAAGCCACAAATCAAGCATCTGGCCGGGCGCCTGCTCAAGCAACCGGCGCGCCAGGGCGTGGTGGAGGCCCAGAGCCGGCTGGGGCAGATGCTGTGCCGCGATTGCGGCAATGCCCGCGATCGGCGTATCGGCCATGACCTGCTGCGCCAGGCGGCGCGGGCGGGCGATCGCCTGGCACAGCTGGAATATGCGCGGTTGTGCCAGGCCAGCGAGCCGGAGCAGGCGCCCGATCAGGCGGGCTGATAAGCTGCACTCTATTCGCTAAGGATGATCGGGGTAAGCATGGCAGTGGATCTGACCAGCATTCTGCTGGGCTTGTTGGCAGGCGCCTTGCCGTGCCTGGGGTGGGTCATGCATGTGCAGCGCCGCCAGGGCGCCCGGCAAGGCGAACAGGCCTTGCTCGAAGAGCGCCTGAACGGCGCCCTGCTGGCCCAGGCGGGCATGCAGGCGCAACTGGAGGCCAGTCGCGACGAGATCAGCGACCTCAGCGAAGCCAACACCGTCAAGCAGGCCCAGCTGGCCGCTCAGGGCCGCGAGCTGGAGCTGCTGCAGATCGACCGTGACAATGCCCGCGACGCTGCCCATGCCTGGCACCTGGAGCGCGCCAATCGCGAGGCCGAGCTGCGCCGCCTGGAAGCCCAGACTGCGCGCCTTGAGGCCGAGTTGCGCGAGCAGCAGGACAGCCACCAGCAGCGTCTGGAAGACCTGCAGGAAGCCCGCGATACGCTGCGTGCGCAGTTCGCCGACCTGGCCACGAAAATCTTCGACGAGCGCGAGCAGCGCTTTGCCCAGACCAGCCAGCAACACTTGGGGCAACTGCTCGACCCGCTCAAGGAGCGCATCCAGGCCTTCGAGAAGCGCGTCGAGGAAAGCTACCAGCAAGAAGCCCGCGAGCGTTTCTCGCTGGGCAAGGAACTGGAGCGCCTGCAGCAGCTCAACCTGCGCCTGTCCGACGAAGCCACCAACCTCACCCAGGCGCTCAAGGGCCAGAAGACCCAAGGCAACTGGGGCGAGCTGATCCTCGAGCGGGTGCTTGAGCACGCCGGCCTGGAGAAGGGCCGCGAATACCAGACCCAGGTCAGCCTGAAAAGCGCCGACGGCGAGCGTTTCCAGCCCGACGTCCTGATCATGCTGCCCGGCGACAAGCAGGTAGTGGTCGATGCCAAGGTCAGCCTGACGGCTTACCAGCAGTTCGTCAGCAGCAACGACGAGAACGCGCTGAAACAGCACGTGCAGTCACTGCGTAACCATGTCAAAGGCTTGTCGAGCAAGGACTACAACCGTCTCGAAGGCCTGCACAGCCTGGACTTCGTGCTGCTGTTCGTGCCCATCGAAGCAGCCTTCTCAGCGGCCCTGCAGGCCGAGCCCAACCTGTTCCAGGAGGCCTTCGACCGGCAGATCGTGATCGTCAGCCCGACCACCTTGCTCGCCACCCTGCGGGTCATCGACAGCCTGTGGAAGCAGGAGCGGCAAGGCCAGAACGCACGCGAGATCGCCGAGCGCGCCGGTTGGCTGTATGACAAGTTCGTGCTGTTCATCCAGGACCTGGACGAGCTCGGCGCCCGCCTGCAGCAGGTCGACAAGGCCTACGCCGCGGCGCGCAACAAGCTGTGCGAAGGGCGCGGAAACCTGGTCAGTCGCAGCGAACAGCTCAAGCTGCTCGGTGCCCGGGCCAGCAAGAGCCTGCCGGCCGATCTGCTGGAGCGGGCGTTGTCCGACGAGGCGCTGGCGGACGCAGCGCTTACTGCACCAGGCTCAGATGGCGATTGAGCAGGGCGCGCAAGGCCGCCGGCTTGACCGGCTTGGCCAGGTAATCCAGGCCGGCGGCATGTACCGTGGCCAGGGTTTCCTTGCTGCCATCGGCACTGATCACCACCCCCGGTACCGGTTCGCCCAGTCGGGCCCGTAGCCAGCCCATCACCCCGGTGCCGGTTTCGCCGTCATCCAGGTGGTAATCCACCAGCGCCAGGTGCGGGCGCATGCCCTTGGCCAGCAGCGCTTCACATTCGGCGCGGTTGCGCGCGGTCCATACCTGGCAGCCCCAGCGGCTGAGCAGGCTGTTCATGCCTATCAGGATGCTGTCTTCGTTATCGATGCACAGCACTTGCAGGCCGGCCAGGGGCTGGCTGGCCTGTTCCTGCGGCGCGCTGGGCGCAGCGACTGCCTGGCGCGCGATCGGCACATTGACCCGGAACACCGTGCCCTTGCCCGGCCACGAGCGCACCTCGAGGCGGTGGCCAAGTACCCGGCACAAGCCGTCGGCAATCGCCAGGCCCAGCCCCAGGCCTTTTTCGGCGCGGGTCTGGTGACTGTCCAGGCGCTTGAACTCCTGGAAAATCACTTGCAGCTTGTCGTCGGCGATGCCCGGGCCACGGTCTCAGACCTCCAGCCACAAGTGCTCGCCCTGGCGGCGAACGCCTAGCAGGATCGGGCTCTTGCCGTAGCGCAGGGCATTGGTGAGGAAGTTCTGCAGCACCCGGCGCAGCAGTTTCATGTCGCTGTCGATGCGCAGGCGGCTGCCGTGCAGGCGGAACTCCAGACCTTTCTCGGCTGCCAGCACCTTGAACTCGGCGCCCAGTGTGTCGAACAGTTCGTTGAGGGCGAACGGCTTGGCGTCCGGGGTGATCTTGCCGTTCTCCAGGCGCGAGATGTCCAGCAGGTCGCTGATCAGTTCTTCGGCCGAGCGCAGCGAACTGTCCATGTGCTGGACCAGTTGCTGGGCCTCTTCGTTGAGGCCTTCGGCCTGCTGCGAGAGGGCAGCGGAGAACAGTCGCGCGGCATTGAGCGGTTGCATCAGATCGTGGCTGACCGCCGCCAGGAAGCGGGTCTTGGACTTGCTGACCGCTTCGGCCTGGCTCTTGGCTTCCGACAGCGCCTGGTTCAGTTGCGACAGCTCATGGGTGCGCTCGGCCACGCGCTGCTCCAGCCCCTCGTTGGCATCGCGCAGGGCCTGCTCGGCCTCGCGGAACGGGGTGATGTCGGTGAAGCTCATGACGAAGCCGCCGCCGGGCATGGGGTTGCCGATCAGTTCGATGACCCGGCCGTTGGGGAACAGTCGCTCGGAGGAGTGTGCCCGGCCCTGGCGCATCCAGTGCAGGCGCCGCGCCACATGCACCTGCGCCTCGCCCGGGCCGCACAGGCCGCGCTCGGCGTTGTAGCGGATGATGTCGGCGATCGGCCGGCCGACGCTGATCAGCCCGTCAGGGTAGTTGAACAGCTCCAGGTAACGGCGGTTCCAGGCCACCAGGTGCAGGTTCTGGTCGACCACACTGATGCCCTGGTTGATGTTCTCGATGGCCCCTTGCAGCAGCGCACGGTTGAACTGCAGCACCTCGCTGGCTTCGTCGGCGATGCGCACCACGTCTTCGAGCTGCATGTCGCGGCCTTCGATGGCCGCCTTGACCACGGCCCGGGTCGAGGACGTGCCGAGTACGCCCGCGAGCAGTCGCTCGGTGTGCTCGATCCAGTCGCCGTCGGCATTCTGGTTGGGGTTGAAGCCTTTGCCCTGGCGATAGGCGAAGCGGATGAAGCTTTGACGTGCACGTTCTTCGCCGACGAAGCGCGAGGCCAATGTCAGCAAGTCGTCGATCTGCACCGCCAGCAGCGGTTTGCTGTTGGGGCGGGCGCTGGTCTGCTGGCCAATGAAACGTCCGGCCTGCCAGTGCTCCGACACGCGGGTGCGCGACAGCATCGAGACCCAGGCGAACAACGTGAAGTTGCCGGCCAGCGACAGCACCACGCCCTGGGTGAGGGGCGTGATCGGCAGGTTCAGCGGGTTGCCGTGCAACCAGGCAAGGCCGGGGAACAGTTCCAGCGACCAGCCCAGGCTGTGCGCCGTGATGGGCAGCACCAGGGTGTAGAACCAGAGGAAGATGCCAGCCGCAAGGCCTGCGAACACGCCACGCCGGTTGGCCTGTTTCCAGTACAGCGCGCCGAGCATGGCAGGGGTGAGCTGGGTCACGGCGGCGAAGGCGATCTGGCCGATGGTCGCCAGGCTGGCAGTGGAACCGAGCAGGCGATAGCTGACGTAGGCCAGCAGCAGGATGACCACGATGGTCACCCGGCGCACCGACAGCATCCAGTGACGGAAGGCCTCGAACGGCCGTTCGGCATTGTTGCGGCGCAGCAGCCACGGCAGCAGCATATCGTTGGAGACCATGGTCGACAGCGCCACGGCCTCGACGATGACCATGCCGGTGGCGGCCGAGGCGCCGCCGATGAAGGCCAGCAGTGCCAGGCTTGGGTGTGCTTCGGCCAGCGGCAGGCTGATGACGAAGGAGTCGGAAATCACCGTGCCGGGCAACAGCATCTGGCCGGCCAGGGCAATCGGCACCACGAACAGCGCGGCCAGCGCCAGGTACATCGGAAACACCCAGCGTGCCAGGCGCATGTCCTGCGGCTCGATGTTCTCCACCACGGTCACGTGAAACTGCCGCGGCAGGCAGATGATCGCCATCATCGCCACGCCGGTCTGCACTACCATCGACGGCCAGTTGATGGTCTCCTGCCAGTAGCTGTCCAGCTGCACCGACTGACGGGCCTGGGTCAGCAGGTCGTCGAAGCCGTCGTACAGGTTGAACACCACGAACACGCCGACGGCGAGGAAGGCCAGCAGCTTGATCATCGATTCGAAGGCAATCGCCAGGACCATGCCCCGGTGGTGTTCGGTCACATCCAGGCTGCGTGTGCCGAAGACGATGGCGAACAGCGCCAGCACCAGCGACACCACCAGCGCGGTGTCCTGTACCCGGGTGCCGGTGGCATCGGCATTGGCGCCGATCAGCAGGTTGACGCCCAGCACGATGCCCTTGAGCTGCAAGGCGATGTAGGGCAACACGCCGACCAGGCAGATCAGCGCCACCACCACGGCCAAGGTCTGCGACTTGCCGTAGCGCGCGGCGATGAAGTCGGCGATGGAGGTGATGTTCTGCTGCTTGCTGATCAGCACCATCTTCTGCAGCACCCAGGGCGCGAAGATCAGCAGCAGGATCGGCCCCAGGTAGATCGGCAGGAACGCCCAGAGCTGTTCGGCGGCCTGGCCGACCGCGCCGAAGAAGGTCCAGCTGGTGCAATAAACTGCCAACGAGAGGCTGTACACCCACGCACGCAGGCGCGGCGGCAACGGTGTGCTGCGGCGGTCGCCGTAGAAGGCGATGGCAAACATGATGGCCATATAGGCCAGGGCGACCACGGCGATCAGCCCGCTGGACAACGACATGAAGACTCCGGAGCAAAAAAGGTAACGCGGTCCCGATCAGTCAGTCTGGCACGCGGGCGCCGGTTCGTCAGTGCCGACGATGGTAGCAGTGGCGAGTCGTCGCAGTCTGTACCGGCCTCATCGCCGGCAAGCCGGCTCCCACAGGTGAGGCTGAGCAGCGAGGCGACGATCAGCGCGCCACCGATCAGCAGGCCGATGTGGCCGACCGAGAGCTGGAAATTGTCGGCCAGATAGACCACCAGGTAGGGCAGGGTGAGGGCGCGGGCCAGGGTCAGGATGAAGGTGGCCAGCAGCAGCAGGCGCACGGGGCCAGGGTAGTGCTTGAGGGCGGCGAGCATTGCCACATCCTTGTCATGGGCGGTTGCCAGGGGGCAAGCATAGGAGAGTCGGCGCCAGGTGTCGCCTGCTCAGCATTGACAGCCTGCGATCCAGCGGGAATGCTTTCGGGCACCTTCACATATAGATGTTTGCATGACAACTCGAGAGCGGCCCATGCCCCAACTGTCCGGTGACGCCAGACTTCCACGCTATCAATTGCTGCGTGATCACCTGCTCGCCCAGATCGCCAACAACCGCTGGCGCCCGGGCGAGGCCATCGCCACCGAGGCCGCGCTGGCCAGTGAATTCGAAATGTCCGTCGGCACTGTACGCAAGGCCGTCGATGCGCTGGTTGCCGAAGGCGTGCTGGAGCGTCAGCAGGGCCGTGGTACGTTCATTCGGCGGCCGCAGTTCCATTCCTCGTTATTCCGTTTCTTCCGCTTCGAGACCGCCAATGGTGAGCGGGTAATGCCCGAAAGCCGCATTCTCTGCATCGAGCCGGTGCCTGCACCCGCGGCAGCCGCCCAGGCGCTGGGCTTGCCGGTGGGCGCTGATGCCATCCGCATTCTGCGCATTCGTCTGCTCGGGGCGCAGCCAGTGTTGGCGGAAGAAATCTGGCTGCCGCGCCACCTGTTCCAGCCATTGCTGGAGGTGGAGCTGAACCAGAAAGGGCCGCTGCTTTACCCCATCTACGAAGCACTGTGCGGCCAGGTGGTTGCCTCCGCCGAAGAGGTCCTTACCGCCGAGGCGGTGGATGAAGCCCATGCGCGGCTCCTGCAACTGCCTGTCGACAGCCCCGTGGTCGTCATCGAGCGGCTTGCCCGCGACTACGCGGGCAAGCCGCTCGAATGGCGCCGTTCGCGCGGCCATGCCCAGCATTTTCGCTACCGCGTCGACATCCGCTAACCCCGCCTGACGGCGTGCGCCCTGTCGAACGGGGCGCATGCGATCTCATACCCCTCATCAGCAGTTGATTGACAGCCTCGGTCGGCTGAATATAAGGTCATTCATTCATATATATGACTGCATGTTTGTATAAAAACCGCGACGCACGACGCCGCCACAACAATCGACCAGGGTGATCGTTTCATGACCAGCCCCCATCTGCCAGCCATTACCGGCATCGATACCCATGCCCATATCTTTCGCCAGGACCTGCCGATGGTCCCGAACCGCCGTTACAATCCGGCCTATGACGCTCTGATCGAGCAGTACCTGGCTCATCTGGACCGTTTCGATCTGTCCCATGGCGTGCTTATCCAGCCCAGCTTCCTGGGTACCGACAACCGCTACATGCTCCAGGCCTTGCGCCGCCATCCCGAGCGCTTGCGCGCCGTGGCGGTGGTGGATGCCAGCATCAGCGACCAGGCGCTGGATGCGCTGGCCGAAGCCGGCGTGGTCGGCATTCGACTGAACCTGGTGGGCAAGCAGCTTGCCGACTATGCCGGCCCTGAGTGGACGGCACTGTTCAAGCGCCTTGCCGTGCGCGGTTGGCAGGTGGAGATTCAGCGCGGTTTCGACGACCTGGCTTTGATCGTGCCGGCCATTCTGGCCTGCGGTGTGGATGTGGTGGTCGATCACTTCGGCCTGCCTGCCGGCGGCATCGACCCACGCAATGACAGCCACCGTACCCTCCTTCACCTGCTTGCCGAGCCAAAGCTGTGGCTGAAGTTGTCCGCGGCCTATCGCAGCCAGTCCGACCTGGCCAAGGCCAAGGTGCTGCTGGCCCTGGTGCGCGAGGCAGCCGGTGGGCTCGAACGTTTCCTGTGGGGCAGCGATTGGCCTCACACCCAGTTCGAGCAGCAGACCGGCTACGCCGAGCAGTACGCCTTCTTCGAGGCATTGCTGCCTGACCCCGGCGAGCGCGCCCAGGTGCTGCGCGACAACCCTGCAAAGCTGTTCGGCTTCGACCGTTCCCGCTGATAATCCGATAACAACAACAGGACACTTCACCATGATGAGCATGCTCGTCGTCGCGGCCATCGTTGCCGCCGTGGCCCTCGGCTACAAGACCAAGGTCAACATCGGCTTGTTCGCCATTGCCTTTGCCTACCTGATCGGCTGTTTCGGCATGGGCCTGAGCCCGTCGGAAGTCGTTGGCATGTGGCCCTTGAAGATCTTCTTCGTGATCTTCTCGGTCTGCCTGTTCTACAGCTTCGCCACCGTCAACGGCACCTTGGAGAAACTGGCAGAGCACTTGATCTACCGTTGCCGTGCGGTACCGCAACTGCTGCCATTTGCGGTGTTCTTCGCGGCCACCGTCATCGCAGCCATGGGGGCGGGCTACTACACCGTGCTGGCCTTCATGGCGCCCATCACCCTGCTGCTGTGCGAGCGCACCGGCATGAGCCTGATCGTCGGCGGCATGGCGGTGAACTACGGCGCACTGAGCGGCGCCAACTTCATGTCCAGCCAAAGCGGCATCATCTTCCGTGGCTTGATGACCAGTGCCGGCGTGACCGACAACCAGGCCTTCATCAACGCCACCGGCATCTTCGTCAGTACCTTGGTGATCCCGCTGCTGGTGATTTCTGTGTTCGTCTTCCTGGCCGGCCATGGCCGTGCCCTGAAAGCCTCGGCTTTCAGCGCCAGTGCTCCGGCACCGCTCAACAGCCAGCAGAAAACGACCTTGTGGCTGACCTTGGCGATGATGCTCATCGTGCTGGCCGCCCCGGTGGCGAGCATCCTCCTGCCGGGCAACGCCACTGCGGCATTCATCAACGCGAAGATGGACATCGGGTTGATCGCCAGCATCTTCTCGGTCATCGCCTTGCTGCTGAAGCTGGGTGACGAGCGCAAGGCCATGGCCACCGTGCCCTGGGGCACGCTGATCATGATCTGCGGCGTGGGCATGCTGATTTCCGTGGCGATCAAGGCCGGTACCATCGACATCCTCGCGTCGTGGATCGGCAGCAGCATCCCGCCCATCCTGGTGCCCGTGGTGTTCGGCGCCGTTGCGGCGTTCATGTCGATCTTCTCCAGCACCCTCGGTGTGGTGACGCCGGCACTGTTCCCGATGGTGTTGCCGATTGCCAACAGCATGGGCATCGAACCGATGATCCTGTTCATTGCCATCGTTGCTGGTGCTCAAGCCACCTCGATCTCGCCATTCTCCTCGGGGGGCAGCCTGATCCTGGGGTCCTGCAGCAACGAGCAGCATCGGGTTTCACTGTTCCCGCAGTTGCTGTTCAAGGCGGCGCCCATCGGCTTCGTCGCGGCGCTGGCGTTCAATGTGGCGCTGACGTTCGTGCTTTGAACCTGAGCTGAACACAAAAAACCGCAGTCTGGCTGCGGTTTTTTTGTGTGCCCGTTTTCCGTTGAACGCGCAATCGGCTGATATCCTCGGCCGCCGCTTGGGGTTTGCGACTTGCCAGGGCTGTACGTTCCCATGCAGATTTGTGGCTTGTTGCGGCCTGCGCGCCTCCAATTACAAAAGTCACTCAGGAACAAGGACGATGAGTCACCCCTCGCAATTTACCTTGCTCGGCAAGCGGCGGTTCCTGCCGTTCTTCATCACCCAGCTGCTGGGTGCCTTCAACGACAACCTGTTCAAGCAGTCGCTGATCCTGGCGATCCTGTTCAAGCTGAGCCTGGGCGAGGGCGACCGCTCGATCTGGGTCAACCTCTGCGCACTGCTGTTCATCCTGCCGTTCTTCCTGTTCTCGGCCCTGGGCGGGCAGTTCGGGGAAAAGTTCGCCAAGGACGCGCTGATACGCGCCATCAAGCTGGCCGAAATCGCCATCATGGCCGTCGGTGCGCTGGGTTTCGTCACCGATCACCTGGCGCTGATGCTGGTGGCGCTGTTCGGCATGGGTACCCACTCGGCGCTGTTCGGCCCGGTGAAGTATTCGATCCTGCCCCAGGCCTTGCGTGAAGAAGAGCTGGTCGGCGGTAACGGCCTGGTGGAGATGGGCACGTTCCTCGCCATCCTGGCCGGCACCATCGGTGCCGGGGTGATGATGGCGAGCAGCAGCTACGCCACGGTGGTGGCCGGCGGCGTGGTCGGTACCGCGGTGCTGGGTTACCTGGCCAGCCGCTGGATCCCGCGCGCGGCGGCGGCATCGCCAGAGATGCGCCTGGACTGGAACATCTTCACGCAATCCTGGGCCATCCTGCGCATGGGCCTGGGGCAGACGCCAGCGGTGTCGCGTTCGATCGTCGGCAACTCGTGGTTCTGGTTCGTCGGTGCCATCTACCTCACCCAGATACCGGCCTACGCCAAGGACTGGCTGCACGGTGACAGCACCGTGGTGACGCTGGTGCTGACCCTGTTCTCGGTGGGCATCGCGCTGGGTTCGCTGCTGTGCGAACGCTTGAGCGGGCGCAAGGTGGAGATCGGCCTGGTGCCGTTCGGTTCGTTCGGTCTGACCCTGTTCGGCCTACTCTGGTGGTGGCACTCGGGCGACGTGCCGGCGGCTGCAACCCCGCATGACTGGCTGACGCTGCTGGGCATGAGCCAGGCCTGGTGGATTCTGCTGTCGATCGTTGGCCTGGGTGTGTTCGGCGGCTTCTATATCGTGCCGCTGTACGCCCTGATCCAGGCCCGCACCGCCGAGGGCGAGCGCGCCCGCGTGATCGCCGCCAACAACATCCTCAATGCCTTGTTCATGGTGGTTTCCGCCATCCTGACCATCGTCCTGCTGGGTGTGGCCGAGTTGAGCATCCCCCAGCTGTTCCTGGTGGTGTCGCTGCTCAACGTGCTGGTCAATGCCTACATCTTCAGGATCGTGCCCGAGTTCACCATGCGCTTCCTGATCTGGCTGCTCAGCCATTCGATGTACCGCGTGGAGCACCGCGATCTCGAGCGTATCCCTGACGAAGGCGCGGCGCTGCTGGTGTGCAACCATGTGTCGTTCGTCGATGCGTTGCTGCTCGGCGGGGCGATTCGCCGACCGATCCGGTTCGTCATGTACTACAAGATCTACAACCTGCCGGTGCTCAACTTCGTGTTCCGCACCGCCGGTGCCATCCCGATCGCCGGGCGCAGTGAAGACCTGGCCACCTACGAGCGCGCGTTCACCCGCATCGCCGAGTACCTGGCGGCGGGGGAGGTGGTGTGCATTTTCCCGGAAGGCAAGCTGACGGGTGACGGCGAGATCGATGTGTTCAAGGGTGGCGTCAACCGCATCCTCGAAGAAACCCCAGTGCCGGTGATACCGCTGGCGCTGCAGGGGCTGTGGGGCAGCTTCTTCAGTCGTGACCCGGGCAAGGGCTTCTTCAAACGACTGTGGTCGCGGGTGACCATCGTGGCAGGGGCCGCCATCCCGGTGGAGGCGGCGCAGCCTGAGCTGTTGCGCGAGCAGGTCAGCCGCTTGCGCGGTGACCTGCGTTAGGCGGGGGTGAAGGTCAGCTGGCGCTGACTTTCAGGCCGATCAGGCCGGTGATGATCAGCGCCACACTGACCAGTCGTACCAGGGCCATGGATTCGCCGAACAGGATGATCCCGGCGATCACCGTGCCGACTGCGCCGACACCGGTCCAGATGGCGTAGGCGGTGCCCAGCGGCAGCTCTTTCATGGCAAGGCCCAGCAGGCCCAGGCTGATGACCATGGCACCGACGGTAAGAATGGTCGGGAGCGGGCGAGTGAAGCCGTCGGTGTACTTGAGGCCGACCGCCCAGCCAACCTCGAACAGGCCGGCGAAGAACAGGATGATCCAGGACATGTGAGAGTCTCCATCGTTTGAAAGATGGGGCCGTCCCCGGAAATGGTCACGCGTTGCGTCGTGAGGCCGTCCTCACAGTGGGCAATATAGTGCACATTTCTTGGGGGCTGGGCAAGCTTTCACCGGCCCTATCGCCGGCTTGCCGGCGATAGGGCCAATACAGCCAACATCAATCCCTGACAGCCTGCGCACCTTCAACGGCATCCCCAGGCGCTTCCATCCGCCGGAACCAGGTCGAAAGCAGCGCCCCGGAAATGTTGTGCCAAACGCTGAACAACGCACTGGGCACTGCCGCCAGCGGCGAGAAATGCGCCGCAGCCAAGGCAGCCCCGAGCCCCGAGTTCTGCATCCCCACCTCCAGCGCCAACGACTTGCGCTGGGCCAGGGGCAGCTTGCAGAACTTGCCGGTGAGGTAGCCCAGCAGGAAACCGAAGCTGTTGTGCAGCACCACGACGGCCATTATCAGCAACCCCGATTCGGCGATCTTCGCCTGACTGGCCGCCACCACCGCGCAGACGATCATGACGATGCTCACCACCGACACCAGCGGCAGCACCTGCACCGCCGTCTGCACCCGCGCGCCGAGCAGGCGCTGGGCCAGGACGCCGAGCACGATCGGCAGCATCACCAACTGCAGGATCGACCAGAACATGTCCATGAAGGACACCGGCAACCAGGCCGAAGCCAGGAACCAGATCAGCGCCGGCGTCAGCAGTGGCGCCAGCAGGGTGGTCACTGCAGCGATCGCCACCGCCAGCGCCAGATCGCCCTTGGACAGCCAGACCATCACGTTCGACGCCGTGCCGCTCGGGCAGCAGCCGACCAGGATCACGCCCACTGCGATTTCCGCCGGCAGGTGGAACAGCTGGCAGAGCAGCCAGGCCACGCCTGGCATGATCACGAAATGCGCCACCACCCCCAGCGCCACGCGCCAGGGCTGGCGGGCGAGGGCGGCGAAGTCGTCGAGCTTGAGGGTCAGGCCCATGCCGAACATCACCAGCCCCAGCAACGGCACGATGGCCACCTTGAGGGCGATGAACCATTGCGGTTGCAGGAAGGCCATGCAGGCGAACACCAGCACCCAGAGGGCGAAGGTGTTGCCGACGAAGCGGCTGAGGGCGGCAAGGGCGCGCATGGAAAATGTCCTTTATAGTTGTTTCTCTAGGGTTTTCAGCGGCCCTATCGCCGGCAAGCCGGCTCCCACAGGTTAAGTGCAAGCCTCAAGGGCCGTGCCTTCTCTGTGGGAGCCGGCTTGCCGGCGATAGGGCCAGTACTGACCGAAGATAGCTTCCAGGCCAGCACCGGCAGATCAGCTTTTCTTCAGACCCCTTGCGGAATCTCCTCGCCACCCAGTGCCTCGAACAGCACCGGCAGGAACTCGCTGAAGGTCATCATCATCAGCAGGAAGCTGGCATCGAACTGCTGCGCAGCCTCATCGCCGCCATCCTGTTCGGCCTGCTCCTGCAGCAGCTCTTCGAACTTCAGGCGCTTGATCACCATCTTGTCGTCGAGCACGAACGACAGCTTGTCCTGCCAGGCCAGGGCCAGTTGGGTGACCACCTTGCCGGTGCTCAGGTGCAGCTGGATTTCCTCGCTGGTCAGGTCCTGGCGCTTGCAGCGCACGATGCCGCCGTCTTCGGCGGTGTCGCGCAGTTCGCATTCGTCCAGTACATAGAAGCCTTCGGCGGCCTGCTGCGACTTGACCCAGTCAGTCATGGTCGCGGTCGGGGCGATCTTCACCGTGGCCGGGCGCACCGGCAGCGAGCCCATGACCTCACGCAGGGTCGACAGCAGGTCTTCGGCGCGCTTGGCGCTGGCCGAGTTGACCAGGATCATCCCCAGGCGCGGGGCGATGGCGGCGAAGATCATCGAGCGGCGGATGAACGCACGCGGCAGG
>Ga0160431_100571_pt1 | contig 14088 bp, 11 predicted proteins | sample HID1971K_E0MG_FD_108212 | JGI IMG/M metagenome (GOLD analysis project Ga0160431, IMG submission 108212) | Enriched millipede-associated microbial communities from UW Madison campus, WI, USA - HID1971K_E0 MG | ecosystem: Host-associated > Arthropoda: Insects > Digestive system > Unclassified ...
GGATTGCCAAGACCATCATCGGCCTCATCGTCGTGCTGATGGCGTTGACCGGCTTCGAAGCCATTTTCCAGGCCGCCACCCATAGCCAGGACGCCGCCAAGGTGAACGGGCAAACCATCAGCCAGAACGAGCTGAGCCAAGCGGCCGACATGCAGCGCCGCCAGCTGATGCAACAGCTGGGCAAGGATTTCGACCCGGCAATGCTGGACGAAAAGCTGCTGCGCGATGCCGCGCTCAAAGGGCTGATCGACCGCAAATTGCTGTTGCAGGGTGCTGAAGACGCCAAGTTCGCCTTCTCGGAGGCCGCGCTGGATCAAGTGATCCTGCAGACCCCTGAGTTCCAGGTCGATGGCAAGTTCGACGCCGACCGCTTCGACCAGGTCATCCGCCAGATGGGCTATGGCCGTATGCAATTCCGCGACATGCTTGCCGAAGAAATGCTGATCGGCCAGCTGCGCACTGGTATCGCTGGCAGCAGCTTCGTCACCGACCAGCAGGTCGATGCGTTCGCCCGCCTGGAAAACCAGACCCGCGATTTCGCCTCCCTGACCCTCAAGGCCAACCCGGCTGCGGTTCAGGTAAGCGATGACGAGATCAAGGCGCACTATGACCAGCACGCCAAGGAGTTCATGACCCCTGACCAAGTGGTCATCGACTATGTCGAGCTGAAGAAGTCGGCCTTCTTCGACCAGGTCAAGGTCACCGACGAAGCGCTCAAGGCCCAGTACGAGAAGGAAATCGCCAACCTCGGCGAGCAGCGCCACGCGGCGCACATCCTCATCGAGGTCAACGACAAGGTCACCGATGACCAGGCCAAGGCCCGCATCGCAGAGGTCGAGCAACGCCTGGCCAAAGGTGAAGACTTTGCGACGCTGGCCAAGGAGTTCTCCCAGGACCCGGGTTCCGCCAATAACGGTGGTGACCTTGGTTTTGCAGGCCCAGGCGTGTACGACCCGGCATTTGAAAGTGCCCTGTACAAGCTCAACGACGGGCAGGTATCGGCGCCGGTGCGCACCGATTTCGGCTATCACCTGATCAAGCTGTTGGGTAAGCAGGCGCCTGAAGTGCCGAGCTTCGCCAGCCTGAAGGACAAGCTGACCCACGACCTGAAGATGCCGCTGGTCGAGCAGCGTTATGTCGATGCCGCCAAGCAACTGCAGGACGCCGCCTACGAGGCTGCAGACCTGGCCCAGCCGGCCCAGGACCTGAACCTCAAGGTACATACCTCGGCGCCTTTCGGCCGTGAGGGGGGTGAAGGCATCACGGCCAACCGTGGCGTGATCCAGGCTGCATTCTCCGAGGAAGTGCTGGAGGAGGCTGCCAACAGCACCGCCATCGAGCTGGACCCGGAAACCACCGTGGTGCTGCGCGTCAAGGAGCACCGCAAGCCTGAGCAGATGCCGCTGGAAGCCGTGGCCAAGAACATCCGCGAGCACCTGGCCAAGGAGAAGGCGACCGCCGAGCTCAAGGCCAAGGCGGACAAGCTGATCGCCGGCCTGCGTGACGGTTCGATCCCCCACACTGCGAGCCAGGATGGTCAGAACTGGAAGGCCTACGAAGCGGTCACCCGCAGCCAGGAGGGCGTCGACCCCGCCGAGCTGCAGGCGCTGTTCCGCCTTGCCAAGCCACAAGCCAAGGACAAGCCGGAGTATGGCAGTGTGGTCCTGGCCGATGGCAGCCTGGTCGTGCTGCAGCTCAAGGGCGTCAACGAAGGCGCGTCCGCCAGCGATGAAGAGAAGCAGCAGATCCGCCGCTACCTCGCTTCGCGTGCTGGCCAGCAGGACTTCGCGGCGTACCGCAAGCAGCTGGAAGGCAGCGCAGACATCACGCGCTACTGAGTGGTTGTCTGGTAACGAAACAGGCCGCGTAATGCGGCCTGTTTCGTTTCTGAGCTTTGTGTAAACCCCAAAGCTCTCGCGATTCCTGTGGGAGCCGGCTTGCCGGCGATAAGGCCGGGTCAGCCAAAGCGGGGCGTCTTGATGGGCCCAGGAGCATCACTGCCGTCTTGAGCAGGCTGTTCCGGCCCTATCGCCGGCAAGCCGGCTCCCACAGTTAGTCTGCTGCTGTTCTCGATACCGGTGCAGTCCCTGTGGGAGCGGGCTTGTCCCGCGAAAGGGCCAGCACAGGCGAACAAAGACTAGCGCTTCTCCCCCTCATAGTTATCCAGCGTATCCCGCGCAATCTCCCGTCCCAGGGCAATCAGCTCCGGCGCCTTGTAGAACTCGAAAAACCGGCATACCCGCTTGGGCACGTTGATCAGCACATCCGGCGGATACCCCGCGATCTTGTACTGTGCCAACGACGTCTGCATCACCTCGAAACTCTGGTTGATCAGGTCCAGCAGCGAAGCCGGCCCGACGTTGTCGATGATGAACGAACCGGTGGCAGACTTCGGTGCCCCCTCGCTTTCCGGCGCCGCCGCCGGTTGCTGGTTTGCAGGATCAGCCGCGTCGGCCAACCAGGGGTTGGGCGGCGCCAACCCTTCGGCGACGATCTCCTGCTCGATGCGGATCAGCTCCTCGGCGGGCTTGCGCCGGAACGGCAGGCGCGAACCCAGCGAGCTGAGCAGGGCATCGAAGCGCATCTTGAACGCCGCTGGCCGCTCGATCACCGGCAACTGGTACTGTTTCTGGTTGGTGGAGTTGAGGTTGACCGCAATGATCAGGTCGCAATGGCTGGACACCACCGGCACGATCGGCAACGGATTGAGAATGCCGCCGTCGACCAGCATGCGGTTGCCCTGCATCACCGGTGTGAACAGGCTGGGAATCGCCGCCGAAGCGCGCATGGCCTGATGCAGGCAGCCTTCCTGGAACCAGATTTCCTGCTGGTGGGTCAGGTCAGTGGCCACGGCCGTGTAGGGAATGCGCAATTGCTCGATGTTGATCTCGCCGACGATCTTGCGAATCTGGCCAAACACCTTGTCACCCCGAATCGCGCCGAGGCGGAAGCTGACGTCGACCAGGCGCAGCACATCCAGGTAGTCCAGGCTTTCGATCCAGTTGCGGTACTCCTCAAGCTTGCCTGCTGCGTAGATACCGCCAATGACCGCGCCCATGGAGCAACCGGCGATACAGGCGATGTCATAGCCGCGCCGCTCGATTTCCTCGATCACGCCGATGTGGGCATAGCCCCGGGCGCCCCCCGATCCCAACACCAGTGCTACACGTTTGCTCATGATCTGCCCCCCGCGCTGTGCAACCATGGTCCTACAATGCACCGAGCGTTGCCTGTGCTTCAATGTAGACTCTAGGCAAAGCGGGCCGGAAGCGGCACTTTTCGGGTGCCCGAGCGTCGAACAGCCACTCCTATTTCAACCATTGAGGTACCCCTGATGAAAGCCTGGATTTTCCTTCCTCTGATTGCCCTGGCCCTTGCAGGCTGCGCGGGCAAGACGGCCTATCGTGATAGCTGCGCGACGCAGCTGGATGCCGCCTGGAAGGAACTCGACCTGGCCAAGGCTGAAGGCTTTGCCGGTACGGTCAGCTACTCCAAGGCCTTGTCGCTGCTGACCGGGGCCAAGACCCAGCAGCAGTTCGAAGGCTTCGAAGGTTGCACCCATAAAGCCGAGAAGGCGCGTTTCTACATTCGTGAGTCGCGCGCCGGGCGCTGACCGAGGAGCGTCGTATGTCTGCCATGCTCGATCATGTGGTTGCCCAGATCCTTGCCTTGCAGGTGCGCGTGCTGGCCTGCCGCGAGCGCCTGGCTGCCGATACCGACAGCGAGGCGCTGCATGACCTTCGCATCGGTGTGCGGCGTCTGCGCAGCCTGTTGCGGCCGCTGCGCGAGTTGCCTGGGGTCGAGCAGCTGGAGGATGCGGCAAAGGCCCTTGGTACCCTGACCACGCCTTTGCGCGATCGTGAGGTGCTGGCGGCCGAATTGAGCAACCGAGGTCTTGTCGACGCCGCTCTGCATCGCCTCCAAGGGCGCGCCACGACCTTTGCCAATGTGGCCGCTAGCCCCCAGTTGGACAGGGTGCTGGTAATCCTCGACGCGTTTCCGCTGTTCTTGCGGGCCGCAGAGCGCGAAGGCCTGGCCAAGTCGTTGGGCAAGCGCGTCGACAAGCGCCTGGTCAAGCAATGGCGCACGCTGCTCAAAGCCCTGCAAGACCCCGCCCATGATCGCCATCGCTTGCGTTTGCTGATCAAGCGCGTGCGCTATGGCGACCAGGCTTATCCGCAACTCGAGCATGCGGGCCCCAAACTGCAGGACCTGCTGAAAAAGGCCCAGGGTGACCTGGGCAACTGGCATGACCGCCTGCAATGGCTGCTGCAGGCACGTGAACACGCCGATCTGGCGCCGTGCAAGGTCGATTGGGAGCAGGAGCTGCATGAGGCTGAAGGCAAGTCAGACGCCACGCTGGCAGCGTTGCAGGCTGCGCTGGAGCGGCGCAAGCCCGGCAAATGACCGATATGCGGGCTGATCGAGCGCGCCTGGCTGGATAGTATGGGCAGACATCTATTGCCGTATGCAGGAGCCGGCCCATGAACTTCAATCAACTGCTCGACGCCGTGCAGGAAAACCCCGAAGGGGTCTGCATTCCGGCTAACTGGGCCCAGGGGCGTGCCGCCTTCGGTGGCCTGATGGCGGCCATGGTCTACCAGGCCATGCGCCAGAAACTCTCCGATAACCGTCCTGTGCGCTCCCTGGCCATCAGTTTCGTTGCGCCCGCGGCACCGGACGTGCCAACCCGCTTCGAGGTCGAGGTGCTGCGCGAGGGCAAGGCGGTCAGCACGCTGCTGGGCCGCGCGGTCCAGGAGGGGCAGGTGGTGACGTTGGTGCAGGGTAATTTTGGCGCGGGACGGCCATCGGTGGTCGAGGTGCCGGCGTTACCGGCCATGGAGATGAAACCGCTTGAGCAGGCGGCTCCCGAGCTTCCCTATATCAAGGGCGTCACCCCCGAATTCATGCGTCATGTTGCCTTGCGCTGGGCGGTCGGCGGGTTGCCATTCAGTGGCAATCAGTCACGGCAGATGGGGGGATGGGTGCGGCTGCGAGATGTGCCCGAGGAGCAGGTCAACGAGGCTCACTTGCTGGCCTTGGTGGATGCCTGGCCACCGAGCCTGATGCCATTTCTCAAGCAGCCTGCCGCGGGTAGCACGCTGACCTGGACCATCGAATTCATCCAGCCGGTTGCGTCGTTGTCGACCTTGGACTGGTGCCGTTACTGTGTCGAGACCGAACATGCCCGGGATGGCTACGGACATGCGGCGGCTGCGCTGTGGACAGCAGAAGGCGAACTGTTGGCGTTGAGTCGGCAGACCGTGACTGTGTTTGCCTGACGAGCGAGGTGGCACTATCGCCGGCAAGCCGGCTCCCACAGGTACAGCACAGGCTCAAAGCCTGCGAGCAACCTGTGGGAGCCGGCTTGCCGGCGATTGGTTTCAATGCCGATGCTTGTGCCGTTCGCGCCAGGCCTTCCACCAGGCGCCGCTAAGCACGAAGCGAGGGAAGGTGATGAACTGTTCGGTCAGCAGCCGCTGCATGGCGTCCTTGCGGTCGGCGAACGGCTCTGGCTGTTCGGCTTCCAGCCGATGGCCCTGGCGCTGCAGGCCCAGGCCCGCGAGCAGGGCAATGATGCCCACGGCGATCTGCCCCAGGTCCAGGGCGAACAGTCCGGACAGCACCAGCAGCACGCCGAGAATGAACAGCGGTACGGCTATCAGGTGCAGCACCAGGTTGGTCGGGTGGCGGTGGTTGTGGTGATAGCTGCGCCATTGCCAGGCGGGCAGGTTGGGCAGTCGCTTGTTCATGGGCATTTCCTCGCGGTCATGCCCAAAGCTTAGTGCTGCCGCTCGATGGCAGCCAATCAAGGCTGGCTATGGTGACTATAGCTTCAGTTGGCCAATCGCCTTGTTCAGCTCGCCAGCCAATGCCGCCAGCTCGTTGCTGGTGGTTGCCGAGCCGACCGTCTGCTGCACGGTCTGCTCGGTGACGTCGCGAATGCTGACCACGGCGCGGTTCATCTCCTCGGCCACCTGGCTCTGCTGCTCGGCGGCCACGGCGATCTGCGTGTTGCTCTCGCGCATCTGCGCGACCGCACCGGTGATCTCGGCCAGCGCGGCGCCCGCTTCCTGGGCTTGGCGGACGCAGTCATCGGCCTTGTACGAGCTTTCCTGCATGAACTCCACTGCATCGCGGGTGCCGGCCTGTAGGTCGGCGACCATATGGGTGATTTCATCGGTGGAGGTTTGCACGCGTCTGGCCAGGTTGCGCACTTCGTCTGCCACCACGGCGAAACCACGGCCCAGGTCGCCTGCACGGGCAGCTTCGATGGCAGCGTTGAGCGCCAGGAGGTTGGTCTGCTCGGCGATGCTGTGGATCACCCCGACCACGCCATTGATCTTCTGGCTGTCATCGGCCAGTTGGCGGATCATTTCGGCGGTCTGTTGCACGCCGCTGGACAGCCCGGCAATCGAGTCCTGCACCCGCCCGACCACGTCCCTGCCGCTGCCGGCCAGGTTGTCGGCGGTCTGCGACAGGTCGCGGGTAGCGCCGGCGTGCTGGGCAATATGGTGCACAGTGGCTGACATCTCGTTGATGGCCGTGGCGGCCTGGTCGGTTTCGCTCTGCTGGCCGAGCATGCCGTGGCGCACGTCGTTCATGCTCGCGGCCAGGCGGGCGGCGCCGGCGTCGAGTTGTGCGGCGGTGCGGGCCACGGTACCCACCACGCGGTGATAGGTCGCCTGCATGGCATTGAAGGCACCGGCCATCTGGCCGACTTCGTCGCCGCTGGCCAACGGCACCCGGGCTGACAAGTCACCGGTCTTTTCCACGTGCAGCATCACGTCCTTGAGGGTGTTGAGCTGGCTCAGCAGGAAGCGGATCAGCAACTGCGAGGCGCAGAGCATGGCCAGCATCAGGATCAGCACACACACGGCATAATTGCCGAAGCGCTCGAGGAACACCTGGCGCAGGCTCGGCGCCTGGGCCAGCACGGCCACCTGTTGCTCGCCATGGCGTAGCACCTGCGCGCCGCGCAGTGGGTTGTCGCCCAGAATCCAGGCCGCGGGCAGGGCCACCCAGCCTTGGGCATTGCGCAGGGCGTCCAGGGTTTCGCCGGCAAAGCTTGGAGCCTGGCCGGACTGCCAGGTAATCACGTTGGCCTGGTGGGGCAGGGGTTGGCCGATGGGCCATGCCGACAGCAGCTCGGCCTGGGCCTGCGCCTGTGCCTGCGCCGCGTCGGTTCGGGCACGCTGCTCAAGGTGCACGGCATACAGCACCAGCAGCAGAGTCGTGACAAAGGCCACCGCGTTGACGGCCCAGAATTTGTACTTCAGGGAAATATTGCTAAGCCAGGCACCCATGGGTAGGTCTTCTCTGAGTTGAGCGGAAACAGTATTGGCAAGGTGCCATCATTGTGCCCGCTCACACCGGGGAAGCCTTGATGTGTATCAACGGATGCTTCGCGTTCGTCGTCTGGCTCAGGAAAGCTGGAAGAACGACCGGGCAGTCGCAGTGGTATGCGCCGCCGTGGCGTCGACGCTTTCTCCCCGGTGCAGCGCCACCTCGCGCAGCACCTCGGGCAAGAACGCCGGCTCGTTGCGCCCGTTTTTAGGTTTCGGCCGCAGGCTGCGTGGCAGCAGGTACGGCGCGTCGCTCTCCAGCATCAGGCGCCCTTGGGGAATGTTGCTCACCAACGGGTGCAGGTGCGTGCCCCGGCGCTCATCACAGATCCAGCCGGTAATGCCGATGTGCAGGTCCATGTCCAGGTAGGCGAACAGTGCCTCACGCTCACCGGTAAAACAGTGCACCACCGCCGCCGGCAAGTGGTCACGGTAATCCTTGAGGATGGCCAACAGGCGCTCGCTGGCATCGCGCTCGTGCAGGAATACGGGCAGGCGCAGCTCAGCTGCCAGCGCGAGCTGGGCCTGCAAGGCTTTTTCCTGCAGGGGGCGAGGGGAGAAGTCACGGTTGAAGTCCAGCCCGCATTCGCCCACGGCACGTACACGCGGTTCGCCGAGCAACTGGCGTAGTTGTCGCTCGCTCTCGGCATCCCAGGTTTTGGCATCGTGGGGGTGCACACCGGCCGTGGCGAACAGGTGCTGGCCGTCGGCATCGAGCTGGTGGCACAGCTCCAGGGCCTGTTCGCTGACTGCCAGGCTGGTGCCGGTAAGGACCATCTGCACCACGCCGGCCTCGATGGCGCGCTCGACGATGGCCGCCTGCTGGTCGTGGAAACTGCTGTTGGTCAGGTTGACGCCGATATCGATCAGTTGCATGGTGCTACCTCGTGCCGCGGGCCGGCCAGCATAGCAAAAAGCGTGATATTCGGAAAAAAGCGAAGAACTTCAGGCTGTTGTGGCGGTCTTTTAGCGTCATTTATCAAGAATTCTCGCACCACATGGACAACGCCCACCGACCTCGGACACGTTTTCGCATGCTGCGATACCTGCTGACACTGTTGCTGATGCTAGGGCTGACGGCTGTCGGTCCTGCCTACGCACGCCCGCCGGGGCCCCAGCAGCATGTGCCTGCGAGCAAAGTCCGAGACCTTGATCAGATTCGCACCAGTAAAGTGTTGCGCGTGCTGGTCAACCAGAGCCGTAACAGCTCTGGTGAGGTCAAGGGTGAGCCGGTGGGTATCGAGTACTACCGTTTGCGTGGCCTTGAACATTACCTCAACGCTCGCGCCGGCGATGGCCAGCAGATCCGCCTGCAACTCATTCCCCGGGCCAAGGAGCAATTGCTGGGCGCGTTGCAGCGCGGTGAAGGCGACCTTGCCGCACCGGGTGAGCTGCTGGATCCGGCAGTGGTGGGTGGGGTAAACGGCAGTGCCCCTTTACTGGATCAGGTGCCATTGTGGCTGGTCGGTCGCAAGGGAGAGCGCAGTTTTACCCGTGTCGAGCAGTTGTCCGGACGCACCGTGGCGCTGACCAGTGCCAGCGCCGCGGGCGCGCTGATTCAGCAGTTGAACCAGCAGCTGGCATTGCGCAAGCGGCCGCCGATCAAGATCGAATGGGTCGACTCGACCCTGGCGGTGGAAGATGTGCTGGAAATGGTCCAGGCCGGCATCTACCACCTGACCATGGTCGAGCGGCCGATCGCCCAGCGTTGGGCGCGGGTAATGCCACGCCTGCGCCTGGACAGTCGCCTGCAACTGGGCCAGCCACAAGCCATGCGCTGGTATGTACGTCGCGACGCGACCATGTTGCTGGCGACGGTCGACCGATACCTGCAAGGCTATCGCGCCCCGGAGAACCAGGACGCGGCGTTCGAGCGGATCTATCGGCGCCAGTACCGGGTGCATAATCCCTTGGACAGCAAGGACCGCCAGCGGCTGGCGGCATTGCGCCCGGTGTTGCAGAAGCATGGCCAGGCGCAGCAGATCGACTGGTTGAACCTTGCCGCGCTGGCCTTCAAGGAGTCGACCCTCGATACCCAGGCGCGTGGCAGTGGCGGTGCGCACGGCCTGATGCAGATCACCCCCTCGGCCGCCCAGCGGGTCGGCGTCAGCAATACCTCTACGGTAGACGGCAATGTCCAGGCCAGCGCCCGCTACCTGGCGCTGATCCGGCGCAAGTTCTTTGCCAGCCCGAAGATCAACGAGCGCGAGCGCATGGCCTTCGTCCTGGCGGCCTACAACCTTGGGCCCGAACGGGTCCAGGCCATGCGCGTCGAGGCCCGCAAGCGTGGCCTCAATGGCAATCAATGGTTCTTCCAGACCGAGCGGGTGGCCATGGAGCAGGTGGGCATGGGGCCGGTCAATTTCGTCAATAGCGTGAACAAGTACTTCCTGGCGTTCAACCGTGAACGGGCGGTGCTGGAGAGGGTGGCCAAACGCTGACCTCGCCAGTTGGCAGAGCACTGCAGCCCAGCGGGCGTCTGGCTGCGATCAAGGTCTACTTGCAGCTTGTCGCTCGAGCCTCTAGGATACCGCTTGCGCCGATTTAAACAGCTACTTGCGGGGCGCAGGACAGCCCTGGCACCAGGTCATCCGAAATACCGCTAAAGCGCTGGTTCGGTGACGCCTCCCACCGCTGCCCAGCGGGATTCGCGAGGCGGAGAGAAACTCCATGAGTTGCCCACGTACCAGTGTCTGTTTGAGCCCACTGCCTGTTCACCAGGCCTCCCGCACACCGCGCATCCTGCTCGGTGGCCAGCATCAGCCTACCCTTTTGCGGCACCTTGAAGGCCTTTCCCGGCGCAAGGGCCAGGCCCGCGCTTTCCTCATCCAGTTTGCTGAAACTGCTTGCCACCTGGAGCAGTTTGGCAACGACCGTTTCGACCTGGCAGTGATCCAGGCGCCGGCCGCGCAAGACGCTGCCCAGGTGATCGGTCATCTCACCCGCATCGCGCGTCAGGGCCTGATTACCCGACGCTGAGGAGCGCGCTGTTGAGCACCAATATCATCACGACCGAGGGTCATGAGGCGCTGAAAAAGGAGCTGGACCATCTTTGGCGTGTGTACCGCCCGGAAATCACCCAGAAGGTCGCCTGGGCGGCCTCGCTGGGTGATCGCAGCGAAAATGCCGACTACCAGTACAACAAGAAGCTGCTGCGCGAGATCGATCGCCGGGTCCGCTACCTGCGCAAGCGCCTCGAGGACGTCAAGGTGGTGGCCTATTCGCCGCAGCAGGAGGGCAAGGTGTTCTTCGGTGCGTGGGTCGAGATCGAGAACGATGAGGGCGAAACCATGAAGTTTCGCATTGTCGGCTATGACGAGATCTATGGGCGCAACGACTACATCTCGATCGACTCGCCCATGGCCCGCGCCCTGCTCAAGAAACAGGAGGGCGACGAGGTGGTGGTGCATACGCCCACAGGCGAGGCGACCTGGTACGTGAACAGGATCAGCTACGGGCAATGAGGTGATGTTGTCTGTACTGGCCTCATCGCCGGCCCAGGCAACCCCTATCCTTCCCGCAACACCGCCAACGGGCTGGCATTCAGCGCCCGCTGCGTCCCCAGCACACCAGCCCCACCTACCAGCAGCGCCCCAACCACAGGCAGCACCAGCAACCAAGGATGCGGGCTCCACTGCAGGTCGAACGCATAGCGATACAGCACCAGCGTAATCAGCTCGCAGCCCAGCGCCGCCAGCGCACCACTGACCGCACCCAGCAGCCCGAACTCGATACGCCTGGCCTTCACCAGCAGTGGTCGCGCAGCGCCCAGGGCGCGTAACAAGGCGCCCTGGCGGATTCGCTCGTCCAGCGTCGCCTGCAGGCCGGCGAACAGCACAGCCAGCCCCGCTGCCAGCACGAACATCAGCACATACTCGACCGCCAGGGTGACCTGCGCGAGGATGCTGCGCAGCTGCCCCAGCAAGGCATCGACCTGCAGGATGGTAACCGCCGGGAAGGCCCGTGACAGGGCTACCACGTCCAGGTCATGCCCCGGCGCCAGGTAGAAGCTGGTGAGGTAGGTCGTTGGCAGGCCCTGCAGGGTGCCAGGTTGGAAGATCATGTAGAAGTTCGGCTGGAAGCTGTCCCAATGTACGCTGCGCAGGCTGCTTACCCGCGCCTGGCGTTGCTCGCCGCCAATGTCGAAGGTCAGCAGGTCGCCCAGTTGCAGCTTCAGGCTCGTGGCCAATTCGGCCTCCACCGAAACCCATGGGATTTCGCCGGCTGGCGGCAGCGCCTGCCACCATTGGCCCGCCGTCAGGTTATTGCCGGTGGGCAAGTCAGCCGCCCAGGTGAGGCTCAGGTCGCGCTGTACTGCGCGCTCGCCGGCCGAGTCCTTGCTGACGACTTGCCGCACCGGCTGGTCGTTGATCTGGATGAGCCTGCCGGGCGTGACCGGATACAACGGTGCCGAAGCCGCATTCACCTGATGCAGGCGCTGGGCAAAGGCCTCACGATCATCGGGCAGAATGTTCAGGGCGAAATGATTGGGTGCGTCCTTGGGCAACTGCGCTTGCCAGGTGTCGAGCAGTTCCGCGCGCAGCAAGGCTACCAGCGCCATGGCCAGCAGGATCAGGCCAAAAGCCAGGGCCTGGCCGGCGGCAGCCATGGGGTGGCGCAACAGCTGGCCGAGGCCAAGGCGCCAGGTCAGGGGGGCGCCCACCAGCAGACGGCGCAGGCTGCGCAGGCCGAGCAGGAGCAGGCCGCCCAGCAGCAATGCCGCGAGCAGGCCGCCGCCGAGGAGGGCGAACGTCAGCAGCAGGTCGAGACTGAGGCGCCACATGATCAGGCCCAGCGCGAACAAGGCGGCCCCATACACCAGCCAGCTGCTCGGCGGTACCGGCAACAAGTCGCGGCGCAGTACCCGCAGCGGTGGTACCTGGCCCAGGGCGGCGATCGGCGGTAACGCAAAGCCGGCGAGGGCGACCAGGCCGGTGGCGATGCCCGCCAGGGCTGGCACGATACCTGCGGGCGGTACCTCGCTCGGTAGCAGGCCATGCAGCAGGCGGAACAGGCCGAGTTGAGCCAGCCAGCCGAGCAGGGCGCCGGCCAGTGCCGCGACCAGGCCGAGCATGGCCAGTTGCAGGCAATACAGGCCCAATGCCTGGTGGCGCGAGAGGCCCAGGCAGCGCAGCAATGCGCTGGCATCCAGGCGGCGTGCCGCATAGCGGCTGGCCGATAACGCCACGGCCACGCCCGCCAGCAGCACGGCTACCAGGCTGGCCATGTTCAGGTAGCGTTCGGCCTTGCCCAGGGCGCCGCCGATCTGGCGGTTGCCATCACGGGTATCGAGCAGGCGCTGGTTGGCCGCCAGATCCTTTGCCAAGCCCTGGCGGTAATGGGCCAGGGCCTCGGTATCGCCGCGCCAGAGGTCACGGTAGCTGACCCGGCTACCGGGCTGAATCACGCCGGTGGCCTGCAGGTCAGCCAGGTTCATCATGACCCGCGGCGTCAGGCTGTAGAAGTTGTTGGCGCGGTCTGGTTCGTAGGTCAGCACGCGGCTCATGCGCAGGGTCTTCATGCCGACATCGATGCTGTCGCCAACCTTCAGTCCCAACGCTGCCAGCAAACGTGGCTCGACCCAGGCCTCACCCGGCGGTGGCCCGCCGCCGGGCGTTTCCTCGGCATAGGGGGCGGCGGCGCTGCGCAACTGGCCGCGCAACGGGTAGGCCCGATCGGCTGCCTTGATGCTCGACAGCTGGATGCCGGCATCACCGCCGACCACACTGGTGAATTCGACCACCTGGGCGTGGCTCAAACCCAGCGCCTTGCCGGCCTGGATCTGTTCGGCGCGGGCCGGGGCGCTGCCCTGCAGCACCAGGTCGGCACCCAGAAACTCGCTGGCGCGCAATTGCATGGCGCCGTTGAGGCGGGCGCCGAAATAGCCGATGGCGGTGCTGGCGGCTACGGCTACCAGTAGCGCGAAGAACAGCACGCGCACTTCGCTGGCGCGGATATCACGCAGCAGCTGGCGCAGCGCCAGGCCGCAGAGGCGGGACAGAGGCATGCGTGTCATCAGGCCTCCACCGGCGCCACCAGGCGGCCTGCGTCCAGGCGGATCAGTCGACGGCAGCGCCGAGCCAGGCGCTCATCATGGGTAACCAGAACCAGTGTGGTGCCGCGCTCTTTGTTCAGTTCGAACAGCAGGTCGCTGATGCGTTCGCCGGTGTGGCTATCGAGATTGCCGGTGGGCTCGTCGGCGAACAGCACCGCGGGGTGTGCAGCGAAAGCGCGAGCGATCGCCACCCGTTGCTGTTCACCGCCCGACAGCTGGCGTGGGGTGTGACTCAGGCGTTTGCCCAGGCCAACGCGCTCGAGCAGGGTGCGGGCCTGTTCGCGGGCATCGCGACGGCCGTCCAGCTCCAGTGGCAGCATGACGTTTTCCAGTGCGTTGAGGCTGTCGAGCAGCTGGAACGACTGGAACACGAAGCCAACGTGCTCGGCGCGCACCCGGGCGCGCTGGTCCTCGTCCAGCGGGCCCAGGTCATGCCCGGCGAGGATGACCTTGCCGGCGCTGGGGCGATCCAGGCCGGCAAGCAGACCGAGCAGGGTCGACTTGCCCGAGCCCGACGCGCCGACGATGGCCAGGCTGTCGCCCTGGGCAAGGTCGAGGGACAATGCGTGGAGGATGGTCAGGTCGCCTTCCGCGCTGGGGACCACTTTGCTAAGGTGCTGCGCAACGAGAATGCTGGGGCCCATGGAGAATCCGATGCGAGTGTGGTGGTTGAGTGCCGGTCTGGCC
>Ga0160431_100574_pt1 | contig 14052 bp, 14 predicted proteins | sample HID1971K_E0MG_FD_108212 | JGI IMG/M metagenome (GOLD analysis project Ga0160431, IMG submission 108212) | Enriched millipede-associated microbial communities from UW Madison campus, WI, USA - HID1971K_E0 MG | ecosystem: Host-associated > Arthropoda: Insects > Digestive system > Unclassified ...
AAGAAGCGCTCGGCTCCGAAGTAGTAGCCATCTTCCGGCAGCCAGATCTTCACGGCGCCGACGAGCAGCGCGACGATCCAGCTCACCATGCTCGCCAGCTGCAGCCAGTCGGGACGGTTGGGGGCGAGGCCCGCCTCGAGGATCGCGATCCCGGCGAAGGCCGCGAGCAGCAGGATCGTGAGGAAGGCGCGTCCGATCAGGCCGTCCTGGTCTCCGATCAGCACCCAGACGACGCAGACGAGCGCCGCGGCGATCAGGGCGCCGATGGCGATCCAGAGAGAACCTCGGATCAGCAGCGACATGTTCTTCTTCTCACCCTGCGGCTGCTGCGTGGTGATGTCCGGCTGGGACATGGCGATCCTCTCGTCGAGCGGCGATGCCTTCATCCTGCCACGCGCGCCGTCGGATGAGACGGCTGTCGCCCGGAGTGGGAGAAGTCACCGCCCGACGAAGGCGGAGCAGGAGAGGTCAGCCGGCCTTCTTCGCGGAGGCGGCGGCGAAGGCGGCGACCCTGGCCTGGGCATCCGCCGTCTCCAGAGCGGCGCCGATCGAACGCGCCTCCTCGCGCAGCTGCTCGACGAAGGAGCGCTCGGGCTGCGAGCGCACCAGGCGCTTCGCCTGTCCGTAGGCATCAGCGGCGCCCGCGAGCCAGAAACGCGCGATCTCCTCGCCCCGCGCCCGCACGAGCGCGGCTTCGGCAGCAGCGTCCTCCCCCTCGACGGCTTCGGCGACGAGCCCCCACTCCACGGCCTCCGCTGCCGTCAGCAGGCGGTCCTGGAGCACGAGCTGCAGCGCGCGGCGCTGGCCGACCGCACGCGCGAGCTGCGCCGAGACCGACAGATCCGGGGTCAGTCCGATGTTGGCGTAGAGGCTGCCGAGCTTCGAGCGCGACCCGACGACGGCGTAGTCGCTGGAGAGCAGGATGCCCAGGCCGCCGCCGGCCGTCGTGCCGTGCGCGGCTGCGACCACCGGGATGGACGACTCGGTGAGCGAACGGATGCCGGCGTTGATGACCTCGGCGAGCGCGGTGATCTCGGCGCCGGACGCCCCCATCGTCGTCGCCATGTCGATGACGTCGCCGCCCGCACAGAAAGCAGGGCCCGCGGCGTCGATCAGGATCGCCTTCACATCCGCGCGCGACGTCGCCTCGGCGGTCGCGTCCTTCCAGGCGTGCGCCAGATCGGCGTTGAACGCGTTGAGGCGAGCAGGGCGGTTCAGCGTGAGCCGGGCCATCCCCTCATCGACGGCGAACAGGATGGCTTCACTCATGGCGTCTCCTTCGAGCACAGGGTGTATGGATCCAGCGTAGCCGCGGTCAGGACTGCTCCCAGACCTGCGAGACGAAGCGCTCCATCCGGCGCCGCGTGCCGTCCAGGCGGAAGTCGACCTGCCCGGGGGTTCTGACCTCGTTCGGGGCGAGCGGGTGGGCCAGGCGCACGTTCTCGTGGCACGAGAGGTCGGCGCACATGTACGTGCCGAACGAGTTCCCCCGATGCCCCGCCTCACCGGCGCGGCGCGCGGAGAGGAGCGCGATCTGGTTGCCCGGCTGCATGGTGTGGCAGATGTTGCACATCCCCGACCGCGCCCGGCCGGGTTCCGTGGCGCGCAGGACGATGCCCACCACGCCGTCCTCGCGCGGGATGAGCACGTAGCCGCGGCGACTCGCCCCGGGGTCCTGCCAGGCGAAGAAGTCGAGATAGTCCCAGTCGACGAGGAGGAAGTCGTGCGGCATCTCCATGAGCCTCAGGTCGTCGTCATCCGCATTGACGAACGATGCCCGGACGTCGGCTTCGGTGAGCGGTCGCATCGTTCCAGTCTAGGAACCGGCAGCGGCCGGAGGCGCGGATGCGGCCACGGCGGGCTCGGCTTCCCGGTCGCGGATCAGGAAGCCGAAACCGAACGCGATGAAGAACATCAGCACGCCGTAGACGGCGGCGGGAAGGCTCAGCTCCACGGATCCGAGGACCGACTGCGCGATCACGATCGCCAGCGTGGCGTTGTGGATGCCGATCTCGAACGACGTCGCGATCGCCTGCCGCTTGCCCACCCGGAGCATCCGCGGGACGAGGAAGCCGACGGTCAGGCTGATCAGGCAGAACAGCACCGTGATCAGGGCGAGCTGAGTAAAGTTCGCGACGAGCAGCGTCCAGTTGGAGGCGACGGCACCCGCGATCACCACGATCAGGATGATGACCGAGGCGATGCGCACCGGCTTGTCCATGCTCGCGGCGAACCTCGGCCAGAAGCGTCGCACGATCATGCCGAGCGCGACCGGGAGCAGCACGATCGCGAACACCTCGAGCGCCTTCGACCACTGCAGCCCGAGACGGTCGTCGAACGGCTGGAAGTACGCGATCGCGAAGTTGGTGATGATCGGCAGGGTGATCACGGCGATCACAGAGTTCACCGCGGTGAGCGAGATGTTCAGGGCGATGTCGCCGCGGAAGAGGTGGCTGTAGAGGTTCGCGGTGGTGCCGCCCGGCGAGGCGGCCAGCATCATCATGCCCACCGCGAGAATCGGCGGCAGCTGGAAAGCGAGCACCAGGCCGAAGCAGATCGCCGGCAGCAGGACGAGCTGACACAGCAGGGCGATGATCACCGCCTTCGGCTGCTTCAGCACCCGCGCGAAGTCGGCGAGAGTGAGGCTGAGCCCGAGGCCCAGCATGATGATGCCCAGAGCGACGGGCAGTCCGATGGTGGTCAACGCTGATCCCATGGGACTCAGTGTGACGGATGGAGGGCCTCGGTGTCACGCTTTCGGCGGCATCCGCCCTCCGTTCCGCGGCTCGCTGGCGGCAGCGCGCTAGGCGGCTGAGACCACGTCCCGGCGCGGCTCGATGTCCTGGAGCAGTTCGAGCAGCAGCACGGCCGGCACGCTGGTCGACTCCTGCGTGGCGGTCACGGCGCTGACCGTCCACTCCGCTGACGAGCTGTTCTTCAGGGTGAGGCGCGCGAGACCGACCGCCTGCGGCTTGGCGGCGACGTGCTGCGGGACCACCGCGATCCCCATCCCCCGCCCGACGAGTCCCAGCAGAGTGTGCACGTCGCTCACGCTGCAGCGGACCCGACGGGAGAGCCCCTTCTCCGCGAAGGTCTCGTCGTTCATGGCCCGCACTCCCCAGGAGGTGCCGAAGTCCACGAACGTCTCGTTGTCCAGGCTCTCCCAGTTGACGCTGCCCGCACCGGCGAGCGGGTGGTCGGGGTGGACGAGCAGCACCAGCGGCTCCTGCCCGAGGACCTGTCGACGCAGCGATCCGAGGTGCCGGTGCGCGGCGACGAAGGCGACGTCGAGGTCACCGGCGCGCATCGCATCGAGCAGCTGATGCGATCCCGCCTGCACGAACTCCGTCTCGACGAGCGGATACCGGCGGTGGAATCGCTCGAGCAAGGCCGCGGCATCCACGATTCCGAGACACTGCTCCGCGCCCACCCGCAGCGCTCCGGAGATCGACTGACTCGCCTGCACGACGGCATCCCGCGCTCTGGCGGCCTCCTCCAGCATCGCGCGGGCGTGCGGGATCATCGCCCGGCCCGCCGCCGTGGCCTCGACTCGCCGGGTGGTGCGATCGAAGAGCACTGCACCGAGCTCGGTCTCCAGGCTGCGGATCGCGGCCGAGAGGCCCGACTGCGAGACCCCCGAGATCTCGGCGGCGCGCGTGAAATGCCGCTCGTCCGCGAGCGCGACGACGTACTCCATCTGGCGCAGTTCCATTGACCACTCCTGCTTCTGATTGCAATCACTCTGAGCTGTTGGACTTCTAAGCCCTCGAGTTCCTAGGCTAAGACACATGACAGTTCCCACCATCACCCTGAACTCTGGCTTCACCATCCCGCAGCTGGGTTTCGGTGTCTTCCTCGTGCCCGCCGACGAGGCCGAGAAGGCCGTCTCCGAAGCTCTCGAGGTCGGCTACCGTCACATCGACACGGCGGCCATCTACAAGAACGAGGAAGGTGTCGGCGCCGCGATCGCGAAGAGCGGGATCCCGCGTGACGAGCTCTTCATCACCACCAAGCTCTGGAACGACCGCCAGTCCGGTGAGCAGCCCCACGGGGCGATCCGCGAGAGCCTCGACAAGCTCGGCCTCGACTTCGTCGACCTGTACCTGACGCACTGGCCGACCCCGGAGAAGAACACCTTCGTCAACGCCTGGACCAAGCTCATCGAGATCCGCGACGCCGGCCTCTCGCGCTCCATCGGCGTCTCGAACCACCTCCCCGAGCACCTCGACCGGATCGTCGCCGAGACCGGCGTCGTCCCCGCCGTCGACCAGATCGAGCTGCACCCCGCGTACCAGCAGCGCGATGTGCTCGCCTGGGGCGCCGCCAACGACATGAAGATCGAATCCTGGGGCCCCCTCGGCCAGGGCAAGTACCCGCTGTTCGAGAACCCCGCCGTCGTCGCGGCCGCCGAGGCCCACGGAGTCACCCCGGCGCAGGCCGTCATCCGCTGGCACCTGCAGAAGGGGATCATCGTGTTCCCGAAGTCGACGCGCAAGGAGCGCATGGCCCAGAACTTCGACGTGTTCGGCTTCGAGCTGACCGACGCCGAGATCGCCGCCATCGACGCTCTCGACCCGCTCGACGGGTCCGGACGGGTGGGCACGCACCCGCTCGAGTTCAACTGAGCAGCAGCCACGGACGGAAGGGGCGTCCTCTTCGCGAATCATGCGAGGAGGACGCCCCTTCCGCCTGCCGTCCGCGGCCCTTCTCGGTGCCGCCTCGACCTCGATATAGACGCGGCGTCCATTTCATGGTTATATGTACGTAACGTTCATTACATGAGATCGCCGTCGAGAGGACAGCCACCATGAACAGCTCCATCAGCACTCCCCGCGTCGCCCTGGTGACGGGCGGTTCCGGCGGCATCGGCAAGGCCGTCGTGGAACGGCTCGTCGAGGACGGCTTCGCCATCGCCGTCCACTACGCCGGAAACGCGGCACGGGCGGAAGCCATCGTCGCGGACGTCACCACCCAGGGCGGACAGGCCATCGCCATCGGCGGTGACGTCGCCGACGAGACCGCGATGACGGCCGCTTTCGAAGCCACCACCGCCGCATTCGGCGGGATCGACGTGGTCGTCAACACCGCCGGCATCATGCTGCTGAGCCCCATCGCGACCCTCGACCTCGCCGACCTCGACCGCATGCACCGCACCAACATCCGCGGCACGTTCGTGGTCTCCCAGCTCGCCGCGAACCAGCTGCGCGCGGGTGGCGCCATCATCAACTTCTCGACGACCGTCACCAAGACCTCGTTCCCGACGTACGGCGCGTACGTCGCGTCGAAGGCCGCGGTGGAAGCCATCACCCTCGTCCTGGCCCGGGAACTGCGCGGCAAGGACATCACGGTGAACGCGGTGGCCCCCGGCCCGACCGCGACGCCGCTGTTCCTCGACGGCAAGGACGAGGCGACCGTCGCCACCCTCGCGAAGGCCGCCCCTCTGGAGCGCCTCGGGCAGCCCGAGGACATCGCCGAGACGGTCGCCTTCCTCGCCGGCCCCGCCCGCTGGGTCAACGGCCAGGTCATCTACACGAACGGCGGGCTCGCCTGAGCGGCGCCCATCCGACACGGACAACAGGAGAACGAGAACGATGAGCACCATCACCGACCAGATCGTCGTCATCACCGGCGCCTCCAGCGGATTCGGCGCCCTCACCGCCCGCGCGCTCGCGAAGGCAGGCCACACTGTCTACGCCGGAATGCGCGAGACCGCGGGCCGCAATGCGCCCCAGGTGCAGGCAGCGACCGACTTCTCGACGCAGAACAGCGTCGACCTCCGTGCGATCGAGATGGACGTCAACTCCCAGGAGTCCGTCGACTCGGCAATCACCCGGATCGAATCCGAGCATGGTCGCATCGACGTCCTCATCCACAACGCCGGACACATGGTGGTCGGCCCCGCCGAGGCCTTCACGCCCGAGCAGCTCGCCGAGCTGTACAACGTGAACGTCCTCTCCACCCAGCGCGTGAACCGTGCCGCCCTCCCGGGGATGCGTCGCCGTGGCGCCGGACTGGTGCTGTGGGTGTCGAGCTCCAGCGTCAAGGGCGGGACCCCGCCGTATCTCGCCCCGTACTTCGCCGCGAAGGCAGGCATGGACTCCCTGGCCGTGTCCTACGCCGCCGAGCTGGCGCGGTGGGGCGTCGAGACCACGATCGTGGTCCCCGGCTCGTTCACCTCCGGAACCAACCATTTCGCGCACTCCGGTCGTCCGGCCGATGTCGAGACCGAGGCAGACTACGAGACGAAGTACGCCGGCCTCATGGATCAGGTCTCCCAGAAGCTCGCGGCCCTCGCGCCGGAAGGCGCTGACGCATCGCTGGTCTCGGACGAGATCGCACGCATCGTCGCTCTGCCCGCCGGTGAGCGGCCCTTCCGCGTGCACGTGGACCCGGCGAACGACGGCTCCGAAGAGGTCTCGACAGTCGCCGACCGGGTCCGCGTCGAGTTCCTGACCCGTGTCGATCTCGCCGACCTGCTGACCGTCGCCGCGTAATCCCCCCCCTCCCCGTGCGGGGGTCGAAGCCCCACAGCTTTCGACCCCCGCATAAGCTCGCATCAGACACGAACAGACGAAGAGAAGCGAACCCATGTCCATCGAACTCCCCCACGCCATCCACGCGTTCGTCGACGCGACCAACCGCGGCGACTCGGACGCCTTCGTCGCCGCCTTCACCTCCGACGCGCACCTGGACGACTGGGGCCGCGGCTTCGACGGTCACGACGGCATCCGCTCCTGGGACCGGACCGACAACATCGGCAAGCACTCCCGTTTCGACATCGTCGGCGTCGCCCTCGGCGAGTCCCCGGACACCTACATCGTCACGCTCACCGTGAGCGGCGACGGGTACAACGGAACCGGCCCGATGCGATTCGAGCTGCGAGACGGATTGATCTCCCGACTGCTCATCAGCTGAGCCGCCGTCTCACGTACACCCGCCCAGCAATCTCGAGGAGTCTCCCCCGTGCCCGATGCCGCTCCCCCTGTCACCACCGGCGAGAACGCGCCCGAGGGACCGCGCCGCCGTGGTCGCGGACGTCGCCCCGCAGACGAGGTGCGCGCCGACGTGCTCGCCACCGTGGGCGAGCTCCTCCTCTCCGGAGGACTGACGGACTTCACCATCGAACGCGTCTCACGCGAGTCCGGCGTCAGCAAGACCACGATCTACCGCTGGTGGCCGTCGCGGGGAGCCCTCGCGCTCGACGGCTACTTCCACGCCGTGGAACCGACACTCGCCTTCCCGGACACCGACGACATCCGCGCCGATCTCACCACGCAGCTCCATGCGTTCGGGCACCTCGTCGGCGAGACGCCTGCGGGCCGCCTGCTGGCCGAGCTCATCGGGGCCGCCCAGACCGATGTCGAGCTCGCCGTCGCCTACCGCGCGCTGTACTCCAAGGAACGACGCCACCTCGCCGTCACGCGCATGCAGCGGGCGCAGGCCGCCGGACAGCTCCGCACCGACGTCGATCCCCAGGTGGTCGTCGATCAGCTGTGGGGCGCCGTGTACCACCGCCTGCTGATCCCCGATGAGCCCATCACCGTCACGTTCGTCGACGCGCTGCTCGACAATCTGCTCGACGGGATCCTCACCCCCGGGCACTGAGCGCAGGAGGGCCCGTTCAGGATCACCCTGGGCTCGTCGTTCGGAGCGCCTCGATGCCCCTGCGCAGGCGACTCAGCCCAGATCGTCGTCCGAGTACGCGAGACAGGCCGTCTCGACGAGCGCCTCGATGAGCTCGTCGAGATGTTGCGGCGTCTCCGCGAAGCGCTTGAAACCCTGGAGACTCAAGCTGATCATCTCGCTCATCCGCTCGGAGGAGATCTCGGCGACAGCCGCAGTCGGACGGTCGGGAAGCAGCGAGCACAAGAGGACCTCGAACGACCGATTGCTGGCCTTGACCGCGTCGAGCGCCGGGTCGAAGAGGTCGGCGGCGTCCGGATTCTCGACGACGAGAACGTGCCCCGAATGCACCCACGTGCGGCATGCGTAGAGCAAGCGCTCCGACAACGGTCCTTCCGACGGCATTCCGCTTTCGATCTGGGTGATCGTCTCGACCACCAGCGACCGAATCACCTCGTCGAAGAGGGCGGTCTTGCTCGAGAACTCGCTATAGAGGGTGGGGCGGGACACCCCCGCACTGCGCGCCACGTCGGCCAGGCTCGTCTTCGCGAAGCCCAGACGTCGAAAGAGCGACGTGGCCTGGGCCAGGATCGTTGCTCTACGGTCGCTGTCAGCCATTTTTCCAGCGTATCCGACCCGGGAACACCGGCTCGGGCTTACACTTTTACAGCAGCAGTAAAAACGTCGAGAAAGGCTGAGCACGATGGTTCGCGAAAAGACATGGTTCATCACCGGAGCGGGGCGCGGGTTCGGCCGCGTGTGGGCGGAAGCAGCACTGGAACGCGGCGACAAGGTGTGCGCCACCGCGCGAAACGTCGACGCTCTGGCCGATCTGACCGCACGCTTCCCCGACACGGCTCTCGCTCTGCCCCTCGATGTGACGGACCGGGATGCGGTGTTCCACACCGTCGCTGCCGCGCACCGAGAGTTCGGTCGCCTCGATGTCGTGGTGAACAACGCCGGATTCGGCCAGATGGGGGCGATCGAGGAGGTGGACGAAGCTCGCATCCGCGCGAACTTCGAGACGAACGTCTTCGGCACCGTCTCGGTCATCCAGGCTGTGCTCCCGATCCTTCGCGTACAGGGCAGCGGTCACGTCGTCAACCTGTCCAGTGTCGCCGGCGTCGTTGCGGTTCCGACCGCCGGCATCTACGAAGGCGCCAAGTTCGCCGTGGAGGGCATCTCCGAAGCTCTCGCAGCAGAGGTCCGACAGTTCGGCATCTCCGTCACGATCCTCGAGCCGAGCGGATACGCCACGGACTTCCTGTCGCCGAGCTCCCTCGGCGAAGCAGAGCCGATGCCGGTCTACGATCGGCTCCGCGAGGAGCTGGCCGCGTCGTTGACCTCGGACTCCCTGGGCGATCCCGCCGCCAGCGCCTCAGCGATCCTCGCCCTCGTCGACGCGGAGAACCCCCCACTGCGACTGATGCTCGGAAACCTGCTGCCGATGGTCAAGGACGTCTATGCCCAGCGAATCGCGACCTGGGAATCATGGAACGACGTCGCCCTCCACGCCCACGGATCGATGAGAGCGGGCAGCTGAGATGGACGTCGCCGGTAAGACCGTCTTCATTGCAGGCGCCACCTCCGGGCTCGGGCACGCGACGGCGCTGCAGTTCGCGGCGCGAGGTGCACACGTCGTCGTGGGTGGGCGTCGCATTGCTCTGGCCGAGGAGATCGCGGCCGGCCTCCCGAGCGCGCTGGGCGTGGAACTGGACATCTCGAGCCGCGACTCCGTGGACGCCGCCGTGGCTGCCGCGGTCGACCGATTCGGAACGATCCACGTGAACGTGAACACCGCGGGTCTGAACAACTCGGTTCCGCTGGTCGACGCCGAGGGGCGCGCGAGCGTTCATCAGCCCGAGTTCTGGGACGCGTTGACGAAGATGATCGACACGAACCTTCTGGGGACGTTCACGATCATGTCGGTTGTCGCGGAACAGATGATTCGCAACACCCCGGACGAGCACGGCGAACGCGGCGTGATCGTCAACACCTCGTCCGCTGCCGGGGTCGAAGGCTCCGCGACCATGACCGGCTACGCGGCGACGAAGGCAGGCATCATCGGGCTCACCCTTCCGGCAGCACGAGACCTCGCCGGGCTCGGGATCCGCGTGAACACGATCATCGCCGGCGGCTTCGAGACCCCCATGCTGGGGCCGAGTGGAGACGCTCTGGCCGCGATCGCCCGCGATATCCCGAACCCGCAGAGAATCGGTCGGCCGGCGGAGTTTGCGCACCTCGCCGTGCACATGGCGGAGAACACCTACCTGAACGGCGAATCCGTCCGCCTTGACGGCGGATATCGACTGCGCTGACCCCGCGCCGGGCCACGCATCGACGTGGCCCGGCCCACCGGGCTACCATCCGAGAGAACAGTTCGCACCAGAAAGAGCCAGAGCGTGAAGGCCATCGTTCGTTCCTCGTCCTCGCCTACCGGCCTGACTTTCACGGAAGTTCCCGAACCCGTCCCCGAGGACGATGAGATCCTCGTCGAGATGACCGCCGCGAGCGTCAACTACGGGACGGTCGCCTATCTCGACGGCGCCGTGGAAGGCTCGATCCGCGGCAGCGACGGCGCCGGGGTGGTCATCGCCGCCGCCGCCGACGGATCCGGGCCCGCCGTCGGGGACAGAGTCGCGTTCGCGACCCCCCACGGCAGTTGGGCAGAACGCACCCGGGTTCCCGCCGCCTACGCCGCGACCATCCCCGATGGAATCGACGACGTCACGGCGGCAGCAGTCCCCGGCGCCGGACTGACCGCGCTGCAGGCCATCCGTCGACTCGGATCGGTCCTCGGACGGCGAGTGCTCGTGACCGGCGCCGCGGGAGGCGTCGGCACATTCGCGCTGCAGTTGCTCGCACAGGCCGGCGCGATCCCCGTCGCCTGGGTGGGAAGCCCCGAGCGCGCGAACGGTCTCGCAGAGCTCGGCGCCCACGACGTCATCACCTCCGCCGACGATCTCTCCCCTCTTCGCTTCGACGCCATCATCGACACGGTGGGCGGTACGACGCTCGGAGCGGCTCTCGCCGGGCTCACCGACCACGGAACAGCACTGAACATCGGTCACGCATCCGGGTCACCCACCCTGATCGATTTCGAGGCAGTTCGCAGGCTCGGCCCCGGCCGCAGCATTGAGGCCTTCGTGTGCACGGACGTGAGCGCAACCGCGCTGAGCGAGCTCCTCCAGATGGTGCGTGCGGACGAGCTCAAGGTGACTGTCAGCCATCGAGTCGCGTGGGAGGACTACGACCAGGCGGTCGAAGCGCTCCTGTCTCGAACGGTGAGAGGCAAGGCAGTGCTCCAGATCGACCACTGAGGGCGCGAGCCGGTGCGCACCCCGAATCCGGACACCTGCTTGCCTCGCACGCGATGAGGCCGGGCCATATCGGCGCGGCGCCCCCGAGCCGTCACACGGGCTTCGACGGACCCACCTCACCCTCACGTGCCGCGACTCCACCAGACCCGAGGAGCTGCGGTCGCTTCTTCGTGGTTCCCGCGGGATACGCCAGCAGCTCCTGCGACGGACCCAGGGCGCTCCTCGACCGACGCAGCGCGACGCCGGCGCTCCGCATCCCGCACGAACGCGCCGGGCCTCCAGGCACCTACCGACGAAGTCCCGTCGGTCAGAACCGACTCCGACCGGACGAAACGAGAAGAGCCGCCAGGTTCCTGGCGGCTCTTCTTCGGGGCAGGTCTCGTCGAGATAAGAAGAACGTGACTCGACGAGATCTGGAATACTCGGGTGGTGGTGGCGAGTGAGGGATTCGAACCCCCGAATGCTGAGCAGTCTGATTTACAGTCAGATCCCTTTGGCCGCTTGGGTAACTCGCCAGAGCGCACCCGTCCGACTTGAACAGCCAACCGGGGGCACGAGAATTCATCATACCCGCCAGAGCCGAGCGGGTGAAATCGAACCGTCAGCTACCGCGAATCCCCCGCTCGGATCCGGCGAGCGACTCCGGTGTGCGCAGCAGGCCACCCTCTGCGCGGCACGTCGCCGCGGCGATGTCCATCGCGCGCTGGAGAAGGCGCCGCCAGTCCTCGAGCCCCGACGGCGCGTCCCTCATGACTCCCGAGGCGACCGCCGCGAGGGTCGCGTCGCCGGCGCCGACAGTGTCGATGATCCGTCCGGGGAGGTCTGAGATCGGCGCGGTCGCGATACCGGCATCCGTCTCGATGACAGCGCCGTCCGCGCCCGCCGTCGCCAGCACCGCGTGCACGCCGAGCGCACGCAGCCGTGCTCGCAGCGCATCGAGGTCGCCGTCGTACAGGATCGCCGCATCATCGGCTCCGACCTTGACGACCTGAGCTCCCACGGCGATCCGCTCGAAGCCGCGGACGAACTCGCTGCGATCGCGGAGCATCCCGGTCCGCGGGTTCGGATCCAGCGCGACTCGCGCCCCCACCAGCACATCGGCCAGGGCGTCGACTTCGGCGGGAACATCGAACGGGAAGCAGCTGATCACGGTCAGTCCCGCACGCTCGACGGCCGCGCGGGCCTCCTCGGAGTAACGGATGCTGCGCTGCTGGGCAGCCTCGTTGAAGACGTACTCGGGCTCGCCGCTCGCCGCTCGCCGCACCACCGCACGGGAGGAGCCATGCGGGGCCTCGCTCGCGATGAGGGCGACACCGTGATCGGCGAGATACTCGCGTATGTGGGCCCCGGCCTCGTCATGGCCGACCATCGCGATCAGAGTGGTGTCGACACCGAGTCGGCGGAGGCCGACCGCCACGTTGAGGGCGGCCCCTCCGACCAGCTCGCGCACGCCCGAAGGGTCGCGGAGCTCGTCGATCAGGGCGTCGCCGATGACGACGACCGATGCTGCAGGGAATGTCTCGTTGCTCACCCGCCGACCCTACCCCCCCTCGCTTCTGCTTCCTCCTCCTCCCCCCTCCTCCCCCCTCCTGCCCGCGAGTGCACGGCTTGCTGCCGAGTGCACGGCTTCGCCCCGCGAACACGCCGTGCGCTCGGCAGCAAGCCGTGCACTCGGCGAATAGAGCGGGAGCGGGAGCGGGAGCGGGAGCGGGGACGAAGAAGGCCCCAGGCGAATCGCCTGGGGCCTTCTTCCTCAGTCACACCTCAGTTGTGTCGCGACTTCGTCGCTCGACAACCTCAATCGACTCGGCCGGACGAGCAAGCTCGCCGGCTCTCGCCTCAATCAGTTGTAGGTACCGGGGGTGATGTCGTCCGTCGAGAACGCGTCGAAGTCGACGTAGCCGAAGTCGCCGTCCGCGTACGCGCCGTCGGATGCGAAGATCCGGTTCGGGTAGCGCTCGCTCTTGGCTTCCTCGGTGGCCTCGACCGTGACGTCGCGGTACTTCGAGAGACCGGTTCCGGCGGGGATGAGCTTACCGATGATGACGTTCTCCTTGAGACCGACCAGCGGGTCGCGCTTGCCCTGCATCGCAGCCTCGGTGAGCACGCGGGTCGTCTCCTGGAAGGAGGCGGCCGACAGCCACGACTCGGTCGCGAGCGACGCCTTCGTGATACCCATCAGCTCCGGACGGCCCGACGCGGGGCGCTTGCCCTCTGCCACAGCCTCGCGGTTGATCGACTGGTAGCGCTTGAGGTCGACCATCTCGCCCGGGAGCAGGGTCGTGTCGGCGTGATCGACGACGGTGACCTTGCGGAGCATCTGACGGACGATGACCTCGATGTGCTTGTCGTGGATCGGCACACCCTGCGAGCGGTACACGCCCTGGACGCCGCCGACGAGGTAACGCTGCACCTCGCGAGCGCCCATGACGCGCATGATCTCCTTGGGGTCGAGCGTGCCCACCAGGATCGGCTGACCGACCGTGACGTGCTGCCCGTCCTCGACGAGAAGCGTCGCACGCTTCAGCACCGGGTAGATGACCGGCTCCTCACCGCTGTCGGGCGTGAGGATGACCTTCTTGCCCTTGTCGGTCTCGTCGATCGCGATGCGGCCGTCGGCCTCGGCGATCGGCGACGCGCCCTTGGGGGTACGCGCCTCGAAGAGCTCCTGCACGCGGGGAAGACCCTGCGTGATGTCATCCGCCGATGCCGAACCACCCGTGTGGAAGGTACGCATCGTCAGCTGGGTACCGGGCTCACCGATCGACTGGGCCGCGATGATGCCGACGGCCTCGCCGATGTCGACGGTCTTGCCGGTCGCGAGCGAACGGCCGTAGCACTGCGCGCAGACGCCGACGGCGGAGTCGCAGGTCAGGACCGAGCGCACCTTGATGGTCTCGACGCCCAGAGCGACCAGCTTGTCGATCAGCACGTCGCCCACGTCGTCGCCGGCAGCGGCGAGGACCTCGCCCTTGCTGTCGACCACGTCGGAGGCCAGCGTACGAGCGAACACCGAGTTCTCGACGTTCGCGTCGCGCACCAGCTCACCCTGCGAGTTCGGAGCGGCGATCGGGAGCTCGAGACCCTTCGACGTGCCGCAGTCTTCTTC
>Ga0160431_100575_pt1 | contig 14050 bp, 11 predicted proteins | sample HID1971K_E0MG_FD_108212 | JGI IMG/M metagenome (GOLD analysis project Ga0160431, IMG submission 108212) | Enriched millipede-associated microbial communities from UW Madison campus, WI, USA - HID1971K_E0 MG | ecosystem: Host-associated > Arthropoda: Insects > Digestive system > Unclassified ...
CGCCGGAAGCCCTGGGCGGCATCGGCCGCGGCGTCGTAGACCTCGAGCTCGTTCATGCGCTCGAAGTCGAACGCGATCGAGCCGCGGTCGCCGTTGATCTCGATGCGGTTGGCGTTGCGCCGGCCGGTCGCCATGCGGGTGGCCTCGAAGACGCCGAAGGCGCCGCCGTCGAAGTGCGCGGTGAAGGCCGCGGCGTCGTCGACCGTGACGGGGAGGCGGTCGGAGGTGTCGGCCGCGACCCCGCCGAGGCCCTCGACCGCCGCGCGGCGCGGGCGCGAGGTCACGAAGGTGCGCACGGTCGCCGAGACCGCGGCGATGTCCTGACCGGTGAGCCACTGGGCCGCGTCGACGCTGTGCGCGCCGATGTCGCCGAGGGCGCCCGAGCCCGCCCGGTCGCGGTCGAGCCGCCAGGTGTGCGGGGAGTCGGGGTCGCTCAGCCAGTCCTGCAGGTACTGCGCGCGCACGTGCCTGATCTCGCCGACGCGCCCCTCGGCGATGAGCTCGCGGGCCAGGGCCAGGGCGGGCGTGCGGCGATAGCTGAAGCCGCACATGGCGATGCCGGAGGCGCGGGCTGCGGCATCCGTCATCTCCTGCGCCTCGGTGACGGTGTTCGCGAGCGGCTTCTCGCACAGCACATGCTTGCCGGCGGCCAGCGCGGCGAGGGCGATCTCGGCGTGGGTGTCGCCGGGCGTGCAGATGTCGACCACGTCGATGTCGTCGCGCTCGACGGCCTCGCGCCAGTCGACGGAGTGCTCCGGCCAGTCCCAGCGCGCGGCGGCCTGCGCGGTTGCATCGGCACGGCGCCCGACGAGCAGCGCGGGCTGCGGCGCGAGCGGAAGGTCGAAGAAGCGCGGGGCGGTGCGCCACGCCTGCGTGTGCATGCGGCCCATGAAGCCGGTGCCGATCAGTGCGATCCGCAGCGGCGATGTCGTCGTCGTCATCGTTGGTGCCCTTTCCAGCCCCCGACGATGCCACCGCCGGTCCCGTCGGTCGAGCGCATTGCGCAAAACCCCCGTTGTGCGGGACAGTGGTCCGATGTCCGTGAGACGTCATCTGACCGCCGAGACCGTAGGTGTCACCCGCAGTCTCGGCGGTCAGGTGACGTCTCACGGGCAAGGGGCGGGGGAAGGGGGCGACCTGACGCGGGCGCGCGTGACCCTGGGCGCGGTCGCGGCGGAGGCGGGCGTCAGCGTGGGGACGGCGTCGCGGGCACTGTCGGGGCGGGGCGACCTCGCTCCCGCGACGCGGCGCCGCGTGCTGGCCGCCGCCCGAGCGCTCGGCTACATCCGCGACCCCGCCGTGGGCGGTCGGCCTCCGGGATCCGCCCGTCTCCTCGACCTGGTGCTCGGGTGGTACCACAACGCCTACTCCGACGAGGTGACGGCGGGCGCCCGCAGCGCCGCCGCCGAGGCGGGCTACGACCTCGTGCTCACCGAGGAGCGCGACACCCCCGACGACGACTGGCCCATGCGCATCCGCCGCCGCGGCTCGGCGGGCGTGGTGCTGGGACTCATCGCACCCACCGCCTCGCAGCTGGCCGCGCTGTCGGATGCCGACATCCCGGTCGTGCTGATGGATCCGCAGGCCGAGACCTCCCGCGGCCTCACGAGCGTCCGCACGACCGACCGCGACGGCGGACTCGCCGCCGCGGTGCACCTCGCGGAACGCGGCGCGACGCGGTTCGCGATCATGCTCGGCTCGCCGCCGTATCGCTACGGCCGTGCGCGCAACACCGGCTTCCGCGAGGGCCTGCGGCTCGCGCGCCCCGGCGCCGACCTCGTGGCGCTGCAGGCGGACTGGGGCGGGGCGGCCGCGCGCGAGGCGGCGATACCGCTCCTGCGCGGCCTTCGCCCGGGCGAGCGGCTCGGCGTCTTCGCGTGCTCCGACGAGATGGCGGCCGGCGTGTACTCCGCCGCCGCCGCGACGGGCCGGCGCATCCCCGAAGACGTGCTCGTCGTCGGCTTCGACGACCTCCGGGGCGCGCGCTGGCTCACGCCGCCCCTCACGACGGTGCGCCAGCCGATCCGCGAGATGGCGGCCGCCGCCGTGACGGCTCTCGCCGGCGCCGCGGCGGGCGCCGCACTGCCCCCCTCGCCCATCCTGCTCCCGACCCGCCTCATCGAGCGCGGCTCCACCTGACCTCCGCCGGGGCGGGGAACGAGGACGGGGACGGATGCCGGAGCCCGCGGCATCCGGACGGACCGGCGACTGCGGCATCCGAACCGGACGAAACGTCGCCTCCCCGCGCGAGGGCCACGCGAGTAGCGTGGGAGCACGTCTGACGGAAGGCTCCCCATGTCGATCTCGACCGAACGCCACACCCGCGCCGACCGCGCCGCCAGGAGCGAAGCCGAGCTGCAGCAGATGGCGAAGGACCATCTGTGGATGCACTTCGCGCGCCAGTCGGTGATGACCGAGGGGCCGGGCGTTCCGATCATCGTCAAGGGCGAGGGCCACCACATCTGGGACTCGCAGGGCAAGAAGTACATCGACGGCCTCGCCGGCCTGTTCGTCGTCGCCGCCGGTCACGGCCGCAAGCGCCTCGCCCAGGCTGCCGCGAAGCAGGCAGAGGAGCTCGCGTTCTTCCCGATCTGGTCGTACGCGCACCCGGCCGCGATCGAGCTCGCCGACCGGATCGCCGACTACGCCCCCGGCGACCTGAACAAGGTCTTCTTCTCCACCGGCGGCGGCGAGGCGGTCGAGACCGCCTTCAAGCTCGCGAAGTACTACTGGAAGCTCCAGGGAAAGCCCACCAAGCACAAGGTGATCTCGCGTTCGGTGGCCTACCACGGCACCCCGCAGGGCGCGCTCGCGATCACCGGCATTCCAGCTATGAAGGCGATGTTCGAGCCGCTCACGCCCGGCGGCTTCCGCGTGCCCAACACCAACTTCTACCGCGCCTCCGACATGGGCGCTCCGACCGGCAGCCTCGAGGAGTTCGGCGTGTGGGCGGCCGACCGCATCGAGGAGATGATCCAGTTCGAGGGCCCCGACACGGTCGCGGCCGTCTTCCTCGAGCCGGTCCAGAACTCGGGTGGATGCTTCCCCCCGCCGCCCGGGTACTTCCAGCGCGTGCGCGAGATCTGCGACAAGTACGACGTGCTGCTGGTGTCGGACGAGGTCATCTGCGCGTTCGGCCGCATCGGACACATGTTCGCGTGCGACGCCTACGGCTATCAGCCCGACATGATCACGTTCGCGAAGGCCGTCACGAGCGGATACTCGCCGCTGGGCGGCACCGTCATCTCGGACCGCATCTACGAGCCGTTCGCGCACGGCGACACCGCGTTCTATCACGGGTACACCTTCGGCGGGCACCCGGTCTCGGCGGCGGTCGCGCTCGAGAACCTCGACATCTTCGAGGAGGAGGGGCTGCCCGAGCGCGTGCGCGAGAACTCGCCGCTCTTCCGCGCGGCACTCGAGAAGCTCACCGACCTGCCGATCGTCGGCGACGTGCGCGGCGACGGCTACTTCTTCGGCATCGAGCTGGTCAAGGACAAGGCGACCAAGGAGACGTTCGACGACGACGAGTCCGAGCGCCTCCTGCGCGGCTTCCTCTCGAAGGCGCTGTTCGACGCGGGCCTGTACTGCCGTGCCGACGACCGCGGCGACCCCGTCATCCAGCTCGCGCCGCCGCTCACGATCGGGCCCGCGGAGTTCGACGAGATCGAGCAGATCCTCCGCAGCGTGCTGACGGAGGCGTGGACGCGGCTCTGAGGGTTGCCCGAGACCTCCCCGGGGTTAGGGTTGGCGCGTGGGGACCATCTACTACGGCGGCGGCGCGATGCCGATCCATATCGAGGACCGTGCGCTCGCGCACCTGAAGGTCGTGATCGCGACGAAGCTGCGACGCGATGAGAGCTTCACCGTGTCGTGGACGCATCCCGAGGATCAGCCCCGCGGGCGCAGCACCATCTGGCTGCACCCGTCGATCCCGCTCCGCTTCGTGTTCGACGATCCCGAGCCCACCGACCTCAGCCGCTCGTGGATCGAAGAGCTCGCCAACTCGGCGAGTTCGACCGGCGGCATCATCCTCGTCGCGGAGCACTTCGACACCGGCCCGGTGCCCGTCGTGGGCTCGGTGAACGCCGATGGCGAGCCGATCCCCGACGTCTCCCTGGGCAATGTCGACGTCGAGAGCCTCGACGTCGAGCACCTCACCGTCGGGGGCGCCGAGGTCAAGCCCGACGACACCACGACCTAGCCCTCAGGCGACCTCGACCTGCTGCGGCTGCTCATCGTCGGCGGGGGGCTCCGGGAGGATCGTCAGCCCGCTCGGACCGCTGGCGGACAGCATGAGCGCCTCGACCCATTTGCGGTTGATGCGGGGCTGACGGCTGCCGAAGAAGTGGAACTGGATCGGCACCGACGGGTGGATCCAGAAGCTCCGGCGGCCACTGCCGTCACCGATCTCGACGTCGAACATGAACGGCTCCGACCGTCGCAGTTTGTTCATCATCACGATGCGCAGATGCGCCAGCGTGCGGTCGTCGATGTCGACCGAGTTGGCGTTCGTGTCGTAGATGAACCTGCCCATGTCAGGAGCATAACCCCGGATCACCGGGGCGCGAATGCCGCCGCGAAGAGGGCACGGGCACGCCGCGCCACCGCCGGGCGCTGCGCGGGTTCGGATCGCGCGAGCTCGGTCGCCAGCATCCCCGTCGCGAGGGTGACGTCTTCCGTCTCGATGTGGGAGCCGACGCGGCCCGCAGCCCGATCGCGGGCGACGAGCCGGTCGACCAGCACCTGGAAGCGCGCGCCCAGTGAGGCGATGCGGCGATCGGAGAGGTCGGCGGTGATCAGCTCGATGAACGCCGTCGACACGACGGCCTGGTCGACCACGCGGTCGAGCAGATCGTCGATCGTCCGGTCGGGCGCCGACGTGTACTCCTCGAGGTCGCGCACGTTGTCTTCGAACACCGCCACGGCGAGCGCGGTGCGGTCGGGGAAGTGGCGATAGAGGCTGCCCTGCCCGACTCCGGCGCGCTTGGCGACGGCGCTGAAGGGCGCGCCGAGGCCGCCTTCGGCGTACACCTCGCGGGCAGCGGCGATGAGCGCGCGACGGTTGTCGGCGGCGGCGGCGGGACCTCGGTTCTGGCGGGGATTCGCACGGGGGGATGCGGTGCTGGGCACGGGTGTAGCCTAGTACCGGACAAAGGTGTCCGGTAGAACCCACCCGAAGGGGCTTCATCCCGGACCGCTGCCCGTCACGCCTGATGAGCACTGTTGCACTGCAATGAAGAAAGGGAAGACACAACCATGAGCACCACCACCGCTCCTCTCACCGGAGCCTCCACGATCCAGTCCTGGCTCGACGACGCGGCCGGAGGCGCCGCGCTGCGCGGGCTCCTCGCCCAGGGTGGTCAGAGCGCCGACGCCCTCGCCCCCATCGCCGGCCTCCCCCTCCAGAACCTCGTCGCGATGAGCGGCGGAGCGTTCCCGCAGGCTGCCCTCGACGCGCTGATCGCGCAGGTCAACCCGGACGGCGTGCCTGCCGAGGACGCATCCGACGCCCCGACCCCGAAGGCCGAGTGGGCCGAGAAGGTCAGCGCGGGCCGGTTCACGGGGCAGACCGTCATCGTGACCGGGGCGGGCTCCGGCATCGGCCGCGCCACCGCCTCGCGCGTGGCACGCGAAGGCGGTCGAGTGATCGCCGTGGACGTCAGCCAGGACCGCCTCGACGAGTTCGTCGCGGCGCACGCGGGCGCGGATGTCGTCGCTCTCGCCGCCGACATCACCGACGACGAGGGCGTCGCCCAGATCATCGAGGCCGCCGGCGACCGGATCGACGCCCTGGCCAACATCGCCGGGATCATGGACGACATGACCCCCGTCGGAGAGGTCAGCGACGCCGTCTGGGATCGCGTGTTCCGCGTGAACGTCACAGGAACCATGAAGCTGATGCGCGCGGTCATCCCCGCGATGCTCGCGCAGGGCAGCGGTTCGATCGTGAACACCTCGTCCGAGGCATCGCTGCGCGGCTCGGCCGCGGGCGCCGCCTACACCGCGTCCAAGCATGCCGTGGTCGGCCTCACCAAGTCGAGCGCGTTCATGTACGGGCCGAGCGGCATCCGCGTCAACGCCGTCGCGCCGGGAGCCGTGATCACCAACATCGAGGCGAAGTTCAACTCGCCTCTGGGCGCCGACCGCGTGCGCACGGGCATGGCCGTCATGGCGCCGCCGGTGACCGCCGACCGCCTCGCCGCATCGATCACGTTCCTTCTGAGCGACGACGGCGTCAACGTCAACGGACAGAACCTCGCGAGCGACGGCGGCTGGTCCGCCGCCTGAGCGAGTGACCCACGATGCCCCGGCGCACCCCCGCCGGGGCATCGTGCTGCACGGCGGCCTGCGGTGCGCATGGCCCTCTCCTGGCGAGTCGCACAGGTCGGTGGCCCACCCGGGTTCGGCGATCCCCCGGCCTCCGGATGCACGGGCACCAGGCATCCGATTCCGGGCGGATCCCCGAGGCCGGGCCGACGCCGAGACTCGGCGATCAGCCGCCACCCGGACGCGCGGAGCCGGGGAATCCGCATCCCGGCAGATCACCGAAAGCGAGCGGATGCCGCAACCCGGCGCGGTCGCGCACCGGGTCAGAACGGCGGCGCGGTCGCGCACCGGGTCAGAAGGGCCAGACGAGCGGAACGTAGAAGACCGCGACCGCGAGGAAGAACAGCGCGAGCGGGAGCCCGAGCTTCCAGTAGTCGCCGAAACGGTAGCCGGCGGGCTCCATCACCATGAGGTTCGCGGGCGTAGCGATGGGCGTCAGGAACGCCGCCGCGCCGGCCACCGTCAGCGCCATCATGAAGGGCTGCACCGACAGGCCGAGGGTCTGCGCGACCGAGATGGCGATGGGCGCGACGATGAGGACGGTCGCCGTGTTGCTGATCAGCTGCCCGAGCACGACGGTGAGCCCGCACAGCGCGAGCAGGGCCGCGTGCGGGCCGGCGTCGCCGAGGAACGACAGCATCCAGTTCGCCGCCAGGTCCGCGGTGCCGGTGCTGATGAACGCGGTCGACAGCGGGATCATGCCGGCGATGAGCACCACCGTCGTCCACGAGATCGAGTGGTACGCCTGCGTCACCGTGACCGTGCGGGTCAGCACGAGTGCGCACGCGGCGAGCAATGCGGCCACCGCGGGCGGCACGAGGCCGGTCGCGAGCAGCACGATCATCACGAGCAGGACGCCGATCGCGCGCTTCGCGCCCCTGCCCAGCGGCACCGACCGCCGCAGCTGTGCCGGGTCGTCCACGACGAGCACCCCCGGGTCGTTCGTCTTGCGCGTCAGGTCGTCCCACGCGCCCTGGAGCAGCAGCGCGTCGCCCGCCTGGACGACGAACTCCGTACCCTTCAGCTGCTCGTCGCCGCGGCGCGCCGCGAGCACGACGAGGTCGCCGTCGGGGGTGGTCATGCCTGCGCACACGTGCTTTCCGATGAGCGGTGACCGGGGCGCCACGACGACCTCGGTGACGCCGGTGTTCGGCCCGAGGAGCATGCCCGTGTCGAGGCTGAGCGAGTACTGCCGGCGCAGCAGCCGCGCGTGCCGCACCAGGTCCAGCGGCATGAGCGCACCCTCCCGCTCCGGCACTAGACGCCCGCCGAGCAGCAGGATCGGCACGGTTCCGAGGAGCACCGGGATGCCGACCAGTGCGAATTCGAAGTACCCGAACTCCCGTCCCCCTGCGGCGGCCGCGAACTCCGAGACGATGATGTTGACCGGGGTGCCCGTCAGCAGGAGCAGCGACCCCGCCGATGCCGCGAACGCGAGCGGCATGAGGAGCTTCGAGGACGCGATGCCCGCACGGGCGGCGACGACGACGACCAGCGGCAGGAGCGCGGCGACCGCGCCGTTGATGCTGATGAGGGCAGTCAGACCTGCCACGAGCAGCGCGATGACGAGGAGGAGGGTCGTGCGCCTGGTGCCGGCGCGGCCGATCACCTTCTGCCCCGCCCAGGCGGTCACGCCCGTGGCGTCGAGCGACTCGCTCACCACGAACAGCGCCGCGATGAACAGCACGGTGGGGTCGCCGAAACCCGCCAGCGCCTGCGGGAGGGTGAGCACTCCGGTGAAGAAGAGCGCCAGTGCGACGCCGATCGCGACGATCCCGATCGGCACGCGATTGCTCACGAACGCGATCACCGCGAGCACGAGGATGGCGAGCGTTGCGGTGACGGGGTCCACGGGCCCAGCGTAGCCACCACCCTCGCCCCTTCGCCGGAGTCGGGGGCCGGGGGCCGAGCCGGGGTCCGTCGCCGGACCGGAGTCGGTTCAGCCGCGAAGGGTCGCGAGCCCCGCCACGTCGTAGGCGAGCTCGACCGCCTCGAACACGGCGGCGTCGATGGTGCGGGGCGCGAACGCGTCGCCGATCACGACGACCCGCGGCGCGTCGGCCGCCTCCAGTACGGGTACGCCCACCGACGACCGCGGCTCGATCGCCACGACCGCGTCGATGCCGGTGATGGTCGCGGCGACACCCGTCAGCGCATCGCGCAGGGCGACGGCACCGGGCTGGATGTCGTCGATGCGGTGCGCCGCGTGACGGCGGAACCCGGCGTGTGCGCCGAGACGCTCGAGCAGCAGCGGGCGGTCGTACCCCGCACCGATGTGGGGGAACACGGTCTCGAACGGCGTGATCAGCTCGAGCTCGTCGACGCTGCCGAGCAGGGTCAGCACGATGCCGGCGGCGTACGCGGTGCCGTCGGCGTCGACGACCGCGATCCGCCGTCCGAGCGGGGCCGCCCCGTCGCCCGGCGACACCGCCGCGAAGGCGTCGATCGTGCCTGCGGCCGGAAACCCGCCGGTGTACGCACCGCCGAGAGCCAGAGACGTGGACGCGGGCGCGACGGCCCCCGTGGCCACGACGATCCCGTCCGCGCGCACGGCGCGCAGAGTCTCGACCGTCGCCTCGACGCCGAGGCGCACGTCGACGCCCGCGGCGGCGAGGTCGCGTTCGAGATCCTCGACGAGCTGGCCGACGCTCTCGCGCCCCGGCACCCGGCGGGCGAGGCGCAGCTGTCCGCCGAGCTCTTCCGAACGCTCGAGGAGGGTCACCGCGTGACCGTCCGTCGCCAGCTCGACCGCCGCGCGCATGCCGGCGGGTCCGCCGCCGACGACGATCCACCGCTGCGCCGACGTCGCGCGCGCTCGCGCACCCCGTTCGAGCTCGCGCCCGGCGAGCGGGTTGACGGTGCACGACATCGCCAGTCCGCGACTGCCGCGGCCGAGGCATCCCTGATTCAGCCGGATGCAATGGCGGATGCCGCGTTCTGCGCCGTCGACGGGCTCGAGCCCGAGGAGCTTGCGGCCGAGGTCGGGATCGGCGATCTGCGCGCGCGTCAGCGCGACCATGTCGGCGATGCCCGATGCGACGACCTCCTCGGCCTCCTCGACGGACCGCGCGGCTCCGACGCCGAACACCGGAACGTCGGGGTTCGCGGTCTTGACCGCCGCGACGTCGTCGCGCAGCCACGCGTACGGCATCGGCGAGGACGGGAAGACGTAGTGCACGTTGTGGTAGCCGCCGCCCGCGAGGTCGAGGAAGTCGATGCGCACCTCGGCACGCAGCCGCGCGATCACCTCGCGCATGCCGGCGCCGTCGATGCCGTCGGGATGGAACTCGTTCGCGACGATCCGGACGCCGACGGTGAAGTCGTCGCCGACCCGCTCGCGCACCGCCCGCAGCACCTCGCGCGGGAAGCGGGTGCGGCCATCGAGATCGCCGCCGTACTCGTCGCCGCGCGCGTTGTAGAGGGGCGAGAGGAACTGGTGCAGCAGGTAGCCGTGCGCCATGTGGATCTCGACTCCGTCGAACCCGCCGTCGCGCGCGTACGCGGCTGACCGCGCCCAGCCCTCGACGAACGAGGCGATGTCGGCACGGTCCATCTCGCGCGTCGCGTGCGCCGTCGACGGCGAGAGCAGGCGCGACGGCGCGTACACCGCGCGCGGGCCGTCGGGTCCGTCGGGCTGCGCCTGCGCCCCGTGGTGGTTGAGCTGCACGAACACCTTGGCGCCGGCCTCGTGGACGGCGTCCGTCATCTTCTTCGAGGCGTCGACGCTCTCGGGCCGGTAGGCGTCCTCGAAGCCGCGGATCGAGCCGGTCGGGTGCACGAAGTGGTTGCCGGCGACGAACAGCCCGCATCCGCCGCGCGCGCGACGCACGTAGTACGCGGTCTCGCGGTCGGATTCGACCCGATCGGAGTACTGCTTCGAATGGGCCGTCTGCATGATGCGGTTCGGCACCGTGACGGCGCCGATGCGCAGCGGCTGCGCGAGGACGGAGGTGGGCACGCCGGAACTCGCGGTCGTTCGCTCATCGGAACTGCCGGCACTCGCAGTCATGTCCCGACCCTATGCCCGTCCGCCCCTGCCTCACTCACCGCGTCGGGTGCGCGGTGGCGTCAGAGCCCGGCGAGCGCCTGATCCAGGTCGGCGATGAGGTCGGCGACGGACTCGATGCCGACCGACAGGCGCACGACCTCGGGCGGGACGGCGAGCTCGGTGCCGCGCACCGACGCGTGCGTCATCTCGTCGGGGTAGTTCATCAGCGACTCGACCCCGCCCAGCGACTCGGCCAGCTGGAACAGGCGCGTCGACTCGGCGAAGCGGCGGGCGGATGCGGCATCGGCCAGCGCCACCGACACGATGCCGCCGAAGCCGCTCATCTGCGTCGCGGCGAGCTCGTGCCCGGGGTGCGACGGCAGGCCCGGGTAGTACACGCGAGCGACGGCGCCGTGCCCCGACAGGAACTCGGCGATCGCCTGGGCGTTCTCGCTGTGGCGCTGCATGCGCAGCGGCAGCGTCTTGATGCCCCGCGTCGTGAGCCACGCGTCGAGCGGGCCCGATACGGCGCCGACGGCGAACTGCAGGAACTTCGCCTCGCCGTACAGCGCGTCGTCGTTCAGCACGAGCGCGCCGCCGACGACGTCGGAGTGCCCGCCGAGGTACTTGGTCGTCGAGTGCACGACGACATCCGCGCCGAGCGACAGCGGCTGCTGCAGCGCGGGCGACGCGAACGTGTTGTCGACCACGACGAGCGCGCCGGCGTCGTGCCCGAGCCGCGCCAGTCCGGCGATGTCGGTGATGCGCAGCAGCGGGTTGCTGGGCGTCTCCACCCACACGATCCGGGCCGGACGCTCCTCGAGCGCCGCGCGGACGGTGTCGAGGTCGCTCATGTCGACCACGCGCACGCCGACTCCCCACGCCCCGAGCACCCGCGCGATGAGGCGGTAGGTGCCGCCGTACACGTCGCTGCCGAGCAGCACCTCGTCGCCGGGCTTCAGCGCGGCGCGCAGCAGGGCGTCCTCCGCGGCGAGGCCCGACGCGAACGACAGCGCGTGCGCACCCCCCTCGAGCGCGGCCAGCTGCGTCTCGAGCGCGGTGCGCGTCGGGTTGCCGCTGCGACCGTACTCGTAGCCCTCGCGGAGACCGCCGATGCCGTCCTGCGCGTAGGTCGTCGAGAAGTGCACCGGCGGGATGACGGCGCCGGTCGTCGGGTCGAACGCCTGCCCGGCGTGCACCGCCCGCGTCTCGAATCCGCGGTCGCTCGTGGGATCGCTCATGCAGGTGCTCCTTCGTGGGTGGTTCCGGATGCTTCGTCCCGGTCGTGTGCGGACCGCTCCGACGCGGTCGCGCCCTCGACGCCGAAGCCGTGCTCGCGCATCCACTCGTCGTCGTAGAACCGGGTCAGGTATCCGCGTCCGTGGTCGGGCAGAAGCACGACGACGACGGCGTCGGCCGGAAGCTCTCGCGCGGTGCGCAGAGCCGCCACCACGGCCATGCCGCTCGATCCTCCGACGAGCAGACCCTCCTCGCGGGCGAGCCGGCGGGTCATCTCGAACGTCTCGGCGTCGGAGATGCGGTGGATCTCGTCAGGCACCGACGGGTCGTAGCTGTCGGGCCAGAAGTCCTCGCCGACGCCCTCCACGAGGTAGCCGTGAAGCGGGCCGCCCGAGTAGATCGACCCTTCCGGGTCAGCCCCGACGATCCGCACCGCACCGTCCGACACCTCGTGGAGGTAGCGGCCTGTGCCCGTGATCGTGCCGCCCGTGCCGATGCCGGCGACGAAGTGAGTGACGCGGCCGTCGGTGTCGCGCCAGATCTCCGGCCCGGTCGTCTCGTAGTGGCTCAGCGGGCCGTTGGGGTTCGCGAACTGGTTCGGCTTGAAGGCGCCGGGGATCTCGCGCACGAGCCGGTCCGACACGCTGTAGTACGAGCGAGGATCTTCGGGCGGCACGCTGGTGTCGGTCACGACGACCTCGGCGCCGTACGCCCGCAGGACGTCGACCTTGGGCCCGGCGAATTTGTCGGGCACGACGAAGATCATGCGATAGCCGCGCTGCACCGCGACGAGCGCGAGGCCGACGCCGGTGTTGCCGCTCGTCGGCTCGATGATCGTGCCGCCGGGCTTCAGGAGGCCGTCGCGCTCGGCCGCGTCGATGATGCGACGGGCGATGCGGTCCTTCGCCGAACCGCCGGGGTTGAAGTACTCGACCTTGGCGAGCACCGTCGCGGCGATGCCGTCGGTGACACGGGTCAGCTGGACGAGGGGGGTGTTGCCGACGAGGTCGGCCACGCTCTTGGCGTAGTGCACGATGTGTCCTGGAGTGTTGCCGCGCGCAGGCGCGGAGATTTGTCGGGGTCGCGGAGGGGTGCGTGAAGCGGGAGCTTCAGCAGCAGGGGCGACAACACCGACGGGTCAACACGGGCGCCAGTCTAGACGTTGCACGTGGACGGCCGCCAGGGGCGTCCAGGGGAACTCGAGGACGACGCCTCACCAGGTCGCGACGTACTCCGACCGACGCACGAGGGCCGCCTGCTCGATGAGCGGCAGGGATCTGTCGACGGCCTGCACGACGCGGCGGGCGACCTCGGCCGAGGTCAGCTCGTAGTTCGCGAAGTCGCTGTTCGACGCGTACACGCCGATCGGCAGGGTCAGCGCCTGGAAGAACCCGAACAGCGGCCGCAGCTGGTGCTCGATGATCAGCGCGTGCCGCTCGCCGCCGCCCGTGGCCGCGAGCAGCACGGGCGTGCCCACGAGGTCGTACTGGCCGACGAAGTCGAACAGGTGCTTGAACAGGCCGGTGAACGAGGCCCGGTAGACGGGGCTCGCCACGACGAGCAGGTCGGCCGACTCGATCGCCTGCAGGGCGGCCTCGACCTCGGGGGCGACATCCTCCCGCTTCAGCGCGCCGGCGAAACCGGGTCCGAGGGCCGCGATCTCGATGAGCTCGATCTCGGCCGGGATGCGCCGGGCGACGGTGGCCAGGATCGTCCGCACGAGCGCCGTCGTGCGGCTGGGCTCCTGGAGCGAGCCCGACACCCCCACGACCCGCAGCGGGCGGTCGGAGATCGTGCGCGACACGGGCGCGTCTCGGAGCACCTCGGTCATACCGGCACCACGTCCAGCGACGGCGCCGGGCCGACCGCGGCGAGCCGGCCGCGGGAGCGCGACCACTGGCTCCACGAGCCGGGGTAGACGACGACGTCGATGCCGGCCAGTGCGCCGGCGAGCGCGGTGTGCGTGGCGGCGATGCCCGAGCCGCAGTAGGCGGCGACAGCGACACCGTCGACGACGCCCGCGGCGGCGAACTCGGCGCGGATCTCGTCGGGCGCGCGGAACTTGCCCGCGGTCAGGTGCACGGTCGTCGGAAGGTTCACCGCACCGGGGATGTGGCCGCCGATCGGGTCGAGCGGCTCCGCATCGCCGCGATACCGTTCGGGCGCGCGCACGTCGAGCAGGAGGCCGTGGTCGGGCCATTCCTCGACGCCGTCGATGTCGGCGACGCCGTCGACGATCTCGTCGAGCACGACGTCCCCCGGCGGCCTCGGCAGCACGTCGCCGGTCTCGAGCGGAAGGCGCTCGGCGAGCCAGCCGCGCAGACCGCCGTCGAGCACGCGCACGTCGGCCAGTCCGGACCGGCTCAGCACCCACCACGCACGTGCGGCGGCAACGGAATGCACGTCGTCGTATGCCACGACCGTGTCGCCGTTGCGGATGCCCCACCGCCGGGCCGCGGCCTCGAGCTGCGCGCGCGGCGGCAGCGGATGCCG
>Ga0160431_100578_pt1 | contig 14027 bp, 9 predicted proteins | sample HID1971K_E0MG_FD_108212 | JGI IMG/M metagenome (GOLD analysis project Ga0160431, IMG submission 108212) | Enriched millipede-associated microbial communities from UW Madison campus, WI, USA - HID1971K_E0 MG | ecosystem: Host-associated > Arthropoda: Insects > Digestive system > Unclassified ...
CAAGATCGCCCAGGACGAGGAAGACGGCCAGGCGTTCGTCATCCTGTACAAGGCCATCGACCAGGTGCGCCAGTGCCTGGACACCATCGCCAACGACCCGGGCAGCCGGCGCATCCTGTTCCACGGCTGGAACTGCGCCCAGCTGGACGAAATGGCCCTGCCGCCGTGCCACCTGCTGTACCAGTTCCACCCGAATGTCGAGACCAAGGAAATTTCCCTGACCCTCTACATCCGTTCCAACGACCTGGGCCTGGGCACGCCGTTCAACCTCACCGAAGGCGCGGCGCTGCTGTCGCTGTTCGGCCGCCTGACCGGTTACACCCCGCGCTGGTTCACCTACTTCATCGGCGATGCCCATGTGTATGAAAACCACCTGGACATGCTCAATGAGCAGCTCAAGCGCGAGCCGCTGGAAGCGCCGAAGCTGGTGATCAGTGACCGCGTGCCGGACTTCGCCAAGACCGGCAAGTACGAGCCGGAGTGGCTGGAGAAGATCGAGCCGAGCGATTTCAGCCTGGAAGGTTACGAGCACCATGCGCCGATGACGGCGCCCATGGCGGTCTGACTTCACCGGCCTCATCGCCGGCAAGCCGGCTCCCACACGGTCAGCCGCAGACCCTGTGGGAGCCGGCTTGCCGGCGATAGGGCCGCTGGATCAATGCCCGTGACTACGCCCCACATGCGAATGCTCGGTATCGGGCACCGATACCGCCCCATTCACCTCAAGCTGCTGCAAGATCGCGCATTCCGCCCCTTGCGCATTGCAACGCTGACGCAGCTCCACCAGTTGCGCCTGCAGCGCCACCAGCCCATCGATCCGCGCCTGTACATGCTCGATATGCTCATCGATCAACGCATTGACGCTGCCGCACGACCCTTCAGGGCTGTCGCGCAGGCGTAACAGGCTGCGGATTTCATCGAGGGTCATGTCCAGCGTGCGGCAGTTGCGAATGAAGGTCAGCCGCTCGACGTGGGCCTGGGTGTAGAGCCGATAGTTGCCGTCGGTACGTGCCGGTTCCGGCAACAGTTGCTCACGCTCGTAGTAGCGGATGGTCTCCACGGCGCAGTCGGTGGCCTTGGCCAGCTCTCCGATCTTCATGGCACATTCTCCAGCAGGTGGCTTGACCCTATAGTGGCTACAGGGTGTTCACTTGGCAACAGGCGCACATTAAGGATGACCCCATGAACCAGCCTGTCAGCCACGAACACAAGCACGCGCATGACCACGCCCACAGCTGCTGCGGCGCCAAATCCGCGCCCGCCCTGGTGCAACTGACCGAAAAGGCCAGTGGCAAGGCGCAGCTCAGCCGCTTTCGCATTCAAGCCATGGACTGCCCCACCGAGCAGACCCTGATCCAGGACAAGCTCGGCAAGCTGGCCGGCATCGAGCAGCTGGAGTTCAACCTGATCAACCGCGTGCTGGGCGTGCACCATACCTTTGCGGGCACCCTCGAGATCGAGCGGGCCATCGAAAGCCTCGGCATGAAGGCCGAGCCCTTGGCTGCGGAGGGTGAGGACAAGGCTGCCGAGCCGAGCAAGACCCGTTGGTGGCCATTGGCATTGTCCGGCCTTGCCGCAGTCGCGGCGGAGGTCGTGCACTTCAGCGCGCTGGCACCCGAATGGCTGGTCGCCGCGCTGGCGCTGGCGGCGATCCTCGGCTGCGGCCTGGGTACCTACAAGAAGGGCTGGATTGCCCTGAAGAACCGCAACCTCAACATCAACGCGCTGATGAGCATTGCCGTAACCGGCGCGGTGCTGATCGGCCAGTGGCCGGAAGCGGCCATGGTCATGGTGCTGTTCACCCTCGCCGAACTGATCGAAGCGCGCTCCCTCGACCGTGCGCGCAATGCCATCGGCGGCCTGATGCAGCTGACCCCGGACATGGCCACGGTGCAGCAGGCGGACGGCCAATGGCAGGACGTGGAGGTGCGCGACGTCGCCATCGGTGCTCGCGTGCGGGTTCGTCCGGGTGAACGCATCGGCCTCGATGGCGAGGTGGTCAGTGGGCAATCCAGCGTCGATCAGGCGCCGATCACCGGCGAAAGCCTGCCTGTCGAGAAGGCCCTTGGCGACAAACTGTTCGCCGGCACCATCAACCAGGCCGGCGCTCTGGAATACCGGGTGACGGCCGGCGCCGGGCAATCCACCCTGGCGCGCATCATCAAAGCCGTCGAGGAGGCCCAAGGCGCGCGCGCGCCCACCCAGCGCTTTGTCGATACCTTTTCGCGCATCTACACCCCGGTGGTGTTCGCGCTGGCCCTGGCCGTGGCGATCATTCCCCCGCTGTTCATGGCCGGGGCCTGGTTCGACTGGATCTACCGCGCCCTTGTGCTGCTGGTGGTAGCTTGCCCGTGCGCACTGGTGATCTCGACCCCGGTGACCATCGTCAGCGGTCTGGCCGCCGCGGCGCGCAAGGGTATCCTGATCAAGGGCGGCGTCTACCTGGAGGGCGGGCGCAAGCTCGATTACCTGGCCCTGGACAAGACCGGCACCATCACCCACGGCAAGCCGGTGCAAACCGACGCCACGGTGCTGGAGCCGTTGTTCGAAGGCCGTGCCCAAGCCCTGGCGGCAAGCCTGGCCGCACGTTCCGACCACCCGGTGTCGGGCGCCATCGCCCAGTTCGCCAAGGCGCAGAACCTGCCGCTGAGCGAAGTCAGCGCGTTTGCCGCCCTGGCCGGTCGCGGCGTGCGCGGTGACATCGACGGCGAAACCTATCACCTGGGTAATCACCGCCTGGTCGAAGAGCTTGGCCTGTGCTCACCCGAGCTCGAAGCGCAGCTCGATGTGCTGGAGCGCCAGGGCAAGACCGTGGTGCTGCTGCTCGACCGTTCCGGCCCGCTGGCGCTGTTCGCCGTGGCCGACACGGTCAAGGACAGCAGCCGCCAGGCCATCGCCGAATTGCACGCGTTGGGCATCAAGACTGTCATGCTCACTGGCGACAATCCCCACACCGCCGAGGCCATCGCCGCCCAGGTCGGCATCGACCGTGCCGAAGGCAACCTGCTGCCCGCCGACAAGCTGGCCACCATCGAGCAGTTGTATGCCCAGGGCCACCGCGTCGGCATGGTCGGTGATGGCATCAACGACGCGCCGGCCCTGGCCCGCGCCGAAATCGGCTTTGCCATGGCCGCTGCCGGGACCGACACCGCGATCGAAACGGCCGACGTGGCGCTGATGGATGACGACTTGCGCAAAATCCCGGCGTTCGTCAGGCTGTCGCGCCAAAGTGCGGCGATCCTGACGCAGAACATCGTTCTGGCGTTGGGCATCAAGGCGCTGTTCCTGGCGATCACCTTTGCCGGCATGGCGACCCTGTGGATGGCGGTGTTCGCCGACATGGGCGTGAGTCTGCTGGTGGTATTCAACGGTCTGCGGCTGTTGCGCAAGTAGCGCAGGCTGCGCGCAACAGAGGTCCTGCAATGCTGAGTGCCGAGCTCAAAGCCTTCTACATGGTGGCCCGCCTGGGCAGCATCACCCTGGCGGCCAAGAAGCTCGGGCTCAGCCAGCCCACGGTGACCACCCAGATTCGCAACCTGGAGAGCCAGTACGCCGTGGAGCTGTTCTACCGTGGCGGCCGGCGCCTGGTGCTGAGCGAAGAAGGCGTGCGCTTGTTGCCGTTGGTCAAGGCACTCCTGCAGCAGGAGGCCGACATCGAGTTCGAGCTGCGCAACAGCGGCCATGCCCAGGGCAGCCTGCGTATCGCTGCCACCGCGCCGTATTACGTTCTCGATCTGGTGAAGATCTTCCGCGAGCGCCTGCCGCAGGTGGAAGTGGCGGTGGAGATCGGTAACTCCCAGCAGGTGCTGGAGATGCTCGAAGACTACCGCGTCGATATCGCCGCCTCGTCCCAGTTGCTCGAAGATGCCCGCCTGGTGCGGCGGGTGCTGGGCACCGACCCGCTGGTGGTGGCGGTGCACCGCAATCACCCGCTGGCGCACCGCCAGACAGTGTCCATCGACGTGGTGGCAGGGCATTGCCTGCTGATGCGGGAAAAGGGCTCGACCACCCGCAAGCTGACCGAGCAGATGCTGCAGGAGGCCGGGGTGAAGGCCGGGGCCTTGCTGGAGATCGGTAGCCGCGAGTCGATCCGCGAGGCGGTGCTGCGCAATATCGGCATCAGTGTGATTGCCCGGCATGAGGTGCCGCACAACTCCGAACTGCGGGTGCTGACGCTGGAGAATGCGCCGGTGATGCATGAGTACCTGTATTGCCTGAAGGAGCGGCGCCAGGCGCGGTTGCCGGCAGCGTTTCTTGGGGTGGCGCAGGAAGTCTCTGGTTCGCAGTTCTGACGGACTGCGGTGGCTTCTTCGCGGGGCAAGCCCGCTCCCACAGGTTCAGCGTTGTCCTTGAGGGCTGCATAGTTCCTGTGGGAGCGGGCTTGTCCCGCGAAGAGGCCAGCAAGGCCAATACAAAATCTGCCTATACCACTATCACCCGCTTTTGCCCTAAAGCCACAGAACCTTCGCACAGCCTTCCTAGCATGGCCCCATCTCTTCGATGAGGCCTTGCCATGAACCACGCCACCCCAGGCGCACAAATGAAAGTGCGCGGTATCCACAAGCGTTTCGGCGCTTTCACGGCGCTGAACGATGTCTCCCTGGACATCGCCGCCGGCGAGCTGGTCTGCCTGCTCGGCCCTTCTGGCTGCGGCAAGACCACCCTGCTGCGCTGCATCGCCGGCCTCGAACGCCAGGACCGTGGCACGCTGTACATCGGCGAGCGCGATATCTCCGAGCTGCCGCCCCAGGCCCGTGACTACGGCATCCTGTTCCAGTCCTACGCCCTGTTCCCCAACCTCACCGTCGAAGCCAACATCGCCTATGGCCTGACCGGCAGCAGCCGTGAGCAGAGCCGCCAGCGTGTGGCCGAGATGCTTGAACTGGTGGGCCTGGCCGGCAGCGAGAAGAAATACCCCGGCCAGCTCTCCGGCGGCCAGCAGCAGCGTGTGGCCCTGGCCCGTGCGCTGGCCCCGGCGCCGTCGCTGTTGCTGTTGGATGAGCCGATGTCGGCGCTCGATGCCCGTGTGCGTGAGCACCTGTGCACCGAGCTGCGCCAGCTGCAACGCCAGCTGGGCATCACCACGCTGATGGTGACCCACAACCAGGATGAAGCCATGCTCATGGCCGACCGCATCGCCGTGATGAACAACGGCCAGGTCGAGCAATACGCCACCCCGCAGGAAATCTACGACCAGCCGGCCACGCCGTTCGTGGCCGAGTTCGTCGGCCAAGGCAACTGGCTGCCGTTCCAGCGCAACGGCGACAGCCACGCCCAGGTCGGCGCCATGAACATGCGCCTGGCCGCCGGCGCGCCACGGGCCAGCAGTGGCCGGTTGTTCTGCCGCCCGGAGGCGATCACGGTCAACCCGGTCGTGCACGAGGAAAACCTGTTCCCGGCGAAAGTGCGCGAGATCACCTTCCTCGGCAACCGCTGCCGCATGAGCTTCGAACTGCAGGCCTTGCCGGGCCACGCCCTGCTCGCCGAGCTGGCCCCAGAAGCCATGCCGCGCCTGGGCTCGCAGGACATCTGGGTGGCGCTGCCGCCACAGAGCCTGCAGGTGTTTGCCTGAGATGGCCGCGCCAATGTCCCTGCCGCTCACCGAAGCCAAGCGCGCATCGCGCAGTGATGTCGCCCTGGGTGATCGCCTGTTCGTCGTCGGTGGCAAGAGCCTGCTGCTGATCCTCCTTCTGCTGGCGGTGCTGATGCCGCTGCTGGCGATTTTCTGGCGCGGATTCAGTGGTGATGCCGGCCAGGGCGGTGGCCTGCTCGCGGCCCGTGAGCTGTTCGCCAGCGACAACTTCCACTGGCTGCTCGGCAACAGCCTCAGCGTGGCCTTCAGCGTCGCTGCCATCGTGGTGCCGCTGGCCTACCTGTTCGCCTATGCCCTGCAGCGCACGCTGATCCCGGCCAAGGGCCTGTGGCGGGGCATTTCGCTGCTGCCGTTGCTGGCGCCGTCGATGCTGCCGGCCATCGCTCTGGTCTACCTGTTTGGTAACCAAGGGCTGTTGCGCGGGCTGCTGCACGACAACATCTACGGCTTCTGGGGCATTGTCCTGGGCGAGGTCATCTACACCTTCCCCCATGCGCTGATGATCCTGCTGTCGGCCCTGTCGCTGGCCGATGGGCGGCTGTTCGATGCGGCGTCGAGCATGGGCGCCGGGCCTTGGCGAGCGTTTCGCAGCATCACCTGGCCGGCCACGCGCCAGGCCGTGTTCGCCGCGTTCTGCCTGGTGTTCACCCTGACCATCACCGACTTCGGCGTGCCGGTCGTGGTCGGTGGCGACTACCAGGTCTTGGCGCTGGAGGCGTACAAGGCGGTGGTGGGGCAGCAGCAGTTCGGCCGTGGTGCATTGATCGGCATGGTACTGCTGGTGCCTGCGCTGCTGAGCTTTGCCGTCGATGCCTGGTTGCGCCGGCGCCAGGGCGATGCCATGAGCGGCCGTGCCCAGGTGTTCGAGCCCAAGCCGTCGCGAGGCCGTGATGCCTGCTTCCTGGCCATCGTGCTGCTGGTGTGTGCGGCCCTGCTGACGGTGATCGGCATGGCGGTGTACTCGTCACTGGTCACCTTCTGGCCCTACAACCTGACCTTGTCGTTCAAGCACTACATGTTCGAGGACACGGCGGGCGGCGGCTGGCTGGCCTACCGCAACAGCGTGACCATGGCCATCGCCACCGCGCTGATCGGCAGCCTGGTGATCTTCACCGGCGCCTACCTGATGGAGAAGACCCAGGGCCAGCGCCTGCTCAACCAGGCACTGCGCCTGCTCAGCTTCATCCCCATGGCGGTGCCGGGGCTGGTGCTGGGCCTGGGCTATGTCTTCTTCTTCAACCTCACCGGCAACCCGCTGCATGTGTTCTACGGCAGCATGGCGCTGCTGGTGGTGTGCACCATCGCCCATTACCTGACCACCGCGCAGATGACCGCGACCACCGCGCTGCGCCAGCTCGACGGCGAGTTCGAGGCGGCCGCGCTGTCGCTCAAGGCGCCGCTGTACAAGCACTTCGTGCGGGTCACCGTGCCCATCTGCCTGCCGGCGCTGCTGGACATCATCCGCTACCTGTTCGTCTCGGCGATGACCACCGTCTCGGCGGCCATCTTCCTGTACAGCCCCGACACCATCCTTGCCGCCGTCGCCGTGCTGAACATGGACGATGCCGGCAACGTCGGCGGCGCTGCTGCCATGTCCACCCTGATCCTGCTGACCAGCGCCGCTGCATCCTTGCTGCTGGCCGCCGCTTCACGCGGCCTGTTGCGCCGCTCCCAGGCCTGGCGCCAGCGCGCTGCCGGCCATTGACCGACTGCCCACACTGATAGGAAACGCATCATGTTCAAGCCCCTTGCACTTGCCGCTGCCGTATCCGCCGTATTCAGCCTGCAGGCCTCGGCCGCCGGCACCCAGCTGACCGTGTACACCGCCCTGGAAGCCGAGCAGCTCAAGAGCTACAAGCAGGCGTTCGAAAAGGCCAACCCTGATATCGAGATCAAGTGGGTGCGGGATTCCACCGGCATCATCACTGCCAAGCTGCTGGCCGAAAAAGACCGCCCGCAGGCCGATGCGGTCTGGGGCCTGGCCGCTTCCAGCCTGGCTATCCTCGACCAGAACGGCATGCTCGAAGCCTATGCACCGAAGGACCTGGGAAAGATTTCCGCCAACTACCGTGACGCCGCCAACCCGCCTGCCTGGGTCGGCATGGACGTGTGGGCCGCGACCCTCTGCTTCAACACCATCGAGGCCGAGAAGCAGGGCCTGAGCAAGCCGGTGAGCTGGCAGGACCTGACCAAGCCGGAGTACAAGGGCAAGATCGTCATGCCCAACCCGGCCTCGTCCGGCACCGGTTTCCTGGATGTGAGCGCCTGGTTGCAGACCTTTGGCGAACCCCAGGGCTGGGCTTACATGGACGCCCTGCACCAGAACATCGGGCAGTACGTCCATTCGGGCTCCAAGCCCTGCAAACTGGCGGCGGCCGGCGAATTCCCGATCGGTATCTCGTTCGAGTACCCGGCGGTGCAGCTCAAGCGCCAGGGTGCGCCGCTGGAGATCGTTTTGCCGAAGGAAGGCCTGGGCTGGGAGATCGAGGCCACTGCCGTGATCAAGGGCACGTCCAACGCCGAGGCGGCCAAGCGCCTGGCCGACTTCTCGGCCAGCCCCGCCGCCATGGAGTTGTACAAAGAGAACTTCGCTGTACTCGCAGCGCCCGGCATCGCCAAGCCGCAGACGGAATTGCCGGCTGACTATGAGCAGCGACTGATCAAGAACGACTTTGCCTGGGCTTCGAAAAATCGTGACGAGATTCTGACCGAGTGGCGCAAGCGCTATGACGGCAAGTCGGAGAAAGTGGCGCAGCAGTAAGCGCTGCGAGGCCTTCGGCCTCGATCGCCGGCAAGCCGGCTCCCACAGGAACAGCGTTGGCCTACGCTATCCCAGTGGGAGCCGGCTTGCCGGCGATAGGGACTGACAGGCACCTTAAATTTCACCTGAGGAAATCCAATCGATGCTCACCCCCGACCAGGTCATCGACAACACCTTCGCCCTCTATGAACGCCACGGCAGCGACGACTACATCGGCGAAGCCATCACCCAGCTCGAACACATGTCCCAGGCCGCGCAACTGGCCATGGCCGAGGGCTTCGACGACGAAGTGGTACTGGCCGCGTTCTTCCACGATATCGGCCACCTGTGTGGCGGCGAGGGGAACATGGGCGGTTATGGCGTGGTCAGCCATGAACGCATCGGTGCCCAATACCTGCGCCGCTGTGGGTTCAGTGAGCGCATGGCGCTGCTGGTGCAGTATCACGTGGAGGCCAAGCGTTACCTGACGTTGCGCCAGCCGGGGTATTACGCACGGCTGAGCGAGGCGAGCCGGCGGACCCTGGAGTATCAGGGTGGGGTGATGACGGAGGCCGAGGCGGATGCGTTCGAACAAGGGCCCCTGTTCAGGGTGAGTTTGCGGATGCGCGAGTGGGATGAGCAGGCCAAGGAGGTGGGCGTGCCGGTGATCGATCTGGCGCTGCTCAAGGGCAAGGCGTTGGCGTTGCTCTGAGTTGTCGGGTGTCTGTGCCGGCCTCTTCGCGGGGCAAGCCCGCTCCCACAGGTACCTCACTCATCTCAATGACAGTGGGATACCTGTGGGAGCGGGCTTGCCCCGCGAAGAGGCCCTGGCAGACAAGCTCAAATCTGCAGAACCAGCGCCTCCAATTGCTCCTGCCGCTCCGCCTGATTCACCCGCGCCCCGGGGTTGAGCGTCGACCACTGCGGGTGCGCCCGGGCCTTGCTCAAGGCCTCGGGCAGCTTGCCCTCGCGCCAGGCCTTCTCATCCAGTGGCCCCAGCCGAATGCTGTCTTGCGCCGCATGCCCACGGTTTTCCAGCGCCACCATCAACTGCTGCTGGCGCAGGGCGAGCAGGCGCAGCACGTTGTCGTCCACGGTCAACTCGCGCTGGCCCTTGAGCTTGCCCATCAACCTCGAACCATAGTTGCGCGCCGTCTGCAGCGCCCCACCGGCGATGGCGCCGGCCAGTGCGGCGGCACCGAGAGTCAGGCCACCGACCAGCAGATCGACACCCGCGCCAGCTGCCGCCCCGGCCGCCACCCCGCTGCCCAGGCGCACGCCCAGCAGCTTCAGGGTTTCAGGGTTGAACAAATCATCGCCCCAACGGCCGTCCAGCAGCGGCAGGTCGCCGGCATTGGCATCCTCGCGGCGGAACGCATAGAGCTTGAGCAACGCCTCGACACAGCGTTGCTCGCGTTGGCGTACTTCCTGGCGCAGCGCCTCGATGGCCTTGGCTTCGGCAGCCGGCTCGGCCGTGACGCTGCGCCGGCAGGCGGCGCAGTCGAGCAGCAGTTCGGCGATCAGGCGCTTGCCGCTGCGCTGACGGGCCAGGCGTTGCGCTTGCTGGTCGTCGATCAGCCGTTGCAGCGCCGGGCGGGCCTCTTCCAGCAGCAGGGCGAGGCTTTCATACAGGCGGCGCTCGCCATCTTCCGGCGGCGCCACGCTGTCGAAGCGCACCAGCGCATGCAGGCCAAGGCGGGCCAGGGCTTCGCGCCACTGCGGCTCGCGGTGCTGGCTGCTGGCGACGAAGTTGAGCACCGGCAGCAGCGGCTTGCCGCAACTGGCCAACACTTCCAGTTCGTCACGGTACTTGGCCAGCACCGGCTCGCGCGCGTCGATCACGTACAGCCCGGCATTGCTCGCCAGCAGTTGGCGCAGCACCTTGGCCTCCTGCTCGAAACGCTGGCGCGCTTCGCTGCCTTGCAGAAAGCGCTCGAGGCGGGCCGGACCGTCCAGACGCTCGCCCGGTCGTTCCAGGCGCTCCAGGTAGTCGAGCAGGGCAATGGCGTCTTCAAGGCCAGGCGTGTCGTAGAGCTCCAGCAGCGGTTCGCCGTCCACCGACAGGCGTGCGCCCTCCACGTGGCGCGTGGTGCTGGGCCGATGGGACACCTCGCCGAAGCCCACGTCGCGGGTCAGGGTGCGCAGCAGCGAGGTCTTGCCGACGTTGGTGTGGCCGACCACGGCCAGTTTCAGCGGCTCAGTCATGGCCATGCTCCAGCCAGGTCAGCGGCGAGGTGTCGGCATGGGGCAGGCCGAGGCGGTCCAACGCCTCGTGCCAGTCGCCCAGGCGTTCGGCATCCAGGGCCTCGCCCGGTGCTGGCTGGAGCAGCCAGATGCGGGTGGCGCCGGCGTTGCGTGCCAGCTCCGCAAGCAACGCCAGGCTGCCGCGGTCGGGCGAGCGGCGGGGGTCGCAGGCGATCGCCAGGCGCGCCGGGGGGAAGCGGCTGAGTTGTTCGAGCAGTTTGTTGCGCGACTCGCGGCTGTCGAGCACGCCGGCGTTGGTCACTGAATGGGGCAAGGCGGGTGGCCAGGGATGTTGCTCGTCCAGCTCCAGGCCCACCAGCAAGGCACCACTGCTGTCGGTGTCCATCTGGCCGGCCTGGAATTGCGGCAATGCCTCGGGCGCGGCGTCCTGCACGCCAATGCGTTCACTGCGCGGCATCAAGGATTCGCGCAGTTGCGCGTAGCCCGGCAGGCTCAGGTCCAGGGTCAGGCGCTGGCGGCCCTGGCGCCAACGCCACAGGCACAGGCCGAACAGGAGCAGGCGAGGCAGCAGGCCATAGACCACGACCACACCGAGCAGCCAGCTGGCCCACGCCTGGCGGGCGAGGTCCAGCGCCGGCAAGGTGTCGCCGCTGGCGCGGATCATGGCCTCGTCGGGTACGGCGAAGCCGAGCAGCGAGGGCAGGGCACCGAGGGCCTGGGTCAGTTGAATGAACGGCTCGGCGGCGAGCAGGGTGGTTTCCCAGACGAAGCCATAGCGCCGGGTGGCGAGCAAGGCCAGCAGCAGCACCAGTGCGCTGAGCATCGCCAGCAGCCACAGGCCGTGCACCAGCGCACCGAGCAGCCAGCGATTCAAGCGCTGGCGTTGCAGCAGCACCAGCAGCGCTGGCGCCAGGTGCGCGGCCTTGGCGTCGCGGGCGAAGCGTTCGCTCAGCCATAACCACAGGCCACCCAGGCTGGCGCCCTGTTCGCTGCTCATGGCCAGGCCAGCGACCCAGCCAAGCAGCATCAACAGGTTCACCCCGAGCAGGCTGCCCAGGGCCCAGAACACGTTGACCGGGCGTTGCCCGTCACCCAGGGCGGCAAAGGCCAGGCCGGCGCCGCTGAGCACGGCCATCAGCATCAGCGCCAGCAGCGCCAGGCGTGCGCCTTGCTTCCAATGGCTCAAGGCACTGCTGATGCCGTCACGTTCGGCGAGGAACAGTGCGCGGGCTTCGATACGCGCCGCCAGTTCGCCGCCCTGCTGGCGGGCGCGGCGGTTGGCTTCCTGGTCCTCCAGGAGGCCTGCGTGTTCCTCGCGCAGGCGCACCGCTTCGGTGAGCCAGCGTTTGTCCAGGGGAGTCAGTGCAGTCACAAGGTCTTCCATTGCACGGTTCAGGGCAGAAGCATAACTCACACGCCGGGTGCTATCCTCGCGGGCATGAATACATCACTTCCTCTGAGCCTGATCGCGGCGCATGCCGAGAACCGCGTGATCGGCATCGACAACTCCATGCCCTGGCACCTGCCGGGGGATTTCAAGTACTTCAAGGCCACGACCCTGGGCAAGCCGATCATCATGGGTCGCAAGACCTGGGATTCGCTGGGCCGGCCACTGCCCGGGCGGTTGAATATCGTGGTCAGCCGCCAGCCGGGGCTGCAGCTGGCGGGTGCCGAGGTGTTCGCTTCGCTGGAAGCGGCGCTGAAACGTGCCGAGCAGTGGGCGCTGGAGCAGGGCGTCGACGAGTTGATGCTGATCGGCGGCGCGCAGCTCTATGGGCAGGCGCTGGACAAGGGCCTGGTCAGCCGCATGTACCTGACCCGCGTGGAGCTGCGCCCGGAGGGGGATGCGTGGTTCCCCGAGTTCGACCTGGCCCAGTGGCAGCTGGTATCCAGTGACCCACAGCCAGCGCAAGGCGAGGGGCCGGCTTACCACTTCGAGGTCTGGGATAAACGCTGATTCTTTCGTGCGCACATCTTGAAGTTGCTGATCAGCGGGCCTCATCGCCGGCAAGCCGGCTCCCACAGGGACTCGCAGCGCTGCAAATACCTGTGGGAGCCGGCTTGCCGGCGATTGGGCTGCAAAGCAGCCCCACGCAATCTCAGGAATGGCTCAACTCGGCATGCTCGTCATCGGCCAGCACGCCCTTGTCGGTCTCTTTCAACAGCTGGCTAGTCACCACACCCGCCGTCATCGAGCCGTTCACGTTCAACGCCGTGCGCCCCATGTCGATCAGCGGCTCCACCGAAATCAGCAGCGCCACCAGTTCAACCGGCAAGCCCATGGCCGGCAGCACGATCAGCGCAGCGAAGGTGGCCCCGCCACCCACACCCGCGACACCGGCCGAACTCAGGGTGACGATCGCCACCAGGGTCGCGATCCACAGTGGGTCGAAAGTATCGATACCCACCGCAGGCGCCACCATCACCGCCAACATCGCCGGGTACAGGCCGGCACAGCCGTTCTGGCCGATGGTCGCACCGAACGAGGCACTGAAGCTGGCGATCGATTGCGGCACACCCAGGCGGCGTGTCTGCGCCTCGATGTTCAGCGGGATGCTCGCTGCGCTGGAGCGGCTGGTGAAGGCGAAGGTCAGCACCGGCCAGACCTTGCGGAAGAAACGCAGCGGGCTGACACCGGTAATGGCGAGGATGATGCCGTGCACCACGAACATCAGGCCCAGACCGATGTACGACACCACCACGAAGCTGCCCAGCTTGAGGATGTCGTCGAAGTTGGAGCTGGCCACCACTTTGGTCATCAGCGCCAGCACGCCGTAAGGGGTCAGCTTCATCACCAGGCGCACCAGGCGCATCACCCAGGCTTGCAGGGTGTCGATGGCCGACAGCGCACGTCCGCCTTTCTCGGCGTCGTCCTTGATCAGTTGCAGTGCGGCCAGGCCCACGAACACGGCGAAGATCACCACGCTGATGATCGAGGTCGGCTTGGCCCGTGCCAGGTCGCCCACCGGGTTGCTCGGCACGAACGACAGCAGCAGCTGCGGGATGTTGAGGTCGGCGACCTTGCCGGCATAGTCACTGTGGATGGCCTGCAGGCGTGCGCTCTCCTGCACGCCGGCCACCAGCCCTTCGGCGCTCAGGCCGAACAGGTTGGTCAAGGCCACGCCGATCAGCGCGGCGATGGCGGTGGTCAGCAGCAGCGTGCCGATGCTCAGCACGCTGATGCGTCCCAGCGACGAAGCGTTGTGCAGGCGGGCCACGGCGCTGAGGATCGAGGCGAAGATCAGCGGCATGACGATCATCTGCAGCAGGCCGACGTAGCCGTTGCCGACCAGATCGAGCCAAGCGATGGTGGCTTTCAGTACCGGATGGCCAGCACCGTAGATCGTGTGCAGCACCAGGCCGAACACCACGCCCAGCACCAGGCCGAGCAAGACCTTCTTGGCCAGGCTCCAGTCGGTACGGCGGGTTTGCGCCAGGCCCAGCAGCAAGGCCAGGAACGCCAGCAGGTTGAGAGACAACGGCAGGTTC
>Ga0160431_100579_pt1 | contig 14010 bp, 11 predicted proteins | sample HID1971K_E0MG_FD_108212 | JGI IMG/M metagenome (GOLD analysis project Ga0160431, IMG submission 108212) | Enriched millipede-associated microbial communities from UW Madison campus, WI, USA - HID1971K_E0 MG | ecosystem: Host-associated > Arthropoda: Insects > Digestive system > Unclassified ...
GCCGATCAGCCGCTGCACGCGCAGGCGGCGCATGTGGTGGTCGTCGTAGGCATAGTTCAAGGTGTTCTCGAAGTCGGTTTCCTTGGGGTTGATCGGGATGATGTAGGTCCCTTTCGCGGTCCATTGATCCAGCCAGGCTTCGTACTCGCCGTGGTCGAGCATGTCGCCTTCCTGCCAGATGAAAGCGGTGACTTCTTGCAGCAATTGCAGGTTCATGGGGTTCTCCACTCTCAGGCCGACATCATCTTTTTCCACTGCTGGTACGCCGCGCGCATGCCGGTTTCGGCACTCACGTCGGACACCAGGCCATCTTCGCTCGGGCGCTCGCCCGGCAGACCGCGGTTCAACATGATCCACAGGTCTTCGCCGGCGTTGGCGCCCTTCTGCACGCGCTCCCAGGCTTCGGAATCGTCCGGGGTGCCAAAGCCCATCGGGCCCTGGAAGTGCTCGTGCAGGCGCAGGCGGTAGCGGTTGGCCGCGGCCGGGCCGCCGTCCATGGTGATCACCGAGTGATGGATTTCGGTCTCGGTCACCGAGATCGGCTGCAGCACGCGGAAGAACGCCATCGAGCAAGCGACGTTGGGGAACAGGTTGAGGTTGAAGCCCGACCCGCCGACGGCGCGCACGATGCGCCGCACTTGCTGCTCTTCGATACCTTCGTCGCGCAGTTCGGCAGCCAGCGACTCGAAGCGCTCGGGGATCGGCTTGTCGAGGTCGGCTTCCAGGTCGACCAGCTCGGGGATCATCACCATCACGCTGTGCCCGTTGCCCAGGTCCTCGACATAGCCGGGGCCCTTGACGAAGTCGAACAGCTCAAGGGTCTGCTCGTCCACGGACGACAGGAAGCTCTTGTGCACCAGCGGGAAGTGGTAGGCGTCGGTGGTGTTTTCCAGCTGGATCTTCCAGTTGCCGGGGAAGCGGAAGCGGTGCTCGCCCGGGACCTTGATGCCGTAACCGGCGCCCTGTTTCATGAACAGGTCCATCCACTTCTTGGCAGCGCCGAGGAAGTCTTCCAGTGGCTCGATGTCATCCTTGAAGGTGGCGAAGATCATGCCGGCATAGCTTTCGGTGCGCAGGCTGACCAGCGGCAGTTCGGCCTTGTCCAGGCAGTCGCCGTAGCTTTCCGGGTGCGGCACGCCACGCAGCGAGCCGTCGAGGGCGTAGCCCCAGCCGTGGTACGGGCAGACGAAGCTGTTGGTCTTGCCCTTCTTGTTTTCGCACACCGTGGCGCCGCGGTGGCGGCAGCGGTTGAGCAGCACGTTCACGGCCTTCTTGCGATCGCGCACGACGATCACCGGCTGCTTGCCGATGTAGGTGGTCTTGTAGCTGCCGGCCTCGGGGATCTCGCTCTCGTGGGCGACCCAGATCCAGGTGCTGTGGAAGATCTTCTCGAGCTCGGCGTCGAACAGCGCCGGGTCGGTGTACAGCGAGGTGTGGACGCGGTCGGCTTGCACCAGCTCGGCCGGGTCGACGCTCAGGTTGACGGCAGGAATCAGGTTAGTCACGGAATACTCCTCCACTCAGGCGCGCTGGATGATCAGTTCGCGGCCGACACGGGCCTCGACCTTGGCGTAGCGCCACAGTTTGTAGGGGCCATCGCCAACAGCGGTGGTACGGAACAGGTTGCAGGCGGCGTGCACGGTCTGCAGGTCCGGTACATCGGCCAGCAGGTAGGTGGTCCAAGGGAAGCCATCGGACGGGCCGACCATGCTCTGGTCGTCGTCCATGTTGCCCAGCACGTCGACGCCGGCCAGGTCATGGATGCCGTTCCACATCGCGCTGAACGCGGCCCACACCTGCAGTTGCTCCTCGCGCGGGGCATCGAAGAAATTCTGGTTGATGCCCATGCAGAACAGCACGCGCAAGGCTTTCTTATCGCTCATGACAAATATCCCGAGAGTTACAGGTAGCCTGGAAGAGGCTGTTTACCGAAGAACATCGCCCCGGCGTTCTGGTAGGTGACGTCGCCCATGAAGGCGTGCTGGGTCACCACCTGCGCATCGTTGACGCAGCGGGCCAGCGGGCTTTCGTTGTAGATGCCGGTCATGCCCGACAGCAGTTGCGCGCTGCGCGCCACTTCCGCCGCCACCCGTGCGGCATGGGTCGAGGACAGGCGCAGCAGGTTGGTCACTTCCATCGGCACCGGGTCGCCGGTCAGCACGTGCTGCCAGGCGCGCTCGATGGACTCGTAGAAGAACGCGCGGGCCGAACGCAGCGCGGCCTCGGCCTTGGCCACGTCGACCTGGGCCAGTGGCCGGTCGGCCAGAGCCGGGGCGCCAGTTACCGAGATGCGCCCGCTGGCCATGCCCGACAACTCGTCCAGTGCGGCGCGGGCAATCCCTAAGCCGACCACCGAAAGCACCTGGGTGGCGAACGACAGCGACGGGTAGCGGAAGAACGGCTCGTCCAGGTTGGGCTTGCCGCCGCGAACGAAGGTCCACTGCTCGCCCACCACCACATCCTCGACCACCAGGTCGTGGCTGCCGGTGCCGAGCAGGCCGACGGTGTCCCAGGTTTCCTCGATGCGCACCTGGCTGCGCGGCATCACTGCCAGGCGTGGCAGGTCGAGCTTGTCGCCATTGCGCGGGGCGATACCGACGCCGACGATGTCGGCGCCCATGGAGCCGCTGGAGTACTTCCAGCGGCCATTGACCTTGAAGCCACCGGCAACGATCTCGGCAGGCTGCGGCGGGAAGATGCCGCCGGCGAACACCGTGTCGGGGCTGTTGCCGTAGATCTCGGCGATGGTCTCCAGCGGCAGCGCCGCCAGGTACACCGGGCTCATGCCGAAACTGGCGACCCAGCCGGCAGAACCGTCGGCGTGGGAAATGCGTTCGATCATCTCGCAGAACGCACCCGGCGAGCATTCGAGCCCGCCGAAGCGTTTGGGCACCAGGGCGCGGTAGACGCCGTGGGCCTTGAAGGCATCGATCACATCGCGGGAAATATGGCGTTGGCGATCGAACTCACCCAGACGGGCACGATCACGAACACCGTCAAGCAAAGCCTCGAAGGCAGGGCCACAGGCAAGCGCCGACTCGGGCGCGGCACGCAGGCAAAGCGAATCCATGGACATTCTCCGTCTCAGGCGCGGTTTTATTGTTGGAGCAGGTGTCGGTAGACAGGAGGCGAAATGGCGTGGCGAGCCACAGGCAAGTGGCGACCATGCAGGGGGGCAAAGGCGGGTTCGTGCGGCATGTTCTGTCTCTCTTGTTTTGGGTGCCGATGGACAAAATCTGCGATTATTTACGTGAATTGTCAATTGAATTTTCAAGCTTAAATTCACGATTTTTTATCGCACCGATGAGCTGGCGAGCACCGATAAAATAGACAAATAATTGATTTAAATAAGTTTTTAGCAAAAAACTAGACGCTACCACCCAACCAAAAGAACCAATAGAGACTGGCGATATGAAGAAATATTTTTAATGGACTATTCACATGATTTCGGAAGGAAATGACCTCGTGTAGGATGGCCGGGCATGGAGCCAGAAAAACAACCAATCCATCCATCCGCCGCTGCCTGGCGTGCATTCACCGAGGTCGAGGTCATGCCCACCCGCCCTATCGATCTGCAGGATCACCGCCTGCGCTACCTGCACCTGAGCCACGAGAAAGGTTCCATGCGCGCCGCCGCCGAATCACTGGGGGTCGCCACCTCATCGGTCAGCCGACAGATCGCCCGGCTCGAAGATGAACTGGGCATCGAACTGGTGCGCCCTGGTACCCACCGCATCAGCCTGACCTGTGCCGGCGAAGCTGCGGTGGACTACTACGTCGAGCGCCTGCGCCAGCACAGCCAACTGCTCGGCCGCCTGGACGAACTGCGCAACCAGCAGCAAGCCTCGACGGTGATCGCGATCGGCGAAGGCCTGCTGGGCGCGCGGGCGATCAATGCGGTGCAGGGCTTTCTAAAGTCCCATGGTGCACACAAGACGGAAATCATCAGCGCACCTTCGCTGGAAGTGCAGCGCATGGTCATGGCCGACCAGGCCGACCTGGGCGTGGTCTTCGCACCCAGCCAGACGGCCTGCCTGAGCCGCCTGTTCAGCCTGGCGCAGCCACTGCGGCTGATCGTGCACCGCGACAGCCGCCTGGCCGAACGCAGCACCGTCAGCCTCGAAGACCTCGCCCGCGCATCGCTGGTGCTGCCCGGCCCCAATTTCCGCTTGCGCGAACTGGTGGACGAGGCCTGCAAGGGGCAGGCACTGAGCATCGTGCCAACGCTGACCTCCAACTCGCTGGCAGTGATCCTCGACTTCGTCCGCTCGGGCCTGGGGGCGACGGTGCTGGCCGAACTGCCCATCATCGACGAGCTCAAAGGCGGCACCTTCAAGGCGCTGAGCATCGATTGCGCGCTGATGAACACCACCGATATCCAGATCGTCAGCCGCCGCGGGCGCCCCCTGGACGACCTGACCCGGGCGCTGGCGAACGAAATGGCCAGGGCGATGCGCCGGGTGCTGTGAGCCTGGGCGCAGGCATCCAGCGTTGCGCAAAACGCAACGACATTGACCGCCCCTGTCATTGAGCCTCTACCGCACTGCCTTTAGCGTGCTGCCTTGTAACGCTTAGCCAAAACAACAAAAACAACGTGACAGACAAGCGGGCGCCAGACCTGCATCCCTGCTGCCCAGTTGCACGACTGCCCGGCACTTGTCCTGATCACATCTGCAGGAATCCCCTCCATGGAACTCCGATGGTCCTTGCGTGCGAACGCGTTATACCTGTGCATGGCCTGCGCCCTGCCCCAGGCCAGCCTGGCCGACATGGTCGATGACAGCCACCTTGCGGTGAACATCAAGAACCTCTACCTGAACCGCAACTTCACCCAGGAAAACGCGCCGGTGTCCAAGGTCGGCAACTGGTCCCAGGGCTTCGACCTGCAGTTCGAGTCCGGCTATACCGACACGCCGCTGGCGCTCGGCTTTGACCTCGACGGGCAGTACGCCGTGCGCCTGGACTCCACCGGCAACGATGGCTCGCTGCCTTTCAGCCGTCATGACCAGCAGACTGCCGACGACTACAGCCGTGGCGGCGCGACGCTGAAGCTCAAGTACGCCAAGAGCGTGGTGAAGATCGGCGACCAGCGGCCGTTCTACCCGGTCGCCTCGAACGACCCGAGCCGTCAACTCGACACCATCTACCAAGGCGCGGTGATCGAGTCGCGCGACATCGACAAGCTGACCCTGGTGGGTGGGCGCTTCTGGTCGATCGTCACCCGCGAGTCGTCCAACCACGAGCGCCTGTACCGTTTCGGCACTTCCGACAGCCAGGACAGCGATGGCCTCGACTTCGCCGGCGCCACCTACGCCGTGACCCCGGATCTGCAGGGCAGCTACTTCCACGGCGTGCTCAACGACATCTACAAGCAGGACTACGCCGGCATCAAGCACACCCTGCGCTTCGCCGACGGTTACCAGCTGAAGACCGACATCGGCTACTTCAACAACCAGGAAGATGGCGCCGCCCGCAGCGGCGCGGTGGACAACCGTGCCTACTACGGCCTGGTGAGCGTGGAGAAGAGTGGCCACACGGTCGGCGTCGTCTACCAGCGCATGACCGGCGACACGGTGTTCCCGACCCTCAACGGCTTCGTGCCGCAGCTGTGGCTGCCGAACTGGGGCAGCATCCCGTTCATCCGCCCGGACGAACGCAGCTGGTCGCTGCGCTACGGCTACAACTTCGCGGCCCTTGGCATTCCGGGTCTCAAGCTGTTCACCCGCTACACCAAGGGTACCGACGTCGACCGCGGCCAAGGCCTGGCACGGGACGAGGAAAGCGAGCGCGACATCATGTTCAGTTACGTGGTGCAAAGCGGGCCGCTCAAGGACCTGGCCTTCGACCTGAAGAACATGCACACCAAGCAGAAGTACGGCAGCGACTACGACGAAGTGCGCTTCATCACGTCCTACACCTGGAAGTTCTGGTAGATCCCCACCACCGTTTTTGCCCGAGCCTTTCCGTGCGGGGAGGGTTCGGGCTTTTCATTTGCAATCGAAGGAAACACGTTGATGTCCGACCTCTACGAACTGCTTCGCTTCACCCTGCGCGTGCGTACCCCCGCCCAGGCCCTGCCCCGCCTTCAGGCGGCGCTGCAGGACGCAGGTCCTGGCGTGGAGCTGATCGGCTGCTGGCTCGCCGAGATCGGCCCGCAGAACAGCATTGCCGTGCTGCGCCGCTTCACCGATGCCCAGGCCCAGGCTGCCGAACGCCAGCGCGTGTTGCTCGCCAGCGATGCGTTCGGTATCGGCGAGTTCATCCTCGAACAATACATGGAGGACTACCGGCTGTTCCCCTTCCTCGAACCCCTGGCCGCCGGCAAGCACGGCCCGTTCTACGAGCTGCGCGAGTACGACCTGGTCACTTCGGGGCTGGCGCCGACCCTGGCCGGCTGGCGCAAGGCCGTCGGCCCGCGCACCGGGGAAGACTACTCCCAGGTCTATGCCGCGTTCTACGCCACCAGCGGCCGGCTGCCGCGCTACTTGCACATCTGGCCCTACGCGAGCCTGGAGCAGCGCCTGGATGTGCGCACCCGCGCAGTGCGCGACGGGGTCTGGCCACCGGAAAATTCGGCGCCGCAACTGGAGAAGATGCAGTCGGCGGTCTACCTGCCAGCGCCCTTCTCGCCCCTCGCCTGAAGCCGGTATTGCCCCTGCGTGCCAACCTCTTGCCGCTGCCTGCCAATCGGCAGCGCGCCCATACCGCTGGCGGCGACGGCCCGGTAGCCTGCCGCGAGCCCACCTCGCGTCGCGGAAACCACCGACATGACCAACGCCTTGAGCATTCATAACAAGATCACCTTGCTCGCCAGCCTGTGCCTGGCCGCCGTTGTCGTACTCCTCACTGCACTGGCCCTGGCCCAACGCCAGGCCAGTGAGGACCAGGTCAAGCGCAGTGCCAGCGACATGCTGCTGAGCGCTGCGCGAAGCAACCTGCGCGCCGAAGGCCAGGCCCAGGCGCTGCATATCCAACAGGGCTTCGACCGTGCCTTCAGCTTCGCCGAAGGCGTAGGCCGCCAGGTCATGCACCTGCGCCAGCGCGACGCCAACGGCCAGCTGCCCGCAGCCGAGCTGCGCCGCGACCTCACCCAGGTCCTGCGCCAGGCCCTGGCCGGACGACCGGAACTGCTGGGGCTGTTCATCACCTTCGACCGCAACGCCCTCGACGGCCGTGATGCCGACTTCCCTGGCCAACTGGAACTGGGCAGCAACGACCAGGGGCGCTTTGCCTTGTACTGGCTGCAATCGGCCCCCGGCCAGCTGCAGGCCGTGCCGGGTGACGAGCAGCTGCTGGCCGACACCTCGCCCGGCCCCAGCGGCGCGCCGTTCAATGCCTTCTTCAGCTGCTCGCGCCAAGCGGCCAAGCCCTGCCTGCTGGAACCCTATGTCGACAGCTCCAGCGGAACCGCGCGGCTGGTGACCAGCCTGACCCTGCCGCTGCTTGACCAGGGCCGGGTGGTCGCGGTGATCGGCCTGGACATCGACCTGGGCTCGCTGCAGCACGATGCCGAAGCCGCCAGTGCGGCGCTGTACCAAGGCCAGGGCGACATCGCCATTGTCAGCTCGGCCGGCCTGCTGGCCGGCGACAGTCGCCAGCCCGAGCACCTGGGTGCCTTGCTCAAGGCGCGCCACCCCGAGCATGCCGCGGCGATGCTCGACGCGGTTCGCGCAGGCCTCGGGCAGACCTTCGAGGACGCCGACGCCATGCGCATGCTGGTGCCGATCAAGCCGCTGCCCGATGCCAGCCCGTGGGCGGTGCTGGTCAGCGTGCCGAAGGCGGTGCTCGGCGCGCCGGTGAGCGCCCTGCAGGCGCAGATGCGCGAGCAGCGCTTGCACAGCCTGGCATGGCAGGTCGGCCTGGGCCTGAGCATCGCCGTGCTGGGCGTGCTGATGATGTGGCTGATGGCGCGCAGCGTCAGTCGCCCGCTGCTCAATGTCGCCCACGTGCTGGAGGACATCGCCGAAGGCGAAGGCGACCTGACGCGCCGGCTCGCCTACCCCGGCCGCGATGAACTGGGGCGCCTGAGCCGCGCCTTCGACCGTTTCCTCGAGCACCTGCAGCCGGTGGTCGCGCAGGTCCAGGCCGGTGTGCGCGATACCCGCGACACCGCCGACCAGTCGGCGCGCATCGCCAGCCAGACCAACGCCGGCATGCAGCAGCAGTTGCGCGAGATCGAACAGATGGCCGCCGCCTTGCAGCAGATGTCCGCCACCGCCCAGGCCGCGGCCCACAGTGCCGCACAAGCGGCCGAGGCAGCGCGCCATGCCGACCAGGCTACCGGCGATGGCATGCAGGTGATCGAGGACGCCAGCCAGGGTATCCAGGCCCTGGCCCATGACATGAGCGAGGGCATGCAACGGCTGCATGCCCTGGCCAGCAGCGGCGAACAGATCGGCACGGTGATGGCGGTGATCCTCTCCATCGCCCGGCAGACCAACCTGCTGGCCCTCAACGCCGCCATCGAGGCGGCCCGCGCCGGCGAAGCCGGCCGAGGTTTTGCCGTGGTCGCCGACGAGGTGCGCGGCCTGGCCCAGCGCACCCAGGCCTCGGTCGAGGAGATCGGCGCGATCATCGACAGCCTGCGCAGCGGCACCCGCGAGGTGACGCGCGCCATGCAGCACAGCCACGAGCAGGCCCAGGCCAATGCCGAGCAGGCCCGCCAGGCCCGGCAGGCGCTGGCGCAGATTCGCCAGGCGGTGAGCGTGATCACCGACATGAACGTGCAGATCGCCTGCGCTGCCGAACAGCAGAGCAGTGTCGCCGAAGAGGTCAACCGCAACGTCGAAGCGGTGCGCGATGTCACCGCTTCGCTGTCCGGCCAGGCCGAGCGTTCGGCGGGCATCAGCCAGCAGTTGAACGACCTGGCGTCAGAGCAGCAGGGGCTGATCCAGCGCTTCAAGGCCTGAAGCGAAATGCGGCGCCAGGCCCGCCTGGCGCACCCGCTGCATCAGCTCGGCCATGCGCCCATGCCGATAGGCCGGCACATCGACCTGCCGGTAATCGTAGAAGCCCACGCCTTCGCGCAGCCCGTTGCGTCCTGCCGCCATGTTGTCCAGCACCGCCTGCGGTGCCTGGTAACGCTCGCCCAGATGCTGGCTGAGGTAGGCCGAGGCGTGGTGCAGGATATCGCCACCGCCCCAGTCGATGAACTCCAGCAGTCCGAGCACCGAGAAGCGCAGGCCGAAGCCGCTGCGCACCGCCAGGTCGATCTGCTCGGCACTGGCAACGCCCTCCTCGACCATGCGCGCCGCCTCGTTCATCACCAGGGCTTGCAGCCTCGGCACGATGAAACCGGGGCTCGCATTGCAGACCACCGCCACCTTGCCGATACCCTGCAACGTCGCCAACAGCTCGGCGACCACCGTGTCGCAGGTCTGCGCGCTGCGCGAGACTTCCACCAGCGGCATCAGGTGCGCCGGGTTGAGCCAGTGCGCATTGAGCATGCGCTGCGGACCAGAAACCATGTGCGCCAGTTCGGTGACCAGGAAGGTCGAGGTGGTCGAGGCGATGATGCTGTCCGCCGCGACATGCCGATCGATCCAGGCCAGCGCCTCGCGCTTGGCCGCCAGCACTTCCGGCACGGCCTCGAATACCAGCCCGCAACCGGCCAGCGCCTGCCCACCGGCCTGCGGTCCCAGCAGGCGGATGCGAGCCAGCAGCTGCTGGGCCTGCACGCTGCCGATCAGCTCGAGAGCGACCAGGCTGTCGGCCTGGGCCTTGAGATTGCGTTCTATCGCCTGGAAATAATCGGCCTGGGCGGCGCGCTCCTTGAGGTCGATCAAGCTCACCTGCAGCCCGGCCTGGGCGAAGGCCAGGGCGATGCCCTCGCCCATGCGCCCGGCACCGACCACGGCAATATGGCGCAGTGGCCCGCTCATGCCGCCACCCCGTCCTGCAGCACGGCGGCCATCTGCGCCCGGTCCAGTGCAGCCAGCCCGAGGTTTTCCAGGGTCCGTCCTTCGCCGTAGAGGTCACGCCCGGTGACGGCCGACGCCAGCGCCAGCAAACCTTCGGCCACAGGCGTCGGCACACCGGCCCAACGGCCGACGGAGACCAGCAGCGACAGGCCCAGGCGCGTGTCTTCAAGCATGTAGCGGTGCTGCTGCAGGTCGATCTTCTCGCGCCAGTCGCCGCTGTCGGTGAGTTTGCCGTGGGCGCCACGGCCGTACATCCATTCATCGCCCTGGTCGGTGTTGTAGTGGTCGGCCAGCGGGAAGTGCGGCGCCGGGTAGCCGAGCGCTTCACGCACACGCATACGCTCGCTGTCGAGCTGGCTGGTGACGCGGCGGATCGCCGGCTGGGTGCCTTCGTTGTGAATGTCCCAAGACGGGAAGTGTTCCAGGGGGCCGGCGTTCATCAGGATCAGTGGTGGGTGGATGACCGGGCCTGCGTTCATCAGCGCACCGCTCAACGCGTCCTCGATCGGCTCGACGCTGGGATAGGCCTCGCGCAGCACCGCGAACGCGTGCGCCGCCAGGCGGCTGGGTAGCACGCCCGTCGGCAGGCGCGTGGCGTAGGCACTGATCACCAGCTGGTCGGGGCCATGCTTGCGCACCAGGTAAGGCAAGGTGCCGGTTTCGGCGAAGGCCACGTCGGCCGTGTTGCCACACCGGCGCATGGCCTTGGCGAACAGGTAGCTGCCGAAAGTCCCCGGCGGCAGGAACACCACCTGGCCATCGCGCAGCAACGGCGCCACTTCGGCGGCCAGCGCCTCGTGGGTAGTGGCTGGCAGCGGAATGACCACCAGCTCGGCACCTTCCAGCGCTTGGGCCAGGTCGCCGACCAGTTGCAGACGCGCGTCCAGCGGCACCTGCCGAGTGCCGCGATAGTCGCGCACGGTCAGGCTGCCGATGGCCTGCAGCGCCTGCAGCGCCGCCTGGTCGCGCCGCCACAGGCGGGTGTCGTGGCCGCGTTCTGCCATGTCCACAGCTGCCGCGTAGCAGCCGTGGCCGCCGCCAAGGATAGTCACTTGCATGGGGGTAACTCCGCGTGTTGAGGTAGGCCGATGCTAGCCAGCGCGGGCATTGCCGACGCATCCGATCACGCAGGCAGGCTACCGATTGCGCAGGTTCTCAGCGCTTGAGCGTGTCGGAGGGGCGGCAACCGAAGCGTTGCCGGTACTGGCGGGTGAAATGCGCGGGGCTGTTGATGCCGTGTCGCAGCAACACCTCGGTCACGCTGCCCTCGCCTTGTTGCAGCGCCCGGTGCACGGCCAGCAGGCGCCGGTCGCGGATGTATTCCACTGGTGTCTGGCCAAGGAACTGGCGAAAGCCGTTCTGCAGGGTGCGCACGGAAACGCCACTCAGTGCGCACAGTGTCGACAAGGCCAGCGGCTGGTCCAGGTGCGCCTCGATGTGGTCGCGTGCCCGGCGCACGTGGCTAGGCAGCGGTGTGCTGGCAGCCTCGCAGAGCGTTTGGGAGTAGTTGTGCGGCAACTGGGTCAGCAACAGTTGCACCAGGTGGTCGGCCAGACCTTGGCGCATCGGCGCCAGGTCAAGGCCCAGGGCGAACAGCCGGCACAGGTAGTCAAGGGCCAGACCCAGGGCATGCACGCCAGGGTGGCCGGCACCGAGGGGCACCTGGAACGCCAGCGGCTGCCCCAGGCTGCGCCCCAGCAAATGCTGCAGGTGCAGCTCCAGGGCTTCGCGCGGCATGCTCAGCACCGCGTTGCGGCAGCCGCCACCGGTGACGATGCGACTGCTGGCGAAGGGCGAGCTGACGCTCAGCCCACCCGCGCCGACCGCCGCACGCTGCAGGCCGTCACTGACCTCGCATTGCCCCTGCAAGGTGCTGCGGAACAGGTAGTGGGCACCGCTGCCTTCCAGGCTGATTTCCACCGGCGCGCCATAGTCCAGTTGCAACAAGGAGGCGCCGGCGAACTCGATGCCGTTGACCTGCAGGTGTGGTGGCGTGGCATCCAACAGCCGCAGCCGATGCGGACACAGGTAGCGGGCCAGTTGCACCTGCATCTGCGCCACATCGTGGCAATCGAGCAGCGGAAAGCGCTGTAGCAGCTGGATATCGGCGAGCATCTCAGGCCTGTACGGGGTGTTCGCGGCCCATGCTCTCACGGAAGCACTTGCAGCCCCTGGCCAGCAGCACGATGGCCAGCAGCGAAGCCACGCAGCTGACGATCGACATCGACGAGCCGACCGCCGCCGGTGCACCGAAGTAGCGGTCGGTGATCAGCGCCACCAGGGTAGTGCCAAGGCCCAGCCCGAGCAGGTTGCTGATCAGCAGGAACACGGCCGATACCTGGGCCCGCACCTGGTTCGGCGAGAGGATCTGCATGGCCGCGGTGGAGGCTGGCATCGGGAACGAGGCGAAGAACATCGCCGGCACCAGCAAGGTCACCGACAGCCACAGCGGCTCGACCTGCGAATACAGCACGGCCGGCACGATCATGCCCACGGCACCGATCACCCCGGTGCGCATGGCCGCATCGCGGTAGCCACGCTTGGCCAGGTGGTCGGTCAGCCAGCCGCCGAACACCACGCCGGTGGTGTTTGCCAGCAGCAGGATGGTGCCGAGCATGAAGCCAGCCTCTTGCGGGCTCAGGCCGTACTTGCGGATATACAGCGCCGGCGTCCAGCTCATCATGCAGAACAGCGCCATGGCGTAGAACGAGAAACCCAGGTAGTGGCAGCCGAAGGTCGCCCGGTGACGGCCGATGAAACGCAGGCCATCGGTGATCCTGACCTTTCGCACCTGGCCATCGGCATCGAGCTGCGCGCCCTTGCGCTGCGGGTTGCGTACCGTCAGCCAGATCAGCAGGCCGACGATCACCCCCGGCATGCCGACGATGAAGAACGCCAGTTGCCAGGCTTTCATGGCACCGAGCACGGCCACTTCGATGGTTTGCGCATCCTTGAGCAAGGTGATCACGTAGCCGCCGACCAGGAAGGCGATACCGCCGCCGACGAACGAGCCGATCGAGTAGATGCCCACGGCGCGGCCGAGCTTTTCCTTGGGGAACATGTCGCTGAACATCGAGTAGGCCGAGGGCGACAAGGCTGCCTCGCCGACACCGACGCCAATGCGCGCCAGGAACATCTGCGCGAAGTTCTTGCTCAGGCCACAGGCAGCGGTGGCGATGCTCCAGAACACCACCCCGAGCGCGATGATGCGTGGGCGGGAGAAACGGTCGGCCAGGTAGGCGATGGGCATGCCCATGAAGGCGTAGAACAACGAGAACGCCAGGCCGTGCAACAGGCTGAACTGGGTATCGCTGAGCTGCAGGTCTGCCTTGATCGGCTCGATCATCAGGGCCAGGATCTGCCGGTCAACGAACGAGAAGATGTAGGCCACCATGCACAGGATGACCACGTACCATTCGTAGATGTAGCGTTTGTTCTGCTGCTTGAGGGGTTGCTCTTGGGTGAGGATCGTCATGCTCGCACCTTTTATTGTTATTGGAATGGTGTATGGCGGGTGAACTGGCTGGGTTTGTACTGGCCCTATCGCCGGCAAGCCGGCGATAGGGCCATCACAGACAACACAAAGCTGTAAGTCAGCCGTCTTGCAGCGCCCGTGGGCGGTGGCTACGCGCTTCGGCCTCGGGTGCCTTGGCAGCCTGCAGCTGGAAGTCGAATGCCAACTCGGCAAAACGCTCGCCCTGCACGCCACGGTCATGTGCCGCGGCAGCATCGTCGACAAAGCGCAGATCACCGACCAGCCCATCACGGGTGGCGTAGGCAAAGTCGTCCCACAGGTACTTGTCACCGGCGAAGTTGATCTGCGTGGTCAGGTGCCGATGCCCCGGCGCCGAGATGAAGAAGTGCACATGGGCCGGACGCTGGCCGTGGCGGCCGAGCAGGTTCAGGCACTCCTGGGTCGGCCCTTGCGGGTCGCAGCCGTAGCCCGACGGCACGATGGAGCGGGCGCGGTAGCGGCCTTCGGCATCGGTGACGATGCGTCGGCGCAGGTTGTACTCGGACTGGGTCGAGTCGAAGTACGAGTAGGTGCCTTGGGTATTGGCGTGCCACAGGTCGACCGTGGCACCGGCCA
>Ga0160431_100580_pt1 | contig 13957 bp, 12 predicted proteins | sample HID1971K_E0MG_FD_108212 | JGI IMG/M metagenome (GOLD analysis project Ga0160431, IMG submission 108212) | Enriched millipede-associated microbial communities from UW Madison campus, WI, USA - HID1971K_E0 MG | ecosystem: Host-associated > Arthropoda: Insects > Digestive system > Unclassified ...
GCGATGACCTCGCCCTTGACCGTGCGCTCCATGTCGGTGACCTCTTCGGGGCGCTCGTCGACGAGCACGACCATGAGGTGGACCTCGGGGTTGTTCTGCGCGATCGCGTTGGCGATCTGCTGCAGGACGATGGTCTTGCCGGCCTTGGGCGGCGCGACGATGAGTCCGCGCTGGCCCTTGCCGACCGGGGCGACCAGGTCGATGATGCGCTGCGTGAGCTTCTCCGGAGCCGTCTCCAGACGCAGGCGCTCCTGCGGGTAGAGCGGGGTCAGCTTGCCGAACTCCACGCGGGTGGCCGCGTCGTCGACCGACAGGCCGTTGATCGAGTCGACCTTGACCAGCGCGTTGTACTTCTGGCGGCCCTGCTGCTCGCCCTCGCGGGGCTGCTTGATCGAGCCGACGACGGCGTCGCCCTTGCGCAGGTTGTACTTCTTCACCTGTCCGAGGGACACGTACACGTCGCTGGGGCCGGCGAGGTAGCCGGTCGTGCGCACGAAGGCGTAGTTGTCGAGGACGTCCAGGATGCCGGCGATCGGGATCAGGACGTCGTCCTCGCCGATCTCGGTGTCGAACTCGTCGGTCGGGGCGCCGCTGCGGCGCTTGTTGCGCTGACGGTTGCGGCTGTTGCCGCCGGCCTGGTCGTCCTCGGCCGCGGGCTGTGCCTGCTGCTCCTGCGCCGCGCCGTTCTGGCCACGACCGCGGTTGCGGCTGCGGCTGCGGTTGCGGCCGCGACCGCCCTGCTCGTCTCCGCCCTCGGAGGTGTCGGCGTCGTTGCCGTTGTTCTGCGCGGAGCCGTTCTGCGCGTTGTCGCTCTGGGTGCCGTTGCTCTGCGTGCCGTTGCTCTGCGCGTTGCCGTTCTCGGCGGGCGCGGCGTCGGACGCGGCGTCCGCTGCGCTCTTGGCGGCAGGAGACTCGGCGTCGGCGGCCGGCTTCTGGGCACGTCCACGTCCGCGACCGGTCGTCTTGGGAGCGGCCTCGGCAGGCGCCTCGGTCGCCGCCTCGGCGGCAGGTGCCTCTGAGGGCGCGGCGTCCGCAGCCGGAGCCTCGGCGTCGGCCTTCTTCGCACGGCTGCGACGCGGGGCCTTCGCCTTCGGTGCCGCCTCGGCGGTGTCGGCGCCGGCGCCGGCCTCGGACGAGGCCTCCGCCTTCGGTGCCTTCTCGGCCTTCGCGGTCTCGGTCTTCTCCGCCTTCGCGGACTCCGCCTTCTCGGCCTTCGCCGCCGCCGTGGCGGTGCTCGCCCGGCGGGGGGCGCGCTTGCGCGCCGGTGCGGCCTCGGTGGTCGACTCCGTGGGAGCCGCGGGTGCTTCGGCGGTGGGCGCCGACTGATCGTTCTGGGTCTCGGAGAGGTTCTCCACGAGTACTCCCTTATATGTCATGGGGAATGAGCGTTGAACGCACACAACGGGTGCTGCGCACGATCGCACGGGCTGACGCTCGGCGCCAGCCAGCCTCGGCACTTGTGCCTCAGGGGTTTGCGTGCGGGTCTTGCAAGAGTTGCAATGGGGCCAGATTCACGTAGTTACGTGGAGCCCTCCGCTCGAGTCCCCACTGTACCACCACGGACGTCGACTGCGAGCAGGAGCGCCTCCCACGGGGTGTCGGTGACCCGATCGGCCAGCTCGACCGCGTCCTGACGACTTCCGGGGCCGTCGGCGAGCACGAGCACGCTGGGGCCGGCTCCGGAGACGACGGCCGCGAACCCGGCGGAGCGCAGTGCCTGCACGAGGCGCTGCGTCTCGGGCATGGCCTCGGCGCGGTAGTCCTGGTGCAGGCGGTCGGCCGTCGCATCCAGCAGGAGCTCGGGGCTCTGCATGAGAGCGGCGACCAGCAGCGCGGAGCGGGAGAGGTTGAACACGGCGTCTGCGGTGGACACCTGCGGCGGCTGCAGAGAGCGCGCCTGCGAGGTGGACATCGTGTAGGCGGGGACGAGCACGAGCGGCGAGACACCGCGGTGCACGAGGAGCTTCTTGTGCTGTGGACCCCGCTCCCCCATCCAGGCGATGGTCAGGCCGCCGAAGAGCGCGGGCGCGACGTTGTCGGGGTGGCCTTCCAGCTCGGTGGCGAGACGCAGCAGGTCGGCGTCGCCGATCTCCACATCGCCTTCGAGCAGCCCCTTCGCCGCGAGCACTCCTGCGGCGACGGCGGCACCGGAGGACCCGAGTCCGCGACCGTGCGGGACCCCGTTCTCAGCGACGATGCGCAATCCGGGGACCGGGCGTCCTGCGTCGGCGAACACGTAGGCGATGGTGCGCACGATGAGGTTCGACCCGTCGCGCGGGATCTCGGCCGCGCCCGACCCGGTCACCTCGATCTCGAGCTCACCGGCGGGCAGCGCCGTCACGTGGAGCGTGTCGTAGATGCTGAGCGCCAGGCCCAGCGTGTCGAACCCGGGGCCGAGGTTCGCACTCGTCGCGGGAACGCGCACCTCGACGGTGCGCCCTTCGACCGGAGTGCCCTCCACGGGGGCGAGGGCTGATGCCATCGTCACTCGCCTTCCACCCGGAGCACCGAGACGACCTTCGCGACCACGGCGCTGTCGGCCAGCGCGTCGACCGTGGCGCTGAGCGCCTGCTCGGTCGCGCGGTGCGTGCCGATGATCAGTCGCGCCGTCGGCTCGTCCTCGCCCTCGACGGTCTGCACGACCGTCGCGACCGAGACTCCGCCGTCGCTGAGGATCCCGGCCACCGTGGCGAGCACGCCCGGTGCATCGGAGACCTCGAGCGTGATCTGGTAGCGCGTGGTGACGTGTCCGATGGGCACGACCGGCAGGTTCGCACGGGTGGACTCGCCCACTCCGACGCCGCCGGCGATGTGACGGCGGGCGGCGGAGACGACGTCGCCGAGCACGGCGGAGGCGGTCTGCACGCCACCGGCTCCGGCGCCGTAGAACATCAGGGACCCGGCGGCCTCGGCCTCGACGAAGACCGCGTTGTTGGCGCCGTGCACGGAGGCGAGCGGGTGCGAGTTCGGGACCAGTGCCGGGTACACGCGCACCGAGATCGACTCGGCGCCGTTCGCCTCGATGCGCTCGCACACGGCGAGCAGCTTGATGACGAAGCCCGCGGCGCGCGCCTCCTCGATCATGGACGCCGTGATGGAGGTGATGCCCTCGCGGTAGACGGCCTCCAGCGGCACCGCCGTGTGGAACGCGAGGCTCGCGAGGATGGCCGCCTTCTGCGCGGCGTCGTAGCCCTCGACGTCGGCCGTCGGGTCGGCCTCGGCATAGCCCAGGCGCTGCGCGTCGGCGAGCACATCGGCGAAGTCGGCACCTTCGGTGTCCATCCGGTCGAGGATGTAGTTCGTGGTGCCGTTCACGATGCCCATGATGCGCACCACCCGGTCGCCCGCGAGCGAGTCGCGCAGCGGGCGGATGATCGGGATCGCTCCGGCGGCGGCTGCCTCGTAGTACACGGAGGCGCCGACGCGGTCGGCCGCCTCGAACAGCTCGGGACCATGGGTCGCCAGCAGCGCCTTGTTCGCGGTGACGACATCGGCGCCGGATCCGATCGCCTGCAGGATGCTCGTGCGCGCCGGCTCGATCCCGCCGATGAGCTCGATCACGATGTCGGCACCCAGGATCAGCGACTCGGCGTCGGTGGTGAAGAGCTCCTTGGGCAGGTCCACGTCACGCGGCGCATCGAGGTTGCGCACGGCGATACCGGCGAGCTCCAGTTCGGCGCCGGCACGGTCGGCCAGCTCGTCGCCGTGGCGCAGCAGGAGCGCCGCGACCTGCGAGCCGACCGCTCCGGCGCCCAACAGTGCCACGCGAAGTCGTCGGTAATCAGTCATGGTTGCTCCTTCGGGGGTGGGTCATTGGTCTCCCTCGGGGGCGTCCGCCCCGTCGATGCCCGCATCACGGGCCAGCACGTCGTCGAGCGTCTCGCCGCGGACGATGACCGTCGAGCGTCCGTCGCGGACGGCGACCACCGGCGGACGCGGGACGTGGTTGTAGTTGCTCGCCAGCGGAGCGCAGTACGCGCCCGTCGCCGGCACCGCGAGCAGATCGCCCGGCACGAGGTCGTCGGGGAGGTACTCGTGATCGACGACGATGTCGCCCGACTCGCAGTGCTTGCCGACGACGCGGCTCAGGCGCGGCTCACCCGTCCCGATGCGGGAGGCGAGGCGCGCGGAGTACTGGGCGCCGTAGAGCGCGGTGCGCGCGTTATCGCTCATCCCGCCGTCGACGCTGACGTAGCGGCGGACGGCTCCCGACTCCACCGTCACGTCCTTCGTGGTGCCGACCTCGTAGATCGTGACCCCGGCGGTGCCGACGATGGCACGACCGGGCTCGAACGAGAGCGCAGGCACCGGGATGCCGCGCGCAGCGCAGCCCTCCGCCACGGACGTGACGATCGCGGAGGCGAGTTCGTCGATCGGGGTCGGGTCGTCGACGCGCGTGTAGGCGATGCCGAAACCGCCACCGAGGTTGAGCTGCGGCACGGGCCCGGACTCGAGCAGGGTGGCGTGCAGGTCGAGCACGCGGGACGCCGACTCGCGGAAGCCGGCGACGCCGAAGATCTGCGAGCCGATGTGGCAGTGCAGCCCGGCGAACACCAGTCCGGGGACCTCACGGATCCGCGCGACCGCGGACTCGGCGGCGGGAAGCGGGAAGCCGAACTTCTGATCCTCGTGCGCCGTGGCCAGGAAGTCGTGGGTCTCGGCGTGGACGCCGCTGATGACGCGGACCAGCACCCGCTGAGTGGCGCCGGTGCGGGCCGTGATCGCCGCGAGCCGCTCGATCTCGATCGCGCTGTCGACGATGATCGTGCCGACGCCGACCTCCACCGCACGCTCGAGCTCGGCGACGGACTTGTTGTTGCCGTGGAAGCCGAGCGATGCCGGCGCCACTCCGGCAGCGAGGGCGACCGCGAGCTCTCCCCCGGTGCACACGTCGACGCGCAGGCCCTCGTCCACGACCCAGCGTGCCAGCGTCGTGCACAGGAACGCCTTGCCCGCGTAGTAGACCTGTGCCGTCGTGCCGTTGTCGGCCGCGGCCCGGTCGAACGCGACGCGGAACCGGCGGGCCCGACCGCGCACTTCGTCCTCGTCCAACACGAGCAGCGGAGTGCCGTACGTGCGCGCGAGACTCGTGGCGCTGATGCCGGCGATGTCGAGGGCGCCTTCGGCATCGCGGGCCGCGGATGCGGGCCAGACGCCGTCGGCGAGATCGTTCGCGTCCTCGGGGACGACGAGCCATTCCGGAGCGAGCGAATCGGCAGGGAGAAGCACTGATCACCAATCGTGGGAAGGATCTCGGGCAGGGCGCGCACATCGAGGTTGACCCGATTCTAGGGCACCGACCGGATCACCCTGGCCATGGTGACACGCGGCGTCAAGCCCCTGCGCCGGTCGCTCTGCGACTCCTAGGGTGGGGGCGTGACGAACACCGAATCCCGAACCGAAGCCCCCACGCGCCCCGGCCTGGTCGCGCGCCTCACGGGACCGATCATCGCGTGGGCGCTCGCCCGACGACCGGTGCGTGCCGCCCTGCTCTACAGCGAGCGGCGCGGTCCCATGCTCGCGGACAGTGTCACCTACCGGGCGCTCTTCAGCGTGTTCGCCGGCGTGCTGCTGGGCTTCTCGATCGCGGCGCTCTGGCTCGCAGGCAACCCGGCGGCCTGGCAGGCGATCATCGACGCCGTGCAGTCCGCCGTGCCGGGACTCATCGGCGGCGAGGGTGCGGTGATCGACCCGAACCAGCTCAACGCTCCGGCATCGCTGTCGATCGCCGGCATCATCTCTCTCTTCGCCCTGGTCGGTGCGGCGCTCGGTGCCATCGGATCCCTGCGCACCGCCGTGCGCGTGCTCGCCGGAACCCTGCAGGACGACATCCTGTGGATCTGGGTCATCCTGCGCAACCTCGCCCTGGCCATCGGCATCGGCCTCGCGTTCGCGGCCTCGGCCTTCCTCACGTTCGCCGGCCAGCTCGGCGTCGCGTGGATCACCGGCCTGCTCGGCCTTCCCGCGGACTCCCCCGTGGTGGGCTGGACCGTGCGGCTCGTGTCGCTGCTCGTCGTCTTCGCGCTCGACACCGTGCTCATCATCGGCGTCTTCCGGCTGCTCTCCGGTGTGCGACCGTCGTCGCGCTCGCTGTGGTCCGGAGCGCTTCTCGGCGCCCTCGGGCTCCTCGTGCTGCAGGAGCTGTCGGGACTCTTCGTCGGCGGGGCGACGAGCAACCCGCTGCTCGCGTCCTTCGCCTCGCTGCTCGCCCTGCTGATCTGGCTGAACTTCTCGGCGCAGGTGATGCTGTTCGCCTGCGCGTACATCGTGACGGCGGAAGAGGAGCGCTCCGACCGCGTGCACGCTCGATTCGCCGCCACGACCTTCGTGCAGCGACGGCTGCAGCGCGCCGAAGTCCAGGTGCAGACAGCCACAGCGGAACTGCGCGCGGCCCAGGAGGCGGCATCGGCGGAGCGCTCGAGCTGACCCCGACTCTTCCTCGTAATGCTCTTCCTCGTAGTGACCGAAATGGATAGGCTGGTCACAACGAGAGGAAGCCGTGGACTCCGGACGCACCCTGATCGAGCTGCCGCACGCGACGGTGTCCGTCCTGGAATGGCGCCCCGCGTCCGAGACGGCTCCACCGGTCCTGCTCCTGCACGGCGGGGGCGCCGACAGCGCCGAGCTCTCCTGGGGCGAGGTCGGCCCCGCCCTCGCTGACGCCGGACACCATGTCTTCGCCCCCGATCACCCGGGATTCGGGCAGAGCCCCGGCGCGGACTGGACTCTCACGCAAGAGCGGCTCGTGCGCCATGTCGCCGAGCTCGTCGATGCACTCGGACTCGTCGACTACGCGATCGCCGGGCTCTCCCTCGGCGGAGGGATGACGCTGGGGCACCTGCTCGATCAGCCCGGCCGCGCCCGCACCGCCGTCCTCCTCGGCTGCTACGGTCTGATGCCCCGCCTCGCCGACGGCCTCTTCGGGCCGGTGATGCATCGGAGTTCGTACGTCCTGCTGCGCTCGGGACTGCTGGCGGCGATGACCCGCTCATACGCCCGGAGTCCCTCGGCGATGGAACGCGGCCTCCGGGATCTGGTGCGGAATCCGCAGGCGCGGAGCCCCGAGCTGGTCGAGGCCGTCGTCACGGAAGCGGCCACCGGCACGGGACTGGAGACGTTCGGGCAATGGCAGCACGACCAGGTGCTCTGGAATCGGCTGCGCACCGTGTACACCGACCGCCTGGCCTCGATCCGCACCCCCGTCCTCCTCGTGCACGGGGACCGTGACACCGGCGTCCCGCTCGCCCGCATCGAGACGGCCGCAGCTCTGCTGCCCGCCGGGTCGCTGCTCGCCGTCGCCGGTGCGGGGCACTGGGTGCAGCGCGACCGCCCCGACCTCGTCGTCCCGGCGATGATCGCGCATCTGAGAAGAGGCCACGATGCCCAGACCCCGCGTCCCTGACCGCCGCGACCGCATCCTCGACGCAGCCGAGCAGCTCGTGCTCGCCCAGGGCTTCGACACCATGAGCGTGGCCGCGATCGCCGAGCGGGCCGGGATCGGCAAGGGTGCGGTGTACCTGGAGTTCGCCGGCAAGCGCGAGATCCTCGACGCACTGCTGCAGCGCGGGACCGCCCGGATGAACGACATCGTGCGTGAAGAGCTGGGCGATCGGCCCCGTCTCAGCGCCGCGTATCGGGCATCGGCACGCGCGCTGAGCGGCGACGCCCTGATGACGGCCGCGTTCCTCGACGACCGCGGCATCCTCGGAGCGCACGTCGCCGACGTGGACGACGGCCGCTATCGCGATCGCCAACGACGGGTCGTCGTGTGGCTTCGCGATCTGCAGGAACGCGGCGACATCGTGGCCGATGTCGACGTCGAGGCTCTCGCGCTCGCACTCTCCAGCGCGTCGATCGGGCTGCTGACGGCGGCGCGGCTGCTCGGCCCCTTCGAACCCGCCCAGCTGGAACGCGCCATCGACACGATCGGCCGGATGGCCGAGACCTTCGAGAGGAACTGATCATGCACGTCGAGACCGCCGGCGCTCACGGCGAGCGGCCCGTGCTCCTCCTCCATGGAGGAGGGGTCGCCGGATGGATGTGGCGACCGATGCGCACCCACCTCGGCGCCGGGCGCCGCCTGCTCGTCCCCGACCTGCCCGGCCACGGCCGCAGCGCACACGAACCCTACGTCTCGCACGCGCGCACGACCGCGGAGCTCTCGCGCATCCTGGTGGACGAGGGGCGACCTGCGACCGTCGTCGGCTTCTCCCTCGGCGCACAGCTGGCGGTGCAGCTCGCCGCGCAGCACCCCGACCTGGTCGATCGCGTCGTCGTGGTCAGTGCACAGGCCGTCCCGATGCGAGCCACGGGGCCCACCCTCGCCCTCCTCGGCGCGACGGCGGGGCTCGCCAGACAGGAATGGTTCGCGCGCCTGCAGGCGCGGGAGCTGTTCATCCCGGACGAGCTCATGGCCGACTACGTGCAGACGTCGGCGGGCATCTCCCGGAAGACCCTCCTCCGCTCCGTCGAGGAGAATCTCCGGTTCGTGCCTCCCGCCCGGTGGCAGCGGTTCCCCGGAGCCGCATCGGTCCTCGTCGGCGCGAAGGAGAAGACGCTCATGAAGCGCTCCGCCACGGCGCTGCACACGGCCCTCGCACACAGCACGATGGAGGTCGTCGACGGCTGCGGGCACGGCATCCCGCTGCAGCGCGCTGCCTGGCTCGCGCGCCACATCGAGTCCGGGCTCGAGGATCGTCCGGAAGCCGAGCGGCTCCCCTGAACCTTCCGCGTGGCTCAGCTCGGGCACACGCCCTTGTCCTGCAGCGACGTGTCCGTCACGATCGCCCCGTCCACGTCGATGTCGATCACGGCGGCACCGTCGACGATCTGGAGTCCGGTGAGGGTGAGCCCGGCCGGGAGCTGATCGGCGATGCACACGCGCTGCGGCTGCGTCAGCCCCTCGCCGAGCGAGCCCAGGGAGGAGCCGACCCTGTCGAGGTCGATGTCGAGTCCGCCGATGCTGGCCGCGACCGGCGTGAGCTCGAGGTCGCCGGCGACAGCGCCCGGTGTCAGGGTGAGCGACAGCGGGACGTCCGCCCCGAACACGGTGATCGAGCCGCTCACGGTCGCGTTCGGAGCCTCGAACTCCACGGACTCGACCGGCAGATCCGTTCCGGCGAGCAGCGAGGTGAACTGCGACTGGTCGATGCGGATCGTCCCGGCAGCACCGCCGAGGTCACCACCGCGCAGCGGCACCCCGGTCGCCGTGACCTCCGCTACCCCCGTGACCCCCTCCAGCGTGACGGAGTCGGTCGACAGGTGCAGGGTGTCGAGGCTGCCGCCGATCAGCTGCGGGAGCAGGAGTCCCTCCGTCTCGACGTCGAGCTGCTGGTCGGCGGGAAGGTCGAGCTGCTCCACGACGATCGACCGCACGATCCCGGGCAGCACCGCACGTGCGACGAACTCCGCCGCCACCACCAGCAGTGCCAGCACGATCACGACGATCACAACGACCCAGGGCCAGCGGCGACGCCTGCGCGGCGCGGCATCCGCCCCCTGCTCCGGTGCGGACCCCGGGATCACGAGCGTCGGATGCTCGGCCGCGGCGTCCGGGTACGGCAGGGTGTGGTTGTCGTCGCTCATGCCTGCCATCCTGCCGTACCGGAGCGCACGGCCGCGCGCATCACATGCGCTCTGGTGCGCTGACGCCCAGGAGATCGAGGCCGTTGCGGAACACCTGGCCGGCGGCGTCGTTCAGCCAGAGTCGCGTGCGGTGGACGGTCTCGATCGGGCCGTCGCTGAGCGGGATCACACGGCAGTTGTCGTACCAGCGGTGGTAGAGGCCGGCCAGTTCCTCCAGGTAGCGCGCGACGCGATGGGGCTCGCGCACCTCGGCGGCGAAGGCGACGATGCGCGGGAACTCCTGCAGCGCGCCGAGCAGAGCCGACTCGGACTCGTGCGTGAGCGTCTCCGGTGCGAACTCGGAGCGGTCCACCCCCGAATCCGCGGCGTTGCGCGCCACGTTGAACGTGCGAGCGTGCGCGTACTGCACGTAGAACACCGGGTTGTCGTTGGTGCGCTTCTGCAGCAGCTCGGGGTCGAGGTCGAGCGGCGAGTCGGCGGGCGAGCGCTCCAGCGAATAGCGCAGCGCATCGGTGCCGAGCCAGTCGAGCAGGTCGTCCATCTCGATGATGTTGCCGGCGCGCTTGCTGAGACGGGCGCCGTTGATCGACACCATCTGACCGATCAGCACCTCGACGTTCTTCTCCGGGTCCTCCCCGGCCGCGCCGGCGATCGCCTTGAGGCGGTGCACGTAGCCGTGGTGGTCGGCGCCGAGCAGGTAGATCTTGTCCTGGAACCCGCGGTCGCCCTTGTTCAGGTAGTACGCGGCATCTGCGGCGAAGTAGGTGTACTCGCCGTTCGAGCGGCGGATGACGCGGTCCTTGTCGTCTCCGAAGTCGGTGGTGCGCACCCAGACGGCGCCGTCCTGGTCGAAGACGTGGCCCTGCTCGCGCAGACGGTCGACGGCCTGATCGATCAGGCTCGCGCCGGAAGCGTCCTTCGCGTGCAGCGTGCGCTCGGAGAACCACACGTCGAACGGCACGTTGAAGCGATCGAGCGAGGTCCTGATCTCGGCGAGCTGGAACTCGTAGGCGAGCTCGAGCGCGACACCCGACTGCTCCGCCTCCGGGAGGTCCAGAAGATCGGGGCGGACTTCGAGGACACGACTGGCCAGGGTCGTGATGTACTCACCCGGGTATCCCCCCTCGGGCGTGGGTTCGCCCTTCGCCGCGGCGAGCACCGAGCCGGCGAAGCGGTCCATCTGCGCGCCCGCGTCGTTGATGTAGTACTCGCGGACCGCGTGGGCACCGCTCGCGAGGAGCAGACGCACGATCGAGTCGCCCAGCGCGGCCCAGCGGGTGTGCGCGATGTGCAGGGGCCCTGTCGGGTTCGCGGAGACGAACTCGACGTTGACGCTGACGCCTTCCTGGGAGGCGTTGGTGCCGTAGGCGGGGCCGGCGTCGACGATCACCTTCGCGAGCGCGCCCGCAGCGGCGGCATCCAGTCGGATGTTGATGAAGCCGGGGCCGGCGACCTCGGCGCTCGCGATGCCGTCGACCGCGGCGAGTCCCTCGGCGATCTGCTGGGCGAGCTCGCGCGGGTTCGTGCCGAACGGCTTGGCCAGGCGCATGGCGATGTTGGAGGCCCAGTCACCGTGGTCGCGATTGCGCGGACGCTCCAGGACGATGTCGGCTGCGGTGAGCTCCAGAGGCTCGCCGGGACGTCGTTCCTCGGCGATCGGTGCGAGGACGGCGAGAAGGGCGGCGGCGAGGGTTTCGGGGTTCATAGCCTCCCCAGTTTACGGGGCGCGGCACCCTCGTCCGACGGCACGGGGGTGCCGGAATTCGCATTCGGCGCGCGGTGATCTACTCTCAACCCATGAAGGCGTCCGCCACCCACCGTCGACTGCGCACCACAGGGGTCGCCATCGCCTTGCTCCTGGCCGTCGCGGCGGGGGTGCTCGGCATGTGGCGGCCCTGGACCCCGCTGCCCGCCACCGCGCCGGTCGGGGCGCCGGTGGGCGGCGCGGGAGCACCCCAGGAAGCGGTCGCACCCGCACCCCTGACGCTGCCGGCGCACCCCAAGGTGCTGGTGTTCGGCGACTCCTGGACCTTCGGCTCGGCCGCGACCGTCCCGACGCTCGGGTATGCCTACCTCCTCGCCGATCTGATCGACGGCGAGACGATCGTGAACGGCGTCCGCGGAAGCGGCTACCTCAAGCCGGGACTCGACGGTCCGACCTTCGGTGAGCGCATCGCCGCCCTCGATCCTGCTCTCGCACCGGACCTCGTCATCATCCAGGGATCGATCAACGACCGGGAGCAGGGGGTCACCGGATACCGCGAGGCGGTCACCGCCGCCTGGGACGCCCTGACCGCGACCTACCCCGGCGCAGCGATCGTCGTGCTCGGACCCGCTCCGCACGTGCTCCCGGTGGGCGAGGAGACCGCACGCATCGACACCGACCTGGGCGAGCTCGCGGCGGCTCGCGGCTGGTGGTACATCTCCCCCGTCGCCCAGCACTGGATCACCGAACAGAACTACCTCGACGTGATCGACGTGGAGGTCGGACGCCGGCATCCGTCCACCGAAGGGCACCGTTATCTGGCGGAGAAGGTCGCCGCAGCCCTCGACGAGATGCGCGCCGCGCCGGTCACCGAGGCCGGTGGGTCGGAGACCACCCCCGACGAGTGATATTGTCGATCGGTACGCCTCCGTAGCTCAGTGGATAGAGCGCCGGTTTCCGGTACCGTAGGTCGCAGGTTCGACTCCTGTCGGGGGCACGCGAAAACACGGGACAGTCTGAGATCTCTCAGCCTGTCCGCAAGCCACAGCTGCAGCCATCTCACTTTCGTGGGGTGGCTGCACTTGTATCGGCGCGCCGCCGTCAGACGTTTGGATGCCGGGTATGGGGCGACGCCGCGGCACTCGTGGACGACGAGGAGTGCCACGGTCGAATGCCGCAGCGCGACTCTGGAGCCGAGCGGGATGATCTCGGCGTGTTCTTCACCGCCGGAGTACGACACCAGTTCCGCCTCGAGCATGATCTCGTGCGGCGGCCGATCGAAGTCTCGAGTTCGGGCGGACTCGATGGCGCTCCAGTCCTCGCTCTTCAGCGTCTTTCCGTAGACGACCGACATGTGGAAGGTCCAGTCGTCGAGGTCCAGCTCACCGAGTCTCCGGAAGTCGGATGCCGTCAGCGATTCCGTCAAGGTCGCGTAGGCGGACACGAGGGAGGGCGTGCGGGCGAGCCGCAGAATGAGAATCTGCCATGGCGCCGGAAAGGCATCGACGGCCTCGGCGACGAGCTCGATCGGCTGCTGTGCAGCCGCCCATTCTCGAACCAGTGAGGCGAGCTGCCCCTGACGCGATGGCTCGTAGAAGCCGCGGAGCGTGACGTGTCCTGTGTGGGGGTGCGGCAGCCCGGCCAGCCCGAGCGCTTCCCGCTGCTCCGCGGTGTACCGATCCGCGACAGCGGCCGTCGGCCGCAGCACGAGGTACTGCTGTCCGTCGAGTGAAGCGAGCTGCTCGGGCGTGTTCATGAACCGTCGGCGCATGCGGCCACGCCACACGGCAAGGTCGCCCGGGTGAATTCCCGGCCGCGACGGCGATCCGCTCGCACGCCGTGGGTAGCCTGACCTCACGCGGGCTCCCGCCGAGGAGCGGGCTCCCGAGATCAGCGGCGGCGCGATCGACTCCGCCCGACGAAGGGAAGAATCCATGGCCGAACTCATCGTCATCTCGTTCGACACCGAGCCGCAGGCGGAGGGCGCCTACGACGAGATCCTGTCGCTGCAGAACGACCTCGTCGTCGAACTCGCGGGTCTCGCGCTCGTCAAGGTCGACGAAAAGGGCAAGACCAAGGTCGAGTACCCGGGCGGAGCGGGCAACGTGGGCGTCGGGGCCGCAGGCGGAGCGCTCTTCGGCATGCTCGTCGGCCTGCTGTTCTTCGTGCCCTTCGCCGGGCTCCTGTTCGGCGGGCTCTTCGGCGCGCTGTTCGCCGGTCTGGACAAGACCGGCATCGACGCCGAGTTCCGCGAACGCGTCAAGAGCACCGTCTCGGCGGGCAAGTCGGCCGTCGTCGTCTACGCGACCAAGCTCACCGAGGACAAGTTCGCCACCGCGCTCGCGCCCTACAACGGCACGGTCGTGCAGACCTCGCTCTCCGAGGAGGACGAGAAGACGCTCATCCACGACCTCAGCGGCGCGAACTGACCGTTCGCCGATTCGCTCGTCAAGAAGGAACGTCATGACAACGGACCTGCCCGGCTCGATACTCCCCCTGCCCGACCGCGACTATCAGGGGCCTGTCGTCTTCGACGCCAAGAAGTCGGAGGCGGACTTCCCACCCCTGGTCGCCAAACGCCCGCCGAAGAGCGCTCCCAACGTGCTGGTCATCCTCCTGGACGACGTCGGCTTCGGCGCGTCCAGCGCTTTCGGCGGCCCGATCCGC
>Ga0160431_100582_pt1 | contig 13903 bp, 13 predicted proteins | sample HID1971K_E0MG_FD_108212 | JGI IMG/M metagenome (GOLD analysis project Ga0160431, IMG submission 108212) | Enriched millipede-associated microbial communities from UW Madison campus, WI, USA - HID1971K_E0 MG | ecosystem: Host-associated > Arthropoda: Insects > Digestive system > Unclassified ...
CGACCGGCATCACCGGCTCGACCACGTTCATACCGACGAGTCCGAATGGCTCGGTGGAGGTGCCGTTCACCGTCTCGGCGGAGTTCGCCGGCGAGGTCCTCGTCGCCTTCGAGTGGCTGTCGGTCGGCTCGGATGAGACCGGTGAGCCGATCGCCGCGCACACGGACATCGACGATGCCGCGCAGACGGTCGCCGTGGAAGAGGCGGTTCCCGTGGTGCCGACGACGCCGACCCCTGATGGCCAGGGGAGCCTCGCCGTCACCGGATCCACGACGCCGACCGCGATCCTCGCGGCCGCGCTGCTCGCCGTTCTCGCGGGCGCGATCCTGGTGTGGGCGAGAAGGCGCGGCGCCGACGCCTGACGTCCGTTCAGCGAGGGTGGAGAGGCGAACCGGCCCTGGTCGCGTCTCCACCCTCGCGTCCCGTCAGGGCGCTCGCCCGCCGCCGAGGCTGCCCCTAGGATGATGTCGTCGGCGGGTGGATCGCCACGATCAATCGCTCGTCGAGGATGAGCATGTATCCCCCAGGAGGGACGAGGTGGGAGATACTCGCAGCGATCGGGAGCTCCTCCGCGCGCTCCGCGACGGCGATCAGGCGGCGTACACGGTGCTGTGGGAGCGTCATATCGGCGCTGCCCTGCGCTACGCGCATCGGCTGTTCCCCTCGCATGCGGAGGACCTCGCCTCCGAGGCGCTCCTCGCGGTCTACCAGCAGGTGACGACGACGAGCGCAGGACCCGACTTCGCCTTCCGCTCCTACCTCAAAGCGGTGATCCGCAACACGGCCATCCGGTGGCGCAAGGACGACGAGCACATCGACGACACGGTCGAGGCCGATCGCGTCGACTTCCGCGACGCGCTCAGCCTCGTCGAGCGAGAGTCGAACGCCCAGCAGTTCCTCGGAGCATTCCAGGAGCTCCCTGAACGCTGGCAGCGCGTGCTGTGGCTGACCGAGGTCGCCGAGGTTCCTCGCCCGGACATCGCGCGCGAACTCGGCATCCAGCCGAATGCGGTCTCCGCACTGCAGCGCAGAGCCCGCACCGGACTGAAGGTCCAATGGCTCACGACGCAGATCCCGCTGCCCCTCCGCGATGATGAGGCCCATGCCGCGCGCCTCTTCCCGCGACACCTGGCCGAGCCGCTCGACGACACCGTGGCGCAGGAGGTGAGCGCGCACGTCTCCTCCTGCGACGACTGCGGCGAGCTGCTCCTCAGCATGCGCAGCGATGCCCGGCGCCTGCACGGCGTCACCCTGTCCGCTGTCGGCTTCGGTGCGCTCGGGGTCGTCCTGCCCGCCACCGGTGCGCTCGCACCCGGAACCGCCGCCGCGATGGCCGCCGTCGTCGCCGCGGGGGCCGGGGTCGGCGTCGCGACCCTGCTCGCCGGCGGCATCGGCGTGCTCTCCGTGGGTGGTCTTCTGCTCGGGTCGCTGCTGTTCCCCTCGACCGCTCCGGCGGCATCCGCACCCGTCCTGGCCGCGGCCGAGAGCACGTCGACGCCTTCCGTCCCTGCCCTCGGCGAGCCCGAGGGACCGGAGGGGATGCCGGTGATCGTTCCCGCGACACCCGGGCCGTCGTCCCCGTCGACGGGGCGGCGGATCACCGACCCCTCCATCGAGTCGATCGACCTGGTGAACGACCCGGACGCCCCCGCTCCGTCCACCCCGACCGCACCGGGCACGGCTCCCGTGCTGACGCCCGGCCCGGGGTCGGGCGCGGGACTGAGCCCCGGGGTGGTGACGCCGGCAGCGTCGTCCGGCTACCTTGCGCCTGTGCTGGCGGGCAGAGCGACGCCGGGCTCCACCGTGGGCATCGACGTCGGCGGCGCCCGATACACCCCGGTGGTGGCCGCAGATGGCGCCTGGTCCTTCGATCCGCGTGGCCTCGAGCTCCCGGCCGGCAGCTACGACTACCAGGCGTGGGCGTTCGACGACGACGATCAGTCGCCGGCGATGACAGGGAGCTTCACGATCCTCCCCATCGTGATCGAGGGCTTCGAGAACATCACCGGCACCGAGGACATGGACGTGGCGGAGGCGAGCACCACCGGCCTGGTCATCGCCGCCACGGGACCGGCGAACGGTTCGATCTTCGTCACCTCCATGGAGGGGCACTCGGCGATGATCCCGTTGGACGACACGGGCCATGCGCGGAAGCGGCTGCGGATGAACTCCGACGGCTGGTACTGGTTCACGTTCCGAGCCCTGGATGCCGATGGATTCTGGGGCCCGGCGGAGGAGCGTCCCCTCGACGTCTACGACCCGGACGTCATCTTCGACCCCTGGGGCCCGAGCCCCGAGGAGATGACCTTCGTGATCACCGACCCCTGAACCGCGCCCGCTCCTGTGGATAACTCCGAAGGCGGATCCGCGTCTCCGGGCAGACTTGCCCGATGGTGACCCACGCGCGCTCGGCCGTTCGGAATCTGCTGCAGGACGAGGCGGGTGATGTCCCGGGCTGGGTGCTCGTGACCCTGATGACGGCGGGCCTCGTCGTGCTCATCTGGGCGGTCGCCGGTCCCGCACTCACCTCGCTGTTCGAGCAGGCGATCCAGCGGGTCTCGGGGCTCTGAGGTGCGCGTCGGGCACCCGCTCGCCGACGAGCGGGGATCCAGTCCGGTGGAGTTCCTGCTGGTGGGGACGCTGCTGACCGCGTTGACGCTCGCCGTGCTCCAGCTCGCGCTCGCCGTGTACGTGCGCAACGTGGTCCACGACGCCGCCGTCGAAGGCGCCTATCACGCGGCGCTCGCCGACACGAGCGCAGAGGAAGGGATCGCGCGCACACGGGAGGCCATCTCGCGTGCGATCGGCGGTGGCTACGCCGAGGACATCCGCATCGGCACCTCCGGCTCCGCGCCGCTGGAGAGCATCGACGTGCAGATCCGCACCACGTTTCCGCTTCTCGGACTCATCGGCATCCCGTTCGCGCTGGAGGTGGAGGCGCATGCGCCCGTGGAGACGTTCGGTGCTCGATGACGACGGCTCGGCGGCTCTCGAGTTCATCGCGGTCGGCGTCATCCTCCTGGTTCCGCTGGTCTACCTGGTGATCACGCTGGGCGCGATCCAGGAGCAGACGCTCGGCGCGGAATCCGCGGCTCGCCACATGGCGCGGGTGATCGCGCAGGCGGGCGACACCGCAGCGGCCTCCGCGGCGAGCGACAGAGTCCTCGCGGGGATCATCGACGAATACGGGCTCGATCCCGACGCCGTCGACGCGTCTCTCTCGTGCACTCCGGCAGGAGTCGAGTGTCCTTCGGCCGGCGCGACCGTGACCGTCACCGTCGCCACCCGCGTGCGCCTTCCCCTGGTGCCGGAGGTGTTCGGTCTCGATCGGACGACGGCGATCCCGGTGCAGGCCGAGGCCGCGCAGAAGGTCTCCCGGCTGTGGGGCGCGGAGTGAGTCGCCGGCGCGGGGCCGTGGGTGGTGTCGCGGCCCGGCACGAGGAGGGCAGTGTGCTGCTGCTCACGCTCGGCTACGCGCTGCTCGCTCTGGCGGTGATCTTCGCGTGCGTGTGCGCCACCGACCTGTACATCGCGCAGAAGCGGCTGGATGCTCTCGCCGACGCGGCCGCGCTCGCCGGGGCCGACGGCTTCACGATCGTGGCGGGGGAAGGGGCGGTCCGCGCCGAGCTGACCGACGTCGGTGTGGCCGAGCAGGCGAGCGCACTGGTTTCCGAGGCGTCAGGCACGGCCGTGCTGGTCGCGGCGGGAACCCCCGACGGCGTCTCTGCGCGGGTCACCGTGGCGACGGGTTGGCGTCCACCGCTGCTGTCGCCGTTCGTCCCCGACGGCGTCCGGCTCGAGGCGACGGCGACGAGTCGCACCGCGCTGCGGTGACGGGTGTCGTCCGCGAGGGCCCGTGGAGCGAGGCGTGAAGCGGCGGAGCCGCGTGGGGAGTGCCTTGGCGCTTCGGGGATCGAGGCGTGGCAAGGGCGGGTCCGCCGCTTCACTGTGGGCGTCTGGCCGCCGCACTGGGGGGCAGGGTCAGACGGGTCGGGAGTCGAGGATCAGGCCGGAGCGGGCTCCACGTAGAAATGGTCGGTCACCGCGGGGAGGGGGACGCGCGACCACGGGCCGCGGTACTCGGTGGGCACGCCGGTGCCACCCGAGGGGATCGTCGACAGATCCGCGTTGATGTAGGGGCGGGAGTACAAGATCTCCCCGGGGATCATGAGCGTGCCGTCGTCGTCGTACCGGCGATCGGCGAGAGCGCCCGTCGGGTTGGCCGTGAAGAACACGGTGCTCGACGTCTGGCCCGTCTCCAGGGGCAGCTGGTACTGGAACCACACGGGGTATGCCGCATCGGCCGTCGCCGTCGCGTGCTGCGGGTCGCCGACTCCGATGAACGTCCAGTTGTTGTTGTCGATCCCGCTGAGGGAGAACAGGTCCAGACCGGCCGCGTTCTTGGCGGCGGAGGTGAGCAGACCCTGGATGAAGACCTCACCGGCGCTCAGCGGGTCGCCGAGGTTCGTGAACGAGAGGCCGAGGACGACCGGGGAGTACGGGACGAGCATCTTGCCGACGCCGTACTGCGTGGTGTCCCACGTGGGATCGCCGGCCGGCGGCACCGAGACGCGGCTCGATGCCAGTAGGGTGCGCGTCGGCTCTCCGCTCGCTGCCGCGAGAGGCGTCGCGATCGTTGCGGCGACGACGGGAGCCGACCAGGCTGCCGCGACGAGGACGGTGCGTCGGCTGACACTGCTGCGCGGATCGGCGGACGATGACGGTGCGTCGGACATTTCGGATCTCCCCAGGATTGGCCTGGGTGACACCGTAGAGTCGCCACACACCGGGGAGCGAGGCATTCACGCGGACTCGACATCCGATCGCCAAACGTGGCAGCATCCGCCACGATCGGGCGGCGGTCCGCACTCAGTCGTCTTCGCGCGAGGGTCGCGCCCGCGGCACGAACTGCGGGATCCAGCGCAGGAACCCGGCAGCTCCGACGAGACCGATCACTCCCATCGCCGCGGCGGCGAACGGCAGGGCGGCGACGGCGGTGATCGCCGAAACGAGCAGCGGCGCGATCGCCCCGCCGGCATCCGTCAGCGTCCGCCAGGAACCGAGGAACGCCGCCGGCTCCTGTCGGGGGGCGACATCCGCGCCGAGGGTCAGCAGGATGCCGCTGGACAGGCCGTTCCCGACGCCGAGCACCGCGGCGAACATCCCGAACCACAGCACCGCGGCGTCGAGGTCGTGCGTGAACGACAGGGCGAGGAAGCCGGCGCCCATGAGCACCATCGCGGGCATCGCGGCCCAGAGCCTCCCGAAGCGGTCCATCACCTGGCCGCTCGCGTAGAACAACGCGAAGTCGATGGCCCCGGAGACGCCGACGACGAGAGCGATGGTGGACGCATCCAGCCCGAGCGACAGGCCCCACAGCGGGAGGACGACCTGCCGCGCGGACCGCACGGCGGACAGCGACGCTGCGGCGAGGCCCAGTCGACCCAGCACGGCACGCTGCCGCCACATGGTCTGGAAGATCCCCGCGCGCTCGATCGTCGGGATCGAGCCGCTCACGGCCTCGCCGGAGTCCTCCACGAAGCGGTCCCGAGTCGTCGCCGGCACCGGAGGGATCGTCTTCTCGGGGTCGGGGCCGAACAGCACGAGCAGCACCATGGCCACCAGACATCCGAAGAAGAACCAGATCGCCGCGCTCTCGCTGCCGAAGAGCTGGAGGAGTCCGGCGGCGACGAACGGGCCGATGAAGATGCCGAGGCGGAAGCTGCCGCCGAGCAGGGAGAGCGAGCGCGCACGGAAGGCCACGGGGACCCGCGTGGTCATGAAGGCGTGCCGCGCGAGGCCGAAGGCCGCTGCGCAGATTCCGAGCACGAACACCGAAGCCGCCAGCACCCCGAGCGTGGGAGCGAACACCATCCCGACCGCGGCGACGATTGCGATCACGCCGGCGATCACCATCGTGAACCGTTCGCCGATCCGCCCCACGGCCCATCCGGCGGGGAGGTTGCCGCAGAGCTGACCGATGACGAGCGCCGAGGAGACGAGTGCGGCGGAGGCGACATCGGCGCCCATCGAGGCCGCGATCACCGGGATCAGCGGGATGACCGCACCTTCACCGAGCGAGAAGAGGATCGTCGGCAGGTACACCATGGGCCCGAACTGTCTCAAGACCGATGACGCACTGCTCACGCCCTCACGCTACTCCTCGTCGGGAGGGCACCTTCGCGCCGGGTCCCCGCACAGGCGGGCGGCACGTTAGGCTGAGGTGTCATGCTCGAACTAGATCTCTCCGCCGAAATCCAGGCGCTCAGGCACACCTTCGGCGACATCAGCGAGGTCGTCGATGTCTCCCGTCTCCGCGACGACATCGCGCGTCTCAGCGAGGAGGCCGGTGCCCCCGACCTCTGGGACGACACCGAGAACGCGCAGAAGGTGACCAGCGCGCTCAGCCACCGTCAGTCGGAGCTCGCCCGCATCACGGGCATCGCGCAGCGACTCGATGACCTCGAGGTGCTCGTCGGCCTCGCCAACGAGATGGAAGACGAGGACTCCGCGCAGGAGGCCCGCAACGAGCTCGCCGCCCTGACCGATCTGATCAACCAGCTCGAGGTGCAGACGCTGCTCGACGGCGAGTACGACGAGCGCGCCGCGATCATCACGATCCGCTCCGGCGCGGGCGGCGACGACGCCACGGACTTCGCCGAGATGCTCATGCGCATGTACCTGCGCTGGGCCGAGCGGCACAAGTACCCCGTCAAGGTCATGGACACGTCCTACGCGGAGGGCGCCGGCATCAAGTCCGCGACCTTCGAGATCGACGCGCCCTACGCCTTCGGCACCATCTCCGTCGAGGCGGGCACGCACCGCCTCGCCCGCATCAGCCCGTTCGGCTCCGCCGACAAGCGCCAGACGTCGTTCGCCGCCGTCGAGGTCATCCCGCTGATGGAGGAGGCGACCGAGGTCGACATCCCCGAGAACGACATCCGCGTCGATGTGTTCCGCTCCTCGGGCCCCGGCGGGCAGTCGGTCAACACGACGGACTCCGCCGTGCGCCTCACGCACCTTCCGACCGGCATCGTCGTCTCGATGCAGAACGAGAAGTCGCAGATCCAGAACCGCGCCGCCGCCATGCGCGTGCTGCAGACCCGCCTCCTGCTGCTGCAGAAGGAGCAGGAAGCCGCGAAGAAGAAGGAGCTCGCCGGCAACATCACGGCGAGCTGGGGCGACCAGATGCGCTCGTACTTCCTCTACGGCCAGCAGCTGGTGAAGGACCTCCGCACCGGCCAGGAGTCCGGCAACCCGGCCGCCGTGTTCGACGGCGACCTCGACGACTTCATCTCGGCGGGCATCCGCTGGCGCAAGCGCAAGATCGAGGACTGAGTCCACGAAGAAGGCCCCGGAGGAATCCGGGGCCTTCTTCGTGAGCGGTCAGTACCCCGCGCCCCGCAGGGTGCCGGTCACGTCCTCGTAGCTGAACACGACGCACTGGACGGTGCGATCGCCGGCACGGATCCAGGACGCCTTCGTCGGCCAGTACTGATAGGCGTCGAGCACGGACTCCTCGTAGGGGATGCCGACGTATGCCTCGAACTGCGCGACGCAGCGCTCCCAGGCGGCTTCCTCGAGAGCGTCATCGCCGGGGAACTCGCCATCCTCGAGCTCGAAGATGTCGTACACCTCGTCGGTGTGCGGCTGATCACACGGGACCACCGGCAGCTCGGAGATCTCCTCGACGTCGCCGTACTCGACCAGCGGCATGCAGTCGCCCACCTCGAGCTCGGCGAAGGGCACCATCTCGGCGCCCTCGATGGCGGAAGGATCCGTCTCCGCCTCAGCGGGCGGACGTGCCCCGGTCCCGAGCGAGCCGGGATCGCCTGCGGAAGGGATGGCCCCGAGCAGGAGAGACACAGCGAGCGCAAGGATCGCACCGATCGCCGCCACCGCCATGCCGGTGATTCCCGGCCACTTCCGCCCCGGCAGGAACAGGGAGACCAGCGACAGCACGAAGCCGATCGCGCGCAGACCCCATCCGGCGAACGCGATCACCGGGATGCAGGCACTGACGACGCCGACGACGACCGCCACGAGGCCCACGATCCCCAGTACGGGAACCGCGGAGGGCGGAGCCGGTGCGGGCGGAGCCGTCCACACAGCGCCGGTCGCGGAGGGCGAGCCGACACCGCCCTGACCCGGCACGTCCGCGTGTCCCGTCGGCCCCGTGGGCGTCGTTGGCGTCGTGTACGGAGGAGCGAAGGGTTTCAGCTCCACAGCCCGTTCCGCCGCGGATGCCCCCGCGGGTCCCGCCGAGGGTTCGGCGGTTGGTTCGGCGGCGGGTTCGGCGGTTGGTTCGGCGGTGGGCGCTGCGGCGGGCGTCGGGACGGCGATGACGTGGTGCGTCCACTGCGTGCCGTCCCACCACCGATGACTTCCCGCGCCATCGTCATACCAGCCGGCAGGCGTCGACATCAGCGTTCTCCTGGTCTACCGGCTCAGGGGACGAAGCAGGCGGCGATCGCCTCGGTGTCTCCGAGGGCTTCGGCCAGTCCGTACGCGGCGTCGGCGTCGGCGAGGGTGCCGTCGCTCTCGGCGATCGCGCGCAGCGTGGTGTTGTCCAGCTCGGACGCGACCATCACCTCGGAGAGGCACAGGATCTGCGCCTCGGTGTATCCCTCGGTGCCGTCCGACGTCAGGATCGCGGTCAGGCCGACGGCGACCTCGGCGGCGGTCGGGCGGACGCCCTCGTCGGCGTCATCCGTGCCGTCGGTCTCGCCCGGCGCCGTCGCCTCGATGGACGGCGAGGAGCTGGGCAGGCTGTCGATCTCGTCGCTCACACCCTGTGCGATGGCGAAGAGGTACACGAACGACATCACGATGCCGATGATGGTGCCGACCACCGCCAGGACGAGTCCCGCGATGCCCGGCCACTTCTTGCCCTTGAGGAAGAGCGAGATGATGGAGACGACGAATCCCGCGGCGAGCAGGATGAACCCGATGAATCCGATCAGCGGGATGAACACCAGGATCGTTCCGAGTGCGGACAGTCCGAGACCGACCAGCCCCAGGATCGACAGCTTCTTCGGGCCTTCCGGCTCCGACTGTCCGTAGGCCGCGGTGGTCGGATAGCCGGACGCCGGATAGCCGGACGGCGCAGCGGCGGCGCCGGGGTAGGCCGGTGTCGAGCCCGGGGAGCCGGCAGCGGGCTGGGTGGATGCGGTTCCGGGGTAGCCGGCAGCAGCGGACGCGCCGAGGCCGTCGTCCAGCGGGGTGGTCGCCGCGCTGTCGTCGAGGATCGGCGCCTCGGATGAAGCGGAACCCGCGGTCTCGGGAGCGAAATGCTCCGTCCACTGCTGTCCGTCCCACCAGCGCTGCCGACCGGATCCGTCGTCGTACCAGCCTGCAGGTGTCGTCATGAGTCCCCCTCGATGAATGCGGCGGCTGCGGATCGTGCAACCGGCAGATTCATGTATAGCAGTGGACGGTGACGCAGCCGATGCCCGGCGATGGGGAGCAATCCCCATCCGATCCGGAGTGGGACGCGCCGCGCGGGGTGTCGCTCGCAGCCAGGGGAGAGCCCGCGCTTAGGCTCGAAGCGCCATGATTCGGTTCGAGAACGTCACGAAACGCTACCGCGGGACGTCGAAGCCCGCCCTCGCCGGCGTCGACTTCGAGGTGCAGCGCGGGGAGTTCGTCTTCCTCGTCGGAGCCTCGGGCTCCGGCAAGTCCTCCTGTCTGCGACTCATCCTGCGCGAGGACGTGCCCACATCGGGCCGCGTCGCCGTGCTCGGTCGCGACCTGCGCTCGCTCGCCAACCGCAAGGTGCCGTACTTCCGGCGCCACATCGGCTCGGTGTTCCAGGACTTCCGCCTCCTGCCGTCGAAGACCGTCTACCAGAACGTGGCGTTCACGCTGCAGGTGACCGGCTCCTCGCGCGGGTTCATCCAGCAGGCGGTCCCCGAGGCGCTCGCGCTCGTCGGACTCGACGGCAAGCAGAAGCGGATGCCGCATGAGCTCTCCGGCGGCGAGCAGCAGCGCGTCGCCATCGCACGGGCGCTCGTCAACCGGCCGCAGGTGCTGCTGGCCGACGAGCCGACCGGAAACCTCGACCCCGCGACGTCGGTCGACATCATGCAGCTGCTCGCCCGGATCAACGCCGGCGGCACCACGGTCCTGATGGCGACGCACGAGGCCGGCTTCGTCGACCAGATGCAGCGTCGCGTGATCGAGCTGCGCGACGGCGAGATGGTGCGCGACGAGGTGCATGGCGGCTACGGCGACACCTCCAACATCCCGCGTCTCGTGCCGGAGGAGGTGCGCGGCGCCGCTGCCGCTGCCGCGCTCACCGCCGTGCAGGAGGTGCAGCGCCAGACCGCGGACCTCTCCGTGGTCCGTGCCGCCCTCGCCGAGGAGCTCAGCGCCCCGCGCACCGCCGCTCCGGCTCCCGCAGCCGCCCCGGGCCCGGGAGCGGTGGCCGCCGAACCGGCTCCGCGCACCGTGGAGCCCCCGCGCACCGTCGAACCGCCGGAGCAGCCGAGGGACGCCGACGACCCGGCGAACATCGTGGAGCCGCCCGCCGTGGGGGAATCCCCCGCCGTCGTCCGTCCGCGCACCCACCCGATCACGCTGCCGACGGTCGACGTCGCAGAGCTCGGCGTCGCGGATCGCCTCGGGCTGTCCGACGACGACGACGAGGAAGTGGGTCCGACCTCATGAGAATCGGCCTGATCCTCACCGAAGCCCTGGGTGGGCTCCGCCGGAACATCTCGATGGTGATCTCCGTCATCCTCGTCACGTTCGTGTCGCTGACCTTCGTCGGCGCGGCGATCCTGATGCAGGGGCAGATCGGCGTCATGCGCGGCTACTGGGCGGAGCGCGCACAGGTGGCGGTGTACATGTGCTCCGCGGTCTCCGAGTCCGACACCTGCGTCGACGGCGCGGCGAGCGAGGAGCAGGTCGCGGCCGTCCGTGCCCAGCTCGAGGGCGATGCGCTGGCTCCGCTCATCAGCTCGACGACGTTCGACACCAAGGAGGAGACCTACGCCAAGCTCGTCGAACAGCTCGGCGAGGACCAGGCGAGCGTGCTCACGCCCGACCAGGCGTTCGAAGTCTTCTTCGTCACCATGAAGGACCCCGGTCAGTCGCAGGTGCTCGCCGAGGCGTTCAGCGGGCAGGCGGGGGTGGAGCAGGTCAAGGACCAGCTGCAGTACCTCGAACCGCTGTTCTCCGCGCTGACGGTGGCGACCTACATCGCTGTCGGCATCGCGGTGCTGATGCTCATCGCCGCGACGCTGCTGATCGGCACGACCATCCGATTGTCGGCGTATGCGCGACGCAAGGAGATCGGCATCATGCGCCTGGTCGGCGCCTCGAACCGCTTCATCCAGACGCCGTTCGTGCTGGAGGGCGTGTTCGCGGCTTTCCTCGGCTCGGCGCTGGCCAGCGCCGCGGTCGTCGCCGGCGTGCACTTCGGCGTGAACGGCTACCTGCGGGGGAGGGTTCCGTTCATCACCACGTGGGTGACGATGCAGGACGCGGTGCTCGTCGTCCCCGTGCTGATCGGCATCGGCGTCGTGCTCGCCGCCCTCTCGGCGGGATTCGCGATCCGGCGCTGGCTGCGCACCTGATAGCCTGAAAGGCTGCTCGGTCGGAACGATCGATCGAGCTCATCACGGCAACAGGAGAGCATCATGCCCAGGGAACGCGGAGAGAAGGTCGTCGCGACCAATCGTCGCGCACGTCACGACTACACGATCGAGAAGTCGTACGAGGCGGGGATGGTGCTCACCGGCACCGAGGTCAAGTCACTGCGTCAGGGGCGCGCCAACCTCAGCGACGGCTACGCGTTCGTCAAGGGGAACGAGGTCTTCCTCGACTCGGTGCACATCCCGGAGTACTCGCAGGGTCACTGGACCAACCACTCCGCGAAGCGCATCCGCAAGCTGCTGCTGCATCGCGAGGAGATCGCGAAGATCGCGCACGCCGTCTCGGCGGGGGGCTACACCCTGATCCCGATGAAGCTCTACTTCTCGGACGGACGCGCCAAGGTCGAGATCGCCCTTGCGAAGGGCAAGCGCGAGTACGACAAGCGGCAGACCCTGCGCGAGCGTCAGGACACCCGCGAGGCGGAGCGCGCGATGCGCCTGCGCAACCGCGTCGGCGAGTAGCGCTCGGTCCTCACAGCCGCGGTTCGAACCCGAACACGCGACCCAGGAACCTGAGCTCGCGCTCGAGCCCGTCGATGATCGTGTCGGCGCTGCGGAAGCCGTGCCCCTCCGCGGGGTACAGCACGTACTCGTGATCGATGCCGCGCGCCGCGAGCGCGTCGCGGATCGCCTCCGACTGCGACGGCGGCACGACGCGATCCTCCCCGCCCTGCTGCAGCAGCACAGGGACGTCGATGCGATCGGCATGCGTCAGCGGGGAGCGCTCGATGTACACGTGCTCGTATTCGGGGAGGGGCCCGACCAGACCGTCGAGGTACGACGCCTCGAAGTCGTGCGTCTCGGCGGCCAGCATCCGCAGGTCGGCCACGCCGTAGCGGCTGATCCCCGCCGCGAAGGTCCCTCCGCGGACCAGCGCCGACAGCACCGTCCATCCGCCGGCCGATCCGCCGCGGATCGCGATGCGGGCGGGATCCGCGAGCCCGGCGTCGGCGAGGCCGCGGGCGGCGGCGATCACGTCGTCGACGTCGACGACGCCCCACTGCCCGTCCAGGCGCTCACGGTAGGCGCGACCGTAGCCGGTCGACCCGCCGTAGTTCACGTCGAGCACGCCGATGCCGCGGCTCGTGTAGAAGGCGACCGCGGCGGAGGTCGCCCCGGTGACGTGTGCCGTCGGCCCCCCGTGCACGAGCACGACGTAGGGCGGGAGCTCGTCGTCGGGTGCTGCCGTCTCCGGATGCGCCGGGGGATAGGCGAAGGCGTGCACGGCGCCGTGCGGACCGTCGACCTCGATCGACAGCGCCGCGGGCATCCACTGCGGGTCGACGGGCTCGCCGCCGCGCACCGCGACCGCCTCTCCGGAGTCGGCGTCGACGCACCAGAGCCCGGGTGCCACGCGGGAGCCGTTCCCGGAGAGGAGCACGCGCTTCCCGTCCGCATCGTCCACGCTCACGTGTCCATCGGCGGGAAGGTCGACCAGGACCGTGCCGCCGTCGTCGTCGAGGACCACGACCTCGTCGCGGCCGTTCGTGCGGACGGCGACGGTGCGTCCGTCGCCGAGGGGCCGGAACCAGCGGTTGCCGAGCACCCAGAGTCCGTAGCCGGTGTCGGCGTCCACGGCGTGGAGCGGCTGGGGTGCGCCGACCACGTCGACGCCGTCGAGCTCGACGCGGTGCAGACCCCAGCGGTCGTCCGGTGCGTCGGCGAAGAGCAGCGCCGCGTCGGTGACCCACTCCGGCTGCAGCGCGGCGCGTGACGGGATCGTGCGCGCGCTCCCGCCGTCGACCTCGGCGATCTGCACCTGTGCGTGCTCCCACGGCATCCGGCCGCGCTTCCAGGCGACCCACGCGACGCGTGTCCCGTCCGGGGAGAGCGCGGGGTGGGCGAAGAATCCATCGCCCTGCGCGATCACCCTGATCGCGGACGCATCCTCCGCGGCGGACCCGTCGATCGGGATCTCCACGATCGCCCGCGTGTGCGGTGTGGTGGACAGGTCCTCCCGCACCGCCAGCAGTCGGCCGTCCTGCACGCGCAGGCCCCCGTGGGACGGCCCTTCCGGCGTGAGCGGGACGGGCTCCGTGCCCGCTGTCAGCCGGCGGACCCGCTGGTCGCCGGCGTCGACGAAGTACAGTGTGCCGACGGCATCCGCCGCCCAGGCGCCTCCGCCGTACTCGTGCACCCGGGAACGCGCGTTCCAGGGAGCCGGGAGGATCTCGGCTCCGGACGAGCTCCGCACCGTGACGCGCCCCTTCTCCAACGGCACCGACTCGCCCCACCAGATGTCCGAG
>Ga0160431_100584_pt1 | contig 13893 bp, 12 predicted proteins | sample HID1971K_E0MG_FD_108212 | JGI IMG/M metagenome (GOLD analysis project Ga0160431, IMG submission 108212) | Enriched millipede-associated microbial communities from UW Madison campus, WI, USA - HID1971K_E0 MG | ecosystem: Host-associated > Arthropoda: Insects > Digestive system > Unclassified ...
CCACTTGTGGCAGTGACTGTTCGCTGATGTGCTGCGCCAGGGCCGCCTGCAGTTGATGCTGGAAGTCGGCTTTGCTGGCTGCGGTGAAGAACGCCATCTGTGGTACTCCGCTTGGGCTTTGTATTAATTGAAGCGTCGCGTACGTCCGACGTTTACGGATCAACGATAGCCAACCCGTGGCAAGCCGGACGTAAAGTTCAGGGCTCGCCGAAGCTTAACGACTGATCGGTCATTGCCGCTTGCAGCGCTGCGACAATTTCGGTCAAGGGGCGGTAACTTTACGTTTATGGATGCCCACAACACTGTCAGAATTCCCTTTCATTTCATTGACCCGAGCCCGCCATGCAAATCAATACCGCCCTGCTCTTCGCCACCCCCTGCGACGACGAGGAAGACAACATGGCGACCTTGTGCTGCCACAGCGACAAGGGGCAGATGTTCCTGCTGACCCGCTATCCGGACGAGGACACTGTCGACCTGACCCTGGATGACGAGCCGTCGACGCTGGATGGTTTGAAGGTGACCTTGAGTGCGCAGCGGCTGCTGATCGAGGTGGCGGCTGGGGATCGGGATGCGCTGAAGGGGGATGAGGCGTTGGAGATCGTGCTGACCTCGGCGGGCACTGACCTGGAAGAGGTCGCGCTGACCTTGCGTAATATTCTTGATGGCACCGGGACGTTCATCAGCGAGCTTTGAGTTGCCTGCACTGGCCCCATCGCCGGCTTGCCGGCGATAGCGCCATCACAGGCAACCTCTAACGGGTTGAAATCATTGACATCCCACACTCTCGACAGGCATTGTCTGACAACCTGACCACTAGGCAACCGTTTCCATGCTAGAGCTCCAGCGCCCCGACACCCTGGTCGAGCGTGTCGTCAGCGCCATCCGCGCCGAGATCGATTCCGGCCGCCTGGCCGCCGAATCGCGCCTGCCCACCGAACAGCAACTGGCTGAACAGCTCAATGTCAGCCGCTCGGTGGTGCGCGAGGCCGTGGCGCAGCTCAAGGCCGATGGCGTGCTGATCGCCCGTCGCGGGCTCGGTTCCTATATCTCGCAAACCCCCAACGGCACCGTGTTCCGCTTCCCCGGCAGCCAGGGGCGCAAGCCAGACCTGGTGCAGATGTTCGAAATGCGCCTGTGGATCGAAACCCAGGCCGCCGCCATCGCCGCCCGCCGCCGTGACGCGCAAGACCTGGCGAACATGGCCAAGGCCCTGCAGGCCATGCTCGACAAAAGCAGCGACTTCGCCACCGCCTCGGCGGCCGACGTGGCCTTCCACCGGGCCATCGCCGAAGCCAGCAAGAACGACTACTTCGTGGCCTTCCACGACTTCCTCGGCGGCCAGTTGGCCAGCGCACGGCGCACCGCCTGGGAAAACTCCGCCACCCACTCGGCGGGCGGCTCGGCCGATGCCAACCGCGAGCATCAGGCGCTGTACCAGGCCATCGCCGACGGCGACCGGCACGCGGCGGCCGCCTGCGCCGAAGCCCACCTGCGCGCCTCGGCCAAACGCCTGAAAATCGACCTTCCAACCCTGGACTGACCCCGGAGAACCTGTCATCGCCTGGCGAGGCCTTTTGCACGCACTACTTAGTCTGACAACCTGATAAGCAGATCCACCGACAAGAACACCAAGGTACCCCTGCATGACCTACGACTACTGCATCATCGGCGGCGGCATCGTCGGCCTCGCCACCGCGATGGCCCTGCTGCAACAGCGTCCCGGCGCCTCCTTGCTGATCCTGGAGAAGGAAGCCAGCCTCGGCCGTCACCAGACCGGCCACAACAGCGGCGTGATCCATGCAGGCATCTACTACGCCCCCGGCAGCCTCAAGGCCGAGCTGTGCAAGCGCGGCGCCCAGGCCACCAAGGACTTCTGCACCGAACATGGCATCGCCTTCGACGTCTGCGGCAAGCTGCTGGTAGCTTCCAACCCGCTGGAAATGCAGCGCATGGAGGCGTTGTACCAGCGCTCGCAGCAGAACGGCCTGAAGGTCGAGCGCCTCGACGCCGGTGAGCTCAAGCGCCGCGAGCCGAACATCGCCGGCCTTGGCGCGCTGTTCGTCGACGCCACCGGCATCGTCGACTACAAGCAGGTGTGCTATGCCATGGCCAAGGTCATCGAGCAGGCTGGCGGCGAAGTGCGCCTGTCCACCACCGTGCAGGCCATCCGCGAACTGGGCGAGCATGTCGAGATCCGTGACCATGACCAGACCTGGCACGCCCGCCAGCTGGTCGCCTGTGCCGGCCTGCAGTCCGACCGCCTGGCGCGCCTGGCCGGGGTCAGGATCGACCACCAGATCATCCCCTTCCGCGGCGAGTACTACCGTCTGCCGGCCAGCAAGAACCAGATCGTCAACCACCTGATCTACCCGATCCCCGACCCGGAGCTGCCGTTCCTCGGCGTGCACCTGACACGCATGATCGACGGCAGCGTCACCGTGGGCCCCAACGCCGTGCTCGGTTTTGGCCGGGAGAACTACCGCAAGTTCGCGGTGAACTGGCGCGATGTGGCCGAGTACGCGCGCTTCCCGGGGTTCTGGAAAACCATCTGGAACAACCTGGGCTCCGGCACCACCGAAATGAAGAACTCGCTGTTCAAGCGCGGCTATCTGGAGCAATGCCGCAAGTACTGCCCGTCGCTGCAGGTCGAGGACCTGTTGCCCTATGAAGCCGGTATCCGCGCCCAGGCGGTGATGCGCGACGGCACCCTGGTGCATGACTTCCTGTTCGCCGAGACCCCGCGCATGGTGCATGTCTGCAATGCCCCGTCGCCGGCTGCCACATCGGCCATCCCGATCGGCCAGATGATCGCCGAGAAGATCCTCAAGGCCCGTTGAACACTGCTGCAACACACCACTACAAAGACAATAAGGAACCTCTGATGTCGGTACACGAGGCGGCGCCGGCCGCAAGCGAAACCCCACAACAGCAACGCAAGCGCCTGCGCAAGGTGGCTGCGGCGACCATCTTCGGCTCGATGCTGGAGTGGTATGACTTCTATCTCTACGCAACCATGGCGGCGATCGTGTTCTCGAAGATCTTCTTCGATGCGAGCAACCCGGCGGTGGCCTCGCTGCTGGCGTTCTCCACCTTCGCCATCGGTTTCATCGCCCGCCCCTTCGGCGGCGTGCTGTTCGGCTACCTGGGCGACCGTTTCGGGCGCAAGCACGTGCTGGTCATCACCTTCTGCATGATGGGTGTATGCACCGCACTGATCGGCCTGATCCCGAGTTACGCCGCGATCGGCATCTGGGCGCCGATCCTGCTGGTGGTGATCCGCATCATCCAGGGCCTGGGCGCCGGTGCCGAGCTGTCGGGCGCGGCAGTCACCTCCTACGAGCATGCCAGCGAAGGCAAGCGCGGCAGCCAGGGCGCCTGGCCGGCGCTGGGGCTGAACCTGGGCCTGCTGCTGTCGTCGCTGACCGTGTACCTGCTGACCATGAACGGCAATGAGTTCTTGCTGTCCGGCGGCTGGCGCATTCCGTTCATCGCCAGTATCGCCCTGGTGGCGATCGGCTTGTGGGTACGCAAGAGCATTCCAGAGACTCCTGACTTCGAAAAGGCCCATGACAAGGCCGACGACAAGCCCCAGGTGTCGCCACTCAAGCTACTGTTCAAGAACGACCTCAAAGGCCTTGGCGTGGTGTTCTTCGTGGCCATCGGCTACAACGCCCTGAGCTACATCTTCAAGACCTTCTCCCTGGCCTACCTGACCCAGTTCAAAGGGGTCGAGGCCCACGTCACCTCGCTGTCGGTGACCATTGCCAGCCTGGTGGCGATCTTTACCGTGCCGTTCTTCGGCTGGCTGTGCGACCGCTGGAGCAGCAAGACCGTACTGATGCTCGGCGGCGTGCTGTCGGCCCTGTTCGCCTACCCGTTCCTGCAGTTGCTGAGTACTGGCGAGCCGACCATGATCTACCTGGCCATCGGCATCGGCACCGGCATCCTGGCGCCGATGATGTTCGCCCCGCAGGGCTCGTTCCTCAGCCGCCAGTTCCCGACCGAGACCCGCTCTTCGGGCTTCGGCACCGGGCGCGAGATCGGTACGGCGGTGGCCGGAGGCCTGGCACCGCTGGGCGGACTGGCGCTGGTGGCCGGGTCGGCGACCCACTCCACCGATGGCGTGGCATTGATCCTGGCGATTTCCGGGGTGCTGGTGGTGCTGTTCGCCCTGTGTGACCAGGGGCGCAAGCACTCGACCTCGAAGAACTGAGGCGCTGCACCCCTGTCGGCCTGATCGCGGGAGCGCCTGCAATCAGGCCGACAGTGCCAGGCCGCGATCAACCAGGCGGGTTGTCATGCACGACCCTGCCACCTTCCGCCGGCCGGTCGATGTACAGGGTATCCAACGCACTGTTGCGCAAACCCTTCAGCGCATTCCAGTGCGCCGAGGTGTGCACGTACCGGCTGCGCAACAGTGCATGCTCGGCGGGCGCCAGCTGCAATTGATGGCTACGCCCAAGGGCGAAGTCATGCAGTTTGCCGCTGATCACTTGCAACTCGTCCGGCAGCCGGTGCGCCTCATCCTCGCCCAGGGCCGCGAATGGCACCCCGCCCTGGACGGCCAGATCACGCATGATGCTCAGGTACACCCGCGACAGATGCCCCTTTACTTCCCGCTCACGGTACAGAGCGGCGTAGACCTGTTTCTCGGGGTCCTCCCGCCTGCTCCGCCCCCCCGCTACAGGCTCCTCCCAGACTTCCAGCCGTGGCAGAGGCTCGCCCAGTTCAGCGCTCGCCGTAGCCAGCAGCGCACCCACTGCACGGTACGCGTGGGTAAGCGTGGCCGGGGTGCTGGCCGGCACTCGGCTCGATTGCGGTTTGCACAACAGCACCTGCTCACGCAGGGAAACCGGGTAGCCACCGCCGATATTCGAATGGACGCCAGGCACGACGATATCGTTGTCGCTGCGCAGCAGCGGGAAGTTGTGGCGCCGCTCATCACCCGCCACCAGCTGTACTACCCGCCGTGCAATGCCCTGGCCAAGCCCCAGCTGCAGGCCATCGTAATCGTCATTGGCGGGGTCGAAGTTACCGTGCAGCGGCGCGACGATCGCCGCCACCGTATCGAACAAGCCAATGAATTCGATCACCCTGTCACCCTGCAACTCGGGCGGTAGCCACCTGTTGCCCTTGACCAGCTTGTTGGCCAGGTGCCTGGCCGCTGCCGCACCACGGCTGAAACCGAACAGGTCGAACGCGATGTGTTCGGGCATTTGCGACGGTGCGCCCCCCAGGCACGCCCGCACCTGCTTGGCCACATCGACCAGCGCCTGCTCCACGCGGGCACCGACACCTGTCTGCCCTCTGCCGGTCGCCTGGTCATACACAGAATCAGGCACCCCATCGCCCGTCCCGATGCCCTGCACGTAGCACTTGAGAAAGCGGCGATCGCCCACGCGATCACTGGGGTAAAGCGCATGCAACAGGGCGATGTTGCTCACGGCATTGGCGTAACTGCCCGCTGCACCGCCGCCAGCCCCCAGGGCATTGGCCTGGTTGTTGCCAGTACCGTCGAAGAAAATACCCACCCGTAGCATTGCTGCACCTTGCTGCTTGTCCATCTCGACGCTCCACTGCTGTATTGGAGCGAACAAGCAAGCGACAGCTGGCGCCGGCAGGAAATCGGCGATTGCTGCAAACATCGAGCGCAGATTTCGACGCGGCACCGCGGATGCATTAAAGTATCCCCCCTTGCCAGGTCAGTTGCCTTCCGCGCTCGACCTGGCCTCATTCCAGGAACCGTCATCGATGGAACACCGTGAAGCGCTGATCGCGCTACGCACCTTTCTTTCCTCCCAGATCCTCGGCCAGGAAAAGCTTGTCGAACGCCTGTTGATCGTGCTGCTGGCCGACGGCCACATGCTGGTCGAAGGCGCACCTGGCCTGGCCAAGACCAAGGCCATCAAGGAACTGGCCGAGGGCATCGAGGCGCAGTTCCATCGCATCCAGTTCACCCCTGACCTGCTGCCGGCGGATATCACCGGCACTGAAATCTATCGCCCGGAAACCGGCAGCTTCGTGTTCCAGCAGGGGCCGATCTTCCACAACCTGGTACTGGCCGACGAAATCAACCGCGCCCCGGCCAAGGTCCAGTCGGCCCTGCTCGAAGCCATGGCCGAGCGCCAGGTCAGCGTGGGCCGCAGCACCTACGACCTGTCGCCGTTGTTCCTGGTGATGGCCACGCAGAACCCGATCGAGCAGGAAGGCACCTACCCGCTGCCTGAAGCCCAGCTCGACCGCTTCCTGATGCACGTCAAGATCGGCTTCCCCGATGCCGCCGTGGAGCGGCGCATTCTCGCCCAGGCCCGCGGCGAAGCCCTCGGCGGCGAAGTGAAGCCCGAGCGGCGGGTCAGCCAGTTGGCGATCTTTGCCGCGCGCAAGGAAATCCTCGGCCTGTACATGGCCGACGCCGTGGAGGAGTACCTGGTCCAGCTGGTCATGGCCACCCGCACCCCGGGCAAGTTCGACACCGAACTGGCCGACTGGATCGCCTACGGCGCCAGCCCACGCGGCTCCATCGCCCTGGACCGCTGCGCGCGTGCCCACGCCTGGCTGGCCGGGCGCGACTTCGTCAGCCCTGAAGACATCCAGGCCGTGCTGTTCGACGTGCTGCGTCACCGTATCATCCTGTCGTTCGAAGCCGAGGCTGCGGGGATCGACCAGGACCGCGTGGTCCAGCGCATCCTCGACGTCGTCGCCGTTGCCTGACCCCATGCCCACCGCGCAACAGGCCGAACCCGGCATCCGCATCGGCCTCGCCGAGCTGATCGACATGCGCCACCGCGTGCGCGAGATCCAGCTGTTTTCCCGCCCGGGCCAGCGCAGCCCGCTGGTCGGCCTGCACCATTCCAAACTGCGCGGGCGCGGCGTGGACTTCGACCAGGTACGGGTCTACCAGGCCGGGGACGACGTGCGTAACATCGACTGGCGCGTCACCGCCCGCACCCAGGAGCCGCACACCAAGCTGTTTCACGAAGAACGCGAACGGCCCATCTTCATTCTGGTCGAGCAGAGCCAACGGCTGTTCTTCGGTTCTGGCCTGATGTTCAAGTCGGTGCTGGCAGCGCAGGCCGCCGCGTTGTTCGGCTGGGCCGCGCTGGGCCACAACGACCGCATCGGCGGGCTGGTGTTCGGTGACTACGAGCACCACGAAATCAAGCCACGGCGCAGCAAGCAGAGCCTGCTGCAACTGCTCAACCGCCTGGCCAAGGTCAACCAGGCCCTGCACACCGAAACCGCGCCCCAGGCCGACAGCCTCGGCCTGGCCCTGCGCCGTGCCCGTGAAGTGCTGCGCCCTGGCAGCCTGGCCATCGTGATTTGCGACGAACGCTCGCTCAGCGCACAGGCCGAGCAGCACCTGGCCATGCTCTCGCGCCATAGCGACCTGCTGCTGATGCCGGTGTCCGACCCGCTCGACCATGCCCTGCCCGCCGCCGGCCTGCTGCGCTTCGCCCAGCGCAGCGCGCAGCTGGAGCTCGACACCCTGGACGCCAACCTGCGCCAGGCCTACCGTCAACAGGCCGAAGCGCGCATCGAACGCTGGGAGTTGATGGCGCAGAAGCTGCGTGTGCTGCTGATGCCGCTGAGCACCCAGAGCGAGATGATCGAGCAGCTGCGCGAGTACCTGAACGCCCAGCGCCCAGGGAGCGGCCAATGAATCCGCTGGACCAGTTGCAACCGTTGATCGCGCCGCCGGCGATCGGCCTGTGGCCACCGGCACCGGGCTGGTGGCTGTTGCTGGCGATCCTGCCTGCGCTGGGCTGGGGCATGTGGCGACTGCGCCACTGGCGGCCGGGCAAACGCCGCGTGGTACGCGCCGAACTGCCGCTCGATCCGGTGCGCGTCGAGGCCCTGGCCGAGCTCGCCCGCCTGCCGCGCCCCTATGACGGCGCGCCGGCCGGCGCCTGGCTGCAGCAGATCAACGCATTGCTCAAGCGCCTGTGCCGCAACCACTACCCCGGTGCCAACAGCCATACCCTCAATGGCCGCCAGTGGCTGGCATTTCTCGACAACCGCTGCCCGGCCGCTGGCCTGACGCGCTGGATGGTGCTGGTCGAAGGCGCCTACAAGCCCGAGTGCAAGCTCGACGACAAGGCTATCGCCGGGCTCAGCCAGGCCGTCGAAACCTGGATCCGCAAACATGTTTGAACTGGCCTGGCCGTGGATCTTCCTGCTGCTGCCGCTGCCCTGGCTGGCACGCCTGCTGCTGCCCGCCGCCGACAGCGGCGAACCGGTGCTCAAGGTCGGTTTCCTGCGCGAACTGGAAGGCCTGGCCGGGCGCCGGGCGCGCCTGAACCTGCCAACCTGGCGCCAGCAGGCTCCCTTCGTGCTGATCTGGTTGCTGCTGCTGCTGGCCGCCGCCCGCCCGCAATGGCTCGGCGAACCGGTGCCGGTCGCCGCCAGTGGCCGTGACCTGCTGGTGGCGGTGGACGTGTCCGGCTCCATGGACTTCCCCGACATGCAGTGGAAGGACGAGGAGATCAGCCGCCTGGACCTGGTCAAGGCACTGCTCGGCGACTTTCTCCAGGACCGCAAGGGCGACCGCGTCGGCCTGATCCTGTTCGGCAGCCAGGCCTACCTGCAGGCCCCACTGACCTTCGACCGACGCACCGTGCGCACCTTCCTCGACGAAGCGCAGATCGGCATTGCCGGCAAGAACACCGCCATCGGCGATGCCATCGGCCAGGCAGTCAAGCGCCTGCGCCAACGCCCGGCGCAGAGCCGGGTTCTGGTATTGATTACCGACGGCGCCAACAACGGTGGGCAGATTCACCCGCTGACCGCCGCCCGGCTGGCGGCCCAGGAAGGCGTGCGCATCTACACCATCGGCATCGGTGCCAACCCCGAGGCCAGCGGCACACCTGGCCTGCTCGGCCTCAACCCGAGCCTGGACCTGGACGAAGCCTCGCTCAAGGAAATCGCCGACATCAGCCACGGTGCCTACTTCCGCGCCCACGATGGCGCCGAGCTGGACGCCATCGGCGACACCCTCGACCAACTCGAACCGGTCGCCCAGCAGCCCACCCAGGCACGGACCGCCAAAGCCCTGTATGCCTGGCCGTTGGCCCTGGCGTTGCTGCTCAGCGTGCTGCTGGTGGTGGCCGTGCAATGGCCGGACAACCTGCTGCAACGTACGCTGCGCCGCCCGCGCTTTCTGCAACCCCACCCGGAGTGGCGTGAGCGCCTCAAACGGCTGCGCCTGAGGAAGCGGCGATGATCGATCTCTGGCCGCAATGGCTGCGCCCCCTCTGGCTGCTTGTCGTGCCGCTGCTCGCTTGGCTGCTGTTCAAGCTGTGGCACCGGCGCAAACGGGCCGGGCGCTGGCAGATGATCTTGCCGGCGGCCTTCCACCCGGTGCTGCTCGGTGGCGGCAGCGGCAGCAACAGCAAGCTGCCCTGGGTGGCCCTGGGCCTGGCCTGGCTGCTGGTGGTGCTGGCCCTGCTCGGGCCGAGCTGGCAACGCCTGGAAGAAACCCGCCAGCGCCCGGCCGACCCGCTGGTGATCCTGCTTGAACTGACCCCACAGATGCTCGCCGAAGACATTGCCCCCAACCGCCTGGAACAGGCCCGGCGCAAGATCCTCGACTTGCTCGAACACCGCAACGACAGCCAGACCGCCCTGATTGTCTACGCCGGCAGTGCCCACACCCTGGTGCCGCTGTCCGACGACCTGGGCACCACACGCAACCTGCTCGAAGCGATCGACCCGTCGATCATGCCGCAACCCGGCCAGCGCGCCGACCTGGCCGTTCAAAAGGGCCTGGCCCTGCTGGCCCAGAGCGGCCTCGGCCAGGGCCGCCTGCTGCTGATCGGCTCGGGGCTGAGCGCGCCGGAGCGTCAGGGCATCGCCCAGGCCCTGGGCCGGCAGGGGCCAAGCCTGCTGATGCTGGGCATCGGCAGCGCCGAAGGCGCACCGGTGCGCCAGGCCAATGGCGAATTCCTCAAGGACGAGCAAGGTGGCATCCTCGTGCCACGCCTGGACAGCCCTGGCCTCAAGGCGTTCATCAGCGGCACCGGTGGCCGCTACCGCCATGCCCGTATCGACGACCTCGACCTGCGCGGCCTGGGCCTGTTCGACAACCCGCGCAGCCTGCGCAACGACGGCCACAACGTGCAACTCGACAGCTGGGCCGACCAAGGTCATTGGCTGCTGATCCCCCTGCTGCTGCTGGCCGCCTGCGCCGGCCGCCGTGGCTGGCTGTTCTGCCTGCCGCTGCTGCTGGCCTTGCCGCAACCGAGCCAGGCATTCGAGCTCGACGACCTGTGGCTACGCCCCGACCAGCAAGGCCAGCGCCTGCTGGAGCACAATCGCCCTGTCGAAGCCGCTCGCCACTTCCAGGACCCGCAATGGCTCGGCATGGCCCTGTACCAGGCCGGTGAATATGCCGGGGCAGCCAAGGCATTCGCCCAAGGCAACAGTGCCGCGGCCCACTACAATCGAGGCAATGCCCTGGCCCGTGAGGGTGAGCTGGAAGCTGCCCTGGATGCCTACGAACAGGCCCTGGAGCGCCAGCCCGACCTGCAACCGGCCTTGGCCAACCAGGCGCTGGTCCAGCAGCTTCTGCAGCAACGCCAGGCGCAGGCCGAGGAACAACCGGCCAACAGCGATGCCCAAGGCACGCCCGGCAGCGAAACCGAGGGCAACAGCAGCTCGGCCAGCAGCCCGACCCAGGGCACGCCCGGTCAAGAACAACCCGCCAGCGCCGATCAGCCCGGCGAAGGCAACAGCGACAGCCAGGCAACACCCGGCAACCAGGCAGGCGATGACGACAGCGTGACCCAACCGCCCCAGCGGCCGGTCTCGACCAGCCTCGACGCCGAGCAGCGCCAGGCCCTGGAACAATGGCTGCGGGAGATCCCGGACAATCCGGCCGAGCTGCTGCGGCGCAAATTCTGGTATGAACAGCAATTGCATCAGGAAACCCCACGATGAGTCGCCTCGGCGTCTTGATTCTCGGCCTGTTGTGGGCCCTCCTCGCCCAGGCCGAACCGACCCTGCAGGCCAGCGTCGACCGCGCTCGCCTGGAAGCGGGCGAAACCTTGGAACTGACCCTGGAAAGCCAGGACGTCACCCAGTTCGGCAAGCCCGACCTGCGTGCACTGGAAGGCGACTTCGAGGTGCGCGGCACGCGCCAGCTCAACAGCCTGCATACCCTCGACGGCGAAACCCGCGCCAGCACCCGCTGGATCATCACGTTGCTGCCAAGGCGCAGCGGCAGCCTGCGCATCCCAGAGTTGCAACTGGGCCAGTCGCGCAGCCAGCCCATCGAGTTGCAGGTGATGCAGGCCGACGCCAACCGCCAGGGCGCTGCGTCCCAGGTGTTCGTGGAAGCGACCCTCGACAGCACCGAGGTGTATGTCCAGGCCCAGGCCGTGCTGACCCTGCGCATCTACCATTCGGTATCGCTGTACGACGACAGCAGCCTGAGCCCGCTGCAGCTGGAAAGCACCAAGGTCGAACCGCTAGGCGAATCACGCACCTACGAAAAGGAAATCGAGGGCGTGCGCCACGGCGTGATCGAAACGCGCTACGCGCTCTACCCGCAGCAAAGCGGCGCCGTGGACATCCCACCCCTCACCTTCACCGCCACCGCTGCCGACAATGCGCCAGCGTCCGGCGGCACTGCGCGGGCGGGCCGTCAAATCCAGGTCAGCTCATTGCCGTTGCGCCTGGCAGTGCGCCCCATTCCCGCCACCTGGCCGGCCGACACGCCCTGGCTGCCTGCCCGCAACTTGAGCCTGGAAGAACACTGGAACCCGGACCCGGGCAAACAGCAGACGCAGATCGGCGACTCCCTGACCCGCAGCATCACCCTGCGTGCCGAAGGGCTGTCGAGCACCCAGCTGCCGCAACTGCCAGCCACCGAGATCGTCGGCCTGCGCCGCTATCCGGACCAACCGCTGCTGCGCAACGAGATCAGCGAACGCGGCATGACCGCCAACCGCGAGGAACGCGAAGCCCTGGTGCCGACTCACAGCGGTGAACTGGCCCTGCCGGCGCTGGAAGTCACCTGGTGGAACACCCGTGAAGACCACATGGAGCACAGCAGCCTGCCCGCACGCACTCTGGATGTGCAGGACAACCCGGCATTGAGCGCCGACACCCCGGCCGGCGACGCCAGCGGCGGCAGCACCCGGCTGTGGCCCTGGCAACTCGCCACGCTGGTCTTTGCCCTGACCACGGTGCTCGGCTTCACCCTGTGGTGGCGTGCCCGTTCGCAACCGGCCATCCTGCGCGCCGCGCAAAACGGCCCAAGCCCGCGCACCTTGCTGGACGACCTCAAGCGTGCCTGCCTGGCCAACGACCCACATGCCACCCGCCAGGCGCTGGATGCCTGGGCGCGGCAGCAGCCGGAGACCCTGGCCGAGATGGCGGCGCGGTTCGTGCCGTTGTCGGATGCGCTGGATGGGTTGAACGGGGCGCTTTACAGCGAGAGTGGGCAGTATTGGCAAGGGGAGGATTTGTGGCGGGCGATTGGCACGATTCCCCCAGCGGAGCAAGTGTTGTTGCCGGCGGGCGAGAGTGGGAGCTTGCCGCCGCTTTATCCGAAGTGATGGGCTGTCCGTTCGGGCCCTATCGCCGGCAAGCCGGCCCCCACAGGTACTCCACAGTCGCTGAAAACAGTGGTTTCCCTGTGGGGGCCGGCTTGCCGGCGATAGGGCCCGAACAGCCAATGCAACCCCATGGCGTTTCGCCCGAGTGAATGCACCAGCGTCTTCTGGCCAAATTGCCCAAAGCCACAACCGGCTTCTGCCTGCGCCGGCCTCATCGCCGGCAAGCCGGCTCCCACTGGGCCTCTAGACTCAGATGGCCCGGTGCCCTTCGAACGGATTCCAAGCCTGCTGCCCCTTACCCTGCTTCAGGTAATAGGCATAGTTGGTCAGGTTGGCATACACGAATGCGAAGGCCATGCTGATACCGTTGTCCAGTGCCCGAGGCACCACATTACCGGTCGCTTCCTCGTAGACCGCTTCCAGCACGCCAACAGCCACGATGATCCCCAGCATCACCAGGTTCTTTTTCCACAACCCCAGCACAAACCAGTAGATCGGGCCGAAGAAGAAGGCGATGACATTGAAGTTGATCAGCAGCTTCTTGCCCAACGGCAAGGCGCGAAATGCTGCTTTGTAGGCCGCGGCGGCTGGGCCACCGTGCTGGTCGAAGAAGGCGAAACGCTCCTGCCATTTCGGCTTGAGGTGGGACGAGCGAGCTTCGGTTTGCGGGGTAGTTTCCATGACGACTCCTGTCTGCTTTTTCCGTGGATGACTGGCCTTGCGGTGGCCAGCGGAGCGGAGATTAAATGAGCCACCTGCCTGACACAAGCCAAAAGGCAGGTTGAGTGGGAACGGGTTCACAGCTTGTACACCGCGGCTGTCGCAAGAGAGTTAGAAAAAATCCATATCCGCATGAGGCAGAAAGTCATCAGACTTTAAATAGCTCTACATGCGTGGCAAATACTTCACCATCATCTGTTAGCAGCGGAACCTCGGAAAGCCAAATTGTACCGATAGACTTGATACCAGCATGCACCTCCTATCTGGGCCTCATTATGAGGCTTTGAGGTGTCTACTAAATTAGGGGCGATTCACGCTCCAGGGTCGTGGTGGTGTTCAGCGCATCGGTGACGGCCACCAGGTGCTGGCGATCGTCGTAGCGGTAATAAGTACTCTTGCCTGAACAGTCTTCGAAACGCTCGACCTGGGCGTAGGCGTTCCACCAGAGGTACTTGGACTTGAAATTGGCGTCAATGATCGTGTGCGGCAAACCGTCATCACTATTGAGGTACTGGGTCTTGTTGCCGAGCGGATCGATCTCGGTGAGCAGATTGCCTTTGGCGTCATAGCGCGACTGCCAGACGCTGCCATCCGGGAAACGAGTTTCGGTTAC
>Ga0160431_100585_pt1 | contig 13865 bp, 12 predicted proteins | sample HID1971K_E0MG_FD_108212 | JGI IMG/M metagenome (GOLD analysis project Ga0160431, IMG submission 108212) | Enriched millipede-associated microbial communities from UW Madison campus, WI, USA - HID1971K_E0 MG | ecosystem: Host-associated > Arthropoda: Insects > Digestive system > Unclassified ...
GGATTGCCAAGACCATCATCGGCCTCATCGTCGTGCTGATGGCGTTGACCGGCTTCGAAGCCATTTTCCAGGCCGCCACCCATAGCCAGGACGCCGCCAAGGTGAACGGGCAAACCATCAGCCTGAACGAGCTGAGCCAGGCGGCCGACATGCAGCGCCGCCAGCTGATGCAACAGCTGGGCAAGGACTTCGACCCGGCACTGCTGGACGAGAAGCTGCTGCGCGATGCCGCGCTCAAGGGGCTGATCGACCGCAAGCTGCTGTTGCAGGGTGCCGAAGATGCCAAGTTCGCCTTCTCCGAGGCTTCACTGGATCAAGTGATCCTGCAGACCCCTGAGTTCCAGGTCGATGGCAAGTTCAACGCCGACCGCTACGACCAGGTCATCCGCCAGATGGGCTATGGCCGCATGCAGTTCCGCGACATGCTCGCCGAAGAAATGTTGATCGGCCAGTTGCGTACCGGCATCGCGGGCAGCAGCTTCGTGACCGACCAGCAGGTCGATGCCTTCGCCCGACTGGAAAACCAGACCCGCGATTTCGCCTCCCTGACCTTCAAGGCCGACCCGGCGGCGGTTCAGGTGAGCGAAGACGAGGTCAAGGCGCACTATGACCAGCACGCCAAGGAGTTCATGACTCCGGACCAGGTGGTCATCGACTACGTCGAGCTGAAGAAGTCGGCGTTCTTCGACCAGGTCAAGGTCACCGACGAAGAGCTCAAGGCCCAGTACGAGAAGGAAATCGCCAACCTCGCCGAGCAGCGCCATGCCGCGCATATTCTCATCGAGGTCAACGGCAAGGTCACCGATGCCCAGGCCAAGGCCCGCATCGAAGAAGTCGAGCAGCGTCTGGCCAAGGGTGAGGACTTCGCCAAGCTGGCCAAGGAATTCTCCCAGGACCCAGGCTCTGCCAACAGCGGTGGCGACCTCGGCTTCGCGGGCCCGGGCGTGTATGACCCGGCATTCGAAACCGCCCTTTACAAGCTCGAGGATGGCCAGGTATCGGCACCGGTTCGCACCGATTTCGGTTACCACCTGATCAAGTTGCTGGGCAAGCAGGCGCCGGAAGTGCCGAGCTTCGCCAGCCTGAAGGACAAGCTGACCCACGACCTGAAGATGCCATTGGTCGAGCAGCGCTACGTCGACGCCAGCAAGCAGTTGCAGGACGCCGCCTACGAGGCCGCCGACCTGGCCCAGCCGGCCCAGGACCTGAACCTCAAGGTACATACCTCGGCGCCGTTCGGCCGCGAAGGTGGCGAAGGTATCACTGCCAACCGCGGTGTGATCCAGGCTGCCTTCTCCGAGGAAGTGCTGGAGGAGGCTGCCAACAGCACTGCCATCGAGCTGGACCCGGAAACCACCGTGGTTCTGCGCGTGAAGGAGCATCGCAGGCCTGAGCAGATGCCGCTGGAAGCCGTTGCCAAGAACATCCGCGAGCACCTGGCCAAAGAGAAGGCGACCGCCGAGCTCAAGGTCAAGGCGGACAAGCTGATTGCCGGCCTGCGTGACGGTTCGATCCCTGCCACTTCCAGCCAGGAAGGGCAGAGCTGGAAGGCCTTCGAAGCGGTCACCCGCGGCCAGGAGGGCATCGATCCGGCCGAGCTGCAGGCGCTGTTCCGCCTGGCCAAGCCGCAAACCAAGGACAAGCCGGTGTATGGCAGCGTTGTCCTGGCCGATGGCAGCCTGGTCGTGCTGCAGCTCAAGGGCGTCAATGAAGGCGCAGCAGCCAGCGATGAAGAGAAGCAGCAGGTCCGCCGCTACCTCGCATCGCGTGCTGGCCAGCAGGACTTCGCGGCGTACCGCAAGCAGCTGGAAGGCAGTGCAGACATCACTCGCTACTGAGTGGTTGTTTTGTAACGAAACAGGCCGCTTGATGCGGCCTGTTTCGTTTCCGAATGTTGTATAGCGCCCACAGCTGCTGCGCGGTGCCTGTGGGAGCCGGCTGCCCGGCAAAGGGCCTGACCAGGCTAGCGCTTCTCCCCCTCGTAGTTATCCAGCGTATCCCGCGCAATCTCACGCCCAAGGGCAATCAGCTCCGGCGCCTTGTAGAACTCGAAGAACCGACATACACGCTTGGGCACGTTGATCAGCACATCCGGCGGGTATCCTGCGATCTTGTACTGCGCCAGCGAAGTCTGCATCACCTCGAAACTCTGGTTGATCAGGTCCAGCAGTGACGCCGGCCCGACGTTGTCGATGATGAACGACCCCGTGGCTGACCTCGGCGCGCCCTCGCTCTCCGGCGCCGCCGCCGGTTGCTGGGCTTCAGGGTCGGCCGCATCGGCCAGCCAGGGGTTGGGCGGGGCCAGGCCTTCGGCGACGATCTCCTGCTCGATGCGCATCAGCTCCTCGGCGGGCTTTCGCCGAAACGGCAGGCGCGAGCCCAGCGAGCTGAGCAGCGAATCGAAGCGCATCCTGAACGCCGCCGGCCGTTCGATCACAGGCAGCTGGTACTGCTTCTGATTGGTGGAGTTGAGGTTGACCGCAATGATCAGGTCGCAATGGCTGGACACCACCGGCACGATCGGCAGCGGATTGAGGATGCCGCCGTCGACCAGCATGCGGTTGCCCTGCATCACTGGCGTGAACAGGCTGGGGATTGCCGCCGAAGCACGCATCGCCTGGTGCAGGCAGCCTTCCTGGAACCAGATTTCCTGTTGGTGGGTAAGGTCGGTAGCGACTGCCGTGTAGGGGATGCGCAGTTGTTCGATGTTGATCTCGCCGACGATCTTGCGAATCTGGCCGAACACCTTGTCACCGCGAATCGCGCCAAGGCGAAAGCTCACATCGACCAGCCGCAGCACATCCAGGTAGTCCAGGCTCTCGATCCAGTTGCGATACTCCTCAAGCTTGCCGGCCGCGTAGATGCCGCCGATCACCGCGCCCATGGAGCAGCCGGCGATACAGGCGATGTCGTAGCCGCGCCGTTCGATCTCCTCGATCACGCCGATGTGGGCGTAACCCCGGGCGCCCCCTGATCCCAGCACCAGTGCTACTCGTTTGCTCATGATCGTCCCCCGCGCTGTGCAACCATGGTCCTACAATGCACCGAGCGTTGCCTGTGCTTCAATGTAGACTCTAGGCAAACCTGCCGGAAGCGGCACTTTTCAGGTGCCCGAGCGTCGAACAGCCACTGTATTCCAACCACTGAGGTTCCCCTGATGAAAGCCTGGATTTCCCTTCCTCTGATTGCCCTGGCCCTGGCTGGCTGCGCGGGCAAGACGGCCTATCGTGATAGCTGCGCGACGCAGTTGGATGCCGCCTGGAAGGAGCTCGACCTGGCCAAGGCCGAAGGTTTTGCCGGGACTGTCAGTTATTCCAAGGCCTTGTCGCTGCTGACCGGTGCCAAGACCCAGCAGCAGTTCGAAGGTTTCGAAGGTTGCACCCATAAAGCCGAAAAGGCGCGTTTCTACATTCGTGAGTCGCGCGCCGGTCGCTGACCGAGGAGCGTCCTATGTCCGCCATGCTCGATCATGTGGTTGCCCAGATCGTCGCCTTGCAGGTGCGCCTGCTGGCCTGCCGCGAGCGTCTGGCTGCCGATACCGACAGCGAGGCACTGCATGACCTGCGCATCGGCGTCCGACGTCTGCGCAGCCTCTTGCGCCCGTTGCGTGGGTTGCCTGGGGTCGAGCAGCTCGAGGATGCGGCCAAGGCCCTTGGTACACTGACGACGCCGCTGCGCGACCGCGAGGTACTGGCGGGCGAATTGGCCAGGTGCGGTCTTGTCGACGCCGCGCAGCGCCGCCTGCAGGGGCGCGCCGCAACCTTCGCCGGTGTGGCCGCCAGCGCACAGTTGGGCAGGGTGTTGGCCATCCTCGACGCGTTTCCACTGTTCCTGCGCGCGGCGGGGCGCGAGGGCCTTGCCAAGTCGTTGGGCAAACGCGTGGACAAGCGCCTGGTCAAGCAATGGCGCAAGTTGCTCAAAGCTTTGCAAGACCCTGCCCATGACCGCCATCGCCTGCGCTTGCTGATCAAGCGCGTGCGCTATGGCGACCAGGCTTATCCGCAGCTTGAGCATGCGGGCAGCAAGCTGAAGAGGCTGCTGAAACAGGCCCAGGGCGATCTGGGCGCCTGGCATGATCGGCTGCAATGGCTCTTGCAAGCGCGCGACCACGGCGATCTTGCGCCCTGCAAGATCGATTGGGAGCAGCAATTGCACGCGGCTGAAGCGCAGTCAGATACCGCGCTGGCGGCCTTGCAGGCTGCGCTTGAGCGGCGCAAGCCTGGCAAATGACCGATATGCGGGCTGATCCTGCTCGCTCGGCTGGATAGTATGGGCAGATACCCATAGCCTTGCAGGAGCCGGCCCATGAATTTCAATCAACTGCTCGACGCCGTGCGAGAAGCGCCCGAGGGGGTCAGCATCCCGGCCAGTTGGGCCCAGGGCAGAGCCGCCTTCGGTGGCCTGATGGCAGCGATGGTCTACCAGGCCATGTGCCAGAAACTGTCCGATGACCGCCCTGTGCGCTCGCTGGCAATCAGTTTCGTCGCCCCGGCAGCGCCGGATGTGCCTACGCGCTTCGAAGTGGAGGTGCTGCGTGAGGGCAAGGCGGTCAGCACGCTGCTGGGGCGCGCCATCCAGGCAGGGCAGGTGGTGACCTTGGTGCAAGGCAATTTCGGTGCGGGCAGGCCCTCGGTGGTCGAGGTGTCTGCGCTGCCGGCCATGGAGATGAAGCCGCTCGACCAAGCTGCCCCGGAGCTTCCCTATATCAAGGGCGTCACCCCTGAATTCATGCGCCATGTCGCCTTGCGCTGGGCCGTCGGCGGGTTGCCCTTCAGTGGCAATCAATCACGCCTGATGGGTGGTTGGGTGCGCTTGCGTGATGTGGCCGAGGAACAACTCAATGAGGCTCACCTGCTGGCCCTGGTGGATGCCTGGCCGCCGAGCCTGATGCCGTTTCTCAAGCAGCCTGCTGCCGGCAGCACGCTGACCTGGACCATCGAGTTCATTCAGCCGGTCGCGAGCTTGTCGACCCTGGACTGGTGCCGTTACTGCGTCGAGACCGAACATGCCCGGGATGGCTACGGGCATGCGGCGGCTGCGCTGTGGACGGCGGAAGGTGAGCTGTTGGCGCTGAGCCGGCAGACTGTGACGGTGTTTGCCTGAGGAGCGAGGTGGGCCAATCGTCGGCAAGCCAGCTCCCACAAGGGTTAGTGCAACGCTGCAGGAACCTTGTGGGAGCCGGCTTGCCGGCGATGGATTTCAATGCCGATGCTTGTGCCGCTCGCGCCAGGCCTTCCACCAGGCGCCGCTGAGCACGAAACGTGGGAAGGTGATGAACTGTTCGGTCAGCAGGCGCTGCATGGCGTCCTTGCGGTTGGCGAACGGCTCCGGCTGTTCTGACTCGAGCCGGTGGCCATGGCGCTGCAGGCCCAGGCCCGCGAGCAGGGCGATGATGCCTACTGCGATCTGCCCTAGGTCCAGGGCGAACAGGCCGGACAGCACCAGCAACACCCCGAGTATGAACAGCGGCACGGCAATCAGGTGCAGTACCAGGTTGGTCGGGTGGCGGTGGTTGTGGTGATAGCCGCGCCATTGCCAGGCGGGCAGGTTGGGCAGTCGTCTCATGGGCATTTCCTCGCAGTCATGCCCAAAGCTTAGTGCTGCGGCGCAACGCCAGCCAATCAAGGCTGGCTATGGCAACTATAGCTTCAGTTGGCCAATGGCCTTGTTCAGCTCGCCGGCCAACGCTGCCAGCTCATTGCTGGTGGTGGCCGACCCGACCGTCTGCTGCACGGTCTGTTCTGTCACGTCGCGAATGCTCACCACTGCGCGGTTCATCTCTTCAGCCACCTGGCTCTGCTGCTGCGCGGCCACGGCGATCTGGGTGTTGCTCTCGCGCATCTGCGCCACCGCGCCGGTGATCTCGGCCAGCGCCGCGCCGGCTGCCTGGGCTTGCTGCACACAGTCGTCGGCCTTGTAGGAGCTTTCCTGCATGAACTCCACCGCATCGCGGGTGCCGGCCTGCAGGTCGGCGACCATGTGGGTGATCTCGTCGGTCGAGGCCTGCACGCGCTTGGCCAGGTTGCGCACTTCGTCGGCTACCACGGCGAAACCGCGGCCCAGGTCGCCGGCGCGGGCGGCTTCGATGGCAGCGTTGAGCGCCAGCAGGTTGGTCTGCTCGGCGATGCTGTGGATTACCCCGACCACGCCATTGATCTTCTGGCTGTCGTCGGCCAGTTGACGAATCATCTCGGCAGTCTGTTGCACGCCGGTGGACAGCCCGGCAATCGAATCCTGCACCCGGCCGACCACTTCCTTGCCGCTGCCGGCCAGGGTATCGGCAGTCTGTGACAGGTCGCGGGTGGCCCCGGCGTGCTGGGCGATATGGTGAACCGTGGCCGACATCTCGTTGATCGCCGTGGCGGCCTGGTCGGTTTCGCTCTGCTGGCCGAGCATCCCGTGGCGCACCTCGTTCATGCTCGTCGCCAGGCGAGCTGCGCCGGCGTCGAGTTGTGCGGCAGTCCGGGCCACGGTGCCCACTACGCGGTGGTAAGTCGCTTGCATGGCGTTGAAGGCGCCCGCCATCTGGCCGACTTCATCGCCACTGGCCAGCGGCACCCGGGCGGACAGGTCGCCGGTCTTCTCGACATGCAGCATCACATCCTTGAGGGTGTTGAGCTGGCTCAGGAGGAAGCGGATCAGCAACTGCGAGGCGCAGAGCATGGCCAGCATCAGAATCAGCACGCACACGGCGTAATTGCCAAAGCGCTCGAAGAACACCTGGCGCAGGCTCGGTGCGTGGGCCAGCACCGCGACCTGTTGCTCGCCATGGCGCAGTACATGCGCACCGCGAAGTGGGTTGTCGCCCAGGATCCAGGCGGTGGGCAGTGCCACCCAGCCTTGGGCATCGCGCAGGGCATCCTGGGTTTGGCCGGCAACACTCGGGGCTTGGTCGGACTGCCAGGCAATCAGGTTGGCCTGATGGGGGAGGGGTTGTCCGCTGGGCCAGGCCGACAGCAGTTCAGCCTGGGCCTGGGCCTGAGCCCGCGCCGCTTCGGCCCGGGCCTGCTGCTCCAGATGCACGGCGTAGAGCACCAGTAGCAGGGTGGTGACGAAGGCCACCGCGTTGACGGCCCAGAACTTGTACTTCAGGGAAATATTGCTAAGCCAGGCACCCATGGGTAGGTCTTCTCTGAGTTGAGCGGAAACAGTGTTGGCAAGGTGCCATCATTGTGCCCGCCCACGCCAGGGAGGCGTTGACGTGTATCAACAAACGGTCAGGGGTGCGGCGTCTGGCTCAAGCAAGCTGGAAGAAGGCCCGGGCGGTCGCAGTGGTATGCGCGGCCGTGGCCTCGAGGCTTTCACCCCGGTGCAGCGCCACCTCGCGCAGCACCTCGGGCAGGAACGCCGGCTCGTTGCGCCCGTTTTTCGGTTTCGGCCGCAGGCTGCGTGGCAGCAGGTACGGCGCGTCACTCTCCAGCATCAGGCGCCCTTGCGGGATGTTGCCCACCAACGGGTGCAGGTGGGTACCCCGACGCTCATCGCAGATCCAGCCGGTCATGCCGATGTGCAGGTCCATGTCCAGGTAGGCGAACAGCGCCTCTCTTTCACCGGTAAAGCAATGCACCACCGCAGCCGGCAACTGGTCACGGTAATCCTTGAGGATGGCCAGCAGGCGCTCACTGGCATCGCGCTCATGCAGGAATACTGGCAGGCGCAACTCGGCAGCCAATGCCAGTTGGGCCTGCAAGGCTTTTTCCTGGAGGGGGCGAGGGGAGAAGTCACGGTTGAAGTCCAGCCCGCATTCGCCCACGGCGCGAACGCGCGATTCCCCGAGCAATTGGCGTAGTTGCCGCTCGCTGTCGGCATTCCAGGCCTTGGCATCGTGGGGGTGCACACCTGCAGTGGCGAACAGGTGCTGGCCGTCGGCATCGAGCTGATGGCACATTTCAAGCGCCTGTTCGCTGACAGCAAGGCTGGTGCCGGTGAGGACCATCTGCACCACGCCGGCCTTGATGGCGCGCTCGACGATGGCTGCTTGCTGGTCGTAAAAACTGCTGTTGGTCAGGTTGACGCCGATATCGATCAGTTGCATGGTGCTAGCTCGTGCCGCGGGGCGGCCAGCATAGCAAAAAGCGCGATAATCGGAAAAAGCCCAGAACTTCAGGCTGTTGCCGCGGTCATTTACCGTCATTTATCACCTCTTGCTCGTTCCACATGAACAGCGCCCACCGACCTCGGACACGTTCTCGCATGCTGCGATACCTGCTGACTCTGTTGCTGATGTTGGGGCTGACCGCCGTGGGGCCGGCCTACGCACGCTTGCCGGGGCCCGAGCAGCATGTGCCGGCGAGCGCATCCCGAGACCTCGATCAGATTCGCAGCCGCAAAGTGCTGCGCGTGCTGGTCAACCAGAGCCGCAACAGCTCCGGAGAGGTCAAGGGCGAACCTGTGGGTATCGAGTACTACCGCCTGCGTGGGCTGGAGCATTACCTCAATGCCCGTGCCGGTGATGGGCAACAGATCCGTCTGCAACTCGTTCCCCGCGCCAAGGAGCAGCTGCTGGGCGCACTGCTGCGTGGCGAAGGTGACCTTGCCGCACCGGGCGAGCTGCTCGACCCGGCCACGGTGGGCGAGGTGAGCGGCAGTGCCCCGGTGCTGGACCAGGTGCCATTGTGGCTGGTCGGGCGCAAGGGCGAGCGCAGCTTTACCCGCGTCGAACAGTTGTCCGGCCGTACCGTGGCGCTGACCAGCGCCAGCGCCGCAGGCGCGGTGATCCAGCAGCTCAACCAGCAGCTGGCATTGCGCAAGCGGCCGCCGATCAAGATCGAATGGGTCGATTCGACCCTGGCGGTGGAGGATGTGCTGGAAATGGTCCAGGCCGGGATCTACCCGCTGACCATGGTCGAGCGGCCGATCGCCCAGCGTTGGGCCAGGGTCATGCCGCACCTGCGCCTGGACAGCCGCTTGCAGCTCGGCCAGCCACAAGCCATGCGCTGGTATGTACGGCGCGACGCGACAATGCTGTTGGCGACGGTCGACCGCTACCTGCAAGGCTACCGCGCCCCGGAGAACCAGGACGCGGCGTTCGAGCGCATCTACCGGCGCCAGTACCGTGTGCACAACCCCTTGGCCAGCAAGGATCGCCAGCGCCTGGTCGCGCTGCGGCCAGTCTTGCAGAAACATGCCCAGGCGCAGCAGATCGACTGGTTGAACCTCGCCGCGCTGGCTTTCAAGGAGTCGACCCTCGATACTCAGGCACGCGGCAGTGGCGGCGCGCATGGCCTGATGCAGATCACCCCGTCGGCAGCCCAGCGGGTCGGGGTCGGCAACACGGCCACGGTGGACGGCAATGTCCAGGCCAGTGCCCGTTACCTGGCGTTGATCCGGCGCAAGTTCTTCGCCAGCCCGAAGATCAACGAGCGCGAGCGCATGGCGTTCACCCTGGCGGCCTACAACCTCGGCCCGGAGCGGGTCCAGGCCATGCGCGTCGAAGCCCGCAAGCGTGGCCTCAACGGCAACCAATGGTTTTTCCAGACCGAGCGGGTGGCAATGGAACAGGTCGGCATGGGGCCGGTCAATTTCGTCAACAGCGTGAACAAGTACTTCCTGGCCTTCAACCGTGAACGGGCCGTGCTGGAGCGTGTGGCCAAGCGCTGAAGGCCGGTTGCGATCAAGGTCTGCTTGCAGCTTGCCGCTCGAGGCTCTAGGATACCGCTTGCGCCGATTTAAACAGCTACTTGCGGGGCGCGGGACGCCCCACACCGGGTCATCCGAAATACCGCTAAAGCGCTGGTTCGGTGACGCCTCCCACCGCTGCCCAGCGGGTTTTGCGAGGCGGAGAGAAAACTCCATGAGTTGCCCACGTACCAGTGTCTGTTTGAGCCCTTTGCCTGCCCCCCAGGCTTCCCGCACACCGCGCATCCTGCTCGGTGGCCAGCATCAGCCCACCCTTTTGCGGCACCTCGAAGGCCTTTCCCGGCGCAAGGGCCAGGCTCGCGCATTCCTTATCCAGTTCGCTGAAACCGCGTGCCATCTGCAGCAGTTCGGCAATGATCGGTTCGACCTCGCGGTGATCCAGGCACCGGCTGCGCAAGACGCTGCCGAAGTGATCGGCCATCTCACCCGGGTCGCGCGCCAGGGCCTGATCACCCGACGCTGAGGAGCGCGCCGTTGAGCACCAATATCATCACGACGGAAGGTCACGAGGCCCTGAAGAAGGAACTCGACCATCTGTGGCGGGTGTATCGCCCGGAAATCACCCAGAAGGTCGCCTGGGCGGCCTCGCTGGGTGATCGCAGCGAGAATGCCGACTACCAGTACAACAAGAAGCTGCTGCGCGAGATCGACCGCCGGGTCCGTTACCTGCGCAAGCGCCTCGAAGACGTCAAGGTAGTCGCCTACTCCCCGCAGCAGGAGGGCAGGGTGTTCTTCGGCGCCTGGGTCGAGATCGAGAACGATGAGGGCGAGGCCATGAAGTTTCGCATCGTCGGCTACGACGAGATCTATGGTCGCAACGATTACATCTCGATCGACTCCCCCATGGCCCGTGCCTTGCTCAAGAAGCAGGAGGGCGATGAGGTGGTGGTGCATACGCCGACAGGCGAGGCGACCTGGTATGTGAACAAGATCAGCTACGGCCAATGAAATGATGGTGGGCCGTGCTGGCCTCATCGCCGGCCCAGGTAACCCTATCCTTCCCGCAACACCGCCAGCGGGCTGGCATTCAGAGCCCGTTGTGTCCCCAGCACCCCAGCCCCACCGACCAGCAGCGCCCCAACCACAGGCAGCACCAGCAACCAAGGATGCGGGCTCCACTGCAGGTCGAACGCATAGCGATACAGCACCAGCGTAATCAACTCGCAGCCGATCGCCGCCAGTGCACCACTGACCGCGCCGAGCAGCCCGAACTCGATGCGCCGGGCCATGACCAGCAGCGGTCGCGCCGCGCCCAGGGCGCGAAGCAAGGCGCCCTGGCGGACGCGCTCATCCAGCGTCGCCTGCAGGCCGGCGAACAGCACGGCCAGCCCCGCAGCCAGCACGAACAGCAGCACGTACTCCACCGCCAGAGTGACCTGCGCGAGGATGCTGCGCAGTTGCTCCAGCAGGGCATCGACCTGCAGGATGGTGACCGCCGGGAAGGACCGCGACAGGGCTATCACGTCCAGATCATGCCCCGGCGCCAGGTAGAAGCTGGTGAGGTAGGTGGTTGGCAGGCCCTGCAGGGTGCCGGGCTGGAAGATCATGTAGAAGTTCGGCTGGAAACTGTCCCAATGCACGCTGCGCAAGCTGCTCACGCGTGCCTGGCGTTGGTCGCCGCCAATGTCGAAGGTCAGCAGGTCACCCAGTTGCAGCTTCAGACTTGTGGCAAGTTCCGCCTCCACCGAAACCCCCGGGATCTGCTCGGCCGGAGGTGGCGCCTGCCACCACTGGCCTGCCGTCAGGCTGTTGCCCGCGGGCAGGTCGGCCGCCCAGGTAAGGCTCAGGTCGCGCTGCACCGCACGTTCGCCGGCGGTGTCCTTGCTGACGAGCTGCCGTACCGGCTGGCCGTTGATCTGGATGAGCCTGCCGGGCGTCACCGGATACAGCGGTGCCGATGCTGCATTCACTTCATGCAGGCGCTGGGCAAAGGTATCGCGATCATCGGGCAGGATGTTCAGGGCGAAATGATTGGGCGCGTCCTTGGGCAGCTGCGCTTGCCAGGTATCGAGCAGTTCCACGCGCAGCAAGGCCACCAGCGCCATGGCCAGCAGGATGAGACCGAACGCCAGGGCTTGGCCGGCGCCCGCCATGGGGTGGCGCAACAGTTGGCCCAGGCCCAGGCGCCAGGTCAGCGGTGCGCCCGCCAGCAGTCGGCGCATACTGCGCAGGCCGAGCAGGAGTAGGCCGCCGAGCAACAAGGCCGTCAGCAGGCCGCCGCCGAGCAGGGCGAAGGTCAGCAGCAGGTCGAGGCTCAGGCGCCACATGATCAGGCCCAGTGCGAACAGGGCGGCGCCATACACCAGCCAGCTGCTCGCCGGCACCGGCAGCAGGTCCCGGCGCAGCACGCGCAGCGGCGGCACCTTGCCCAGGGCGGCGATGGGCGGCAGCGCGAACCCGGCCAGGGCGACCAGGCCGGTGGCGATGCCGGCCAGGGCGGGCACGATGCCTGCCGATGGCACCTCGTTGGGCAGCAGGCCTTGCAGCAGACGGAACAGGCCCAGCTGCGCCAGCCAGCCGAGCACGGCGCCGGCCAGTGCGGCGGCCAGGCCGAGCATGGCCAGTTGCAGGCAATACAGGCCCAGTGCCTGGTGGCGCGAGAGCCCCAGGCAGCGCAACAGGGCGCTGGCATCCAGGCGGCGCGCCGCATAGCGGCTGGCCGACAAGGCCACGGCAACCCCTGCCAGCAGCACTGCCACCAGGCTGGCCATGTTCAGGTAGCGTTCGGCCTTGCCCAGGGCACCGCCCACCTGGCGGTTGCCGTCGCGGGTGTCGAGCAGGCGCTGGTTGGCCGCCAGGCCCTTTGTCAGGCCTTGCCGGTACTGGGCCAGGGCCTGGGTATCGCCACGCCACAGGTCACGGTAGCTGACCCGGCTGCCGGGCTGGATCACGCCGGTGGCCTGCAGGTCGGCGAGGTTCATCATGACCCGTGGCGTCAGGCTGTAGAAGTTGTTGGCGCGGTCCGGCTCGTAGGTCAGCACGCGGCTCAAGCGTAGTGTCTTCATGCCGACGTCGATGCTGTCGCCGACCTTCAACCCCAGCGCTGCCAGCAGGCGAGGCTCGACCCAGGCCTCGCCCGCTGCAGGGCCGCCCCCGGGCGACTCCTCTGCGTACGGTGCGGCGGCGCTGCGTACCTGGCCCCGCAAGGGGTAGGCGTGGTCCGTGGCCTTGATGCTCGACAGCTGTATTGCGCTAACACCCCCCACCACGCTGGTGAACTCGACGACCTGGGCGTGGCGCAGTCCAAGTGCCTCGCCGGCCTCGATCTGTTCGGCGCGGGCCGGAGCGCTGCCCTGCAGCACCAGGTCAGCTCCCAGGAACTCGCTGGCGCGCAATTGCATGGCGCCGTTCAGGCGTGCACCGAAGTAGCCGATGGCGGTGCTGGCGGCAACGGCGACCAGCAGTGCGAAGAACAGCACGCGCACTTCGCTGGCGCGGATATCGCGCAGCAACTGGCGCAGCGCCAGGCCGCAGAGGCGGGGCAGCGGCATGTGGTTCATCAGGCCTCCACCGGTGCTACCAGGCGACCTGCATCGAGGCGGATCTGGCGTCGGCAGCGGCGGGCCAGGCGCTCATCGTGGGTGACCAGCACCAGGGTAGTGCCACGTTCCTTGTTCAGCTCGAACAGCAGGTCGCTGATCCGTTCGCCGGTGTGGCTGTCGAGATTGCCGGTGGGCTCGTCGGCGAACAGCACGGCGGGCTGCGCGGCGAATGCGCGGGCAATCGCGACCCGTTGCTGTTCACCGCCCGACAGCTGGCGCGGGGTGTGGCTCAGGCGCTTGCCCAGGCCAACGCGCTCGAGCAGGGTGCGTGCCTGTTCGCGGGCATCGCGGCGGCCGTCCAGCTCCAACGGCAGCATCACGTTTTCCAGCGCGTTGAGGCTGTCGAGCAGCTGGAACGACTGGAACACGAAGCCTACGTGCTCGGCGCGCACCCGGGCGCGCTGGTCTTCGTCCAGCGGGCCCAGGTCATGCCCGGCGAGCACGACCTTGCCGGCGCTCGGGCGATCCAGGCCGGCGAGCAGCCCGAGCAGGGTCGACTTGCCCGAGCCCGAGGCACCGACGATGGCCAGGCTGTCGCCCTGGGCCAGGTCGAGGGACAGCGCGTGGAGGATGGTCAGGTCGCCTTCCGCGCTGGGGACCACTTTGCTAAGGTGCTGCGCAACGAGAATGCTGGGGCCCATGGAGAATCCGATGCGAGTGTGGTGGTTGAGTGCCGGTCTGGCC
>Ga0160431_100587_pt1 | contig 13844 bp, 9 predicted proteins | sample HID1971K_E0MG_FD_108212 | JGI IMG/M metagenome (GOLD analysis project Ga0160431, IMG submission 108212) | Enriched millipede-associated microbial communities from UW Madison campus, WI, USA - HID1971K_E0 MG | ecosystem: Host-associated > Arthropoda: Insects > Digestive system > Unclassified ...
CAAGATCGCCCAGGACGAGGAAGACGGCCAGGCGTTCGTCATCCTGTACAAGGCCATCGACCAGGTGCGCCAGTGCCTGGACACCATCGCCAACGACCCGGGCAGCCGGCGCATCCTGTTCCATGGCTGGAACTGCGCGCAGCTGGACGAAATGGCCTTGCCGCCATGTCACCTGCTGTACCAGTTCCATCCCAATGTCGAGACCCGGGAAATTTCCCTGACACTCTACATCCGCTCCAACGACCTGGGCCTGGGCACGCCGTTCAACCTCACCGAAGGCGCGGCGCTGCTGTCGCTGTTCGGCCGCCTCACCGGCTACACCCCGCGCTGGTTCACTTACTTCATCGGCGATGCCCATGTGTATGAAAACCACCTGGACATGCTCAATGAGCAGCTCAAGCGCGAGCCACTGGAGGCGCCGAAGCTGGTCATCAGTGATCGCGTGCCTGAGTTCGCCAAGACCGGCAAGTACGAGCCGGAGTGGCTGGAGAAGATCGAGCCGAGCGATTTCAGCCTGGAAGGGTACGAGCACCATGCGCCGATGACGGCGCCCATGGCTGTTTGATTTCGTTGGCCCTATCGCTGGCTTGCCGGCGATGAGGCCGCTGAATCAATGCCCGTGACTACGCCCCACATGTGAATGTTCGGTCTCCGGCACCGATACCGCCCCATTCACCTCCAGTTGCTGCAAGATCGCGCACTCCTCTCCTTGCGCGTTGCAGCGCTGGCGCAACTCCACCAGCTGCGACTGCAGCGCCACCAACCCATCGATCCGCGCCTGCACATGCTCGATATGCTCGTCGATCAACGCATTCACGCTTCCACACGAGCCTTCAGGGCTGTCGCGCAGGCTTAACAGGCTGCGGATTTCATCCAGGGTCATGTCCAGCGTGCGGCAGTTGCGGATGAAGGTCAGCCGTTCGACGTGGGCTTGGGTATAGAGCCGATAGTTGCCCTCGGTACGTGCCGGCTCCGGCAGCAGATGCTCACGTTCGTAATAGCGGATCGTCTCCACGGCGCAGTCGGTGGCCTTGGCCAGTTCTCCGATCTTCATGACGAATTCTCCAACAGGTGGCTTGACCCTATAGTGGCTACAGGGTGTTCACTTGGCAACAGGCGCACATTAAGGACGACCCCATGAACCAGCCTGTCAGCCACGAACACAAGCACGACCATGACCACGCGCACAGCTGCTGCGGCAGCAAAGCCGCGCCAGCCCTGGTGCAACTCACCGAGAAGGCCAGTGGCAATGCGCAGCTCAGCCGCTTTCGCATCCAGGCCATGGACTGTCCCACCGAGCAGACCCTGATCCAGGACAAGCTGGGCAAGCTGGCGGGCATCGAGCAGCTGGAATTCAACCTGATCAACCGGGTGCTGGGCGTGCGCCATACCTTTGCCGATACCGCCGAGATCGAGCGGGCCATCGAAAGCCTGGGCATGAAGGCCGAACCGTTGGTCACCGAGGACGCTGGCAGTGCTGCTGCGCCGCAGCCGCACAAGACGCGCTGGTTGCCGTTGGCCTTGTCGGGTACTGCCGCGATCGCCGCCGAAATCGTGCATTTTGCAGCGCTGGCACCCGAATGGTTCGTGGCCGCGCTGGCACTGGCGGCGATCCTGGGTTGCGGCTTGGGTACCTACAAGAAGGGCTGGATTGCCCTGAAGAACCGCAACCTCAACATCAATGCGCTGATGAGCATTGCCGTGACCGGCGCAGTGTTGATCGGCCAGTGGCCGGAAGCGGCCATGGTCATGGTGCTGTTCACCATCGCCGAACTGATCGAAGCCCGTTCCCTGGATCGGGCGCGCAACGCCATCGGCGGTCTGATGCAGCTGACCCCGGACATGGCCACGGTGCAGCAGGCCGACGGCCAATGGCAGGAGGTCGAGGTACGCGACGTGGCCATCGGTGCTCGCGTGCGGGTGCGCCCGGGTGAGCGCATCGGCCTCGATGGCGAAGTGATCAGTGGGCAATCCAGCGTCGATCAGGCGCCGATCACCGGGGAAAGCCTGCCCGTCGAGAAAGCGGTCGGCGACAAACTGTTCGCCGGTACCATCAACCAGGCTGGCGCCCTGGAGTACCAGGTCACGGCCGCGGCCGGTCAATCCACCCTGGCGCGCATCATCAAGGCGGTCGAGGAGGCCCAGGGCGCACGTGCGCCGACCCAGCGCTTCGTCGATACCTTCTCGCGTATCTACACGCCCGTGGTGTTCGTCCTGGCCCTGGCCGTGGCGCTCATCCCGCCGTTGTTCATGGCCGGCGCCTGGTTCGACTGGGTCTACCGGGCCCTGGTGCTGCTGGTGGTGGCCTGCCCGTGTGCACTGGTGATCTCGACCCCCGTGACCATCGTCAGCGGCCTGGCTGCGGCCGCGCGCAAGGGAATCCTGATCAAGGGCGGGGTCTACCTCGAAGGGGGCCGCAAGATCGACTACCTGGCCCTGGACAAGACCGGCACCATCACCCACGGCAAACCCGTGCAAACCGACGCCAAGGTGCTCGATCCGCTGTTCGAGGGCCGTGCCCAGGCCTTGGCGGCAAGCCTGGCCGCACGCTCCGATCACCCGGTGTCCGGCGCCATTGCCCAGTTCGCCAAGGCGCAGAACCTGCCGCTGAGCGAGGTGAGCGGATTCGCGGCCCTGGCCGGCCGTGGCGTGCGCGGTGACGTCGACGGCGAAAGCTACCATCTGGGCAACCACCGTCTGGTCGAAGAGCTGGGGCTGTGCTCGCCTGAGCTCGAAGCGCAACTCGATGAACTGGAGCGCCAAGGCAAGACCGTGGTGCTGCTGCTCGGCCGTTCCGGCCCGCTGGCGCTGTTCGCCGTGGCCGACACGGTCAAGGACAGCAGCCGCCAGGCCATCGCCGAATTGCATGCATTGGGCATCAAGACCGTCATGCTTACCGGCGACAATCCACACACTGCCCAGGCCATCGCCGCCCAGGTGGGCATCGACCGCGCCGAAGGCAACCTGCTGCCTGCCGACAAGCTGGCCACCATCGAGCAGCTGTATGCCCAAGGCCACCGGGTCGGCATGGTCGGCGACGGGATCAACGATGCTCCCGCCCTGGCCCGCGCCGAAATCGGCTTCGCCATGGCCGCTGCCGGTACCGACACGGCGATCGAGACTGCCGATGTGGCGTTGATGGATGACGACTTGCGCAAAATCCCGGCGTTCGTCAGGCTGTCGCGCCAAAGTGCGGCGATCCTGACGCAGAACATCGTTCTGGCGCTGGGCATCAAGGCGATATTCCTGGCGATCACCTTCGCCGGCATGGCCACCCTATGGATGGCCGTATTCGCCGACATGGGCGTGAGCCTGCTGGTGGTATTCAACGGTCTGCGCCTGCTGCGCAAGTAGCGCAGGTGCGCACAACAGAGGTCATGCAATGCTGAGCGCCGAGCTCAAAGCCTTCTATATGGTGGCCCGCCTGGGCAGCATCACCCTGGCGGCCAAGAAGCTCGGGCTCAGCCAGCCGACGGTGACCACGCAGATTCGCAACCTGGAAAGCCAGTACGCGGTGGAGCTGTTCTACCGTGGCGGCCGGCGCCTGGTGCTGAGCGAAGAGGGCGTACGCCTGCTGCCGATGGTCAAGGCGCTGCTGCAGCAGGAGGCCGACATCGAGTTCGAATTGCGCAACAGCGGCCATGCCCAGGGTAGCCTGCGCATTGCCGCCACCGCGCCGTACTACATCCTCGATCTGGTGAAGATCTTCCGCGAGCGCTTGCCGCAGGTGGAAGTGGCGGTGGAAATCGGCAACTCCCAGCAGGTGCTGGAGATGCTCGAGGACTACCGCGTCGATATCGCCGCCTCGTCACAGTTGCTCGAAGATGCCCGCCTGGTGCGGCGGGTGCTGGGCACCGACCCGCTGGTGGTGGCGGTGCACCGCAATCACCCGTTGGCGCACCGCCAGGTGGTGTCCATCGACGTGGTGGCCGGGCATTGCCTGCTGATGCGGGAGAAGGGCTCGACCACCCGCAAGTTGACCGAGCAGATGCTGCAGGAGGCCGGGGTGAAGGCCGGGGCCTTGCTGGAGATCGGCAGCCGCGAGTCGATCCGCGAGGCAGTGCTGCGCAATATCGGCATCAGCGTGATTGCCCGCCATGAGGTGCCGCACAATCCCGAATTGCGGGTGCTGATGCTGGAGAATGCGCCGGTGATGCATGAGTACCTGTATTGCCTCAAAGAGCGGCGTCAGGCGCGCTTGCCGGCGGCTTTCCTTGGAGTGGCGCAGGAAGTGGTGGGTTCGCAGTTCTGACGGTGCTCTAGTGGCTGTACCGGCCCTATCGCCGGCAAAGCCACTACAAAATCTGCCTATACCACTATCGACTGCTTTTGCCCCAAAGCCACAGAACCTTCGCACAGCCTTCCTAGCATGGCCCCATCTCTTCGATGAGGCCTTGCCATGAACCATGCCACCCCGGGCGCACAGATGAAAGTGCGCGGTATCCACAAGCGCTTCGGCGCCTTCACCGCACTGAACGACGTCTCCCTGGACATCGCCGCCGGCGAGCTGGTCTGCCTGCTCGGCCCTTCCGGCTGTGGCAAGACCACCCTGCTGCGCTGCATCGCCGGCCTCGAGCGCCAGGACCGCGGCACGCTGTACATCGGCGAGCGCGATATCTCCCAGCTGCCGCCCCAGGCCCGTGACTACGGCATCCTGTTCCAGTCCTATGCGCTGTTCCCCAACCTCACCGTCGAAGCCAACATCGCCTACGGCCTGACCGGCAGCCGCGAGGAGAGCCGCCAGCGCGTGGCCGAGATGCTCGAACTGGTGGGCCTGGCCGGCAGCGAAAAGAAATACCCCGGCCAGCTCTCCGGCGGCCAGCAGCAACGCGTGGCCCTGGCTCGCGCACTGGCCCCGGCGCCGTCGCTGTTGCTGCTGGATGAGCCGATGTCGGCGCTGGATGCCCGGGTGCGCGAGCACCTGTGCACCGAGCTGCGCCAACTGCAGCGCCAACTGGGCATCACCACGCTGATGGTCACCCACAACCAGGATGAAGCCATGCTCATGGCCGACCGCATCGCTGTGATGAACAACGGTCAGGTCGAGCAGTACGCCACCCCTCAGGAGATCTACGACCAGCCAGCCACGCCGTTCGTCGCCGAGTTCGTCGGCCAGGGCAACTGGCTGCCGTTCCAGCGCAACGGTGACAGCCATGCCCAGGTCGGCGCCATGAACATGCGCCTGGCCGCTGGCGCGCCACGGGCCAGCAGTGGCCGATTGTTCTGCCGCCCGGAGGCGATCACGGTCAATCCGGTGGCGCACGAAGAGAACCTGTTCCCGGCGAAAGTGCGCGAGATCACCTTCCTCGGCAACCGCTGCCGCATGAGCTTCGAACTCCAGGCCTTGCCAGGCCACGCCCTGCTCGCCGAGCTGACGCCGGAAGCCATGCCGCGCCTGGGTTCGCAGGACATCTGGGTGGCGCTGCCGCCTCAGAGCCTGCAGGTGTTCGCCTGAGATGGCCGCGCCAATGTCCCTGCCGCTCACCCAGGCCAAGCGCGCCCCCGGCAATGATGTCGCCCTGGGTGATCGCCTGTTCGTCGTCGGTGGCAAGAGCCTGCTGCTGATCCTTCTGCTGTTGGCCGTACTGATGCCATTGCTGGCGATCTTCTGGCGCGGCTTCAGCGGTGATGCCGGCCAGGGAGGTGGCCTGCTCGCGGCGCAGGCACTGTTCGCCAGCGACAACTTCCATTGGCTGCTCGGCAACAGCCTGTCGGTGGCTTTCACAGTGGCCGCCATCGTGGTCCCGCTGGCCTACCTGTTCGCCTACGCACTGCAGCGCACGCTGATCCCGGCCAAGGGTCTGTGGCGGGGCATTTCACTGCTGCCACTGCTGGCACCGTCGATGCTGCCGGCCATTGCCCTGGTCTACCTGTTCGGCAACCAGGGCCTGCTGCGCGGGCTGCTCAGCGACAACATCTATGGCTTCTGGGGCATCGTCCTGGGTGAGGCCATCTACACCTTTCCGCATGCGCTGATGATCCTGCTTTCGGCGTTGTCGCTGGCCGATGCCAGGCTGTTCGACGCGGCTTCGAGCATGGGTGCCGGCCCCTGGCGGGCGTTTCGCAGCATCACCTGGCCGGCCACCCGCCAGGCGGTGTTCGCGGCCTTCTGCCTGGTGTTCACCCTGACCATCACCGATTTTGGCGTGCCGGTCGTGGTCGGTGGCGATTACCAGGTGCTGGCGCTGGAGGCGTACAAGGCGGTGGTGGGGCAGCAGCAGTTCGGCCGTGGTGCCTTGATCGGCATGGTGCTGTTGGTGCCGGCGTTGCTGAGCTTTGCGGTCGATGCCTGGTTGCGCCGCCGCCAGGGCGATGCCATGAGCGGCCGGGCCCAGGTGTTCGAGCCCAAGCCCTCGCGTAGCCGAGATGCCTGCTACCTGGCCATCGTGCTGCTGGTGTGCATGGTGCTGGTGGGCGTGATCGGCATGGCGGTGTACTCGTCGCTGGTGACCTTCTGGCCCTACAACATGACCTTGTCGTTCAAGCACTACATGTTCGAGGACACGGCGGGCGGCGGCTGGCTGGCCTATCAGAACAGCGTGACCATGGCGGTTGCCACTGCGCTGATCGGCAGCCTGGTGATCTTCACCGGCGCCTACCTGATGGAGAAAACCCAGGGCCAGCGCCTGCTCAACCAGGCACTACGCCTGCTCAGCTTCATTCCCATGGCGGTGCCGGGGCTGGTGCTTGGCCTGGGCTATGTCTTCTTCTTCAACCTCAGCGGCAACCCGCTGCATGTGTTCTACGGCAGCATGGCGCTGCTGGTGGTGTGCACCATCGCCCATTACCTGACCACCGCGCAGATGACCGCGACCACTGCGCTGCGCCAGCTCGACGGCGAATTCGAGGCGGCCGCGCTGTCGCTCAAGGCGCCGCTGTACAAGCACTTCGTGCGCGTCACCGTGCCAATCTGCCTGCCGGCGCTGCTGGACATCATCCGCTACCTGTTCGTCTCGGCGATGACCACCGTCTCGGCGGCCATCTTCCTGTACAGCCCTGACACCATCCTTGCCGCTGTCGCCGTGCTGAACATGGATGATGCCGGCAACGTCGGCGGCGCTGCTGCCATGTCGACCCTGATCCTGCTGACCAGCGCCGCCGCGTCCGTGCTGCTGGCCGCAGCTTCGCGCGGCCTGCTGCGCCGCTCCCAGGCCTGGCGCCAACGCGCTGCCGGCCATTGACCGACTGCCCACACTGATAGGAACCGCATCATGTTCAAGCCACTCGCACTTGCCGCTGCCGTATCCGCCGTTTTCAGCCTGCAGGCCTCGGCCGCCGGCACCCAGCTCACGGTCTACACCGCCCTGGAGGCCGAGCAGCTGAAGAGTTACAAGCAGGCGTTCGAAAAGACCAACCCCGATATCGAGATCAAGTGGGTGCGTGACTCCACTGGCATCATCACCGCCAAGCTGCTGGCCGAGAAAGACCGCCCGCAGGCCGATGCGGTCTGGGGCCTGGCCGCCTCCAGCCTGGCCATCCTTGACCAGAACGGCATGCTCGACGCCTATGCACCGAAGGACCTGGGCAAGATCTCCGCCAACTACCGCGATGCCGCCAATCCGCCGGCCTGGGTCGGCATGGACGTGTGGGCCGCGACCATCTGCTTCAACACCATCGAGGCCGAGAAGCAGGGCCTGAGCAAGCCGGTGAGCTGGCAGGACCTGACCAAGCCTGAATACAAGGGCAAGATCGTGATGCCCAACCCGGCATCGTCCGGCACCGGTTTCCTGGATGTGAGCGCTTGGTTGCAGACCTTCGGCGAACCCCAGGGCTGGGCCTACATGGACGCCCTGCACCAGAACATCGGCCAGTACGTTCATTCCGGCTCCAAGCCCTGCAAGCTGGCGGCGGCCGGCGAGTTCCCGATCGGCATTTCGTTCGAGTACCCGGCCGTGCAGCTCAAGCGCCAGGGCGCGCCGCTGGAGATCGTGCTGCCCAAGGAAGGCCTGGGCTGGGAGATCGAGGCCACCGCGGTGATCAAGGGTTCGCCGAAGGCCGATGCGGCCAAGCGCCTGGCCGACTTCTCGGCAAGCCCGGCGGCGATGGAGTTGTACAAGGAGAACTTCGCCGTGCTCGCAGCGCCGGGCATTGCCAAGCCGCAGACCGAGCTACCGGCTGACTATGAGCAGCGTCTGATCAAGAACGACTTTGCCTGGGCCTCGAAGAATCGTGACGAGATCCTGACCGAGTGGCGCAAGCGCTATGACGGCAAATCCGAGAAGGTGGCGCAGCAGTAAGCACTCTGCGAGGCCTTTGGCCTCGATCGCTGGCAAGCCAGCTCCCACAGGAGCAGCGGTGGCCTACGCTATCCCTGTGGGAGCCGGCTTGCCGGCGATAGGGACTGACAGGCACCTTAAATTTCACCTGAGGAAATCCAATCGATGCTCACCCCCGACCAGGTCATCGACAACACCTTCACCCTCTACCAGCGCCACGGCACCGACGACTACATCGGCGAAGCCATCACCCAGCTCGAGCACATGTCCCAGGCTGCGCAACTGGCCATGGCCGAAGGCTTCGACGATGAGGTGGTGCTGGCCGCGTTCTTCCACGACATCGGCCATTTGTGTGGTGGCGAGGGCGACATGGGCGGTTACGGTGTGGTCAGCCATGAACGCATCGGCGCCGAGTACCTGCGCCGCTGTGGCTTCAGCGAGCGCATGGCGCTGCTGGTGCAGTATCACGTGGAGGCCAAGCGCTACCTGACGTTGCGCCAGCCGGGGTATTACGCACGGCTGAGCGAGGCCAGTCGGCGTACCCTGGAATATCAGGGTGGGGTGATGACCGAGGCCGAGGCGGATGCGTTCGAGCAAGACCCGCTGTTCAGGGTGAGCCTGCGCATGCGGGAGTGGGATGAGCAGGCCAAGGAAGTGGGCGTGCCGGTGATCGATCTGGCGGTGTTGAAGGGCAAGGCTTTGGCGTTGCTTTAAGCTTGTGGGGTGTCATGCAACAGCCGTTCAACCTGTGGGAGCCGGCAAGCGGCTCCTACAGGTGCCTTGTTGGTTTCAGGCCTCGACCTTCAAATCTGCAAGACCAACGCTTCCAGCTGCTCCTGCCGCTCCGCCTGGTTCACCCGCGCCCCAGGATTGAGTGTCGACCACTGCGGATGCGCTCGCGCCTTGTGCAACGCCTCGGGCAGCTTGCCCTCGCGCCAGGCCTCTTCATCCAGCGGCCCCAGGCGAATCCTGTCCTGCGCCGCATGCCCACGATTATCCAGCGCCACCATCAACTGCTGCTGACGCAAGGCCAGCAGGCGCAGCACGTTGTCGTCCACGGTCAGCTCGCGCTGGCCCTTGAGCTTGCCCATCAACCGCGATCCATAGTTGCGCGCGGTCTGCAGCGCACCACCGGCAATGGCGCCAGCCAGGGCGGCGGCGCCGAGGGTCAGGCCACCGACCAGCAGGTCGACCCCGGCGCCCGCCGCCGCCCCGGCCGCCACGCCGCTGCCCAGGCGCACGCCCAGCAGCTTCAAGGTCTCGGGGTTGAACAGGTCATCGCCCCAGCGCCCGTCGAGCAGTGGCAGGTCACCGGCATTGGCATCCTCGCGCCGGAACGCATAAAGCTTGAGCAACGCCTCGACGCAACGCTGCTCGCGCTGGCGGACATCCTGGCGCAGCGCCTCGATGGCCTGGGCTTCGGCGGCGGGCTCGGCGGCGACGCTGCGCCGGCAGGCGGCGCAGTCGAGCAGCAGCTCGGCGATCAGGCGCTTGCCGCCCTGCTGGCGGGCCAGGCGCTGCGCCTGCTGGTCGTCGATCAGGCGTTGCAAGGCCGGACGGGCCTCTTCCAGCAACAGGGCAAGGCTTTCGTACAGCCGGCGTTCACCATCTTCAGGGGGCGCCACGCTGTCGAAGCGCACCAGCGCATGCAGACCGAGGCGGGCCAGCGCTTCGCGCCATTGCGGCTCGCGGTGCTGACTGCTGGCGACGAAGTTGAGCACCGGCAGCAGCGGTTTGCCGCAGCTGGCCAGCACTTCCAGTTCGTCACGGTACTTGGCCAGCACCGGCTCGCGTGCGTCGATCACATAAAGCCCTGCATTGCTCGCCAACAACTGGCGCAGCACCTTGGCCTCCTGCTCGAAACGCTGGCGCGCCTCGCTGCCTTGAAGGAAACGCTCCAGCCGCGCCGGGCCGTCCAGGCGTTCGCCAGGGCGCTCCAGGCGCTCCAGATAGTCGAGCAGGGCGATGGCGTCTTCCAGGCCGGGGGTGTCGTAGAGCTCCAGCAGCGGCTCGCCATCCACCGACAGCCGTGCGCCCTCCACGTGGCGGGTGGTGCTCGGCCGGTGCGACACTTCGCCGAAGCCGACATCACGGGTGAGGGTGCGCAGCAGCGAGGTCTTGCCGACGTTGGTATGGCCGACCACGGCCAGTTTCAGCGGCTCAGTCATGGCCATGCTCCAACCAGGTCAGCGGTGAGGTGTCGGCGTGGGGCAGGCCGAGTCGATCCAGGGCTTCGTGCCAGTCGCCCAGGCGTTCGGCATCCAGGGCCTGGCCCGGTGCAGCCTGGAGCAGCCAGATGCGGGTAGCCCCGGCGTTGCGCGCCAGCTCCGCGAGCAGTGCCAGGCTGCCGCGGTCGGGCGAGCGGCGCGGGTCGCAGGCGATCGCCAGGCGCGCGGGGGGAAAGCGGCTGAGCTGTTCGAGCAGCGTGTTGCGCGACTCGCGGCTGTCGAGCACACCGGCGTCGGTCACCGCCTTGGGCAGGGCGGGCGGCCAGGGGTGCGCTTCGTCCAGTTCCAGGCCGACCAGCACGGCAGCACTGCTGCCGGTGTCTGCCTGGCCGGCCTGGAACTGCGGCAAGGCCTCGGGTGCGGCATCCTGCACGCCAATGCGTTCGCTACGCGGCATCAGGGTTTCACGCAGTTGCGCATAGCCCGGCAGGCTCAGGTCCAGCGCCAGGCGCCGACGGCCCTGGTGCCAGCGCCACAGGCACAAGCCGAACAGCAGCAGGCGCGGCAGCAGGCCATAGACCAGGACCACGCCCAGCAGCCAGCTGGCCCAGGCCTGGCGGGCCAGGTCCAGCGCTGGCAGGGTGTCGCCGCTGGCGCGGATCATGGTTTCGTCCGGCACCGCGAAGCCCAGTAGCGAGGGCAGGGCGCCGAGTGCATGGGTCAGCTGGATGAAAGGCTCGGCGGCGAGCAAGGTGGTTTCCCAGACGAAGCCATAGCGCCGGGTGGCGAGCAAGGCCAGCAACAGCACCAGCGCACTGAGCATCGCCAGCAGCCACAGGCCATGCACCAGCACACCGAGCAGCCAGCGGTTCAAGCGTTGACGTTGCAGGAGTACCAGCAGCGCTGGCGCCAGGTGCACGGCCTTGGCGTCGCGGGCAAAGCGCTCGCTCAGCCATAACCACAGGCGCCCCAGGCTGGCGCCACTTTCGCCGCTCAGTGCCAACCCGGCCGTCCATCCCAGCAGCATCAACAGGTTCAACCCGAGCAGGCTGCCCAGGGCCCAGAACACGTTGACCGGCCGCAGCCCATCGCCGAGGGCGGCGAAGGCCAGGCCGGCGCCGCTGAGCACGGCCATCAGCAGCAACGCCAGCAGCGCCAGGCGTGCGCCCTGTTTCCAGTGGCGCAGGGCGTTGGCCATGCCGTCACGTTCGGCGAGAAACAGCGCCCGAGCCTCGATGCGCGCCGCCAGGTCGCCACCGCGCTGGCGGGCATGGCGGTTGGCTTCCTGGTCCTCCAGGGGGCCGGCGTGTTCCTCGCGCAGGCGCACCGCTTCGGTGAGCCAGCGTTTGTCCAGGGGAGTCGGTGCAGTCACAAGGTCTTCCATTGCACGGTTCAGGGCAGAAGCATAACCCACACGCCGGGTGCTATCCTCGCGGGCATGAATACATCACTCCCCCTCAGCCTGATCGCGGCCCATGCCGAGAACCGCGTGATCGGCATCGACAACTCCATGCCCTGGCACCTGCCGGGGGATTTCAAGTACTTCAAGGCCACCACCCTGGGCAAGCCGATCATCATGGGTCGCAAGACCTGGGATTCCCTGGGGCGGCCGCTGCCGGGGCGCTTGAACATCGTGGTCAGCCGTCAGCCGGGGCTGCAACTGGCCGGTGCCGAGGTGTTCGCTTCCCTGGAGGCGGCGCTGGTGCGTGCCGAGCAGTGGGCGCGGGAGCAGGGTGTCGACGAGCTGATGCTGATCGGCGGCGCGCAGCTTTACGCTCAGGCGCTGGAGAAGGGGTTGGTCAGCCGCATGTACCTGACGCGTGTGGAGTTGGCGCCGGAAGGGGATGCGTGGTTCCCTGAGTTCGACACGGATCTGTGGCGGCTGGTGTCGAGCGAGGCACAGGCGGAGGCGGACAAGCCTGCGTATCACTTCGAGGTGTGGGACAGGGTTTGAGAAAGCTGGGGCTGCTGCGCAGCCCTTTCGCGAAACAAGGCCGCTCCTACAGGTCCACGTCGTTCTGTAGGAGCGGCCTTGTGTCGTGAAAAGGGCGCGCAGCGCCCTCAGCGATTTCAGCTATGGCTGAGCTCGGCATGCTCGTCATCGGCCAGCACGCCCTTGTCGGTCTCTTTCAACAGCTGGCTGGTCACCACGCCCGCCGTCATCGAGCCATTCACGTTCAACGCCGTGCGCCCCATGTCGATCAGCGGTTCCACCGAAATCAGCAGCGCTACCAGCTCCACCGGCAAGCCCATGGCCGGCAGCACGATCAGCGCGGCGAAGGTCGCCCCGCCACCCACCCCGGCGACACCGGCCGAACTCAGGGTGACGATCGCCACCAGCGTCGCGATCCACAGCGGGTCGAACGTGTCGATACCTACCGCTGGCGCTACCATCACTGCCAACATCGCCGGGTACAGGCCGGCGCAGCCGTTCTGGCCGATGGTGGCGCCGAACGATGCACTGAAGCTGGCGATCGATTGCGGCACGCCCAGGCGGCGTGTCTGCGCCTCGATGTTCAGCGGGATGCTGGCCGCGCTGGAGCGGCTGGTAAAGGCGAAGGTCAGCACCGGCCAGACCTTGCGGAAGAAGCGCAGCGGGCTGACGCCGGTGACGGCGAGGATGATGCCGTGCACCACGAACATCAGACCCAGGCCGATGTACGACACCACCACGAAACTGCCCAGCTTGAGGATGTCGTCCAGGTTGGAGCTGGCCACCACCTTGGTCATCAGCGCCAGCACGCCGTAAGGGGTCAGCTTCATCACCAGGCGAACCAGGCGCATCACCCAGGCTTGCAGGGTGTCGATGGCCGACAGCGCGCGGGCGCCTTTCTCGGCGTCGTCCTTGATCAGCTGCAGCGCGGCCAGGCCGACGAACACGGCGAAGATCACCACGCTGATGATCGAGGTCGGCTTGGCCCGGGCCAGGTCGCCCACCGGGTTGCTCGGAACGAACGACAGCAGCAGCTGCGGGATGTTGAGGTCGGCGACCTTGCCAGCGTAATCACTGTGAATGACCTGCAGGCGCGCGCTTTCCTGGACCCCGGCCACCAAGCCATCGGCGCTCAGGCCGAACAGGTTGGTCAGGGCCACGCCGATCAGCGCGGCGATGGCGGTGGTCAGCAGCAGCGTGCCGATGCTCAGCACGCTGATGCGGCCCAGCGAGGAGGCATTGTGCAGGCGGGAAACGGCGCTCAGGATCGAGGCGAAGATCAGCGGCATGACAATCATCTGCAGCAGCCCCACATAGCCGTTGCCGACCAGGTCGAGCCAGGCGATGGTGGCCTTCAGTACCGGATGGCCGGCGCCATAGAGGGTATGCAGCACCAGGCCGAAGACCACGCCCAGCACCAGGCCGAGCAAGACCTTCTTGGCCAGGCTCCAGTCGGTACGGCGGGTTTGCGCCAGGCCCAGCAGCAAGGCCAGGAACGCCAGCAGGTTGAGAGACAACGGCAGGTTC